>Ga0138256_10002278_pt1 | contig 20642 bp, 17 predicted proteins | sample KNB2016incub_MG_FD_105486 | JGI IMG/M metagenome (GOLD analysis project Ga0138256, IMG submission 105486) | Active sludge microbial communities from wastewater in Klosterneuburg, Austria - KNB2014incub_MG | ecosystem: Engineered > WWTP > Activated sludge > Unclassified | place: Austria... | reverse complement strand
GGCACTTCGACAGACGTGATCGTTCCCGGCGACTATGACGGCGACGGCAAAACCGATCTCGCTGTTGTCCGCGGCAACGCAGGCGGCATCGATTGGTACGTCCGCAAGAGCTCTGCACCTGCATCATCGCCTTATTTCGGAACTTGGGGTCTTTCCGCTTCAGACTTCCCGACACAGGGTGATTTCGACGGCGACGGCAAGACCGATGTCGCTGTCTGGCGTCCGAATGCTGATCCTACGCAGAACTTCTTCTACGTTAGGACAAGCTCGTCGGGTGCTCTTGCCCAGACCGAATGGGGTCAGAACGGCGACTATCCGGTTGGCAACTACAACGCTCACTAATTCCTCAACGGGATCGGTGACATTCGTTACAAAAGAAGGCCGGGCAAATCGCCCGGCCTTCTTTATCTTCAACCTATTTCGTAAACGAAATTTTAGACGTGACGTTTGATCAGGTTCGCAAGAACCTCACGGCTGACGCCGCCGACCACACGTTCCTGTTCCTGCCCGCCCTTAAAGACGATCAGCGTCGGTATGCTGCGGATACCGAATCGGTTAGAGACATTCGGATTCTCATCGACATTCAATTTATAGACGCCCGCCGATCCTTGAAAGTCCTGCGCAACGGCCTCGACCGATTCTGCGATCGCACGGCACGGACCGCACCATTCCGCCCAAAAATCCACCAAGACAGGTTTGTCCGAATTCAAGACCTCCGCTTCGAAAGCGGTGTCGGTTACTGCTTTTGCAAATGCACCCATTTATTCTATTCTCCTTAAAAATGAAAAGTTCGTTTCTTAAACTTAATGTTACCCGACGCGGGCAAAAATGTCTGTCGGCGAACACGCCGAATTTCCTGCCCGCACGCCATTAAAAATTAATGACGATCTTGCCGAAATGCTCGCCCTTCTGCATATACCGAAAAGCTTCCGAAGCGTCGTCGAATGCAAATTCGCGGTCGATCACAGGGCGCATCTTCGCGCGGCCGAATTCCTTGAGCATCCGCTCGAACATCGCTTTTGAGCCGACGAATATCCCGTGCAGACTGATCGCACGCATAAAGATCGGCACTGTATCAACTGACGCACCGCCCGAAAGAGCTCCGATCAAGGCGATCTCGCCGCCCATCCGGACAGACGCGACGCTTTTTTCGATCGTCCCGGCACCGCCGACCTCAACAACGTGATCGACGCCCTGGCCGCCTGTCCATTCAAGAACTCTGCGTTCCCAATCGGGCGTTGAACGGTAGTTGATCGTCTCATCCGCACCGAGAGCCTTTAGCCTTTCGATCTTTGCGTCGGACGAGGACGTTGCTATCACCCTCGCGCCAAAATGTTTTGCGATCTGGATCGCGAAGATCGAGACTCCGCCGGTGCCAAGAGTCAGAACGGTCTCGCCTTTCTGCAATTTTCCGGACTCGATCAACGCGTTCCACGCCGTCAACGCCGAACAAGGCAGCGTTGCGGCCTCTGAGAAGCTAAGATGTTCCGGGACGCCGACGACCGAACGCTCGTTAAATGCAGCGTATTCGCGCAAAACGCCGTTCGATCTAGCGTCGCCGCCTAGCGAACTCCGGGACGCCGCGACGTCGAGCCTTCCGTCGAACCAGCGCTGTACAAATAGCGGCATTACACGCTCGCCGACCTTTCGCGAAGCAACGTTCTTGCCGACGGCAACGACCTTGCCGGCAGCGTCAGAGAGCGGCACGACCGGCAGCTTCATACGCGGATTATAACGACCGTCCACGACCATCAGGTCGCGATAATTCAGCGCCGCAGAGTGCACTTTTACGAGCACTTCGTCGTCGCCCGGTTCAGGCATTGCGGCATCGACCATACGCAGATCGTCGATGCCAAATTTGTCGATCTCGTAAGCTTTCATCCTTTACGCCATCTGCGCAATGGCGCGAGTCGCGACCACACTTCCCATCTTCGTGAGTTCAGAGATCTCCGCCGCTATCGAGTTTCCTTTATCAGCAATATACCAACGCTGAATGGCTTCATGCATCTCTTCCTTTGGCGTATTCTTCGCCTTTAGGTCTGCGAAAAGGTCCTGCGCCGCTTGCGGCCTCGGCCCCCAATTCCAAAGCACGGTGCCGCTTCCTTCGTGCACCGCGATCACCTTCGGGATCGACCGCGAACCGTTCGTAAGATATTGATCCATCAGCCCAAGATTCTGATCGCGAAGCAGATAACGCGTTTTGAGCAGCGGATTCAGGCTCACGAGCTGCTCGATGACCGGTACGCTTTGTGCAGCGTCTCCGCACCAGCCTTCGGTCAGGATATACCAAGTCCTAGGGATCGAAATTTCACTGATAAGCTTTGCGGCAGAGGTCTCAGGAATAAAGGTCTTTAGGATCCGCTCGATCCGCTTACGGTTAAGATGAGCGAAGCTCACTCTTTCGACCGACTGGTCTTCGCCCGTCGTCTTTCCCTCGAGAAGCAGATCATCGATCAGCCCTAAATATTCCTGAAACGTCATCCCTTTTGCAAAATTTTCACGCATAATATCACCCACCTTGTTTTGTAACTATTTTTGCTACAATTCTCGCTAAAAAAATGTTAAGCCGCGAGAGCGTCTTCAGAATCGATCATCTCAAGCATCCTCGCGAGTGTAAACTCACCCAATTTTTCCGCAACGCTTCGATCTATCGCCTTCTGAAGATTACAAAGCACGGATTCAATATTACGTCCGACGGGGCAATCCTGACTAGCGGGCCGCGACGGCAATGCAAAGACCTCGCCGCACGAAACAGCCTTATAAACATCGACTAGGCAAATCTCCTCCGGCGGCAGGGCGAGCTTCGTTCCGCCTGAGGCACCCGTTTGCGACGCCACAAGATCGGCGTGCGCAAGCTGCCCCAGAACGCGCCGTATCACAACGGGATTTGTATTCACGCTGTGAGCGATCTTGTCGGACTTTAGATTTTCGTCGCCTTTTCTCGCAAGTAGCGTCAAAATATGAACCGCCATCGCGAATTGGCTATTAGCCGCCATAACTGTAACAAGTATAGTTACAATAAGTTTAATTGTCAACCGCCTCAAATGGCAAAACGCCGAACTCGCTACGACAGCGGATTCGGCGTCTCACCCAACAAAAGCAAGAAGCAAGAGGCCTATTTGGTTGGGATCTTGATCTCGCGGCCTGAGAAAAGGACCGAGTTCGTGAGAAGGCCGTTGAACTTTGCGAGTTCCGCGGCATCGACCTTTTCGCGAGCAGCGATCTTTGCGACCGTATCGCCAGCCTTTGCCTTAACGACGCGCACCTTTGCGGCTGGGGGCGTCGCGTTCGGACGATTGACGGGGCGCGTGTAGGCGGTAGATTCGACGCGATTACCGGCGGCGACAGGCACGAATACCTTGCCGCTCGGGTGCTTCATTCCGGGGTTCGCATCCATCAATTCCGCGACGCTTACGCCGGTGCGGTTCGCGATCGTCTGCCACGTTTCGCCGTGCGAAGAGTTCGCAAGATTCGTGTTCGGGATCTTCGAAGCAGGGAGACGTTTGAATATCGCCGCGACCTCATTTCCCTTTCCGTAAGGCACGTTGACGATGTACGGCACGGGCGGCGTCGTATTCGTCCGAATGTGCGGATTAAGATAACGTAGAAGCTGAACATTCGTGTCTGCGGCAGCGGCGATCAAAGCAAGGTTCGTAGAAGCCGGAACACGCAGACGTTCGTATCGAAGCGAAGGCGCTGGCCGTATCTGACCAAAGCCGTATTGATTCGGATTGTTCGCGATAAGGATCGTAGCGAGAATATTCGGGACGTAATTGCGCGTCTCACGCGGCAGATACGGGAACGCTAACCAGAAGTTCGACGCGCCGGCCTTGCGAATCGCGCGATCGACGTTTCCTTCGCCGGAGTTATAGGCGGCCATCGCGAGTTCCCAATTACCGTTATAGCGGTTCGCAAGGAACTTCAAATAGCGTGCAGAAGCGCGTGTTGCTTCATCAAAACTATTTCGTTCGTCAACGTATGCCGTCCGCTGAAGCCCGAAACGGACGCCCGTTCCCGGGATGAACTGCCAAAGGCCGGACGCAGCGGCGGTCGAGTACGCCGTCGGTTTCCAAGCGCTTTCTACCTGGCCGAGCCAAGCGACGTTCTCAGGAACTCCTTCTTCACGGAAGATCCTGCGAGCCATCGACATAAACATTCCGGAGCGATAAAGGCCGACCTCCATCGTCGTACGACCGCGGCCGCGGTAGTAGTTGATGAACTGCTGGATCATCGGATGGACCTGGAAACTGAAGCCGAGCGACCTGTTCGAAACGACCCTTTGCAGGTATTGATATTGTTCTTGAGCTACCGGATTGTCGTCAACGGCCTGCTCTTCGGGCGTAAGCTCGAGCTTTGCAAGATCGTCGAGCGGCGAAGGCTCGAACTCTTGAGTCAAGAATCCGCGAGGTCCGGCGTCGTTTGGGCCGCCGGTTACGGCAACGGTCGAGGCGGTCGCAGGATTATTTGCTGCAGGCCGAGCCATTTGAGCGACCTGATCTGCAAGCTTTACATCAACTTCCCATCCGCAAGTCGTTGCAAGACCACGTACTTGCGCTATCTGAGAATCTGACGGATATTCAATGCGATAGATAGTTTCGATGAGTTGGTTGTAGCAATTTTGAAGGCGCTGTTCCCGCTGGATATCCAGAGTTGAGTAAAGAAAAACCTCGACAGACTTGTCAAAACGAGTTCCCGCTTCTTGATAACGCCCCTGCGAATATGCGGTCAGTCCGTCCTTGAAAGCCTTTCCGGATTCGAGCAGGACATAGTTCACGTCGGCCTGAGCGCGTGCCACCTCGGGCGGACGCGTGTTGTTGCTCGAACGCGAACTTGTGATCTGTGCGGACCCGCTGATCACCGCAAAAAGCGAGAATGACGCAGCTATGGCAATCGGGGCAATTCCAAATTTTTTCATCAAAAAACCTTGTAAATACTGCTCTTGACACCATCTTGACCGTAAGAATACGCGAGAGCATTACACGCAATCTTCCGCGAACATCAAAACTATCTAACGCCCGTCAGGCGAGAAAGTTCGCTTTTCTCGTATTCGCGCTAAAGGATGGCTCCGCCAAGCGGCAAACACAATTTATGATTTTACCAACTCTAAAAAGCCCAGGTCAATGCCCGAAACCATTATAAAATAAGGAATTCGCCGACCTCCTTATCCTTAAATGGCGTTATTTAGAGGTCGCGGCCTTCTTGGCCTTTGCCTTTCGGGGTGCCGGTCGCAATGCGGCATTGAACACCTCGAGTGCATTATCAACAAAGATAAACTTCAAATCGTCGTGAACTTCCTGCGGAAGATCGACAAGATCGCGTTCATTTGCCGCCGGCAGTATCACGGTCTTGATACGGGCGCGACGAGCCGCGAGCAACTTCTCTTTGACTCCGCCGATCGGCAGCACGTTGCCCCGAAGCGTTATTTCGCCGGTCATCGCGACGGTATGCAGCACAGGGCGCTTTGCGAGAACGGAGACAAGAGCGGTCGCCATTCCGATGCCTGCGGATGGTCCGTCTTTGGGTATCGCGCCTTCAGGCAGATGGATGTGGATGTCGAAGTTATCGAGAACATCCTCTTCGATACCGAGTTCGGCGAAACGGCTTTTTGCGAACGTGAATGCCGCTTGTGCGGATTCCTGCATCACTTCGCCGAGTTGGCCGGTAAGCTGGAGCTTGCCTTTGCCGCGTATCCGCAAAGCCTCGATCATCAGGATCTCGCCGCCCGTTGCCGTCCACGCAAGGCCGGTAACGGTTCCGACGGAGTCTTTTTCGGGAGCCTTCTCTATGTGGATCTTCGGCACGCGTAAGAAATCCGTTACATTGTCGGCGGTTACCTTAACGGGCTGGATCTTTTTCTTGGATTCGGCCTTTTGGCGCGCGACCTTGCGGCAGATCTTGCCGATCTCGCGTTCGAGTTGGCGAAGGCCGGCTTCCTGTGTGTATTCGGTTATGATGCGGAGAACTGCTCGTTTGTCGAACTTTAGATCCTTATCGGTGAGGCCGGTCTCTTCGATCTGTTTGGGGATGACGTGGCGACGGGCGATCTCGAGCTTCTCGTTCGCTGTATAGCCGGAAAGGACGATCACCTCCATTCGGTCGCGCAAAGCGGGCTGAATGGTGTCTAGCATATTGGCGGTCGTCATAAACATCACGTTCGAGAGGTCGAACGGAACGCCGAGATAGTTGTCCCTGAACGCGAAATTCTGTTCGGGGTCGAGCACCTCGAGAAGCGCCGAACTCGGGTCGCCGCGAAAATCGGCACCGACCTTGTCGATCTCGTCGAGCATAACGAGCGGGTTGTTCGTTCCCGCCTGTTGGATCGCCTGAATGATGCGGCCGGGCATCGCTCCGACGTATGTGCGTCGATGACCGCGAATTTCGGCTTCGTCGTGAAGCCCGCCGAGGCTCAGACGCACGAATTTGCGGCCGATAGCGCGAGCGACGGACCGTCCGAGGCTAGTTTTGCCGACTCCGGGCGGGCCGACGAGGCAAAGTATCGATCCCTTCGGCTTTTCACGGAGTTTGCGGACCGCGAGGGCTTCGATGATACGGTCTTTGACTCGCGGCAGGCCGTAATGATCTTCGTCAAGCACCTTTTGAGCCTCCGCGAGATCAAGGTTGTCGTCCGAGGCGTTCGACCACGGAAGTTCGATCATAATGTCGAGCCAATTTCGCAGCGTCGCGGTCTCGGCGGCGTCAGGATGCATTCTCTCGAATTTCTTCAACTGCCGAAGAGCTTCGGTCTGAACAGGCTCGGGCATTTTCGCCTCAGTAACCTTTTCGCGATAATTCTCGACCTCTTCGTAAAGTTCGTTGCCTTCGCCGAGTTCGCCCTGAATTGCCTTCATCTGCTGCCGCAGGAAGTACTCACGCTGCGAGCGATCGATATCGGCACGGGCTTGGCTGTTGATCTCCTGCTGGAAAGTGAGCACTTCAATCTCTTTGCTCAAAAGTTCATTCACGCGACGAAGCCGCGGGATCGGATCGGCGATATCAAGGACGGACTGTGCCGCCTCGGGCCGAAGGTCGAGGTTCGAGGCGGAAAGGTCTGCAAGACGGCCGGCGTCATCGAGATTCGCAATTATCGCAAGGACCTCAGGCGAGATCGGTTTACCCAAACTAGTCGCACGCTCCATTGATCCTCGAACGTTCCGCATCAATGCCTCGGTTTCGAGAGAATTGTCCGGGGCGAGCGGCTCGGTTATAGGCGTAACCTTTGCTCGAATATGGTTGCCGTTTGAATCGACGCTGTCCACCGAGCAGCGCGAAAGCCCTTGGATGAGAATACGGATGCGTCCGTCAGGCAGTTTGAGCATCCGCATAATAATTGCGACCGTGCCCATTTTATAAAGGTCATCCTGCGTCGGCTCCTCCTTGTTCACATCCCTTTGCGAGACGAGAAGGATCATTCGATTCTCGTTCAGCGCTTCTTCGACAGCCTTTATCGAACGATCGCGCGATACAAAAAGGGGCACGATCATAAACGGATAAATAACGATGTCCCTGAGCGGCAGCACGGGAAGTTCTGCCGGCACTTGCATCATCGGTTCAATGATCTCTGGATCGCTTAGCGCGACCGTAAAATCTTCGCCTTCAGTCATATAGTTCGATTTTAGAAAATTAGCTTTTAAAGGGCAAAGCTAAGGAATTTTACGAAACGGGTTTGATGGCGGTTACGCGCCAGTAGATGAGGGCGCGTTCGGCCTTTGGGGAGAATCCGTCGAGCGTGAGCGAAACGGGGACGGTCTCGCCCGCCCTTAAGATCGGCTGCTGGCCGGGCACAAAGAGCAGACGCCGCTCTTTGACGACCTGTTTTTGCCGATCGACGACCGATACATTCACCTCGAGCACCGAAATATCGTGAGTCCCTTTGTTGTGGATCTGTCCCTTTATGAACATCGAGATCGTGCCCAAGCCGGTCGGTGATTCGATCGTCTCATTGTCGTTGGTCGCGATGATTATATCTTTGTTGAGTTCAGCGAATTCGGGGCTTCCCGGCTTAAAGGCCGTGTCGAGAAGCCGCTGCGTCTGATCTTCGATCGATGGCTTTTGCGACAGGTAATAAAACACCGCCGCGAGCGCGGCCACGCCGATGACGATCCCGAGCAAAAACACGGGGTTGAATTTTCGCTTTGTCTTTTCGGTCGCAAACATTTCGTCCATTCTCAACATTCTAACCTAAAACTTACTCCTCCGCTTACCGCACGCCCTCAGATAGCGGCTCGATGCAACATCCTGTAAAATGACAGACACATTGACGCTAACGGCAACAAAACCAAGCTCCGAGGCGGCCAATTTCGTCGAGGTCGCTCTTCCGGTACCGCTCAAGCGTTTGTTTACCTACACGGTGCCGCAAGATGCTGCGACGCGACCGGAATTGGGCCGACGTGTACGCGTGCCTTTTGGCAAGCGGCGCCTGATCGGCGTTGTCGCGGCGGTTCATAGCGAACTACCGGCGGACCTCGATGTCGATATCAAGAAACTTCGCCCGTTCATCGAACTCCTTGACGATGAATCGCTCATTACTCCTGAGATCCTTCGCCTTACGGAATGGACGGCGGATTATTACGCGTCATTCTGGGGCGAAACGCTCAAGGCCGCGCTTCCCGCCGGAATCAACAGCGAAAAGGTTCGCCCAAAGCGCCGAAAGGCCGTCAAATTGCTTGATCCTCTATCGGCTGACCAAACGAAGCCGCTCAACGAAACTCAAAACGCTATCCTCGAAGCAATTGCCGCCGCCGGCGGTGAAATGCTCTGGACCGATCTTCTCGACTCCGCGAACGTCGGAGCCTCGCCGGTCAATACGCTCGTCAAGAGGCGTTTCCTGGACGTTTTCATCCAGGATATACATCGAGACCCTTTTTCGGCGGAAAAGTTGCCGGAACGGCCTCAGATTGCCCTTACAGAGCACCAGAACGCCGCTCTCGGACAGATAACCGACGCGATCGACGAGAGCGAGTTCAAGTCTTACCTTCTGCACGGTGTAACAGGCAGCGGAAAGACCGAGGTTTACTTCCGCGCTATACGGCACGCGATCGCGATGGGGCGTTCGGCTTTGATGCTTGTGCCGGAGATCGCTCTTACGCCCGTGTTCTCGCGGCAACTGCGTGCCGCATTCGGCACGACGGTCGCGATACTGCATTCCGGACTCTCGCAGGGCGAAAGGTTCGACGAATGGCGTCGTATTCGCGCAGGTGGCGCCCGCGTAGCGATCGGCACACGCTCGGCGGTCTTTGCTCCGCTTGAGAACATCGGCCTTATCATCGTCGATGAAGAACACGACAGTTCTTATCGCCAACGCGAATCACCGTTTTACAACGCACGCGATGTTGCTGTTGTTCGGGCAAATTTTGCCGGAGCGGTCGCCGTGCTCGGTTCTGCGACGCCGGCGATGGAATCGTACCACAACGCCCTGAACGGCAAATACACGCTTCTCTCGATGCCGGAACGTATCGGCGGACGGAACCTTGCGGCTGCCGAACTCGTCGATATGCGAGAGGTCTTTAAGCGTGCGGGCAAAGACGTTGCCCTTTCGACGAAGCTGCTTGAGGCGATCGGCGAAACCGCTTCACGCGGCGAGCAGATCATCGTACTGATGAATCGCCGCGGATTCTCGCAATTCGTGTTATGCAGGAGTTGCGGCGAGACGATCAAATGCGAGAACTGCGACATTACGCTTACTTTCCACCGACGCGACGCCCGTCTGACGTGCCACTACTGCGGCTTCGGAATGCCCGCGCCGCGCATCTGTCCGCAATGCGGGAGCGAGTTCCTATACTTCGTCGGCGAAGGCACCGAAAACATCGCCGACCAACTCGCGAAAAAGTTTCCCGCGCTCAAGATCGAACGCATTGACCGTGATTCGATCACGCGGAAAGGCGAGCTTGAGCAGAAACTGCTTGATTTTGCCGAAGGCCGCATCGATATGCTCGTCGGCACGCAGATGATCGCTAAGGGGCACGATTTCCCGAACGTAACGCTCGTCGGGGTCGTCGGCGTCGATATCGGTCTTGGTCTGCCTGACCTTCGCTCTGCGGAGAAGACGTTCCAGATGATCACGCAGGTCGCCGGTCGCTCCGGCCGCGGTGAAAAACACGGTCGCGTCGTCATCCAGACCTATCATCCCGATCATTACGCTCTGCAGCGGTCGATGGCGCAGGATTACGAAGGATTTTACGCGGACGAACTCAAATTCCGTGAGAATTTTCGCTATCCGCCGTTCGTTGCCTTGGCTTCGATAATGGTGCGGCATCGCGAACTCGCGCGCGCAAAGAGCATCGCGACCGCAATTCGTCGATTCCTCGACGCAGCAAATCCTGCAAAAACTGTCCGGATCGTCGGGCCTGCGTCCGCGTCGATCGCCCGCCTCAAGAACGAGTATCGTATGCAGTTGATCCTGCGTTCGGAATCGCGTCGGGCGCTGCGAAGCGTTCTCGATATCGCGCTCGCCGAGGCAGAAGGCAGAGGCGTCGAAATGAGGTTCGTCTATGTCGAGATCGACCCAGTGAGTTTGATGTAGCGGTCGTGTTCTGCCGTCCAATTGCCACCGATTTGATTTCTTATTTTCGCTATTGAATTTAATCCCGATCCATACGATACTAACCGCGTAATTCCTACTGCCGATATTTAACTAGAAAGGACGGATTTTATGAGATCGCTGCTTGCCCTTGGACTAATAGCCTTCGTGATGTATGCCTGTCAGATCGGAGACGACAAAGACGCCACGAAGCAGCCACCCGCGGCAAATGCTGCCCAAGCCCCGGCAAAACCCGTACAGTCAAAGCAAGACGTCTTTAATGAACTTCTCCTGCTCGAAAAGAACCTTACGCAGGCCGTTCTCGACGGCGACATTTCGTTTCTCGCAAAAAATATGACCGAAGATTTCGTGCTGACGGGAGTCGATGGCAAGGTTCAGAGCAAAAACGAAGCGCTCGCCGACATCAAGCGAGAACGGACCGTCAAGACCTTTGTGATCTCGGACGCCGAGGTCCTAAGTTTTAGCGAAGATTCCGCCGTCTTTCAATACACGCAGAACATCACACTCAAGAACGGAGCTTCCGGAAAGGCACGCATAACCGACACGTTCGTAAAGCGCGACGGCGATTGGCTCGTCAAATCCGAGCAGCAGACGATGATGCGAAAGTAGCTTGGTCAGCCGCTGATATCCCGAAATTTGAAATTCAGGCCGCCCGCGTTACACGGGCGGTTCTACTTTCAGGGCTTACTTAATTTATCGCTTTTGAGCTAAGGCCGGAGAGCTTAACGTCCACCTTTGCGTAGATCTCGGCAACGGACACTTTGCAGTTCAGCGTGTCGATCGAGACAACGTCATCGCGTTCGTCGTAGATCTTGTAGAGCCACTGCTTGGCGTTCTGACGCGCGTAGTGCTCGATCCGCATCTGGTCGGAACGCACAAGAAGACATTCTTTGATGCTCGGAAGAGCTAAGTAGCCTTCGAGCTTTTCCGCACGCCCGAGCGGATCGACTTCGTTCGCGACGGTCTCCAAGACGACGGTCGGATTCTGCAGGATCTCGCGCCCGTCGCTGAATTTCGGCTCACCGTTGACGATGACGATGCTCGGACAGCTTGTTTTGTTCCGGCCCAGATCAACGCACATTCCGTTAACATAGATCTCGGATTTTGAGCCGTGAATTCGGCTGCCGATCGCTATGGCGGCATTCGTGGCGATAAGGCTGCTCCAACGGCCGCCGGCTGCACTTTGGGCGGAGTGGTTCGGGCGGTGGTTAAAGGTTTCAGGCGTGTTTACTCGCTGTTTAGCGACACTCGTATCAGTCATAAAAAAATCGATACCTCCGGCTGATCAAGAAAATAGTTGATTGGATAGACGCTGCAAAAGACGGGGATGTCTTTATACGAAACCTTTTGTCTGCTACAAATAGTCTTGCATATCGCGCAGAGTTTTTTCAACAATTATTAGCAATGAAATTATCAGACCTTGCAGACAAGACGGATTCGATCATCGAAAGAGGCGATAACGCTTTTGAGATAACGTCCGCCGCGGGCCTCGACCTTGCCGAAAACGGTGAGATCACGTTCCTTGCGAACCCGAAATATACCTCGCAGATCAACGAGACGCGGGCTTCGGCGATCTTTCTCGCCGAAGGTATTAAGCTGGATCGCGAGGACATTGCCGTTCTTCGCTCCAACGACCCGTATCTTGCATATACAAAGGCTTTACGGGCGTTCTTTCCGCTTGCGGAGATAAAGCCTTTCGTACACACATCGGCTGTTATCGACCCTACGGCGCAAGTTTCACCCGAGACCGAGATCCACGCGAATGTCGTGATCGGAGCGAACGCCGTCGTCGAAAAAGGCGTGCGGATCTTCCCGAACGCGACCGTTTACGATGGTGTGAAAGTGGGCGAGGATTCGACGATCCATTCGGGCGTCTCGATCCGCGAAAATTGCGAGATCGGTCGTCGCTGCATCGTCCACAACAACACGACCATCGGTTCAGACGGCTTTGGCTACGCGAAAACCGCCGAGAAGGCGTGGCTCAAGATACCGCAAACGGGCCGCGTCGTGCTCGAGGACGATGTCGAGATCGGTGCAAATACGTCGATAGACTGCGCATCGGTCGGCGAAACCCGCATAAAACGCGGCGCAAAGATCGACAACCTTGTTCAGATCGGCCATTCCTGTACGATCGACGAAGACGCTCTCATCTGTGCGCAGACCGGCCTTGCGGGCAGTTCGCACATCGGAAAACGCGTCATTTTGACCGGGCAGGTCGGCATCGCAGGCCACTTGAAAGTTGGTGATGACGCGATCCTAACGGCAAAATCCGCAACATCACACGATGTTGAACCGGGAAAGGTGCTCTCGGGCATTCCCGCCTTTGATAACCGTGAATGGCTGCGTTCAACTGCCGTGTTTCAAAGGCTCGGCGAACTTTCACGCACAGTTCGCGAGTTAAAAAAAGAGGTCGCCCAACTTCTCGACGGCAAGTAAACGCCGAGCGTGTCTATCACTCTTCGGGACCTTTCCAAGTAACAACTGTCCTTAGGTGCGGCTGCAGGTCTTCGATCCCCTGCATCTGGAACGCGAAGTTTATCCATTTGCCGTCCTCTTTCTTGACGCCCGTCGCCTTCGAACTGCGTCGCGCGGTTGAATAATCAACGATCTCGTCCCAGAGACAGGTTACGGTCTCGCCACCGGTGCGATAGGCGAATCCGTTCTTGAACACTTGCAGTTCATCATTTTTTGTACGAAAGAACGTCCAAGTAAAAACAACGAACGGGATCGCCATCGGAAGCGAACACGCGGGGGCGAGCCACCAGTTCTCATTCGCTATTGGCAGCAGAATACCGAAGCCCGCCACAAGAAGCAGGGCCGCCATCGGGACCAACAGAACGGCGTTCTTCGCGGTGTGATAAGTCGCTTGCAATTCGCCGAGCGTCGTCGGGCGGAGTTTTGCGGCCTCAGCCTCGGAGATCTTTTCTGAGTCAGGGATATTTGAATACTCGTATGATTCGAACTCGTGCGCCAGTACGTCAAGCCCGCGAATCTTGAACGCAAATCTGATCACCTCATTTTTTTTCGTCGTGATGCACGTGAACTTGACCCTGTTATCCGTGTCCAGGATCGAATCTTGGTCCTTGATCTGTGTCCAAAGACACGTTTGCAGGCCCTTTCGGCTCCTATAACTGAAGCCTTTCTCGTAAACCCGAAGCTCGTCGAAAACGGTCGGTATCGTCCGCCAAAGAAGAAAGATCAAAGGCGTTGAGAGAAAGAGCGCGGGTATCGACGATGCGATCCGCTCCCAGCCGGAGGTCCCAAAAACAATGATGAGGCCGACACCGCAAAGTGCAAGGCAGACCGCGTATATACCAACGTAAGCTAAGCCGAATTTCACGTGGTAAGTACCTTTGGCCGCGCCGAGTTTTGTAACGTCCGGCTCACTAGTTGGGTTCATATCGTTCGGGAAGAATGTTGCAGATTTTGCGTCATTTTAGCCCCGATCTTTTCATTTTACAACCGAATATCGGATATATTGTCCTCTGGGGCAAGCCCTTTAGAACATCGTGCAAAAAAAAAGAAAAACTGATAATTGCCTTGAGCTGTGCCGCAACTGCTGCGGCCGGGATCTTGCATTACGCTCACGCGAACGCCGTTTTGGCCTTTGTCGTTACGGCGGCCGCACTTGCGTTATTGGCCGTCATCGTAGGCGAATCGACCGATCAGCTAGGCAGACGTTTGGGCCCCGGCGCGACAGGCATTCTGCAATCGGCACTAGGTAATCTTCCAGAGCTTTTTGTCTGTATCTTTGCGCTTCGCGCGGGCCTTGATACCGTCGTTCAAGCCGCGCTGATCGGGTCGATCCTCGGAAATTCTATCCTCGTGCTCGGGCTTGCCTTGTTTCTTGGCGGACTAAAGAACGGGACGCAGCGTTTTCGCTCTGAAGCGCCGAAGATGATCGTAACCCTAATGCTAATCGCGGTTGCGGCACTCGCTGTCCCAACGCTTGCAAAAGAACTGCACACACCGGCAGAACCGCACATCGCCGGGCTCGACACGTTCGTTGCGGTCGTAATGCTCGTGCTGCTAGCGGCAAGCATCTATTTCTTTTTGAAGGGCGACCTTGCGGTCAAGAACGGCGGCGAACACAACGACAATTGGCCGGCCTGGCTTCCGATCGTGATGCTCTTTTGCGCCGGAACCGGTGCCGCGTTCGTCTCAGATTGGTTCGTAGTCGCTCTTGAACCAACAATGGAGGCGATGGGCGTCGCACCGGCATTTGCGGGCCTTGTGGTCGTCGCCTTGGCCGGCAACTCTATCGAGAATCTTGTCGGCGTGCAACTCGCTTGGCGAAACCAAACCGACTACGCCGTGAGCGTCATTCTGAACAGTTCCCTTCAGATCGCGCTTGGGCTTTTCCCCGTGCTTGTCCTGCTCTCATTCGTGCTCGGCGGTGCAGTGCTGTCGTTCATACTTACGCCGCTTCTGCTCGCCGCGCTCGTGCTCGCGGTGATCGTCTCGGCATTCATCGTTTACGACGGCGAATCGATCTGGCTCGAGGGCCTTGCCCTTATCGGCCTGTACTGCATCATTGCAGCGGCGTTCTGGTGGGGCTAAAGTAAAAGGTATGGAAAACGAAGTACCGGAAAGAAGCTACGACCTGACGCCGCTCGCGCCGGAGAAGATCGCCGAGCTTGCCGAAAGCCTTACCGACGAACAATCTCATATACTCTTGAACCACGGTACGGAGGCTGCATTTTGCGGTACCCTGCTCGACAATCATCTCGATGGCACGTACGCCTGCCGTCTGTGCGGGCTGCCTCTTTTTTCGTCCGAAAAGAAGTTTCATTCGGGGACGGGCTGGCCGTCGTTCTTTGCTCCTTTCGATAAGGATCATCTGACGAAGATCGAGGATAATTCGTACGGAATGCGTCGCATCGAGATCCGCTGTGCCCGCTGCGGCGGTCATCAAGGACACGTCTTTCCGGACGGTCCGCCGCCGACAGGACAGCGATATTGCGTGAACTCCGAGTCGCTTGAATTCTTTGAGAAAGGCGAGAAGATTCCACAGAAAGTATGAACGGTTCGCAGCCCATAGTATTGTTTGACGGGGTGTGCAATTTCTGCGATGCTGCGGTGAATTTCGTCATCGCGCACGACAAGGCCGGCATTTTTCGCTTTGCTCCGCTCCAATCGAACGTCGGACGCGAACTTGTCGCAAAGCATCAAATACCCGCGGGCATTGATTCAGTGATCTTGATCGACGACGGCGGCGCGTTCGTTCATTCAGATGCAGCGATCCGGATCGCAAGACGTTTGGGTGGCGGATGGTCGATACTCGGTGCATTTCGCGTCATACCGCGGTTTATTCGCGACTGGTCCTACAAACTTTTTGCGAAATACCGTTACCGTTTATTCGGCAAAAAGGACGCGTGTATGATGCCGACGCCTGAGGTACGGTCGCGATTTCTCGCCGACGCAGACACGGTCGCGTAAGATGTTGAAAGATGACTTACTCGCTGGAAACGCTAGAATTTTTACGACTTCTCGACCTCGTCGCGCGAAACGCGCAGACGGCGGCGGGAGGAGATCTCGTCCGAGCCGCTCGGCCATTCACGTCGCGGCTCGATCTCGACCGCGCTCTTGCGGCCGTCGCTGAAACGCTCCGGCTTTCCGAAGAAAAGAATCTATTTTGGACATTCTCCGGCCTCGAAGATCCGCACGATAGGCTCGCGATCCTGCGGATCGAAAACGCGGCTCTCGACGCATTGTCGCTAACGGCCGTCGCAAGTCTCTGTTCGCAGGCTCTCGCGGCACGTTCGCTGGTTGAAAGCGATAAGGAACTTTGCCCGACGCTCTGGCAGATCGTGTCGGGATTTACGCCACGTCTTTCATCGGCGATCGGCGAGATCTCACGAAAGATCTTGCCGGGCGGCGAGATAGATGATTCCGCTTCGCCGGAGCTTGCAAGATTGCGTCGCGAGATAAACTCGAGACGCGCGCAACTCACGCGTTCGCTCGAATCTGCGATGCGAAATGCCGGCAATGCTATTCAGGACGCAATTGTTACGATCCGCAACGATCGTTTCGTGATCCCTGTAAAGACGGACTTTCGCGGAAAGGTCGCGGGCGTCGCTCACGGGTTCTCTTCGAGCGGCCAAACCGTCTATGTCGAACCGCTCGACACTATCGATGCGAACAACGAGATCCAAAATCTTAAAGGCCAAGAAGAACGCGAGATCGGACGCATTCTGCACTCGCTGACCGATCTTTTGCGCGAACACCTTTCCGAGATCGAATCTGCAGCCGACGCCGTTGCTGAACTTGATGCGATCAAGGCAAAAACGATCTTCGCACGCAGCTTTGATTGCGTCGTTCCGGATATCTCGAAAGACGACACGCTTGATCTGAAAGACGCACGCCATCCGCTGCTTGAACAAAACCTTCGAGAATCCGTCGGTTCGAGCTCGAACGAAGGCGAACATACCGCGAATGCAATAGTTCCAAGCAGTTTCGTGCTTACGCGGGATCGTTCTGTGATGATCATTTCGGGTGCGAACGCCGGCGGAAAGACCGTCGTGCTTAAGACCGCGGGATTGCTTAGCTTGATGGCTCTAGCGGGCTTTCCTGTACCGGCAAAAGAGGCAACGATCCCTTTCTACGCATCGGTGCTTGCTGACATCGGCGACCATCAATCGCTGAACGCGAACCTCTCTACCTTTTCATCGCATATGTCGAATATCGCATCGATGATCGATGAATGTTCGGCTCCCGCATTGATCCTGCTTGACGAAGCGGGCACGGGCACCGACCCTGAGGAAGGCTCTGCTTTAGGTGTAGCGATCGTCGATCACTTCCGACGCGAATGCGGTGCGCACATCATCGCATCGACGCACTATCGCGGCCTGAAGATGTATGCTGCGAATGATACGGATGTTGTAAATGCTTCGGTCGAGTTCAACGAAAAGACACTCGAACCGACATACCGTCTTCTGACCGGCCTCGCGGGCGCATCTTCCGGGATCGAGATCGCGCGGCGTTTCGGCATACGCGATAAGATCATCGGCCACGCACGCGAACATCTCGACACTTCGGCCCGCGAAGCGGAAGAATACTTGCAGCGTTTGCAGACCGAAACGCGAATTGCCCGAGACCTGCGCGTCGCCCTCGAAGAAGAACGTGAGGCGGTTGCGGCAAAATTCGGTTCGCTCGAAAGCGAAGCCGAAAGACGCGAGAAGCTACAGACGCGCGAATTCGAGACAAAGCTCGCCGAGTCGGTAGCGGATTTTGATCGCCAATCAAAGGCATTTCTTGAGACGATCCAGGACAAGGCCCTGAAAAATCGGCTCGAAAAAGAACGCAGTGCGCGCAAGGCGGAACTCAATCGCGCTGTCATCGAAAAGGTCAGCAAAAAGGCGGGACCGGCAAGTTTTTTCGCGAATGCCGAGCACAAAGTCGCTTCGTCCGACAAGATCGAAGTTGGTTCGACGGTTGCGACAAGCTTTGGCAAGATCGGCAAGGTCGAGCGGATCGATGACGATGTCGCACAGGTCGTCGTTGGCAATATTCGTCTGCGGCAGAAATTGAGCGAGCTTGCCGCTGCGGCACCCGAATCAAAAACCGGAGGAAAACCGCAAAGCACACATCGCCCGATCGACGCAGGCGATTCGCCCGCCGAACTCAATCTTATCGGCAAAACGACCGCCGACGCCGAATACGAACTCGACCGTTTTCTCGACGAAGCGTATATGGCGAGTCTGCCGCGTGTTCGCATCATTCACGGTTTCGGAACCGGCGCCTTGAAGAACTACGTGCACCATTTTTTGAAAGCCAGCGATCTCGTCGAACGCTTCGAATTCGCCCCGTCATCCCAGGGCGGAAACGGTGCTACAATAGCCGAGTTGAGGTCGTAACGTAGGGTGATGTAGAGATTATCGGGACATTCAAAATGTTCCCCCGACCCGCTCGATCGAGCATTGATGAAAATCTGTTAAACGGTCCTCGCAACATTGTCGCACGCCTTGAGCAAGTCGGCTTTCGAGTCTCATCCGGGCTAAAGGCGAAGCTACAGGAAAAGATCAACTGATGCTTTATCCGCAATATGTTATTGATGATCTGAAAATGCGGGCCGACTTGGTGCGAATAGTTCAGCCGTATGCTCAGGACCTGAAGAAAAAGGGCGCTAGCTGGATGGCGTGCTGCCCGTTTCATCAGGAAAAGACGCCGTCGTTCTCGGTAAACCCGGCGAAGGGATTCTATAAGTGTTTCGGGTGCGGAAAGGGCGGTACGGCTTTCAATTTCCTAATGGAGATGGAGGGACTGAACTTCCCGGAGGCGGTAAAACGCGTCGCCGAAATGTCGGGCTATATGCTGCCGGAGCTCGAGGATGACGAGAGTTTTGCCCGTAATAAAAAGGTTCGCGAAGAAAAAAAGCAGCTTGCCGACCAGATCATCGAACTGAATCAGATCGCGCTCGAGCACTGGACGAAGGCACTCTCCGGAAAGTCAAAGGACGCGAAAGCCGCCCGCAAGTATATTGACGGACGCGGACTCTCTGACGCGACGATCGCGAACTTTCGTCTTGGTTTTTCGCCCGACAAATGGGACGAGCTTCTGGGGCTTCTGCGGGATTTCGGCGCGGACGACAAGCTAATATCGCAGTCCGGTCTTGTCACCGTGAACGAAGAGAAAGACAGAGTCTTCGATCGTTTTCGCGGCCGCGTGATGTTCCCGGTCCTCGACGTCTCGGGTAGTCCTGTCGCATTCGGGGCACGTGCGATCAAGCCCGACGATAACCCGAAATATCTAAATTCGCCCGAGACCGCGGCCTATACAAAAGGCGACAATCTTTACGGGCTTTTTCAAGCGAAGGACGCGATCAGGCGCAAAGGTTTTGCGATCCTCGTCGAAGGCTATCTCGACCTGATCGCCTTGGTCGAGAACGGCGTCGATAACGTCGTTGCGAGCCTCGGCACGGCGTTCACCGACGCGCAGGCGAAGCTCATATCGCGGTTCACGAAGCGTATCGTCATCAATTATGACGGCGATGCGGCGGGCACAAAGGCCGCTCGGCGGGCGATCGAACTGCTCCTTCCGCACGATTTCGATGTAAAGATCCTCGTCCTGCCTGACGGCAACGACCCGGATGACTTTATACGGCAAAATGGCGAGGCCGAATATAACGCTCTCCGAGGCCGTGCGAAACCCTTCCTGCAGTTCGCTCTCGCGGCGGCGGTCGAGGGCCGGAAACTCTCGAACGCAAAGCAAAAAGCTGAGGCCGTCGAGGACTTTTTGCCCGTTATAACGACGATACGCAATCCCGTCCAGCAGCGTGAGAGCTTCGATCAGGCGATGGATTTCTTCGGGATCGAGGATGCGGCTCTTCGCCGGGAGCTTTGGCAAAGCTCGACCGGCAAGGCGTCTCCGTATTTGCAGCGGACCGATCCGACACGATCGATCTCGCGTGCGGCTCGCGCGAAAGTTACCGTCGCGGAAAAGAACCTTCTGAAGATACTCGTTCACGACCGCGAATTGGCTTCCGAGATCCTGCCTCAGCTTGAGAAGAGCGATTACGAAAACCTCGCGACCGCCGAGCTTTATGAAGCTTTTATCGCGATCTCGCAGAAAGGCGGCGATGTTACGGCCGAATCGATCGTCGAGCATCTTGAGGGCGACGAGACCACGCTCGAGCTTGCGCGAGAGGTATTGACCGCTCAAAAGTTCCGCGAGGTCGATGAGGCGATGGACGAAGCCCTTGTTGAGGCCGAAAACTGCGTTTTTGCCCTTAGAAATATGGCTATCCGCAACCGCGTGGACGAGATCAGTCGAGAAACTGCCATTGCCGAGCGGGAGAATGATTCGGCCGCCGTGACGCGCCTTATCGAAGAACAATTAAATCTAGAAAAAATTCGGCGTACCTTAGAGTCAAAGAACGCATAATAATGTGTTATACTTTCCAATTTGCTTGGCGTCGGGGTTGGACGTGAAACTTTACCTCGACAAAGAGCGTTATTTACTATTTTGAGAACAACGATTTAGTCTTTTCCACAATCGAAAGTGTTTATCACAGAATATGGCAGTTGATTACGACGAAAAAGAAGACCTGATGGATCGCCTGCTTGCCCTCGGCAAGCGAAAAAAATTCTTGAGCCTCGAAGAACTT
>Ga0138256_10002277_pt1 | contig 20644 bp, 13 predicted proteins | sample KNB2016incub_MG_FD_105486 | JGI IMG/M metagenome (GOLD analysis project Ga0138256, IMG submission 105486) | Active sludge microbial communities from wastewater in Klosterneuburg, Austria - KNB2014incub_MG | ecosystem: Engineered > WWTP > Activated sludge > Unclassified | place: Austria... | reverse complement strand
ATTATATCATTTATCCGAATACAGCATATTCTATAGAATTGAATGCAGCCACAGAAATTCCAGAGTGGGGAAAAATAGTTCGGATCATGCTGGAGGAAGATGGCTTTTTTGACGGACATACTTTTGAATATTTTGCAGGAAGACAAACGGGAGTATATGGTTTGAAGTTGAAATAATGGGTGATTACTATTGATGAAAACCAAAAATCAAAAATGAACTTCTTTTGCTTCATTCATCTACGTTCAAATAAGGAAACAGAATAACTGACAGTTGAGATGACAGTTTTTAAATCAGAATTGACCCGGCATTCAATTTTACTAAAGCATAGTTTTGTGATACACTATAGTAATAACTAATATTTTGTGAATTTCAGTGGAACCTTTATAAAAAACTAATAGCTACTTTATAGTATTATGTCAATTAATAAGTGGTTACTTGATATTACCAAATTGTCTTACAAAGAGATATTAATTTTACTTAGACTGACCCATCATTTGCACTTATTGATAAGATGGCACTATTTTCTTTTAAATACCCGAACATAATCCACCACCATTTCATTTGGAAATATACTTTCATCAATTGCACCGCCCCAATTTCCACCTATAGCAACATTCAAAATCAAAAAATAAGGTTTGTCAAATGGCCAACCTTCCTTGGCCGTCACCCGGCCATTCTGCCCTTTGTGTGATTCGAAGTAAAGTTTGTCGTCATAAATAAATCTGATACTTTTTTCGTCCCATTCTATTCCATACGTATGAAACTCATCAAAAACGTTGTTTAAAGTATCAAAAAATGTGATTTGCGTACCTTTGATATGATTGTATAATTCGGTATGAAGTGAAGTGTGCACTACGTTGGGGTCTTTACCTACATGCTCCATGATGTCGATTTCACCGCAAAGTGGCCAGGGTTCTTTATCGGTTTTGATAGATGCCGGCAGCATCCATATGGCAGGCCAGCTACCTTTTCCTTTGGGTAGTTTTGCCTTAACTTCTATTTTACCGTACTGTAAATCCAACTTTTGATAAGTGGTCAGTTTTGCAGAGGTATAATTGGATTGCTCAAAGTCTTTTTTTAATGCTATGATATGCAATTTGCCATCTTTTATGATAGAGTTTTCTTTTGATTTTGCCCGATAATATTGTTTTTCATTATTGCCCCATCCATGGCCACCTACATCATAACTCCATTTAGTGTCGTCCGGTAAGCCATCATCATCAAATTCATCACTCCATATCAGTTTCCAGTCAGATGCAGGAAATAATTTAGTAAACAACAGTTCAGGTTCATTGGTAGTGATGTAGTCAAAGTTATGGGTTAGGAAAAAATCCATATCTTTGGTGTCATTGACTGTCCAGACATTGAGTGTCATTTTGAGATCCTTTGCTTCCTGGATCCATTGTGGATTTTTATAAAATACTTTATAGTGATAGTCCAATCCAGTTATGCCAATTTCTTTTAGCTCTCGTGGAGAAAGATCACCATTTAGATATTGTGTGGAAATTTTTGGATTTATACTGACTAACTCTTTGAGAATGTCAATATCAAAACTGATGTAATCTACTTTGTCTTCTACTTTGAGTTGAATGATTTGCCGTATGACTTCTCTTGCGATCGACTTGCCTCTTTCTTTGCTGATTTCAGATGGTTTGATCTCAAGTACCAAACGAGTGGAATGATTATCTCTGACACCAGCTAAGAGATAGGATTCCAATGTCGGGATTTTTTCACCATTTTTCAGGGCATGTGCTGTTAATGCTTCATATTTTACTTTTTCAATTTTCAAACCAAAAAAATCAGGATCATGGTTGACTACCAATACATTATCAGCTGTCATTCTTACATCAAATTCAGCTCCTGCGCACTTCATTTCAATCGCTTTAGACAATGAAGCTATCGAATTTTCAGGTAAATTGTCCGCCTTCCACGCACCACGATGAGCTACTACAATATTTTTGTTTTCTGACTGTGTTTGTGCGGAATGCAGCGCAAAAACAAATAATATGACGGAAATGACTTTTATCATGAGGATACCAGGTTTTGTTATAATGTAATGGTGATGATGGAATGTGGTAAGATGTTTAGTGGCATAGCTTGATTGCCCACCATGATTTTGGTATCAAATTTTTCGTCAGTTTTATTCATCACTACGATTATCGTACTGCCATCCGTATTTTTAAAAGCTGTGGTCAACAATTGTGCTCTGTTACTTGATGCCGCCACCCGCTTCGCACCGGGCCGTATAAATTTTGAAAAATGACCGATATAATAGTATGAATTCATGAGATGTATGGTATTATCGGTAGTCTTAGCGTGTATCGGAGCAAAACAGAAGTTCTGAACATGATTTGGGCCGCCAGTTTCATCCAGGAGTATATTCCAATCTGTCCAAGCTACTGCGCCATTGTTGAAATCCTGAATCATATTCTCCCCGTAATTTTCTCCCCATTGCCATTGCTCAAAGGTATCCCAGCTGAATGGATAATTGCACGCCTCAGTAAGTAATAGATTAGTGGATGGAAAAGCTTCTTTGACCCTTTTTACATTGTCGTACTGTCTGCCACCATTCCATATTTCATACCAATGGTATCCTATACCCCAAATATATTTTGCTGCCTTTTTATCATGTAATAAAGTTTGTGCCCGATGATAAAGCAAATCTCTGTTATGATCCCAGGCGATGAGTTTTTTGTTTAGCATGTTGTTTTTATGTAGCGTCGGCCCCAGATAGTTTTTGATGAAATTCAGTTCTTCATCCGCTGTGAATATACAGGATTCCCAGGTTTGTTTTGCCATGGGTTCATTTTGTACAGATAAACCCCATACAGGAACACCGACTTTTTCATAAGCTTTGATAAACCTGACAAAGTAATCCGCCCATGTCTGGTGATACTCCGGCAGTAATTTTCCGCCCTGAAGCATATTGTTATTGTCTTTCATAAATGCAGGCGGGCTCCACGGAGATACAAACATCTTTAGTCTGCCCTTTGACGCAGCCATACATTCCTTGATAAATGGCACTTTGTATTTCATGTCATGGGCAATATCAAAGGTTTTCAAGCTTTTGTCTCCTTCTTTTACATAAGTGTACATGTCTGATGAGAAGTCGCAACTATTGATATTGGTCCGACCAAAACTATATCCTATTCCTTCCTTTTCATCAAAATATAATCGTAAAAATTCTTTTTGTTTTTCAGCGGAGAGGGTATAAAATGTTTCGGCAGATGCATCTGTAAAAGCACCACCGATACCTAAAAATTTTTGAAACTTAATCAAGGTATCCACCAATATAAAAACTTCATTTTCAAAAGGTTGTTTTGATTTTTCAAAAGGCCTTACTTCGACTGGTGATAGCCTTTGATCTGTATTGGCAGCAGTGACAAAGATTTGTATTTTATTTGTTTTTTGAGCAAAACTCAGCATTGGTGTGGCCAACAACATAGCTCGCAATAGTATACTTTTTAATCGTTTCATTTTTTTAATTTTATTTGAATGTCAGACATTAAATGATTCTTAAGATGCAGAATTAACTACCAAACAAAGGTGGCTACACTGTGTGCCTGCATAGACACCAGAACTTTTTTACCTTTATATTGAATATTAAAGATTTCAGATTTGTCTGTTTCATTGAGCGCTAACATGACTTTTTTGCCTTTTGGGGTCAGGAATACCACTTGATGCACATTTGAAATGGTATTACTTTCTATCCTGACTGATCCTGTGGGTACAAATCTGCTTGCATGTGCTATGATATAATATCCTACATTTTTTGTGACAATATTCTTATTGATAGTCAGTGCACCTTTACATTGCGTGCAGCCTCCCGGTGTGTGCGGATCGAATAGTGGATCACTTGCCAGATTCCACTCTAAAGCTACTTTGCTCCAGTTTCGCATACTTCCGATGACTACATTTTTGACATGCCACTGCAAATCACCATCAAAACTACCATTAGCACCCGTCCACTGTTCTGTAAAGTATAGATTTTTGTCGGGATGTGCGTTGTGCACCTGAGACAAAGCACTGATATCTCCGGCATAAAGATGAAAAGCACTTCCGTCTATAAAACTTTTGGCTTCTGAGTCATTTAGTATTGATACCGGATACTCAGGGCGGTCACAGTTATGGTCCCAAATGATAATTTTTGTATTTAAGCCCGCTGACCTAAACTTAGGCCCAAGATGTTTTTTAATAAATTGTGCTTGTTCGCCGGCACTCATTACTAAACTTGGATTATTACCACCATGTTGAGGTTCATTTTGTATAGTTACAGCATCTATTTTAATGCCGTTATTTTCCATACTTTTTAGATATTTTACAAAATAATCTGCATACACATCATTGTACTTGGAAAGAAGATTTCCACCAATGGAACTGCCATTTGACTTCATCCAAACGGGTGGACTCCAGGGCGAAGCCATAAATTTTATTCCCGGTTGTATTTTTAGTATTTCTTTGAGAATCGGGATAAGATGTATAGTATCCCTGGATAAGGAAAAAGAAGTTAAGTTGAGATCTTCCTGACCGGCAGGTAAGTCATTGTAACTAAAAACGCGATCATCCAGATCTGATGCTCCCATACTCAATCTTAAGTACGAAATGCAAGCTTGTTCACCAGCGCAACCAAACATTTCCTGAAGAATGTTTTCTCTGGAAAAAGATGACATCTGACCCAAAAGCATTGCACTGCCACCGGTGAGGGTAAATCCAAATCCGTCAATGTTTTGATATATAGTGGATGAATCAATGGCAATGACGGGATAATTATTAGGACTTTGGGTAAAAGCAAGAACGGAGGTTTGTTTCAGCAATTTTGAAGCTTGATCGCCGGTGGTCACCCATACATCTACTTCATTGGTCAGAGGGGTAGTTACGGGTGGGGTAGATGGTCCATCGTTACCACTTTTACTACAACCCCAAAATAGAAGCATATGTAATAATAAGCTATATATGATCATTGGTCTGTTATTCTTAGCTTGAATAATATTTGGCATGGCATATTTTTATTGGAAAACTCTGATATAATCTACAATTAATCGTTGTGGAAAAACGGTGCTGGCATCCGGTTGGCCTGGCCAATTACCACCCACTGCCAGATTCAGGATAAAAAATTGCGGTGCATTAAATGGATAATTCGCAGTATCGAAATCCGATTTTTGCATGGTATAAAAAACTTTATCATCCAAAAGCCACTGTATTTTATCTTTTTCCCATATCAAACTAAAGACATGAAACTCATCCGAAAAATCACCTATCGGCAGTGTACTACTTCCTCCTTTGAACGAATGACCATTAATCCCTCTCCAGTGAAGTGTACCATGTACTTTATTCGGTTCTGAGCCTATAAGTTCCATGATATCTATCTCCCCACAGCTAGGCCAGCCTGCAGAATTAATATTGGCGCCAAGCATCCACAAAGCCGGCCAGATACCTTTTCCATTAGGCAGTTTTGCTCTGATGTCTATTCTTCCAAAAGTAAATTCTTTTTTTGATTTAGTAGTCATTCTTCCTGAAGAATAATTAAACCCATCGATGGCATCTTTTCTGGCTTCTATAATCAGGTTTCCATCTGAGATAAAAGTATTCTTCTTATTATTGGTATAATATTGTAATTCATTGTTGCCCCAACCACCAGAACCATTTCCTATTTCCTGATTCCAATGACTCAGGTTGAGATTGGAAACATCAAATTCTTCCATCCAAACCAGCGTTTTGCCGGAATAAGAAGTGGGTGTACTATAGCCATTTTGTGCGGTTATAAATTGGCTTCCATTTTCTGTTATAATTGTGCAGGTAGCCGTTGGTTTTTTTAAATTACACCCCTTTGCATTTAATATCTGAATGGAAAATTCAATATTGGGTTGACGCAATTCACCGCCTTTTATGAATACCTCTATGCTGGTTGATGTCTGATTTGCAGGAATCATTAGACTACCTTCATTTCCAATAAAATCTGTATTGAATTTTGCAGTTCCCTCTACTAGTTTATAGTCAAAACTTACATTGCTGCTGGTTGTTTTGTCTAATGCTACATAAAATCGGATGGATTCCTGATTTTTTGACTGCTCTGTAGTGACATCATTTACACTCAGTTGGGGTAGTACAATTATGGGAGTTACATCTTCTGTTGTATCGGAGCATGAAATATTTAAGCCCAGTATTCCAATAGTTAAAACAAAGACCAAGGAACTCAGCCATTTATTCAGGAAGATATTTTTGCTACTGGTCATGTTGCTTGGGTTGATAAAGTTAAGAATGTAAGAATGATTGTGTTCCGAAAAGTATGATTTTGAAAAAAGGTGCAAAAAACAAAAAATCACTTATTTTAAACAGTTGATAATCATTTTTTTTGAGAACCTTAGGGACTTGGAGTTTTCTTAGTGGCATTTCTTTATTTTTGACTTATCGGAGTGGACTCAAGAATGATTATTAAATTAATTAAAGTCAATATAAAAATAAAATGTCTATTTCACATATATCAACCAAACCTGAGTGATTGAATAACATCCAAATAATTTAAAATTTTCAGCGGATATTTACACACTCACACAAAACCTGATGACCACATGGTAGCTGACTAAAAAGTCCCTTTAACATAGCAAAAGTTAAACAAATATAAAACAATAAGGAGAGAAACCAATGTTCCCTCCTTATTTCACAACAAAAAAACTATAAAGCCACTAATTTTAAATACCATGCATTGCCGGTTTCAGTACCCTGTGCCCTTAGATACATATATGTAGGTGTCAGCTCAAGAATTTCAAATTCTTTTTGTAAAGCTCCATAACCTATATATGTGTTCGATCCTGCCAGAAGGATTGAGGTTTTGGTAGATGGGGTGGAAGCAGGTATACCTGAAGAAGAAGGTGCAAAACTAAATGAATTGCTAGCTCCCGGGTATGGGTAACAACCTTCATCCCCGGATGCAGGAATACCTGGTAAACCTCCGGCAAGAGCTCCTGTTTTGGTGAATGCACCATCCGGTGAATTTACATCAATAGAGAAACCTGAAGCTGTTTTGCTAAACTTAAAGGTTGTCGTATAAAAACATGGACAACAACCTACTTTTTCATTGATGGACGCTGCCCACCATGCAGGACCGGTCACAGCATCACTCCACTCTCCAACGCCAAAATGTCCGGCCACGGTTTTGTCTACTACCCATGATTTGGAAGTGCCACCTGTCAGATTTGTAATGATGGATGCATCCGGTGAGAAGTTACTTTGTACCGTAATCTCCTTGGTTGTAGAAGATGAAGTACCCCCTTTTCCATACACCACCACAGTCACCAAATAGGTATTTGTGCCTAGTTTAGTGTACTTTCTGTTGGTCTTTCCAGTTGGGATGTTTACAAGATTGAGTGCATCTGACGCATCATAGTCTATTCTATAAGACAATGCTTTGTCAGCTGTGATTGTAAATTTAACATCTCCGGAGCCATCACCATTTGGGGTATTAGGTCCCTTACCTACGATTTCGGCATTGATCACAATGTTGGAAGGCGGTGTCAAATCCCCCAGGACATAATCTTCGTTTTCGCTGCAAGCCCAAAAGCCGGTCACAATCGAAACGAGAAGAATAATTAATTTTATATTATTTCGCATGATTTCTGATTTTTATTAATTAGTAATTCTGAAGTTGTCAAAAAGAATCTCATCACCGCCACCATCTTCTCCATCATTAAATCTCAATACCAATTGAGTGTATTTAACATTGGCCGGAATGGCAGCTATCGTACTGAAATCAAATACCAACTCTTCCCAGTTGCCTGAAGTCGTGAATGGTACTTTTAATACACCAACACCATTGGCAGGTCCGTCGATAGACCATTCCAATTCTACATTTACCCTTTTACCTATTTTACCAGGATATGGATTATACGCCAGGACTTTGATCTTATTGCCATTGGAAAACGAAATTGGTATATTTAATGGGCTGTATGTTCCGCTCCAACTTTCATTTCCTCTTGTAAATTTTCCTACTTTGGCACTGGTATTCAAACCTGTCTTATGCGGATTATCTATCGTTTCAAACTTTTGTCCGCCACCGAATGTACCAAAGAAATAATCAACATCAGCATGTTCAAAATCAATAGGGAAGCCAAACAACACTTTTGTATAGCTAGTAGTAGCTGCTCCTCCACTTAGCGCCACAACCCGTAAAGTAAATGGTCCACCTACATTAGGGTAGGTGTGTGCAGGCAATTCCTGACCTACAGCCATTGGTGTTCCTGTTTCATTGGCAACATCTCCATAAAATACCATAAAAGACTTAGCATAAAGTGCACTTGCTTTCACTCGTGTCTCACCTGAAATATTTACTGTCAGATTTTCCGGAGCACGATAGGTGACTTTAAGAGGATATGATTCTGATTTTTTATTGCCTGTGATGTCATAATACTCAATCACAACATTATAATTACCTTCCGGATAATTATAAGTAGCATTACCACCAGGTTTAATTTCTGAAAAAGCTGCTGAACCGGTGCCGTGTCCAAAATTAATTACAGCCTTTGAATATCCTTCGCCCGATGGAGTGATCTTTACTTTGCCGGAATTATCATTTGAAATGTCAAATATTTTTGAAAAATTGCCGGAAGTCGCACTTTGCAGAAACGAAGTATCACCATCTATACCATCCTGCTCAGTACAACTGAAAGTGATGGACATGACGGCAAAAATTACTATTATAAATTTTATAACTTGCATTTTATCTTAATTTAATAATTAATCAATATCCTGGATTCTGAACCAGTTTTGTTCCGTTCAATTCTCTCACCGGAATCGGGAAAATTTCATTTTTGCCTGATTTAAATCCACGGTCTGCCAACTTTGCAGCGGCATCTCCCCATCTTACCAGATCAAAAAATCTATGACCCTCACCCGCCAGTTCCAGCCTTCTTTCAGCTTTAATGGCTGCCAGAGAAACTGGTACGCTGGATAAACCTGCACGATTTCTGACTGCATCCAGTAGCGCTTGTGCCCTTGGTCCTGTGCCGCCGAGTGCTTCTGCTTCCATAAGATACGTATCTGCCAATCTGATGATCGGTGTATTCTGTCTGTAATTAAGCTCCAGGGCTCCGCCGCCTGTCCTTACATCAGCTCTGCGTGGAAGAAATTTATTCAGGAAGTATCCTGTATTCTGGTATCCACCGATATAGTTTGCTTGCCCCAAAGTTGACAATTCTTTAAGATCAAAAATTGTAGCATGAAAACGTGGGTCGCCTTTCATCACATTATAAAAATCCTGAGTAAATACATTAAAGCTCCATCCACTCGGAAGATCAGGTGCCAGTGACCCTTCAGTCAAAGCATAAGATCTTGGTCCTACCATAACATTCAGGGTGTTTCCTTCGTCATTGCCTGCTCCCCACCAGCCCCAGTCTGAATTTCCTGCACTTGAGTGACTACATTCAAGAATGTTTTCAGAGTGAAATTTGTTGGAAGCTACCCATAGGTCGTCAAAGTTACCTAAAAGCTTATATCCATACTGGCTGGTTCCACCAGGTGTTCCATTCACTTCTGCTAAAACAGCTGCAGCCTGAGCTCCTTTATTCTGATATAATAATGCTTTACCTAAAATGGCCTGAGCTGCACCTTTTGTCATTCTGCCTGCTTCTGTAGACAATGGCACCGTAGCAGGTAAATTAGCTATGGCTTCATTTAAATCCTTCTCAATCTGTGCATACACTGCTGCAGGGCTGGATTGAGTTACTTCATACATATTGGTAGCAGTTAAGGGATCGAGTAGTAATGGAACATTCTTGAACAATCTTACCAGATTGAAGTAATACAATGCTCTCAAAGCTTTGGTTTCAGCCAGATATCTTGCTTTCAGAGATTCATCCATGGTGGTCGAAGGCACTTTTAGCAATATGGTATTGGCTCTGAAAATTCCCTGATAATGGTCATTCCAAAAACTTTCAGGCATAATGACAGGATTAAGAGTATAATTTGAAAATCCCTGGATTCCAGCTCCGTCAGAAGCACCACCACCTCCGGCAAACTGATCATCTGAACCCGCATTCATCATGGCGATCATATTTTCAAATCCGCCACTATTTTTTCTAAGAACGTCATATACACCCACCAAAGCAGAAAATGCCTGCCCCTGGTCTGCATAATAATTTTCAGATAAAAACTGTCCTTTGGGTGAGACATCGAGAAACTCTTTATCGCACGATGTCGTCGTAAAAAATATGGTAAAAACAACTATTATTAATTTAATGACTTTCATTTTTTTAATTTTAAAGGGTTTTAAAATTGAACTTGTGCACCTACTATAAACGATCTGGCCTGTGGATAATATCCTTTATCAATACCAAATACACCACCACCAATTTCAGGATCATATCCTGTATATTTGGTAAAGGTGAGCAGGTTTTCTGCGGTTGCATATATTCTTATCTTGCTCGAAGATATTTTACCTGACCAGGAAGCCGGCATGGTATAACCCAACTGTACCAGTTTAAGTCGTGTGTAAGCACCATCTTCCAGATAAAAATCAGACATTCTGCTGAAGTTACCGTTAGTATCATTACTTGTCAATCTTGGGAAAGTATTGGAACTACCTTCACCTGTCCATCTGCTTAGAGCTTCGGTCTGATAGTTGGCATTTCCGATGTCCAGTCTTCTCAATCCCTGGAAAATTTTATTTCCTGCAGCACCCTGAGCAAATATCATCATGTCAAAAGATTTGTAATCCAGGTTTAATGTAATTCCATATACAATTTTTGGTAAATTGGAACCTAAAAATGTTCTGTCATCATTGGTGATTTTTCCATCTCCATTTATGTCTTTCCATTTGAAGTCACCTGGAAGCGCATTTGGTTGTATCAGAGCGCCATCAGCACTTTTATAAGCGTCAATTTCTGCCAAATTCTGGAAAATACCATTGGTTTGAAAACCATAAAATGAATTGAAGGATTGACCTACAGCTGTACGGGTCACTTCACCCATAGACTGGAAAGATGCTCCTCCAGGTATGAAAGTGGCAGATGAATCTGTAGTAATCAAGGTGACTTCGTTTTTAAGATAAGACATACTTCCGTTTATGTTCAGATTCAAATCCCCAATTTTTTTCTTATACCCCAATTCTACTTCCAAACCTTTATTGTCCATATTGGCCACGTTGCCTACTGGATCCTGATTCACACCCACATATCCCGGGATTCTGATAGGGCGAAGGATACCCGAAGTTGACTTTTTGAAAAAGTCCATGGTGAATGTTAAGTTTCTAAACAGTTCAGCATCAAATCCGATATTGGTTTGAGATGTTTCTTCCCAACGGAGATCAGGATTGTCCAGGGTCGTATTGGAATAGCCTGTAGTGATAACTCCGGAATTTCCAACTGTGTAATTAACACCACCGGCAACAGTAGACAGATAACCAAAATCCCTGATGGCATCGTTTCCTACCACACCATAACCGCCACGAACTTTTAAACTATTTATCAGGCCATTCTGATCCCAAAACTCTTCATTTGAAAGTACCCAACCCATAGATACGGAAGGAAAGACTCCATATCTGGAATTACTTCCAAATCTGGATGACCCATCTCTTCTGATGATACCTGTAAATAGATATTTTTCCTTATAATTGTAATTCAACCTGGTGAAAAGCGAAGTCAATTTATGTTCGATAAAATCACCTGTTCCTGTGGATCTATTCGTCTGTGGAATGTCAAAATTGAATGAAGCATCTTCAAAACTATTGACAGGAAGATTAAATATCGTCGTTCCAATAGAACCTCCTACATTTTCTTTATATGCACCCTGGCCCAAAAGTAAAGTAACGTGGTGATCGGTAAAGGTTTTGTCAAAAGTGATTGTATTCTCGATATTCCAGTTAAATACTTTATTTTCAGATTTGCCAAAAGAATTTTGAAGTGTATTGCTGGTAGCACTCAGGTAATGGACTGGTGTCCAACCTAAATTACCCCAGTATGCTCTTTTTGCCCCCAGTGTTGATCTGATTTTGATATTACTGGTGATGGCTGCTTCCAGATAAGCATTACCTACAAAATCGTCAGCCCAGTTATGGTTGCCCAATCTTGTTTGGACATATGCCAATGGATTTCTCATTTCCTGACCGACCAAAGATGAAATTCCATATGGATTTCCGTTCGTATCCCGGATCACAGGGTTGGAACTATATGGAGCAGCATTGGCCAAAGCGGGATCTGTGACCACCAAAGGTGTAGTGGGGTCAAGATTTATGGCTGAACTTAAGACACCTCCATACTCATCTGTAGAACCAATCCCGCTGTCTTTAGTGTGGGCATATCCCAATGTCTGACCGAAAGTGAATATACTGGATAATTTGTGCGTAGAGTTCAATCTGATGCTTTTACGATTGTATTTAGAAATATCAGATGTAACGATGCCTTCCAGATCCTGGATTCCTGCCGATACATAAAAGGTAGATTTACCCGAACCTCCGCTTACACTTAGTTCATGAGAATACCTTTTGGCACCATAATTGAAAATTTGTTTTTGCCAGTCAGTACCAACCCCAAGGTTGATATTAGGAAATAGCGGATCTCCACCACCGGCAACAGCTCTTTCATTCATAATGGCTGCATACTGAGAAGCATTAAGTAATTTGAGCACTTTAGCAGGGGATGATGAACCTGCAAAACCATTGTAGCTGATATTAAGTTTACCTTCCTTACCTTTTTTAGTGGTAACAAGGATAACTCCTGTCGCTGCTCTTGTCCCGTAAATAGCTGCAGAAGCTGCATCTTTTAATACCTCAATGGATTCAATATCGTTTTGGTTTAGAAATCCTATACCACCAGCATCTACTACGACACCATCGATGACCCAAAGAGGACTATTGCCGGCATCATTAAATGTAGTGATACCTCTGATACGAATTGTAGAAGCAGATCCTGGCTGACCTGAATTTTGTGCAATGGTAACTCCGGAAACCCGGCCCTGCAAAGCTTGTTCTACTCTGGCACTTGGTACGTTTTCAAGGTCTTTGGTTTTCAGGCTGGCAATAGAACCAGTGACAACACTTTTTTTCTGAATTCCGTATCCGATGACCACTACTTCATCGAGATAAGCCCCTTCCGAGAGTGTAACATTGATGGTGCTCTGAGTACCCACAGTGATTTCCTGATCAGAATATCCTGTGTAGGAAATGACCAAAACAGCATCGGCACCGGGTACGGAAAGAGAATAGGCTCCGTCTACGTCAGTAATGGTACCGATTGATGTCCCTTTGACGAGCACATTGGCTCCAATCAAAGCTTCATTGGTTTTTGCGTCCGTTACTACTCCACTTACATTTCTTTGTGCAAAGGTAAATGAAGTTGTAAAAAGCAAAACCAACAACAAAAAACTTTTCGTTAGTGATTTTAACATGTGGCTTAATGATTTTGTAAATTAATGAATAATTAAAATTCGACTACTACAAATCTTTATTCAAGGTCTGTAGAATGTTTATTTTTGTATTTTTTTTATTAACAATCTATAATATTATCTATTGTTTTATAAAATTGTGTTGAAATATTCTTTTACGTTGTGTTGATTATGTGACAGAACTTAATGAGACAAAACTACGATCGCTTTGAATATGTTACGAAGATTTGACTACTACATCACTACTACATAAGTAAAAAACACTACTACATATCTACGATTTTATGTAGGTTTACCTGAAAATGTAATTTAAGCTCAAATCTTTAACTTTTACATGAATCTGTATTTGTTCTTTATTGGGCACGAGTTGAATAAGTATCAATATTTTTAATCATAAACAAACTAATTATTTTATCCGGTGAACCGTTTATTTTTTATCTTTTTAATTGCTTTTCTTATTTTAAGTGTAAAGCTGAATATAATGTATGCTCAGCCTACCAATCTGGGTACACCCATAGTGGTCAATCACACGAAAAAAGAAATAAAATCAGGCACACAAACCTGGGATATTGCTACAGATAATCGCGGATTCACTTATTTTGCCAATAATTCAGGTTTAGTTATTTTTGATGGCTACAACTGGGAAAATCATCCTATAGCAAATAATACTGTTGTCAGGTCAGTGGCCATAGACCCTGAAGGCAGGATATATGTAGGCGGTCAAGGGGATTTTGGATTTTTTGAACCAAATATCCAAGGCACCCTGACGTATAAGTCTTTACTTAAGTTCTTGAAAAAACAGATTGCATTCGAAGATGTATGGGATATAGTCGTCAGAGAAGAAGGTGTTTTTTTCAGGACAAACTACCATGTTTTTAGGTACGATTACAAATTTGAAGTGGAATCTGCTTTTTATGCAGAAACATCCTTGCTCTGTATGGGTATCTTTGGAAAAAAACTTACCATTCAGGATGGATCAAATGTCTTTTATGAATATGGGTCAAATGGATTTAAACCTCGTACTGTCAATACCACCTTTGATCAGGGTAGAATCTCCTCCGTTATTAATTATCTTAATGACACGATATTATTAACGACCATAAATAATGGTATTTTTTATGAATCTAAAGATGGATTTAAACCCTGGGTTACACCATATGATACTTATTTGCGTAAAAATATAATTTATTGTGCCACATATCTACCGGATGGACAGATCATACTTGGTACATCGTTTGATGGTGTTATAGTTTTGGATGAAAAAAGGCGGATAGCTCATCATCTTAACAAAAAAGTTGGTTTGCAAAATAACACCATACTGAGTGCCATGATGTCACAAGATGGGAATATCTGGTTGGGGCTTGACAATGGTATTGACCTGGTAGACATGAATGCCCCTTTCAGATACTTTTTTCCTGACGGTGATCTGGAAGGAACAGGATATGCAGCCACATTATATGATGGGCAACTCTATTTTGGAACCAACACGGGATTGTACACTATTCCCTGGCAAAAACACTACCAGCCATCTGAAAAAGAAAAGGCGCATCTGGTAGAAGGTACCCAAGGCCAGGTGTGGAGCCTGAATCATGTAGGTAATCAGCTTCTGGTGGGGCACCATGAAGGAGCCTTCCACATCAATAAAAAGTCGGGTAAAAAAATTGCAGATCTGGGTGGTGTCTGGAAGTTTGTTCCACTTACTGAGAAACTGATGATAGCCGGCCATTATCAGGGGCTGGCTATGTTTGAACTTAAGGAAGATACATGGAGATTCAAATACCATATCAAGGGTTTTCAGGAAAGCGCAAGAATTATCACTAAAGATATGAATAATAATATTTGGATAGCCCATCCATACAGAGGAGTCTATAAGATCGGGCAAAAGGAAATCTTTAAAGAAATCATCCATCCTGTAAAATATTCATCAGACAATCCTGCCGGAAAAAACTTCCGAAATGTTTTCTATAACATTAACCACGATGTCATCCTGGACGATGGAAATGATTTGTACAGATATATCCCGGGCAACGATCAAACTGAAAAATATATTGACCTTACTGATTATCTCCCGGGCAAAACGGCAATTAATTTTTTAATGAAAGACGAATTCAAAAATATATGGTACGGTACTGAAAAAGAAACGGCAATGCTGGTCCCTGAAAAATCGTTTAATCATTCATACAAAAAATATTTTATCAATGACATTGTAGGATTGCTACCCAACACTTTTGAATCCATCGTTACGCTTGATGATCAAAATGTCATTTTTTCTACAGAAAAGGGTTTCCTGTTTTTTAATCCCAAAAAATATGTAAATGATACTTCATCTGTAAAAATTTTGCTATCAACAGTGACATTAAATACGCCCAAAGACAGTGTATTGTTTAAAGGTTACACTTCAAAAAATATAGACATCCCGGAGTTTTCACTTCGACATACTCAGAACAATATCAGTTTTTATTTTACAGTGATGTCGAGTGGGAAAAAAGAATTTATCTCCTACAGTTATCTATTAAGGGGAGCCAATAAATCATGGTCGGAATGGGCCATCGATCCGAAAGTTACTTTCACCAGTTTGCCACCGGGTAAGTATATCCTGATGATGAAAGCTAAAAATCATGCGGGCAAAGAAAGTCAACCTTATGAAGTCAGGATTTCTATAGGATATCCTTGGTATCGTACACCATTGGCTTATCTGTTTTATTTTTCAGGATTTGTTATTTTGATTTTTTTCGTATTAAACAAACAAAAAGAAAAACATGAAACGGAGAAATCATTATTGCTGGAGTCCAATAAAAAAAGGGAAAAGGAACATCTGATCCATGCGGAAGCTTCAAAAGAAGAAATTACCAGACTTCAGAATGAAAAACTACTGGCTGAACTCAATTATAAAAATCAGGAACTTACTTCTTTTACCTACCATTTGGTCAATAAAAATGAACTAATCTCCGAAATCACGGATGTGGTCAATAAACTGGAACATAAGCTGGTCGATCAGCCGGAAATAAAAAAGGAGTTGAAACAAATCACCAAACTTACGGAACAAAACAGCGACGTGGATACCGACTGGCAAAATTTTGTCAAAAGCTTTGATCAGGTACATACCAATTTTTACAAACGCCTCAATGAAGAATTTAAAGATCTCAGTCCCAATGATTATAAATTGTGTACCTACCTGCGTATGAATCTTGCTACAAAAGAAATAGCATCTCTAATGAATATCTCCATCAGAAGTGTAGAGACCAACAGGTATAGATTGCGTAAAAAACTGGGATTGGATTCTGATACCAATCTTAGTCAGTTTTTGATGAATTATTGATGGATTAAAATAGACCGCGGATTTAATCCCGGGTCGTATAAATCGATGCACCAAAAGGTAAAATCCATGTATTAAACTTCAAATTTGTCAACTTTAAAGTAAAGGGCAAAAAGACCTTTTATCATTGATTAATCATTTGATTGGTGCTAAGAGTATGTTTAAATTTTTAATACCTTATAATCAATTTCTTATGAACATGACTTCAAAATAATCTCATCGTTTAGTTCACTAAACTCTTTAATTCTTTTATCGTCAGAACCATAACCTATTGATTAGCAACTAAGAAAATTTTTAAACATACTCTAAAACTAAAGTTTCGGTGATAAAATTATATCTAAATTTTATTTTTAAATTACTGCCATGTTTTGACAAAAAAAGAAATGGCCAATCAAATTTGGTCTTTTGCATTTTTTATATAAAACAATTTAGGGAAAATGACATAAGTTGAGAAAGCAGAATTAAACCTTCCTGTTTACATATTGTCTTAATGATTATAACCTGTCAAACAAATATTTCTATTATGAAAAATATAAAATTCCTGTTTTTACTTATTCTCCCGATTTTAGGATGTAAAAAAGATGATGATACTCAAAATGATCAGGACTTCTATTTCCCGTCAAATACCAATAGTTCCTGGGAAACAAAATCTTTAGTCGATTTGGGCTGGAATGAAAGTGCGGTAAATCCATTAAAAGAGTATTTGATTCAGAAGAATACAAAATCTTTTATGATCCTGGTGAACGGCAGAATTGTCATGGAAGAATATTTTGACGGACATACAAAGGATGCCATCTGGCAATGGAATAGTGCCGGTAAAACATTGGTTTCAGCTACCACAGGCATAGCACAGCAGGAAGGATGGCTAGATATCAATACACCTGTTTCTCAATACCTCGGCAATGGTTGGACTAGTGAGCCGCTGGATAAAGAAAAATTAATAACTCCAAGGCATTTACTTACCATGACATCAGGAATAAATGATGAAAATAATCTTGTAATAAAATCTAATCTGACCTACCTCGTTGATGCAGGCACCAGATGGTCGTATCACAATGTGTTTCAAAAATTAATGGATGTAGTGGCAAGCGCCGGCAAACAGGATTTTGAAGCTTATTTTAATGCCAAATTACAAAATAAAATAGGCATGGAAGGATATTGGAATAATGGTTTGATTTTCGATATTTACCACAGCAATACCCGGAGTATGGCAAGATTTGGACTTCTGGCACAAAATAAAGGTAAATGGCAAAACGAACAAATCATACCTGAAGATTTTTTTAAAGCAAGCACTCAATCTTCCCAATCCATAAATCCATCCTATGGTTATCTTTGGTGGCTGAATGGCAAGTCAAGTTTTATGGTACCGGGTGGACAGACCATGTTTAGCGGACCATTGATTCCCAGTGCTCCTTCTGATATTTATGCAGCCATGGGTGCTGAAGATCAACGAATCTATGTAATTCCAAGCAAAAATATGGTGGTCATTCGGATGGGGAAAGCTGCAGAACCATTAAATCCAAGTTTTGCACTTTCAGGTTTTGACAACGAACTCTGGCAAAAGATAAATGCAGTTATAAATTGACGTGAAGATATCGTAAAACATTATACTGACCATAATTTTCTTTTAGAAAAATTATGTCTTCATTATAAAGACGATAAATGTCTTTATATTATTTCGACGATGTTTTACATGTTTTTAAACTATTTCGACGATGAATGTTCAGGACGAATATTGTCTTGATAATGCATTGCTTTAAAGACAATCTTCGTGATACCGCTTTGGGTAAACATAAACTTCGTCATTACTCGAAATATATACATTGGGTTAAGCATTTTTAGCAAATCAATTTATTTTGAGTATGTATGTTAACAATATATATGTTTAGTATCTTAAAAATAAACATATTATCATTTATATATGATCTTATTTTTTAGTTTTATTCTGGATTTTTGGAAATAAAATATTTGAGATCAAAAAATAATTTGAAAAAGATGTCCCTTTAATCTTTCATCAATTGTTATTATATTATATTTCACAATTAAAAATAAAAATAATGAAAGAGTACATTCTTCTATTCAGACATGAAAATGCCAATGGTAAAGTTTCTCCGGAGCAAATGCAGCAATGGATGAAACAACAAATGGATTGGGTGGCCGGCATCGCAGCGCAAAACAAATTTGTCAGTGGTACAGGCCTTTTATTTGAAGATGCCAAAGTGGTCAATCACCAAAAAATGATTACAAACGGTCCTTTTGGTGATATCAAAGAGACACTCGGTGGGTATGTCATTGTAAAAGCGGAATCAGCAGAAGAAGCGGCTGAGTTTGCTAAAGGCACTCCTATACTCATGGGGGAAGGAAATACAGTCGAGGTCCGACAAATTTTAACACATTAAAATGTATAAAAGAGACTTCATTATTTTGGAGTCTCTACTTTCAATATGGCTGAAAATGATATCATTCCACATTTGTTTAGAACAGAATACAGCAAAATGGTATCCGTTCTCACCAAATCCTTTGGCATAGAATATGTAGAGTTGGCTGAAGATATAGTCAGTGAAACATTTATGTTGGCACTGGACGTTTGGCCATTCAAAGGTTTACCAACAAATCCAACTGCCTGGTTATATACTGTAGCAAAAAATAAGGTAAAAAATCATTACTTACGGAATAATACGTTTAAAAAAAAGGTCAGGCATATATTAGAGATGGGCATGTTACCGGAAGAAATAAGTATTGACTTTTCGGAAAAAAATATAGTTGATAGTCAACTTCAAATGCTTTTTGTGATCTGTCATCCTTCCATTTCTGTTGAATCCCAAATATGTCTGGCTTTAAGAATACTCTGTGGGTTAGGTCTGGATGAAATTGCTGATGCTTTTTTATCCAATAAAGAAAACATTCACAAGAGACTTCAACGTGGAAAGAAAGAACTCAAACAGCTTGGCATAAAAATAGAAATGCCTGCAGAAAATGACTTAAATGAAAGAGTAGATGCTGTGTTACACACCATTTATTTAGTATTTAGTGAAGGATATTATTCAGAAAGCAATTCCAGAATAATAAGGAGTGAACTTTGCGCTGATGCTTTAAATATGGCTTACCTTATTCTTTCTAATTCAAACACCAATCTTCATTCCACAAATGCTTTACTTTCATTGATGTGTTTTCAGTCATCGCGATTGGAGGCTCGTATGTCCGATCACGGGGACATTATTTTATATGATGATCAGGATCGAAAACTGTGGGACAAAGAACTGATCGAAAAAGGATTTTACTATCTCCAACAGGCATCTAAATGGGATATCACTTCACAATATTATATCGAAGCCAGCATTGCTTACTGGCATACTGTGGAAAGTACTCACCCTGATAAATGGACAAGTATTTTACTTTTGTATGATGTATTGCTTACCATCAACAATTCACCTGTGGTTTCTCTAAATAGGATTTGGGCATATTCGAAAGTACATGGGGCACTACAAGCAATAGATGAGGCGGAAAGCCAAGATTTAAAAACGAACCATTTCTATTTCATGCTAATGGCTGAGCTTTGCAGACATTTTGATGAAGGAATAGCGATTCAATATCTATCTAAAGCCTATGCCCTTTGCAAAACAAATGCTGAAAAAGACTTAATCCAACTAAAAATTGTTGCTCTGCAAGCAAAACAAATGGTATAATTATTATTTTACCTGCGATTAATAGCCAGATGGAGCTACTGCTTTAGTTTACAGAACTGTTTTGTTTGTACTATTGATATGATTATAATTAGTACAAACAAAACATCATACTCTTTCTAATCCTTACCATCATTGACGATATCCCAAGCGAAATCACCGTCGCAAACTGTGTCTTCAAAACTAAACTCAGAATCATCCTCAAAAATTAAATGAATCGTTGCTTCAACATCAGCATGGAGTCCCGCACAGTCAAAGTCTAAAGTGATAGACT
>Ga0138256_10002276_pt1 | contig 20645 bp, 27 predicted proteins | sample KNB2016incub_MG_FD_105486 | JGI IMG/M metagenome (GOLD analysis project Ga0138256, IMG submission 105486) | Active sludge microbial communities from wastewater in Klosterneuburg, Austria - KNB2014incub_MG | ecosystem: Engineered > WWTP > Activated sludge > Unclassified | place: Austria... | reverse complement strand
TTGACAGCATAGCTCTTTGTAAGTGTAAGCATGTACTGCGTTGCGTAATTAGCAGTTTAATCAGAATACGAAAATTTTATATGGCAATACACAGTATGCCATGGCTGCTTAATCGATAGATTAACATCCATTAGGGCCGCCGAGCAGGTTTTCCTGTTACCATGTTCCGCCGCCGACTCAAAAACAAAGCAGGATGCTGCCATGGAATGATGTGACCATGGCTTAAGACTATTCATCTAAGGTTGCGGTTGGTTTGTTTTGCCCCTGCCGTTTCCCTACAAGTAATGCACTAATAAACATGTAGAAAGCTTACGGCGAATATGTTTGGACCAGGGTTCGATTCCCTGCAGCTCCACAAATTTTCAGGGACAACATTTTTAATAAATTGTTGTCCCTTTTTCAATTATATACTCATGAATTCCGGTAACGAATATTTTGTTAAGCAAGGTTCCATTGTAAGGGAAATATGGGGAAAGTCGGATACCATACTTTTTATTTTTGCAGGAGCATCTGCAGAGTTTGCATTGAACAAAGCTGTTGACTGGTTATATATTACTGGTAAACTTCCTGCCGACCCGATTGGGAGATTGTTTTCAACCGTTACTTATGCCAGGCTGATTGTTTTTTCGGAATTAAACGAGGCCAATGCTACCATAGACAGAATAACAGCAATACATGCAGCAGTTGAAAATAACCGCAATGCTAAAATTCCTGACTGGGCTTATCGTGATGTATTATTTATGCTGATTCATTATTCCATTGCTTCTTTTGAATTATTAGAAAGAAAATTAACTAAAGAGGAGAAAGAAAATTTATATGATGTTTTCCTGCGAATGGGAAAGCGGATGAATTTAAAAGAACTGCCACCCGATTTTGATACATGGATTTTGCAACATCAGCTTCATCTGCAAAACAATTTAATAAAAAGCGATTTAACAGTTGACTTGTTTAAGCAATACCGGAAACATCTTGGCAGCTTCAGGTACTGGCTTTTACTGGAATCGCAAAAACTTGTTGTACCTGGCAGGGTAAAAGAATTGCTACATTTTAAAAAGAGCTTCTGGCTGAAACTAATTTTAGTGTTTTATAATTTTAGCCACAAAATAAAACTTGATGGATTTATTAAATCAATCATCTTACCGGCAAAATATAAAAATGAAATAAAAGCGCTCGATAATAATCTTCAGCGTAAATGATGTCAGTCATTTAACTTTGATAATCATAATCTCAAAACAAAATTGAAAAAAATAAATTTATGAGCAATACTATTAACGAATTATCTCCATCAGAACTGTGGCAAAATTTTGCAGCCTTAAATGCAGTGCCAAGAGCATCTAAAAAAGAAGAACGTGTTATTCAGTTTATCATGGACTTTGGAAAAAAACTGAATCTCGATACTTATAAAGATGATGTTGGAAATGTGATCATAAAAAAAGCGGCTACCCCTGGTATGGAAAATAAAAAAACAGTTTGCCTGCAAAGTCATCTTGATATGGTGCATCAAAAAAATGCGGATACAAAATTTGATTTTGAAACTGAAGGTATTAATATGTATGTAGATGGTGACTGGGTGAAAGCAAAGGGTACAACTTTAGGTTCCGATAATGGAATTGGTGTAGCTTCCATCATGACGATACTGGCTTCTTATTCTATTCCGCATCCGCCTATAGAAGCGCTTTTTACCATAGATGAAGAAACAGGAATGACCGGCGCTTTAGGTTTAAAAGGCGGGCTGCTTGATGCAGAAATTTTATTGAATTTAGATACAGAAGATGATGATGAATTAACAATTGGCTGTGCAGGAGGAATTGATGTTAGCGCCGGGGGGAAATATAAGGTTGAAAAAGCTTCATCAGGCAGTTGTGGTTTTCGGCTAACCGTAAGGGGTTTAACCGGCGGGCATTCAGGAATGGATATTTATAAAGGCCGTGCCAATGCCAATAAATTAATAAACCGTGTTTTGTTAAGTGCTAAAGAAAAATTTGATTTAAGGATCAGTGTAATTGACGGTGGTGGATTAAGAAATGCAATTCCCCGGGAGTCATTTGCTGAAGTTGTAATTCCTGCAGCAGATGCAGATGCTTTTATTGCTTTAATAAAAGAAGAAGAAAAAATTTTGCAAGCCGAATATAAAACTACTGACCCAAAATTGAATATTGCTGCAGAAAAAATTAATACACCGGATATGGTTATGGTTGCTGCATACCAATATGCTTTGTTGAGAACAATTGGGGCATGTCCGAATGGAATTTACAGGATGAGCCCGGAAATAAACGGACTCGTACAAACATCAAATAACCTGGCAAGGGTATTGGTAAAAGATGGGGGATTTAAAATTCTTTGTTTAACCCGAAGTTCGGTTGATAGTGAAAAAATGGATCTTGCAAAAACGATCTGTTACAATTTTGAAATGGCGGGAGCGAAGCCTGAATTTGGCGGTTCGTATCCCGGTTGGGCGCCCAAACCCGATGCCCCAATTGTAAAACTGATGAGTGATCTGTACGAAGAAAGTTTTAATGCAAAAGCAAAAGTAAATGCCGTACATGCCGGACTGGAATGTGGAATATTAGGAACCAATTATCCGGACATGCAGATGATTTCCTTTGGCCCCAATATCAGGGGAGCGCATTCACCCGATGAAAAAGTACAGATCAGCTCTGTACAAAAATACTGGCCTTTTTTACTGGAAACATTAAAACGGATACCTGCAAAAAACTAAAAATATTTTCTTTGCAGAAGTAAAATTTTCAACAAAAGATAGGTTTGTTATCATAATGTTTTTATGAGAATAATCATTGTATTTACTGCTTTTTATCAGTAAATTTAAATGAACTGGTATGTAGTTTGCATTATTCAATAAAAACGATTGATATGAAAAAATTAATCATAGCACTTGACGGACAACATTTTCCAAAAGGCGCATTCGGATTTGCAAAAAATATCAACACAAAATCTAAAATTTTACTGGCAGGTGTTTTTCTTAGCCCGGTTGATTATTCAAAAGTGATGGCATTTACCGGAATGGAGGGTTACGGCGTTATGCCGGAGTGGCTCATGCGAACTGATGATGACCAGATAGTAAGTAAAAACATAAGCACATTTAAAGAAGGCTGCATTGCCGAAGGCATCGAGTACAGGATACATAAGGATACCGACCTGATGGCCATTTCATCGCTGATTGAAGAAACACGTTTTGCAGATGCTTTATTAATCAGCAGTGAGTTGTTTTATAAGAACGTAGCCGAAGCTCAACCGAATTACTACCTGGAAGAAGTATTGAAGAAATCTGAATGCCCTGTTCTGTTGGTGCCAGAGGATTATAATGAACCGGGACAGATCATCTTAACATACGATGGCAGCGAATCTTCTGTATTTGCCATCAAGCAGTTTGCTTATGTTTATCCGGAGTTAACAACAAAAGAAACTGTTTTATTATCTGTTACAAATACTGAAGATGAATTGCCGGAATATATCTTGATTTCAGAACTGGTATCCCGCCACTTTTCGAATTTAAAAATTCAAACATTGCATTTAAAACATCAGAAAGATTTTACCGAATGGCTTTCTGCAAAACCTGATAGTTTTATTGTGATGGGCGCTTTTTCCAGGTCATTATTTTCGCAGTTGTTTAAAAAAAGTTTTGCTGCAGATGTTATACATGAAATTAAAATGCCCATATTTATTTCGCACAAATAAATTAACATGATTTCGAAAACAGATAAACACCAGTACTTTTTTGAAGTTGATCTGAAACGGACAACAGGGAGAGAATGTGTGCTTACTGCAAAAGATGTAAAGGGCTCTATTGAAATTGCAACTGCTCCCGAATTTAAAGGCGGAATCCCGGATGTTTGGACACCGGAACATTTGTTTTTAGGCGCATTGTGTAGCGGATATATGACAACCTATCTTGCAATTGCTGATAAACAAAATCTGAAAGTGCTGTATAGCAACTGCAGCGCTATAGGCCAGATAAATCTATACGAAGATCATCTTGAATTTACAGTTATAAACCTGTTTCCGAAAGTGTATATTGAAAAGGAGACAGATATTACCCGTGCAAATAAAATTTTACTTAGTGCATACATGCACTGTATTATAGCCAATTCGGTAAAGCCACAACTCATCAACCACGGCGAAGTATTGTTAAATACCATGCATATTCCTGAATTGAGTTGATTGATTTGTCCCAGAATATTCGTTTGTAAAATTATTTCTGCTCAAAAAAAGTTAAGTTTGAACAGAATTAAATCATTATGACAAAACCCGAAATAAAATTTTTAGAAGGACCGCAGAGCCGCTGGCAGGAATTTAAATTTACTGTAAGTGTATTGATTGAATTTATAAAAGGATTACGTGCCCTGCATTTTGTTGGTCCATGTGTTACGGTTTTTGGTTCGGCAAGATTTAAAGAAGGCCATCCGGATTATGAAATGGCCAGAGAAATATCAGGTAAAATTGCAAAGCTTGGATTTACTATTATGACCGGCGGCGGCCCCGGTATTATGGAAGCGGCTAACCGTGGTGCCCGGGAAGTTGGCGGAAAAAGTGTGGGTTGTAATATTGAACTGCCCCATGAGCAATATGCAAATCCGTACATGGATAAATGGGTTGACATTAAATATTTTTTTGTGCGGAAAACGTTGCTCACAAAATATTCTTATGCATTTGTAGTAATGCCCGGCGGTTTTGGTACGCTGGATGAATATTTTGAAGCAATAACTTTAATGCAGACAAAAATGATCAGCGATTTTCCGGTGGTGATTATGGATAAGGAGTTTTATAAAAATATTATCGCCCATATTGAAGTAATGAAAGCCGAAGGAACTATTTCTCCAGATGATACAGACTTGTTTTTCTTTACCGATTCTGTGGATGAGGCTGTAGCATACATCCAGAATAATACCATAAAAAAATATAACCTGCAACCTAAACAAAAAGTAAAGCCATTTAAATGGCTGTTCGAAAAAAACTGATTTTCTGAAGTCGTTTAATGCAATTGTATGTGTTCGGTAATTTCGTCCATATCAATTCCACTATGGCTTTCTTCATACACACACGTTGTGTTTTTAATCAGAAGCACCTGCGGCGATTCATGATTTACGGAAAACTCTTCTGCAATTTTATTGGAGAGGGAGCGGTATTTAATCAAATCCAGAAAATGAAAATCTACAGATTCAGGTTGTTTATTTCTTTCCAGCCGGCTTTTAGCCATACTGCTTATAGAGCACCTTGTACTGTGCTTGAAAATTACCTGGGGCCTGATTTTGGAAGATTCTTTTATTTGCTGAAGCTGCAGATCATTGTGTAAGTCTATCCAGTTCATAAATAAGTTACAGGTATTAATGTATAATGCCTTCGGTCATCGGGCAGGCTGATTTACGGCTTGGGCTGCAACTGCTTAAAATAGCTGTGGCAGAAATTACCAGCAGTAAAACAAAAAATACTTTTTTCATCATTTTTCTTTTGATTTTAAAAAACTTATTATTGCAAAATAATCTATGTAAAGATAATTAATTTACGAAATGTAAACGGAGAAATACTATTTATATTACCTTGGGCATCAATTTTATAAAGAAAAAATATTAATTATCCATTTTAATCTGACTTTTAACCTTAAAATATCACGAATCCATTATGTTGCAACTAAAACGCCCTATTGCCTTTATTGACCTTGAAACTACAGGAGTAAGCCTCAGCAGTGACCGAATTGTAGAAATCGCCATTATAAAAATTTCACCTGATGGAAGCAGACAGGTTAAAAGAAAACTCATTAATCCCGGAATTCCAATACCAAAGGATTCTAGTGATATACACGGTATAACCGATGATATGGTGAAAGATGCACCTACATTTAAGCAGGCAGGTAACGAAATAAAGATGTTTATTGACAACTGCGATATGGGCGGTTATAACAGCAACCGTTTTGATATTCCTATTTTAATGGAAGAATTTTTAAGGGCTGGTATGGATGTTGACCTGAGCAACAGGAAAATGGTAGATGTACAACACATATTTTATACTATGGAGCCCCGTACATTAACTGCTGCCTATAAATTCTTTTGCCAAAAAGAACTGGTTGATGCACATAGTGCAGAAGCCGATGTAGATGCAACAATTGAGGTTTTTATGGCTCAACTGGAAAAATATGACAGCCTTGGAAATTCTGTAGAATCTGTACTACAAGCCATTGGGGAAGATAAGATAGTCGATTATGCCCGCCGTTTCAGCTTTAATGATAAAGGGATTGAAATCTTTAACTTTGGTAAGCATAAGGGAAGGGCAGTGGCCGATATACTAAAGGCTGAACCTCAGTATTATGACTGGATGATGAGGGGCGATTTCCCACTACATACCAAGCAAAAGCTCACTGAAATACTCAACAGGACCCTGTTAAGAAACAATTAAATAATAATTGTAGAAAATATGTTGATAAGGCAATGCCTTATTTTACGTAAATTTGAAAGGATAAAATCGTTCAGGCAGCTTGGAAAAACTGGTTATCATACCTACATTTAATGAAAAAGATAACGTTGAAAAAATAATCAACGCAGTAATTGCATTGCAAAATGGCTACCATGTGCTCATCATTGATGATAACTCTCCCGACGGTACGGCAGCAATAGTAAAATCTATGATGCCGAAATATCCTGGCCAGTTATTTTTAGAAGAAAGAACAGGAAAACAAGGTTTAGGCACAGCTTATATTCATGGTTTTAAGTGGGCCATTGAAAAAGATTACCATTTTATTTTTGAAATGGATGCTGATTTCTCTCACAATCCAAAAGATCTTGATGCCTTATACCAGGCCTGCAGAAACGGTGCAGGGGTTGCTGTTGGTTCAAGATATGTAAAGGGAGGCGCTGTGGCAAACTGGCCATCAGACCGTATCATACTTTCAAAGGGAGCTTCTTTTTATACCAGGATGATTACCTGGATGCCTGTTAAAGATCCTACGGCAGGTTTTGTTTGTTATAAAAAAGAAGTACTTGAAGCCATTAATCTTGATGAAATTGGATTTGTTGGATATGCTTTCCAGATTGAAATGAAATTTGCAGCCTGGAAACTTGGATTTAAAATTACCGAAGTGCCCATCACTTTCATTGACCGTGAATTTGGCTCCAGCAAAATGAATAAGGGTATAATTAAAGAAGGTGTGCTGGGTGTTCTTAAACTACGCTGGCAAAGTCTATTCAAAAATTACCAAAAAAAAGTTACCAATACTGTTTACAGCAGTAAGAGCAATGTAAGTTTTCATCAGCCCGATGTTGTTTTGGAAAGTAAATAAATCCTCCATTTTATAATCTTCTGTTTCTTTTCTGAAAATTCTTTTCAAAAAAATTGTGTAATCATTTTTAATACAGCATCTGTATAACAAAGTTGACTGTTATGCAGAAATTACAACTCTCTATTCCCGAACCCTGCCACGAAAACTGGCAAACCATGACCCCAACAGACCAGGGCCGCTTTTGTAATGCCTGTGCAAAAGAAGTAATAGACTTCAGTATGATGACAGATACTGAAATGCTGAATTATTTTACCACGCTTACACATGAAAAAGTTTGCGGCAGGGCTTTACCAGCACAACTGGAACGTGTTATTTCAAAACCAAAAGAACCGAAGAAGAGATTATTCTGGTATTGGAATTATATAGTGATGTTCTTTATGTTTTTTGGGAAAGCTAATAATGTTAAGGCACAGGGAGGAGTAAAAATTACTTGTTCACAAACAGTATCACCTGAACAATTGAATGTAATTAGATCAACTGATGTTAGTAATGCATTGGCAGGATGGGTTGGGGAAGTCAGATTACAGACGCAAAAAATTATTAAAGGGAAGGTTATTGATTGTGACAGCGTTCCAGTTTCTTTTGCTTCAATAAAAATAAAAGGCAGTTCCATTGGATTATCTGCGGATGCCAATGGGAGTTATTCAATAAGAGTAAAAGATAACGATGTGCTGATAATTACATCAGCTGGTCATCTTGAACAGGAGGTTCCTATTGGTACAAAGGAATTTGTTGAAACTATTTTAGAAAAAGGCATCATGGGCGAATTAAAAGGGATAGTTGTAACACTTGCAGGCGGGATACGCTATCGGCGGATTGACGAAGACAGTAGAATTGTTTTTGATTCAGAAAATAAGGATTCCATTGTTGCAAGTAAAAAGACCAATGCGATCTCTGTTAGTGTTAATGACAATAATTTTACAATTTATCCAAACCCTGTACAACGTGGCAGTACCATTAATCTCAATTTAAATTTTAAACAAACTGGATTATATCAAATACAGATCACTGATGCTGCTGGCCGAACTGTTTTATATAAGCGTATCAATCCATTAAATAAAACACAAAACGAAGTGATTATTTGCGATAACAAATGGAGTTCAGGAGTTTACTTCATCAGCATATTTAATTATAAAAATAAATTGGTAAACAAAAACAGTTTCATAGTTCAATAGTTTTGGTTGTTTTATGCCGGTCATGATTGTTACCTGAAAATATTAATGAAAAACAGGAACAACTGACCGGTTTTTATTTAAACGCCGGATGAAACTGGTGCAGTGTGGTTCTTAAAAACTCCCTGTCTAAATGCGTATAAATTTCAGTAGTGGTAATACTTTCATGGCCCAGCATTTCCTGTACGGCTCTTAAGTCGGCACCGCCTTCTACTAAATGTGTGGCAAATGAATGACGGAATGTATGTGGCGAAATGTTTTTTTCAATACCAGCTTTTTTTGCAAGGTCTTTCAGCAAAATAAAGATCATTACCCGGCTTAGTTTACTCCCTCTACGGTTCAAAAATAAAAAGTCTTCCTGCCCGGGTTTAATTGCTGCATGCACTCTTATCTGGCTTCTGTAAATGTTTATGTATTTGATAGCTTCCCTGCCAATGGGAACCAGTCTTTCTTTATCTCCTTTTCCAATCACCCTTACAAAACCAATATCCAAAAACAAACAGCTTATTTTTAAGTTAACCAGTTCTGTAACCCGTAAACCGCAACTATAAAGTGTTTCCAGGATAGCTTTATTACGCCCGCCTTCAGGTTTACTTAAATCTATTTGTGCAATGATACTTTCAATTTCTTCAAAACTTAAAGTATCTGGCAACTGTCTTTTTTGTTTGGGTGTTTCCAGCAGGGCGGTGGGGTTAGTAGTAACTATCTGTTCCATCAGGCAGTAAGTATAAAAACTCCGCAGGCCCGATATGATTCTCGATTGTGAAGCGACCGTCATCCCCAGTTCAGCAATCCACTGTACAAATTTCTCCAGGTCCTTCAATTCCAGTTCACCGGGTTTTTTTAAATTCTTTACATCCTGTAAATAATCGGTGAGTTTTTCTATATCACGCAGGTAAGCTTCAACAGAGTTTTCGGCCAGAGACTTTTCCAGTTGAAGCCAGGCTTTATATCCTTTTTTATAAGGTTCCCACATCTTGGTTAATCAGTTATTATTGTAAGAATGTTGCTCAGAGTTAATTATACCCTATTTTCGCAGCCTGAAATTCGTTAATAGTTATCAATAAACAATATGCAGGCAGTTAATCTTCGTTCGTTCAAACAAAAAGTAAGGTATCATAAAAAAGGTTTAAAAAGTTTTCTTACTAAATTAGAAAAGAAAGCACCGAAAGGGTTGGATAAAATTGCTGCTGCTACCGAGCAGGAAGTTTGGAAAGAAGTTGATTGCCTGAGTTGTGCTAACTGCTGCAAAACGATGAGCCCGACTTTTACAAAAACTGATATCAACCGCATATCAAAACATTTTGGTCAAACGGCTGAAGAGTTCACCAAACAATATCTACGTAAGGACAGGATAGGGGATATGCTTAATAAAGTTGAACCCTGCCAGTTTCTTAATCTGAAGGATAATAAATGTTCGATTTACGAAATACGCCCCACTGATTGTTCTGGCTTTCCGCACTTATCAAAAAAGCGAATGGTAGATTATATTCATGTACACAAACAGAATATTGAGTACTGCCCGGCTACTTATAAGCTGGTGGAGAAGATGCAGGCTTCAATGAATGGAAATTAGGAATCACTTCTCTTTATAAATAGACATCTTCAATTAAGAAATACTCCACGGGCTCTTCCTTTAAAATAGTGATGGAAAGAATATTAAACTGCACCCTTTTCCATTGTGGTTGCTGATACAGATATTCCTCGGCTGCATTTATCAGGTTCTGGATTTTCTTATTGTTTACCGCTTCTTCTGGATAACCGTATTTTTTTGTTCTGCGGGTTTTTACTTCTATAAAATGAAGGATGCTGTCTTTTTCGGCAATGATATCAACCTCCCAATGAGAATGCCTCCAGTTTTGTTGCAGAATTTTATAGCCTCTTTCCATCAGGTATTTTACAGCCAAAGCTTCGCCTGTATTACCTGTAAGATTGTGCTGTGCCATATTCCAAAGATATAGAATACCTTAATTAACAGTATGAGGACAAATGCAGGTATAAAATGCTGGGTAAAAAACTATAATTGCTTATTTTTGCATCAAAGATTTAAACAATGAACAAACAAAGTACTTCTACAATACTTATAGCGTCGTTACTTATTATCGTGGCGGCTGTATCAAGGGTGATCATGTATCCTGATAATTTCAGTTCGATAATTGCTATGGCTATTTTTGCCGGCGCCGTAATTAAGGATAAAAAACTGGCTTTTGCATTGCCGTTACTAGCCATGTTCCTGAGTGATGTGTTATTTGAAGTATTTAATATTGCACCAGGCTTTTGGGGCTGGGGACAACTGGTTGGTTATAGTATTCTTGCTTTAATCACTATTATCGCTTTCAGCATGAAGAAGGTAAGTGTATTTAAAGTTGCAGGTTATTCAATAGGTTCATCTTTGTTATTTTTCTGGCTGAGCAATTCTGCTTTCTTTATTTTTGATAACCCGGTTTATCATTTATATCCTTCAACATTTGGTGGTTATATAGCCAGTCTTGTTGCAGGTATTCCATTCTTAAAAACAAGTTTGATTGCTGATTTGGTTTATAGTGGCGTTTTATTTGGAACTTACTATCTGATTCAGAACTATGCATTCAGCAACAAAAAAGCTGTGGCGTAAATAAATAAAATATTTTTTTAAGGAACACCTGCCGTTGGCGGGTGTTTTTATTTATAGTGATGCCTGTGCTTCTTCATACCCTTCATCAGCTACCAGGTTCTTTCCATCTGCAGCTGCAGTAGCCAGTTCATCGCAGCGGTTGTTGTACGGGTTATCAGCATGACCCTTCACCCATTTTAATTTAATGTTTCTGTTTTCAGCAAGGTCATAATATCTTTCCCAGAGGTCTCTGTTTTTTTTACCACCCTTAAAGTTTGTCTTTATCCAGTTTTTTAACCAGCCTTCTTCAATTGCTTTCACCACATACTGGCTGTCGGAATAAACAATTACAGGTAATTCTTTTTTAGTGATGGCTTCTAAGCCAGTGATAACCGCAAGCAGTTCCATACGGTTATTAGTTGTATGGCGAAAGCCTTTTGAGATTTCTTTGCGATGGTTATTCCACATCATAATAACTCCAAAGCCTCCTGGGCCTGGGTTACCACGGGATGAACCATCGGTGTAAATATGTATAACGTTCAAATGTTTAAATATTTGCTGCTAAGTTAAGTTTTGGAGAAGGGAAGAAAAAATAAGATTGGTTTAAAAATTCATTTTTATTTTAAGCTTTCAAACTTCCCATGCCGCCATCAACTCCAATAACCTGCCCGGTAATCCAGCTGCTGTGGTCGCTTAATAAAAACGAAACGAGTTGTGCCATGTCATCGGTGCTGCCAATCCGTTGCAATGGATGCCTTTTGGCAGATGCCTCTTTTTTTTCTTCTGTATTTAATAAGGATACTGCAAGTGCAGTGTCTGTAAGTGAAGGAGCAATTACATTCACCCTTATATTGTTTGGAGCAAGTTCGGCTGCAAGACTTTTTGCCAGACCTTCAATTGCAGCTTTTGAAGTAGCAATTGATGTGTGAAAAGGCATGCCAAGCTTTGCAGCTACTGTGCTGAACAAAACAACACTGGCACCTTCAGCTCTTTTCAGGTTGGGTAATATTTTTTGTAACAGCTCTACGGCACCTAAGACGTTTTGATTAAAGTCGTTTAAAAAATCATGCTTACTTAACCGGTTAAAAGGTTTCAGGTTTATTGAACCAGGACAATATACCAGGCCATCAATAATTTCAGGTAAATCCTGCAGAAGATCGAGGTTTTCTTTTGAAAGATCAATTTCGTAGAATTTGCTCTGTACCGCAGACAGTTCTTTCGTTTTGTTTCTTGAAATTGTAAAAAGCTGATATTGGTTTTGAAGCAGTTCGGCTGTTTTAAGACCTATTCCTTTTCCGGCACCGGCAATAACAATATTTTTCATGATGAAAGGTTTTGAGTATAACAAACTGAAAGGAAGAAGGTTTTTGTTATTGGTTATTTTGCCATTAATAGAAAAAACAATGCTCCATAAACTGCATCAGGAATTAAGATGCCATATGGTGCCATTCAACACTGTTGCAAACAAAACCCATATGAGGTAGGGAACCATCAGCCATGCAGCAGGTTTACTGATCTTGTAAAATGAAAAGATTGTTATAGCTATGAAAAACAACATAACAATAATCTCCATAAATGCCCAGCCGATTGCATGAAGATTAAAAAAAATGAATGACCAGGCGATATTGAGGGCAAACTGGATAACAAAAAATGTAATTGCCGTTTTTTTATTTTGATGTTGGGTATGCCATATTAATGCAACTGCAATTCCCATCAGGATGTATAATAAGGTCCATACCGGACCGAAGATCCAATTAGGCGGATTCCAGGATGGCTTATTTATAAAGCGGTACCAGCTGTTTATGGATTCTACAGTACTGAAACCACTAAACAGGCCCAAGGCCAGGCAAATTGCGATACAAACAGCTATTTTAATAAACAGTGATTTCAATTTTTACTCTTTGGTTTTTATCGCTAAAAACATACCAATACTGAACAGTAATGTAATCAGTCCGGCAAAATACGGAATTAGATTTATCATTTTTTTGGTATGTTTAGAAGTTTAAAAAATACAGCAAAGCCAAGTATTGATGGAACCCATAGGCCAACGAAAATAGCAGCATTCTCTTCACCTTTAAACCATAAGATTTCTGAAAAGATTAGAGAAAGAAAGGCGGCAGACAATAATAGCAGATCTGCAGTTGATAATTTTTTTGTCATACAGTTTTTTGGTTTAATAATTTATAAAAGCGTTGATATAGCTTTATAACAATCCGGTGGCTGTTTTTGTTTAACTGATTTTTTTATTCACTTCGGTGGTCAAAATAAAAGGGAACCAGTTAAACTGATTCCCTTTACGTTTTTGCAAATTAAACAAACAAAAATTATTACTTAGGCATCAAAACGCCGTCAATTACATGCACTACACCATTGGAGCCTGATAGATCTGCAGCCGTTACATTGGCGCCGTTTATCATTACTTTGCCATCTTTAATGGAAACGGTAAGTTCCTGGCCTTGTAAAGTTTTTACTTTTTGCCCATCAGTTAAATCGGCAGCCTTAACAGCACCGGCAACAACATGGTAGGTTAATATTTTAGTAAGTGCATCCTTACTCTCCGGCTTCAGTAAACCATCAACCGTTCCGGCTGGTAATGCTGTGAAAGCCGCATTAGTAGGAGCAAAAACTGTGAACGGACCTGCGCCCTTCAATGTTTCAACCAAACCGGCAGCCGTTACAGCGGCAACTAAAGTAGTATGGTCCGGCGAACCAATTGCTACATCTACAATGTCTTTTGCAGCGGCAGGGGGGGCCATTACTTCTTCCTTTACAGAATCAGCCATAGGTGTTTCTTCTGTTTTTGTTTCACTGTTGTTGCATGCAGCTAACGCTATTACACTGAAACCTGCAATTGTAATTAATGATAAGAATTTTTTTTGCATAAATTTTATTTTAGATTTTTTTATAACAACAGAGTTGCTGTTCAAAAGTTCAAAAAAAAATTAATAAAATCTCTTGTTTAATTTATTCGTCGTCTCTTCTGTATATCGGATTAAACAGAATCTGAATTCATTAAAACAGAAATTCAATATTGTATACAGGCATGCATATTATGATACCAAAATTGAGAAAAATTTAATTTGGTAAATCTGCTATGGGGCAACTTATTGTTAAATTAAAATTCACTTGAGTTATTATTTTATTCAACAAAAAAATATTTTATTAAAAATTTAGTGATTCTCAAAAACAAAAAGTAAAAAAATACTGTTTAATTATTTCATTAATCACTTAAACAAAAAAATTGCTATGACATCCTCAAAAAAATTATTTAAAGTTTCAATGCTTATGTTAATAAGCATTCCGGTATTAATTGCAGGCTGTAAAAAAGATGCCCCGGCCCCGGTATCAAATACAATTACTGACATAGTTGTTGCCGGCGACAATTTTTCTACATTGGAAGCAGCTGTTCTTAAAGCTAACCTACAGACAACATTAAATGGCTCAGGCCCATTTACAGTTTTTGCACCAGATAATGCTGCATTTACGGCGTCAGGTATTACAACTGCCACCCTTAATTCTTTAACAAGTACACAGGTTAGCAACATTTTGCTGTACCATACTATTGGTGCAAAAATTATGGCTGCAGATGTACCGGCTGGTCCTAATGCAAAAGTTATAACTGCTGGCGGCGACTCAGTTTTTGTTACAAAGAACACAAATGGTGTTTTTGTAAATGGTACCAAAGTAAATACAGCCGACGTTACAGCCGACAATGGAGTTGTTCATACACTTAGTGCTGTGTTAATGCCACCATCAGGTAATATTGTGGAAACGGCAATTGCAAGCGGACTTGATTCTTTGGTAAAGGCTGTATTGCGTGCTAATAATGCACCAGGTGGAGATCCTACCTTGGCTGCAACATTGGGTAGTGCAAAAATTACTGTATTTGCTCCAACCAATGCTGCTTTCACGCAATTATTGAGTGCATTAAGTTTGACAAGAATTGATGATATACCTGTTGCAACTTTACTGGCTGTATTACGCTATCATGTAGTTGGCGGACGTGCATTTTCATCTGACCTGGCTAATGGCAGTTTAACTATGCTGGCTTCAGGTAATACAACCGTGAGTTTAACTGGTGGTGCTAAAATTACCGGGAACGGAAACGGGGGAACAGCTTCCAACATTACTGCTGTGAATATCATGTGCCGTAATGGTGTGGTGCATTTAATAGACAGGGTATTGTTACCTTAAAAATACAATATGATTTGAAAAACTATAAGAGTCTCAATGCTATTAATTGAGACTCTTTTTTATTTTTCTTGTTTTGTTATTGACTATTGTTGAGTTAAGCTCAGCGTGCGGAAAAATAAGAGTCATTATTAAAAACGAAATTTATAAAACATGCCTGACCTAGCGCATGATCACCTCGAAAAAATGTTCCTTGTAAGTTTCCGAAACAGGAATGACTGTGTTTTGGATATGTATCCGGTCTTTTTCAACTGTTTCAATTTTACTGATGGCTACCATGTACGATTTATGAACCCGGCAGATGATATTTGAAGGAATTGTTTTTTCAAGCTCGGTAAATGTCAGCAGTGTCATTATCTTTTTCTGTTTGGTATGTATCCTGCGGTAATCCCTCATTCCTTCAATGTATAAAATATCATCAAAGAAAATTTTCTCCAATCGGTTTTCGGTTTTTACAAAAAAGAATGATTCAGTTTTATCAGATTCCTGCAATGCGAAAGATTGTTGAACTTTATCAACTGCCTGCAGAAAACGTTCGAAACTGAAGGGTTTCAACAGGTAATCGGTTACATTCAGGTCGTAACCTTTCAGTGCAAAATCGGGATAAGCAGTAGTAATGATAACATCGCTTTTAATATTGATGGATTCAAGTAACTGAATGCCCGAAAGCTCGCCCAGATTTATATCCAGGAAGATAAGATCAACAATATTCTTTTTTAAATACCCAAAAGCATCCAGCGCATTATCGAATGTTTCGGTAAGCTGAAGCACCGGCAGTTTATGAATATAACTTACCGTCCGTTCCATGGCAAGCGGTTCATCTTCTACAACTATACAATTAATCTTCGTTTGCATAAATGGTTAAATACACTTTATAAACCTGGTTTTCATTTTCAGTTCTTAATTCATGCTTGCCGGGGTAAAGCAAATTAAGCCGTTTTTTTAATAAGGCATTACCAAGACCGCCGGGTTCCTCATCAGCCAATGCGTTTTCGCCGTATTTATTTTCACAATAAAAATTCAGCATTTTTTCTGATGAACTGATCTTGATAACAATACCATTATTTATTTTTTTATTGCCAGCATGTTTAAATGCGTTTTCAATAAAAGGAATAAACAACATGGGTGCTATTTGCCAGTTGCCGGTTTGGTCATCTGCTGTGTAGTTTACAAAATCAATATTAGCAGTTCGTATTTTTTGCAGGTCAATATATTTACTGATATAACTGAGTTCCTGCTGCAAGGGTATTTTTTCGGTCTTGGTTTCGTACAGCATAAACCGCATGATATCGGATAGTTTGTTGAGGTAAAGTGATGCCTTGTCGGCATCTTTTTTTATCAGCACATCAATATTATTGATGCTGTTAAAAAGAAAATGCGGACTCAGTTGAGATTTAACCAGAGCCAGTTCTGTTTCAAAATTCTTTTGCTGCAGTTCTTCTTTTAATTTAATATCGGCATACCAGTTTATAAAACCCTTCATCACCAATGCAATGATGCCATGTATCATGGCCAGCATACTCATAAAGAGCATCATGATCAATGATTGCCTCAGGCCACCTGTTTTAATAATAATTCCGCTGGTAGAAAGGTTTAGCAAAAGCATGCTCATAAAGCCGGCTACAAGTGAAAGGGATAACCCGGCAATAATAAGGGCAGCAATTCTCTTCTTGGAAAGAAACCTGTTGAACAGAAAAAAGTAAGCACTATAGAAACCTAGCAAACCTGGGATTATGGTAATGAATGTTATGATTCTGATAAAGCCAAGAATATGCTGATGATTCTGCGAAAGTTTGCTCATGCCCCCGGCTTCCATAAACATAATGAAAGTGGCCAGCAACAGCAGGTAGAGTATCCAGTAGCCTATGTGTAATGCTATGACAAATGATCGCTTCATTAATTAAAACAATAACTGTTGTACATCAAAAGATAAACAGTTATCCTTTTTCTTTTTTTGAAATATACAACCAAAAACCGGTTAAGCTGAAGAACAAAAAATAACCAACCGACCAAACTAACAGATCATGGGGCGGTGTTGTATTGCTTTTTGCCTGTAAATAATGCAGCCCGGTATAAGTAGTGGGGATTGTGTAATTATATTCCCACGACAGGGCCATTAATCCCCCAACTACCAACACCAGCCCAACACCAATAGGGATAAGGAAATTTTTAAACTGCAGGCTGATGATGTATTGCAAAGCCACCATGGGCAGGCATACGATAAAATATTTTGCGTTTTCGGTTAGTAAATACCCTGCATCCATAGCATAAACAGGAAAAGGAATTTTGCTGGTGAAGAATGATGGGATGATTGCACTGAAATATATGCCGATATTGAATAGTATGAAAAGCTGCAGCATCATTGTCAATATCACCAGCAGTTTTGAAAAATAAATATTGGCGAATGATACCGGCGCTGCATGCAGTTGTTTCCAGGTATTGTTTTTAAACTCCAGCTGGGTTATTAAACTTACTGCCAGCACAATGCCCATGGGCAACAGCATAAAGGCCATCGATTTCCACGAATTATCAAATATCAGATTCCAGAAATGCCCCGACTCATGCATACCTATTATTTGTTTTGGATAGAATATGTATATAAGCATATTAACGAAAGGAATAAAAAACCCTCCGATGATTACCAGCCACGAAGCAAAGCTCCGGCGTTTTTTAATCCACTCACCGGCAAAGCAGTTTATAAATGCGTTGTACATAATTATTGATTAACGAGTTCCATAAAAATTGTTTCCAGGTCTTTTTTTACCACGCTCATTTCATACACATCAATATCTTCCTGAATCAGTTTCCTGTTGAGCTCTGCAATGGTTTCTTTTGATGGAATGGGTAATACGATCTTTTGTTTATCATAACTGCCGTCTAAATCCATCCTGCGTATTATTTTTTTTGAGCGTTCAATATCACTGGTTTCAATTATCAGTCTTGATGTTTGATATTGTTTGTCGTTTAGTTCATTTAATGTTCCCTGGAAAACCATATTGCCTTTGCTGATGATGCCCACATGCGTAACCAGTTTTTCAATTTCGGCCAGCAGGTGACTGGATATGATGATGCTGATGCCCTGTTCTGCATTTAGTTTTTTCAGCAGGTCTCTTATTTCGATGATGCCATTCGGATCGAGGCCGTTGGTGGGTTCATCAAGAATAAGAAGTTTAGGCTGATGCAACAATGCCATGGCAATACTCAGGCGTTGTTTCATACCCAATGAAAACTGGCTGGCTTTTTTTTTGCCGGTGCCACTTAAACCAACGGTATGCAGCACTTCGGCAATTCTTGCTGTGGGGCATTGATACAATTTTTGAAGCAACTGCAGATTTTCTGTTGCAGTAAGATGACCATACAGCGAAGGGCTCTCTATCAACGAACCGATATTACGCAACACATTAATCCTGTGTTTGTGCAATTGTTTATTAAAGATGAGAATATCGCCCTGTTGTTTTTTTAACAAGCCCAGCAAAAGCCGCAGGGTAGTGGTTTTACCGGCACCATTCGGTCCCAGGAAACCGTAAATGGAACCCGCTGGAACCTGCAGGTTTATATCTTTCAGCACAGGATCATTGGCCTGAAAGCTGTAAGAGAGTTGATGTGTTTCTACACAATACATAAGGTTGTTTTTTATGGCTATACTTTATAACCACAAAGAACATCTTTTAGCAAGCGCTTTGCTAAACTGTTCTGCAAAACAGGAGAATCGTTCTGCAAAATGGGAGTTATATCTTTTTTGGAAAAATTACTGAAGGGTGATTTGATTTTTATTGTTCCGTTTCTGTACAAATCCAATGCTTCATTCAGCAACAATTTAATCGTATCAATCGGAATATCTTTATTAGGGTTAATGATGAATATCTTCATCCGGGAACGGTTACCTTGCTCCAAGGCGGGGTGGTTAAGGTGTTTCCCTTCAACAAAAAGTATATAGGGTTCATCAGTTTTTTTATCAGTCCAGAGGTAACAAAACATTTTTTTCTTATAGCAAAAGCAGGGCATACCATATTTCTGTGTTTCGGTTACATGATTATCTTGTTTAAGAATAATGGTTCTTAAAGCAAGCAGGCAGCTTTTGTTTGGTTCCTGTTTATTCAGATAATATTTTTCAACCTCACGAATCATGTTTACTTACTTGGATTTGTTTCCATTACTTAAAATGGCGCTCAAAGCAAATGCACCTGCCGATGCAGCAAAAACAGAATAATCAAGTGGAGCTTTGATACCGTAAGAAAAAGCCATGGCTAAACCAAACAGTAATAATAAAAAGCCGCTGCATGTTGCAACCAATGTTGTTTTATAATTTATAAGCAGGCCGATAGCTAAAATTATTTCTAAAACTGTAGCTGTTACAGCAAGTAGCGGAATAAATGATTTTGGAAAGATTGGTATCAGTGTTCCGGTGTATGCAACAAAGTTTTCCCAGTTTCCCCAAACGGAAACTGCTTTGGGCCATAAACCAAACCTGTCAGCAACAGCGGATAGAAAACCGACACTGAGTACGATGCGTAAAAACCATTCGATGATTTTGTGTTGATTTTGTTTCATGAACTTTTGCTTTTTAGTGTTCGAAATTCAATAACTGACAGACAAATTATTATCATGATCTCCATCACAAAATAAATCCATCCCAGAATGGTTAATCTATTATAAAAGCTGATTATAAACCCTGCAGTTAAACAGCAATATAGCAGATTAGCAATAAGTATGATTTTTAAAAACACCCACCAATTATCCGGGAAAAAATAAAAACAGCAGAAAGAGTAAATGGCGAATATACCTGCTATTAAAGATAAAAAGTATAGCACACTTACAGGCATTCCAAAGATGCTTTCAAACCTAGCGAGGATGGTAATTAGAAACAAAGCCGTTAATAATGCTCCTAAGCAATCAATAAGAAAAAGCCTTTTGGGGTTTAATATCAATTTTTCCAGTATCAATTAAAATGCAGTTTACTGATGTTTCAAGATAACAAATAAAAGCTGATAAGGCTGATGGCTGTCCTGGCAAATCAAATCATACATACAATTCATTTCCAAAACTAAAACATTGGTTAAATTAATACAGAATACATGCTATGTTCAGTTTAATCGTTAGCTTTGCCCTAATGTTTACAATCAGAATATATAAAACATCAATGCTTCACCCCAGGTACACTGTATCGGGTCCATTGGCATTTATTATATCTTCCTTTACCGAATTTCTTCCTTTTTGTAATAAAGTTTTTTACTTCTCAAGTTATAAAGACTTTAAAACTTTAGCCCTGGCCTGATACATACCTGGCCCGGGATTGACTTTGCTCAATAGATTTCCATTAATTTAAAAATGCGTTGACTAGTGCTGTTTTCAGTAATGAATCAGGCGATGGTTAACATTTATTTGTACCGGTAACTGGCTT
>Ga0138256_10002275_pt1 | contig 20650 bp, 14 predicted proteins | sample KNB2016incub_MG_FD_105486 | JGI IMG/M metagenome (GOLD analysis project Ga0138256, IMG submission 105486) | Active sludge microbial communities from wastewater in Klosterneuburg, Austria - KNB2014incub_MG | ecosystem: Engineered > WWTP > Activated sludge > Unclassified | place: Austria... | reverse complement strand
CTGGACACCAGCGCCGCCGTGCACTGGATGCGCGCCAAGGGCGCCATCCCCTGCGCCTATACCGCCAACCTCGGCCAGCCCGACGAGAGCGACTACGACGAGATCCCGCGCAAGGCGGTGGCCTACGGCGCCGACATCGCCCGCCTGGTGGACTGCCGCGCCCAACTGGTGGCCGAGGGCATCGCCGCCATCCAGTGCAGCGCCTTCCACATTTCCACCGGCGGCGCCACCTACTTCAACACCACGCCGCTGGGCCGCGCCGTCACCGGCACCGCGCTGGTGGTGGCCATGCGCGAGGACGGCGTCAATATCTGGGGCGACGGCAGCACCTACAAGGGCAACGATATCGAGCGCTTCTATCGCTACGGCCTGCTCGCCAACCCGGCGCTGCGCATCTACAAGCCGTGGCTGGACCAGACCTTCATCGACGAGCTCGGCGGCCGCAAGGAGATGAGCGAATACCTGGTGGCCCACGGTTTCGACTACAAGATGAGCGTCGAGAAGGCCTACAGCACCGACAGCAACATGCTCGGCGCCACGCACGAGGCCAAGGACCTGGAATTCCTGAACAAGGGCCTGTCCATCGTCAACCCGATCATGGGCGTGGCCTTCTGGCGCGACGACGTGGCGGTGAAGGCCGAGACGGTGAGCGTGCGCTTCGAGGAAGGCGTGCCGGTGGCGCTGAACGGCATGACCTTCAAGGATGCCGTGGCGCTGTTCGAGGAAGCCAACCGCATCGGTGGCCGCCACGGCCTGGGCATGTGCGACCAGATCGAGAACCGCATCATCGAGGCCAAGAGCCGCGGCATCTACGAGGCCCCGGGCATGGCGCTGCTGCACATCGCCTACGAGCGGCTGGTCACCGGCATCCACAACGAGGACACCATCGAGCAGTACCGCAGCAACGGCCGCCGCCTCGGCCGGCTGCTCTACCAGGGCCGCTGGTTCGACCCGCAGTGCCTGATGCTGCGCGAGACCGCGCAGCGCTGGGTGGCGCGCGCCATCACCGGCGAGGTGACGCTGGAGCTGCGGCGCGGCAACGACTGGTCGATCCTGGACACCACCAGTCCCAACCTCACCTACCAGCCCGAGCGGCTGAGCATGGAGAAGGTCGAAGGCGCGTTCACGCCGGCCGACCGCATCGGCCAGCTGACGATGCGCAACCTGGACATCCAGGACACGCGCGGCAAGCTCGGCATCTATACCCAGGTGGGGCTGCTGGGCAGCGACGGTTCGATGCCGCTGCTGGGCGGGCCGGACGAACGCTGAGAGTCTGGCGCGGCGGGCGCGGCGGCGTCAGGCTGCCGGCGGCACGCCGTCGCGGAGCAGGGCACTGGCGCGCATCCGCCCGACCTCGATGCCGTTCCAGTTGCTGAGCGCGAGGTCGCTGAAGCCGTGCACGAAGGCGCGGTCGGCGTCGGCCAGCGGCAGCAGGCGTTCCACCACCGCGGCCAGCACCAGTTCGCAGGCGCGTGCGGTGTTGCCGTCGTCCATCTTGATCGCCAGGCCCAGGCCCAGTTCGGGCAGCGCGGCGCCATACATGCCTTCGGCGCCGACCTTGCAGAACAGGCGCTCGCCCAGGCGCTCCATCAAGCGCGTGTCCAGGCGGCCCGTGCCGGCCACCATGAACGGTGCCTTGGCCACCGCCGCGCGCAGGCGTTGCGCGGCGCGTGCGTGGTCCGGGCGCAGGCCGGTGCCGGTGCCGACGCGGGCGAAGGCGTGCGCCAGGTGGCGCAGCGGGATGGCGTAGGTGGGGATCGAGCAGCCGTCGGTACCCGCGGCGGTGCGCGACAGGTCGTAGCCCGTGGTCGCCTGCAGCGCCGCCGTCACCTCGCGCATCACCGGGTGGTCGGGCCTCACGTAGCCGCGCAGGAAATCGCGCCGGTCGCCGTCTTGCGCCATCAGGCAACCCAGGCACACGAAACCGGCATGTTTGCCCGAGCAGTTGTTGTGCAGGGCGCTCGGCACCTCGCCGCGTGCGGCCAGCGCCTTCATCGCGGCGTCGTTGTAGGGCCAGTGGGTGCCGCACTCCAGCGCGGTCGCGTCGACGCCGGCCTTGGCCAGCATGGCCGCTGCCGTCTGCGCATGTCGCGGCTCGCCGCCGTGCGAGGCGCAGGCCAGCGCCAGTTCCTCGTCGTTCAGCTGCCAGCGGTCGGCCGCGCCGCTGGCCACCAGCGGCAGCGCCTGCAGAACCTTCACCGCCGAACGCGGGAAGACCGGGCGCTCGATGTCGCCCAGGCGTGTGTGCACGCCGCCGTCGGCGTCGACGACGGCCAGTGCGCCGCGATGGAACGACTCGACGATGCCGCCGCGCATGGCCTCGGCGAGGATGGGGTTGGCGTTCATCGAAGCAACTGTAGCGCGCCGCGACAATGCGGCGATGTTCACCCAGTTGATCGGCGTCGACTTCACCTCAGCCCCCACGCGCCGCAAGCCCGTGACCGCCGCGCGCGGCTTGCTGCAGGGCACCATGCTCAAGCTGCAGCGGCTGGACGCACTGCCCACCCTGGCCGGCTTCGAGGCCCTGCTGGCCGAGCCCGGGCCCTGGCTGGGCGCGTTCGACTTTCCCTTCGGGCTGCCGCGCGAATTCGTCGATGCGCTCGGGCTGGGCGCCAGCGCCGCCGCAGTGAGCGCCGAGCTGCACCGCCGCTGCGCCGGCCGCATGGACTTCCGCGCCCTCGTCGACGCCTGGAGCGGCGCGCGTCCGCCGGGTCGCCGGCTGGTGCACCGCGCCACCGACACCGCGATGGCCGGCGTGCAATCCACGAGCCCGCTGCAGACGCGTTACGTGCCGGTGGGCCTCATGTATTTTGAGGGCCTCTCCCGTCTGCTGGCCGCCGGCGTGCACCTGCCGGCGCTGCACTTAGGCGACCCGGCACGCGTGGCACTGGAGGCCTACCCCGGCTGGCTGGCGCACGAACTGATCGGCCGCCGTTCGTACAAGAACAGCGACGCGGCCGACCGGCTGATCGCGCGCAAGGACCTCGTCGACGCGCTGGAGCAGGGGCGCTGGCGCGGCCTGCGCATCCGGCTCAGGCATGCGCAGCGCGAAGCCCTGGTCGACGACGCCAGCGGCGACCGCCTCGACGCGGTGTTGTGCCTGTTGCAGGCCGGCTGGGCGGCGACTCAGCCCGGCCACGGGATGCCGGCGGCGGTCGACCCGGTCGAGGGCTGGATCACCGGTGTCTGAAATCCTCGGGCGCCGCCGACCATGGAACTGCTGAACCTGGCCCTGCTCGTCACCGGCGCGCTGGTCTTCGGCAGCGTGCTGGCGGGACTGTTCTCGGCGCGCGCCGGGCTGTCCTTCCTGCTCGTCTTCCTGGTCGTGGGCATGCTGGCCGGCGAAGACGGGCCGGGCGGCATCCGCTTCGACGACGTGCGCGTCGCGCTGTGGGTCGGCAGCGCGGCGCTGGGCGTGATCCTGCTCGACGGCGGGCTGCGCACGCGGCTAGCCACCTTCCGCACCGGGCTGCGGCCCGCTTCGTGTCTGGCCACGCTGGGCGTTGTCGTGACGGCGGGGATCACCGGGCTGGCCGCGAGCTGGCTGCTCGACCTGCCGCTGGCGGCGGGCCTGCTGGTGGGCGCTATCGTCGGCTCCACCGACGCCGCGGCGGTGTTCTCGCTGCTCAAGTCGTCGGGCCTGCGCGTGAGCGAGCGCCTGTCGTCGACGCTGGAGATCGAGTCCGGCCTCAACGACCCGATGGCGGTGTTCCTGGTGCTGACGCTGTGCGCGGCGCTGACGCAGCCCGAGGGCCTGGGCGCCGGCGAGGTGGCGCGCATGTTCGTGCAGCAGGCGTTGGTCGGCGCGGTGGGCGGCGTGGCCGCTGGCATGGCCATCGGCGCGCTGCTGCGGCGGCTGCCGCTGGGCGGCACGGCCGACGGGCTGGCCGGGCTGCTGCTGCTGAGTTCGGGCATCGCGGTGTTCGGCGGCGCCGGCTGGCTGGGCGGCTCGGGATTCCTGGCGGTCTACCTGTTCGGCCTGGTCGTCGCCCACCGTGCGCACGAGGTGGTGCAGCGCTCGCTGGCGGCGATGGACGGTTTTGCCTGGCTGGCGCAGGCGCTGCTGTTCCTGCTGCTGGGCCTGCTGGTGACGCCGCACCTGCTGCTGGACACGCTGCTGCCGGCGCTGGGCGTGGCCGCATTGCTCATGTTCGTGGCGCGCCCGCTGGCGGTGGCGCTGTGCCTGGCGCCGCTGCGTTTCACGCGCGGCGAGATCGGCTTCGTCTCCTGGGTCGGCCTGCGCGGCGCGGTGCCGGTGGTGCTGGCGCTGTTTCCGTTGCTGATGGGCGTGCCCAAGGCGCGCGAGCTGTTCGAGGTGGCCTTCGTCGTGGTGCTGGCTTCGCTGGTGCTGCAGGGGGCGACGATGGTGCGTGTTGCTCACCTGTTCGGCGTCAACCTGCCCGACGCCGCCGACGAACCGGCGGCGCGGCGGCTGTTCGGCGACTTCGTTCTCGACGGCAGCGCGCCGGCACGCGAGCTGTGCGCCTTCTACGGCCTGGAACTGCCCGAGCACCCGGGCACGCTGGCGCAGTGGATCCAGGAACGTCTGCGTCGCCCGCCGGTGGTGGGTGACCGGCTGGCCTGGAGCGGGGCGTCTTTCTCGGTGCGCCAGATGGAAGGTGCGCAAGTGCTGCGCGTGGGGCTGTCGCTGGGCGCGCCGGGCTGATGGCACGCCCAGCCGGCCCGGGCACAGAATAGGTGCCGTCGCGGCGGCAGGGTCGGGCGCCGCCGGCACGCGTGCACGGACGCCCGACCCCAAGCACCGATCCACGGAGAATCCCCATGCTGCCGGCGAGCCTGGAACTGCTGCAGAACATGCCCATCTTCGGCGCCGTGCGCGAGGATGCGCTGCAGGTCCTGCTGGAGCAGACGCGCCGGGTGCGCGTGGCCGCGGGTCGCCATTTCTTTCACGAGCGCGACGCGGCGAACTGCATGTACGTGCTGGAGTCGGGCCGCGCGGCGGTGGTGAAGGAGTGGCAGGGCCGGGAGTTGCCGCTGCGCGAACTGGGCCCGGGTGACTGCTTTGGCGAGATGGCCTTGCTGGACCTGTATCCGCGCAGCGCGGCGGTGCGGGCGCTGACCGACTGCCTGGCGATCGAACTCGGGCCCGCGGACCTGCTGCGCCTGTTCGAGCGCGACTGCGAGCAGTTTGCGCTGATCCAGATGAATATCGGCCGCGAGATGTGCCGCCGCCTGCGCATCACCGACGAGATGCTGTTCCAGGCCCGCATGGGTGACATGACGGCCGCGGACGACACCGGCTTCCAGGCGCTCTGACCATCAGTCCGTTCAGCGGCGAAACGCAACGCCGTTCGGCGCGCTGGTGCCGCGGTCGCAGTGCGCCACCTTCAGCACCCAGAAGCACGGCGCGTCGATCGCGCTGGCCACGTTGCCGGCGATGATCCGGCTTCCTTCCCTGGCCAGAATTCGGACCTGTCTGCCCCGACCCGGGGGTGACGGACGAGGCGGTATCGACCCATCCCCATCCGGGCAAAGAACGGGTACGCTACGAACAGCGCGGCAGCGATCAAGCTGCCCGATCGACATCACCACGGACTCATGCGTTGCGCTGGCTGCAACCACGAAAGCCCCGACGGGCAGAAGTTCTGCGGGGCCTGCGGTGCTCGTCTCACGGCTGCCGCAGCGCCGGCGACGACAGGCGTTCTCCAGTGCGGGCCATCGAATCCCCGCACGTATACGCCGGCGCATCTGGCGGACCGCATCCTCAAGGACCGTAGCGCGCTCGAGGGCGAGCGCAAGCAGGTGACGGTGCTCTTCTGCGACATCGCTGATTCCACGCCCCTGGCAGAGCGTCTGGGTCCCGAGCGCATGCATCACGTCTTGAACGCCCTGTTCGATCTCGCACTGGAACAGGTGCATCGCTACGAAGGCACGGTCAACCAGTTTCTGGGGGACGGTTTCATGGCGCTGTTCGGTGCACCGATTGCACTGGAGGACCACGCCCTGCGCGCCGTGCTCGCGGCGCTGGACATCCAGAGAACCTTGCCAGAGCGTTCAGCCACAGTCATCGGCGCCGGGCAGCGCCTGGGACTGCGCATCGGGCTGAACTCGGGCGCAGTCGTGGTCGGCAAGATCGGTGACAACCTTCGGATGGACTACACCGCGATCGGCGACACGACCAACGTCGCGGCACGCTTGCAGGGTCTTGCCGAGCCCGGCATGGTGCTGGCGAGCGAAAGCGTCTGGAGGGACACTCTGCGGCGGGTCGAGTTCGAGGCGCTGGGCCTGCGCACGCTCAAGGGCAAGGCCGAGCCACTGCCGGTGTTTCGCGCGATTGCACCGCACCGCGGGCGGCGCGAGTCACGAACGGGGGTGGATCGGGCGGGGCCGACACCGATCGTGGGTCGTGACACCGAACTGTCGGCGATCCGCGACCGGATGGATCGACTGGCGGAGCAGGAGGGTGGTGCGATCCTCACGCTCGTCGCCGAGGCCGGTCTGGGCAAGTCACGGTTGGCGGCCGAGGCCGTGCGGATGGCCCACGAGCGCGGCTTCGATTGCATCGAGGGAAGTTGCCTGTCGTTCGGTCGCGCCATCAGCTATTGGCCGTTCCGTGAAGCGATCCGCCGCCACTTCGGCATTGGCGAGGACGATCCCGAGGACATCGCCTGGGAACGTCTGCGATCGGGGCTGGGCTACCTCTTTCCCGAGGGGGTCGACGATCTTCTTCCCTACCTGGGGACGCTGCTCGCCCTGCGCCTTCCGGCGGAGTACGTCGATCGCACCCGCTATCTGGACGGACGGGCGATGGGTCAGCAGGTGTATCGATCGTGTCTGCGTCTGCTCGAATGCCTGGCACTTCGGCGTCCGCTGATGGTCGTGCTCGAGGACTGGCACTGGGCGGACGACTCTTCGGTCGAACTGTTGTCACACCTGCTCCCGCTGGCCCGCCGCGTGCCGATCCTGTTCCTGGTTGCGATGCGATCGGGGGAAGATCGGTCCGCGCTGGCGCTGACGGAAGCGCTCGACGCCGATTCGGGACTGCGAGACTGTCAGACGACGATCACCTTGTCGATGCTGCCTCCGGACGACAGTCTTCGGGTGGCAGCGAACCTCCTTGCGGGCGCGAGCCTGTCGAGTGCGGTTCGCGGGCTGCTGCTGGACCGCGCCGGCGGCAATCCGCTGTTCATGGAAGAGCTCGTGCGCGTGTTGATCGCGAGTGGTGCGATGGTTCGCAATGCGTCCACTTCGCAATGGGAGACCACCGCGCGGCTCGCCGAAACGCCGCTGCCCAGGACCATCGAGGGCATCATCGTCGGTCGTGTCGATCGACTCGAGGATGAAGCCAAGCAGGTGCTGAAAGCGGCGGCGGTGGTGGGGCGCAGCTTCTTCTACCGGGTGCTCAGGGCCGTGACGCAGGCGAGCACGGCGCTCGACGCGGATCTGGCCATCCTGCAGCGGACGGAGCTGATCAAGGAACGACGGCGTTTGCCCGAGCTGGAATATATGTTCCAGCACCCGCTGGTTCAGCAGGCGACGTACAACAGTCTGCTCGAGGAGCGCCGGCGAGAACTGCACCGCCAGGTCGGCGAGACGCTTGAAGAGCTCTTCGCAGGGCAGATCGAGGAGTTCTATCCGATGCTGGCGCATCACTTCGCGCAGGCGCACGACTGGGGCAAGGCGCAGCAGTATCTGTTCCGCGCAGGCGATCAGGCGGGCAGCATCGCTGCGGACGCGGAGGCGCTCGAGCACTACAGGAATGCGCTCGCGGCCTCGCAGCGGGCCGGAGGCATACTTTTCAGCCGGGTCGAACAGGCCGTGCTCGACCGGAAGATCGGCGAGGCATTGTTCCGGCTCGGACAGAACGAAGAGTCGATCACCTACCTGCGCAGCGCACTGGATCGGCTTGGCATTGAATTCCCCGCAACGGCATACCGGCGCGGTCTGAAGATCGCGGCACTGGCCGCGCTTCTCGTGACAAATCGCTTGTTGCGGCACCTGCGGCTGCGGCCGGGAGCAGACGACCCGCCGAGCGAGGAAGTGCTGGTCCGGGCGCAGACGCTGGAGATCGTCGGGCTGATCGAGTTCTACCGCGATCCGGGCGATTTCTTCTTGTGCATCCTCCACGGACTCGCGCAGACCGAACGGTTTCCGCAGTTGCCCGTGTACAGCACGCTGATCTCGGCGATGGGTCTTGTGCTGGACATGCTGGGAATGCACGGCAGCGCAGGGCGTTTCCACGATCGCGCTCGGCAGGCCGCCGATCTGCTCGGTGATCTCTACAGAACCAACTACTCGCGCATGCTGCGGGGTATTCACGAGTTCGTCAGCGGCGACTGGACCTCTGCCGACGAAACCCTGGCCGAAGCGGCGAGCGGAATGCGTCAGTTGGGGCACCTGCAGCTCTGGGCCGTCGCGGCTACTACTCACATCTTGGTGCTCATTTCGTCGGGGGATCCACGATGGCTGAGCATCCCTCCGGAATCGATGAAGGTGGCGACTGAGGCCGGCGACAGTCACATGCTTGGCTGGGCGGCATTCAACATGGGCCTCGCGCGGAACTTCGAGGGCGACCCCAGGGGTGCGGCGGAACAATTCAGTCGCTCGCGTCAACTCCTGGAGTCGGTTCCCGACTATGCGGTGCTGTCCCTCGCGCTGTCGCAGCTGGCGTTCGCGTTGGTGCAACTCGGGCGCCCGCAGGAGGCATTCCCGCTGCTCGCCCGCAGCCGCGAGCTTCGCCGGCAGCACTGGGTGCGCGCGCAACTGGCCAGCCCGTCGATCCTGTCGAGCGCCGAGTGCTACCTGCTCGCGCTGGAGAACAAGAGCCTCGACCCCAGGGAGCGAGCAGGCCTGCTGCATCACGCCCGCAAAGCGTGTGGCGAGGCGACTCGGCATGGTCGGGGGGTGCACGACCACTCGGGGCCCGACGCGCTGCGACTGCGGGGCATGCTCGAGTGGCAACGGGGCAAGGTTCGCGCCGCGCGGCAAGCGTGGGCGCGCGCCTGCGATCTTGCCGAGCGCGTGGGCGCGCGATATGTGCTGGCACAGACGCGCTACGAGATCGGTCGTCGCTTCAAGAGCCGCGACGATCTCGAATCGGCTGAGCGGCTGTACATGGCCGCCGGCGCATTGGCCGGGCTCGCGAAGACGCGACGAGCCCTTGCGGAACTGGGTCAGGCGGGTTAGCGGATCACGCCGCCGTGCGGACCCCGCACCTTCGGGTGGCGGATTGGTCCAGACATCGGCTGCCGGTGTCGCCACGCTGCAGCGCCAATTCTTGGTGCGGCGTGTACAGCGGCCGAGGGGTGATGCCGCGACCCCCAAGGCCTGTTCGTCCGAGCCGATCCTGCCCAGGTCTTGGCCGCACCGTTGCCGTGCCACGGTCATCGCCGTACGAGACTCTTTGGTGGCGACATGACCATAAAGTTATCAATGGAAACGGTGTAGTTCAATAATCGTCCTCGTGAGTAAGTAAATCTGGCACCCAAGACCTATTCCTCCGACCGACCCCTCCACCCCAACCCAGGTGTTCGACCGATGTCTCACTGGATGAAATGGATCGTGGCTGCGTGCACGGTCACCCTGCTGGCCGCCTGTGGCGGCAACGACGATGACGAACCCGCGGCGCAGCCGAGGAATATCGTTCAGACGGCTCAATCGGATGCGCGCTTCAGCATCCTCGTCGAGGCCGTGGTCGCGGCCGACCTGGCCGGCACCTTGTCTGCGCCCGGTCCGTTCACCGTCTTCGCTCCCACCAACGACGCCTTTGTCGCATTGCTCGCCGAACTCGGTGTCACCAAGGAACAGCTGCTGGCCGACGTGCCGCTCCTGACCAAGGTACTCACCTATCACGTGGTGCCGGCGCGCGTGCTCAAGGCCAACGTGCCCGTGGGCACGGCCATCGTCAGCGTGGAAGGTGGCACGTTCACCGTCGATGCCGTTCTGGCGATCACCGACCAGCGGGCACGTCGTGCATCGATCGTCGCCACCGACGTGCTGGCCAGCAACGGCGTGATCCACATCGTGGACAGGGCGATCCTGCCCGCACCCTGAACTCGTTCCTCGTTTCCCCTCAACCGCGAAAGGAAAGTCATCATGAAGAAGTTCATCGCCATCGCCGCCCTCGGCTCCGCCGTCTTTGCCGCCCAGGCCAAGGACATCGTCGATACTGCCGTGGCAGCCGGCAATTTCAAGACCCTGGCCACCGCGCTGCAGGCCGCCGGGCTCGTCGACACGCTGAAGGGCCCGGGACCGTTCACGGTCTTCGCACCCACCGACGCCGCGTTCGCCAAGATCCCGAAGGCCGACCTCGACGCGCTGCTGAAGGACAAGGCCAAGCTCACCGCCGTTCTCACCTACCACGTGGTTCCCGGCAAGGTGATGGCCGCCGACGTCAAGGCCGGCCCGGTGAAGACGGTGCAGGGCGGCTCGCTGACGGTGGCCACGATGGGCGGCGTGACCGTCAATCAGGCCAAGGTCACGGCCACCGATATCGTGGCCGACAACGGCGTCATCCACGTCATCGACAGCGTCGTGATGCCGAAGTAAGGGTTTTGGGAAGGGCGGCGGCTCGGACCGGCGGTTTCGCCGGTCGACCGCCGCCCGCCACCGATTTCGATCGCTGCGCCGGAATCACCCACGAGCGCGGCTTCAGCCCGGCAAGCCGGGCACCTGCGCTTCGATAATCCTCCGGTGCAAGAACCCACCGCCGCGAACCCGCAGCCCGACGCCGAGGCCTGGTTCGCGAAGCGGGGATGGTCTCCGTTTGCCTTCCAGCGCGAGGTCTGGCAGGCCATGGCCGCGGCCGAAAGCGGCGTGCTGCACGCCAGCACCGGCAGCGGCAAGACCTACGCGGTGTGGCTGGGTGCACTCGCCCGCGCGCAGCCTGTACCCGGCCTGCAGGTGCTGTGGCTGACGCCCATGCGTGCTCTGGCCGCCGACACCGTGCGGGCGCTGCAGTTGCCACTGCCCGACCTGGCTCCGCGCTGGCGCGTGGGGCTGCGCACCGGCGATACGTCCAGTACCGAGCGTGCGCGGCAGGACCGCCAGTTGCCGGCGGCGCTGGTGACCACGCCCGAGTCGCTGAGCCTGATGCTCACGCGCGAGGATGCGCGGGCCCGCCTGGCCGGCGTGCAAACGGTGATCGTCGACGAGTGGCACGAGCTCATCGGCAACAAGCGTGGCGTGCAGTTGCAGTTGGCGCTGGCGCGGCTGAAGCGCTGGCACCCCGGGCTGGTGGTGTGGGGCTTGTCGGCGACGCTTGGCAACCTCGCAGAGGCCATGCAAACGCTGCTGGGTCATCCAAGGGGTCGCCTCGTGCAGGGCCGGGTGGACAAGGCGCTGGTCATCGACACGCTGCTGCCGGCCGACCCGGGGCGTTTCAGCTGGGGGGGCCATCTGGGCGCGCAGATGCAGCAGCCGGTGGTCGACGAGATCGAGCGCTCCGCCACCACGCTGGTGTTCACGAATACGCGCAGCCAGGCCGAGATCTGGTACCAGCTGCTGCTGGCCGCGCGGCCCGATTGGGCGGGCCTGGTGGCGCTGCACCACGGTTCCATCGAGAAGGCCTCGCGCGAATGGGTGGAAGCGGGCCTGAAGGAGGGCCGGCTGAAGGCCGTGGTGGCGACCTCGTCGCTGGACCTGGGCGTGGATTTCCTGCCCGTGGAGCGGGTGCTACAGATCGGCAGCGCCAAGGGCGTGGCGCGTCTGCTGCAGCGCGCCGGCCGCAGCGGCCACGCGCCCGGGCGGGCCAGTCGCGTGACGCTGGTGCCGACGAATACGCTGGAACTGGTGGAGGCCGCAGCGGCGCGTCGCGCGGCGCGGGCCGGCCGCGTGGAGGCGCGCCGCTCGCCCGACAAGCCACTGGACGTGCTGGTGCAGCACCTGGTGACGGTGGCCCTGGGCGGGGGCTTCGAGGCCGACCCCCGGCCCGGCGGCGGTTTTACCGCCCAGGCGCTGTTCGACGAGGTGCGGAGCGCGCACGCCTACCGCGACCTCACGCGCGACGAATTCGACTGGGCGCTGGCCTTCGTCGAACGCGGCGGCGACAGCCTCACCGCCTACCCCGAATACCACCGCGTGGCCGTCGTCGACGGCCTGTGGCGCGTGCCCGACCGCGGCATCGCCAGGCGCCACCGCCTGGGCGTGGGCACCATCGTCAGCGACGCCGCGATGCAGGTGAAGTGGCTCAGCGGCGGCACCCTGGGCAGCATCGAGGAGAGTTTCATTGCCCGCCTGAACCGGGGTGACTGCTTCGTCTTCGCCGGCCGCGTGCTGGAATTCGTGCGCGTGCAGGACATGGCGGCCTATGTGCGCAAGGCCGTCAAGCCCAAGGGCGTGGTGCCGTCGTGGGCCGGCAGCAAGATGCCACTGTCCAGCGAAATGGCCGAGGCCGTGCTGGCATTGCTGCACGGCGCGGCGCGGGGCGATTTCGACGAACCCGAACTCGTGGCGGCACAGCCCATGCTGGCGGCACAGGCACGGCTGTCCAGGATGCCTGTGGCCAGCCGGCTGCTGGTGGAGCGCTTCCGTTCGCGCGAAGGCCACCATCTGTTCCTCTACCCATTTGCCGGGCGCAACGTGCATATCGGGCTGGCGCAATTGTTGGCCTGGCGGCTGGCGCACGGCGAACCGAACACCTTCTCGCTCAGCGTCAACGACTACGGGCTGGAGATCCTGGCCGCCAAGCCGATCGGCCTGGATGCCGTGACACAGGGCGCGCTGTTCCGGACGCACGACCTGTTGCCCGACGTACTCGCCAGCCTGAATGCCGGGCACCTGGCGCAGCGGCGTTTTCGCGAGATCGCGCGCGTGGCCGGGCTGGTCTTCGGTGGTTACCCGGGCGCTCCCAAGAGCCTGCGCCAGCTGCAGGCGTCGAGCAGCCTGTTCTACGAGGTCTTCCGCCAATACGACGCCGGCAACCGGCTGCTCGGCCAGGCCGAAGCCGAAGTGCTGGCGCAGGAACTGGACCTGCAGCACCTGCGCGCCACGCTGGACACCCTGGCAGCGCTGCCGCTGGAATGGGTGGACTTGCGCGCGCCCAGCCCGTTCGCGCTGCCGCTGATGGTGGAGCGGTTGCGCGAACAGCTCAGCACTGAAAAGCTGAAGGACCGGCTGGACCGGCTGCTCGCCGAAGGCGAGGCGGCGCTGGCGGCCGGCGAATCCGGGCCGGCCGGACGACCCGCGCGACCGCGGCGTCGGGCATCATCGCCGTGTTGAAAGTCCGCTGCCCAAAATGAACCTATGTCGTTGGCGCATCGGCGCCGTCCTCGGCCTGGCCAGCCTGTGGCTGGCGCCGGCCTGGGGCCAGCCGACGTCGCCGGCCCGGACCGCAGTCCCGGAGCAAGGCGTCGTCACCCAGGTCACCGACGGCGACAGCCTGTGGATCACGCCGCCCGGGCAGCCCGGCATCGAGGTGCGGCTGCGCGATATCGACGCGCCCGAGATCTGCCAGGCCTGGGGCGAGGAAGCTCGGCGTGCGCTGGAAGCACTGGTGCTGGGCAAGACCGTGGTGCTGCGCATCGCCGGGCGCGACACCTACGGCCGTACCCTCGGCCAGGTGCAGGCCGACGGCGTGGACGTGGCGCGCCGGATGGTCGAGGAAGGCCACGCCTGGAGCATCCGCACGCGCTGGGACCGCGGCCCGCTGGTGAAGGACGAGCGCATGGCCACCGCGCTGCGGCGCGGGCTGCACGGTCAACCCGGTGCGGTGATGCCGCGCGACTTCCGGCAGGGCCACGGGCCGTGCGTCCATCCGTCGGCAGAGCCTGCAGCGGCCTCCGCGCCCCCGCCCCCGACGCGCCCGCCGCTTCCGGTGTCGGAACGGCCGCGCGCCGCTTCGCCGGCGACAGCGGCGAGCGCGTTCCGCTGCGACGGCCGCACGCACTGCTCGCAGATGCGGTCGTGCGAGGAGGCCCGCTTCTTCCTGGGGAACTGCCCCGGCGTGCAGATGGACGGCAACCGCGACGGCGTGCCCTGCGAAAAGCAGTGGTGCCGCTGACGCCTACCGCACCCGCACCCAGCGCAGTTCGATCGTATCGTTGGGCCACTGCACGGCGCTGACCTTCTTCGCCATGGCCCAGGTGAGAGTGCGCCGGTACAGCGGAATGAAGGGCAGGTCTTCGCCCACCAGCCGCAGCACGGTCGTCACCATGGCGCGGCGGCGCGTGGCGTCGGGTTCGACGCGGATGTCGTCGATGAGGGAGTCGACCCTGGGATTGCTGTAGCGGCCGGCATTGAAGGTGCCCAGGCCCGAGCGGTCGAAGCTGCGGAACAGGCCGTTGAGCGAATTCCAGGCGTCCGGGCTGGCGGTCCAGCCGAATTCGACGAAGCTGGCCGTGCCCTGGCTGAGCTTGGGGAAGAACTGGCTGGTGGGGCTGGAACGCAGCGTGGTGCGGATGCCCACCTGCGTGAGCATGGCGCTCACCGCCTGGCAGACGTTCTCGCGCCAGGCCACGTTGACGCAGTCCAGCGTGACGGCAAAGCCGTTCGGGTAGCCGGCCTCGCCGAGCAGCAGGCGCGAGCGCGCCGGGTCGTAGGGCAGGCGCCGGTCCAGTTCGGCCGGCGAGCCGTCGACCAGCGGGCTCAGGAAGGCGCCGGTGGGCACGGCCTGGCCGCGCAGCACCTTGTCCACGATCAGCGGCACGTCGATGGCGTGGTAGACGGCCTTGCGCACGCGCAGGTCCTTGAACGGGTTGCGGCCTTTCACGTCGCTGTGCTGCAGTTCGTCGCGCGCCTGGTCGAAGGTGAGATATTGCTGGCCGATGTCGGCGGTCTGCAGCAGCGTCATGCGGGTGTCGTTCTTCAGCCGGGCGATGTCCTGGTAGGGCGGGTCGAGCACCATGTCGACCTCGCCCGAGGCCAGCGCCGCCAGCCGCGTGGCGTCGGACTTGATGGTGACCCAGCTCACCTGCTGCAGGTTGCCGTGGCGCTTGTCGACCCAGCCCCACCAGGCTTCATGGCGGCGCAGCAGCGTGCGCACGTCGGGTTCATAACGTTCCAGGCGCATCGGGCCGGTGCCATTGGCGTGGCGGATGGCATGGGTCTCCTGCTTGGCGTTGAAGTCCTGTGCCCGGGCCACGCCGTTCTTCTCGCTCCAGGCCTTGCTCATGATGGCCACGAACTGCAGCTTCTCGGGCAGCACGGCGTCGGGGGCCTCGAGCTGGAACTCCACCTGCAGCGGGTCGAGCTTGCGCACGGCCGCGACGCCCTTGAGCTGGAAGGCGCGTTGCGAGGGCGCGATCATGGCGCGTTCCAGCGAGAACACCACGTCGTCGGCGGTCAAGGGCGTGCCATCGTGGAAGCTCACGTCCGGCCGCAGCCTGAAGCGCCAGCGCGTGGGCGCCGTCATCTGCCAGGAAACGGCCAGCGCAGGCTCGAGCTGGAACTTTTCGTTGCGGCCGACCAGCGACTCATAGACCTGGAAGGCCACGCGCGAGTGGTACAGCAGCGCCAGTGCATGCGGGTCCATGGTCTGCGGATCGAAGGCAGTGGCGATGCGCAGCGAAGCCGGATGTGCGGCGCTGCTGGCCAGCAACAACAGCGCCAGCGCGAAACGAAGACAGCCTAGGAAGATGCGGGCAGGGGGCATGAGCGGCGGGTGCGCGAATCAGCGCCGGGCCGCGCGGGCGGCGTCCAGGAAGTCGTGCAGGATGGGTGTGTCGTCCAGCGTCACGGGGTGCGCCGGGTCGTGGAATTCCGGGTGCCACTGCACCCCCGCGACATAGCCGGCACCGCCGCGGCGCACGGCTTCGATCATGCCGTCTTCCGGGCAGCGCGCTTCCACCACGAAACCGGGCGCCAGGTCCTTGATGCCCTGGTGGTGGATGCTGTTGGTGGTGGCCCGCTTCACGCCGGGAAACAGCGATGCCAACCGCGTGCCCGGCACGAATTCCACCGCGTGGTGGTGGTGTTCGTATCGGCCCGCCACGCGGTGGTCCAGCGCTTCGGGGCGCTGCGTGGGGATGTCCTGCAGCAGTGTGCCGCCGTAGGCCACGTTGAGCAACTGCAGCCCGCGGCAGATGCCGAAGACGGGCTTGCGCGCGGCCACGAAGGCGCGGATGAGTTCCATTTCGTAGCGGTCGCGCACGCGGTCGCCGCACCAGTCTTCGTGCAGCGGGGTCTCGCCGTAGCTCTCGGGCGCGACGTCGTTGCCGCCCTGCAGCACCAGGCCGTCGAGCGCGGCGGCGTAGTCGTGCAGGTCGAGGTCGCTGCGCTTGACCACGCTGTCGGCATCCACCGCCGGCACCATGACCGCCATGGCCCCGCCCGCCAGCAGCCAGTGCGCCACCGACTGCTCCAGGTAGTGCAGGGTTTTCGTCCATACGCCGGCCCGCGGCATGCCGTCCGCGCCGGGGTAGTAGATGCGTGCCGAGACGCCGATGAGCAAACGATCGTGCATGGCCGGGCATCATCGCCTGCGGCAAGCGCCGCCGGTATTCGGCTATGCCCGGCCCCTAATTCCTCGGTGCATCAAGCGGGCGAACTGTGTGGTAGGAGCGGGCATCCGCCCCGGGGCCCTTGCGGCCTCACTCTTCGTCGGCGGCGCCGTCGTCCTCGTCTTCCTCGCGGGCCTTCTTCGCCCGCGCCGCCAGCGGGTCGGCGAGTCGTGCCATGTCCTGCACCAGCACCGAAGGCGGCACCGTGCCGGCCAGCCGCGTGGCCGGCAGCGGCAGCGTGCTCATGTAGGGTGCGCGGCTGTAGCTGTCGGTGGCGCGGTGGATGAAACTGAGCGAGATGGCGCTGCCGGCCAGCGTCGCCGCGGCCACGGCCGCGGTCACGGTGCGGCGGTAGGCCGGCAGCACGTGCACCATGTGCTCGCGCAGCCACAGCGCGAACAGCAGCACCTGCAGCGGCGCGGCCAGCCGCCACAGCCAGGGCCAGCCGAGCGACGCCGCCAGTGGCGGCAGCATGGCGTCGGTCAGCTGGACGGCCAGCATCCAGGGCAGCGTGATGCGCAGGTGGCCGGCGAAGTCGAAACGGTGCTGGAAGACCTTGGACAGCAGTGCCCACAGCCCGCACCAGCCGGCCACCGCCACCGGCAGACCCACCACCACGGGCAGCCAGGCCGTGAGGTCGGCGCCGGGGTCGAGGCCGAGCCCCAGTTCGGCCAGGGCCAGCGCCAGCAAGGCCAGCCCCAGCAGCCAGGGCGTGGCCACCGCGGCGGCGGCGGGCAGCGGTTTCTCCGCCGCCAGGGTTTCGCCGGGCAGGCGCAGCCGCAGCCGCGTCTGGCCCAGCTGCAGCGTGGCGCCGGCTTCGGGCAGCAGGCAGGTGCTGCCGGCGCCGTGGCGGCGGCCGTCGACCGCCACGCCGTTGGCGGTATCCAGCACCGTCAGCACGAGGCGGCCCTGCGCGTCGGGCCCGATGCTGGCGTGCCGGGGCGCGACGTAGGCGTCGTCGAGCACCATGCGGTTGGACAGCGCGCGCCCCAGCGTCAGCGGCCAGGCGTGCACGTCCACGGTGCGGCCGGCCCGGCCGTCGCGCTCGAAGCACTCGATCAGCGCGAGTCGTTCTTCGGCGTGGACCATGCAAAGCCGTCCAGGTAATGGGCGGTCAGGCGCTGCGCGCTGGCCAGGCTCACGCCGCGGGCGTCGAAGCGGCCCTGCACGCCGATCTCGCTGCCGTCGAGCGTGGCCACCAGCACGCTCAGGTCGTGCAGGCCCTCGAGCTTCTTGTAGGCGCGCAGGCAGACCACGGCGCGCAGCGGCAACCCGTCGCGGTCGATGCTGCGCTCCACGCAGCGCGGAGCGGTGCGGTGGTTGTCGTCCACGCCCATGAATTCGTTGCGGAAGCTGGCCGAATAACGTTCGGCAAAACGCAGCGCACCGAGCCTGCTGCCGTCGTAAGCCTCGTGGCGCACCGACAGGTGGCCGGTGAGCAGCGAGCCGCTGACGAAGATGCGGCTGTCCATGGCGCAGTCGCTGCGCTCGAACTGCAGACCGCGCACCGCCTGCGGCGAGCCGCGGCCCCAGCAGCGCATGAACGCCTCCTGCGGCACCGGAATGGCATAACGCGGGTGACCGGCGCTGCGCCAGGGCAGGGCGACGAAGCGTTCGGTGAGCGTGGCCTGGTGCGCCTGCAATTGCCGTGTCACTTCGGCCCAGGCCGGCTCGGTGACGGGCATGGCGCCGCGCCCGCGTTCGATCAGGTCGCGCACTCGCGCGGCCGGCACCAGGAAGCTGACCTGTTCGCCGTCGCGCCGGGCCGCCACGTTGACGCCGATGAGCCGGCCCTGGTCGTCGAGCGCCGGGCCGCCGCTCATGCCGCCGCTGAGCGAGCCGCCGAAGAACAGCGTTTCCAGGAAGCTGCGTTCCACCGGCCCGTTGTAGCTGCCTTCGGCCACCGCGAAGCCCACGTCGAGCGGGTTGCCCAGCGAGAAGATGCGCGCGCCGCGCGGCAGCGGTTCGTCGGCCGGTCGCAGCGGCACGGCGCCGCGACCGGCCAGCGGCGCCGGGTCGGCGGGGCGCAGCAGGGCCAGGTCGTGGACGACGTCGAAGGCCAGCAGTTCCAGCGCGCCCTGCCGGCCGTCGACGGTGGCGTAGACCAGCCGGTGGCGGCTGGGCTGCAGAGCGAACTGGCTGATGACGTGGTAGTTGGTGACCAGCAGGCCGGACTCGTCGACCAGAAAACCCGAACCCACCGAGGACTGGCTGTCCTGCGTCTTGAGCAGCGTGCGCACCTGCAGCAGGCGCGGGCGCGTGCGCTCGTAGATGCGCTGGCCTGTGCCGGAGAGCGCCGATTCGGCGGCCGGGCTCGCGGGGCCGGGTGGGGCGCTGGCGGCTGCAGCGGCGGCCTCCGCGGTGGCGGCGCCGGCGGCGTTGATGGACAGCACCAGCCACAAGCCTGTGGCCGAGGCCAGCGTGACCCAGCCGGCCCGCCATGCTTGCGGGAGGAACCGACGGCCGAGACGGAGCAGGGAAGCGGCGACGCCGGTCAGGTGCATGGATGCATCTTAGCCGCAGGGGCCTGCGCCGGGCGCGGCGGGCGGCACCGGGTCGAATCCGCGGGCCACCACGGCGGGCTGCGACCCGACCGGCACGGTACGCGGGCCCGTGCCGGCGCCGCGCCAGCGCCGTCAGATCAGCCGGGCGGGCGACATTCTTTCCGGCTGCACGCCCTGGATCTGCAAGGCTGGCGGCATTGGCATCCCCAGCAGCAAGGCCTCGGCCAGCAGCGCTGCGCCGACCGCGCTCTGGATGCCGTAGCCGCCCTGGCCGGCGAGCCAGAAGAAGCCCGCTGCGCGCGGGTCGGCGCCGATCACGAGTTCGCCGTCGGGTGCAAAGGTGCGCAGCCCCGCCCAGGTGCGGCGCGGGCGGCGGATGACGAGCGTGGTGCGCTCCTCGATGCGCGCGATGCCGGTGGCGATGTCGATCTCCTCGGCCACCACGTCGTGCGCCGGCACCGGGTCGGCGTTGGCCGGCGAGCCCAGCAGCTGGCCGGCGTCGGGCTTGAAATACCAGCCTTCGTCGACCGCCACCACCGCGGGCCAGCCGCGGTGGTCGTGACCCGGGGCTTCGAAGGTGAAGGCGCTGCGGCGCCGCGGCTGCAGGCCCAGCGGTGCCAGGCCGGCGCGCTGCGCCACGGTGTCGGCCCAGGCACCGGCGGCGTCGACGAGCACTCGCGTGCGCACACTGCGGTCGCCCGACACGGCCAGCGTCCAGCCGCCGGGACTCTGCTGCGCGACCAAGAGCTCGGCGTCGGTCCACAGCGTGGCGCCCAGCGCTCGCGCGCGGCGCAGCGCCTGCTGGTGCAGCGCATGCACGTCGATATCCATGGCGTCGGCTTCGACGATGGCGCCGACCAGACCCAATGGCTGCAGGGCCGGCACCCGCGCCAGGGCCGCGCTGGCGTCGATGTGCTGCACGGCGCTGCCGCTGGCCTGCAGCGCGGCGAACTGCCCCGCCAGCAAGTCTTCCTGGCCTTGCCAGGCCACATAGAGCACGCCGCGCGGCGACAGCACCTCGGGCCCGATCTCGGCGCGGCTGGCGCGCGTGAGCGCACGCGCCTGCGGCGGGCCGTAGCTTTCCATGAACATGGCGGCACTGCGCCCGGTGCTGTGCAGGCCGGGCTGCGCTTCGCGTTCCAGCAGCAGCACGCGGCCATGCGCCGCCAGCCGCGCCGCCAGCGTGCAGCCGGCGATGCCGGCGCCGACGACGGCGAAGTCGAACTCGAAGTCGTTGGGCATCACCGTGCCGCCGCCTCAGTCGCGCATCAGCGTGCTCTTGCCGAACAGGCTCTCGATCAGGTCGACGGCCAGTGCGGCGGTCTTGTTGCGCAGGTCTAGCGCCGGATTGAGCTCCATCACGTCCAGGCTGGCCAGACGCCCGCTGTCGGCGATCATCTCCATGCACAGCTGCGCTTCGCGGTAGGTCGGCCCACCGGGCACCGTGGTGCCCACGCCAGGGGCGATGTCGGGGTCGAGGAAGTCGACGTCGAAGCTCACGTGCAGGTGCGTATTCGCGTCCAGCGTGGCCAGGGCCAGCTCCATGGTGTGGCGCATGCCCATCTCGTCGATATAGCGCATGTCGAAGACCTCGAGCCCCACTTCGTGCACGAAGCGCTTCTCGCCGGGGTCGACGCTGCGGATGCCGATCTGGCGAAGCGTTTTCGGGTTCAGTGCCGGCACCGTGCCGCCGATTCGGACGAGCTCCTGCGGCCCGTGCCCGCACAGGCAGGCCACCGGCATGCCGTG
>Ga0138256_10002274_pt1 | contig 20655 bp, 16 predicted proteins | sample KNB2016incub_MG_FD_105486 | JGI IMG/M metagenome (GOLD analysis project Ga0138256, IMG submission 105486) | Active sludge microbial communities from wastewater in Klosterneuburg, Austria - KNB2014incub_MG | ecosystem: Engineered > WWTP > Activated sludge > Unclassified | place: Austria... | reverse complement strand
CGCAGGAAGCGGTCGAGGCGCCGAACTTCAACTCGTTCCAGATGCGGTCCTCCTTCGGTTCCCACGCCTCGCGGCCCGGGCACCTGCTGCTCGCCGAGGCGGTCCCTGACTGGACGCGCGCGTCGCTGCGTCGCATGGGCTACACGCTCGAGTTCGAGCGCCTGACCTCCGGGCCAATCACCGCCATCTGGATCGACCGGGCGCATCGCACGTTTTGGGGGGCGGCGTCGAACCACGGGGAAGACTACGGGATCGCGTGGTGACGGACCCCATGCCGCACCGCGCGCACCCCTGGGTCAGGCCTGGCACGCGGGGCAGAAGTACGTGCTGCGCGCCGCCTGTGTGATGCGCACGATGGCGACGCCGCAGCGACGGCAGCCGCCACCTTCACGATCGTACACGTTGAATCGACTGGTCGTGCTGGCGCCGTCGGCCCCGTAGTACCGCTCCGCGCCATCCAGCGCCTTTCGCAGTGCGCGCTTGACGCCGGCGGCGACGGCGGCAAGCGACGTTTTCGTGAGTCCGTCGACGCGGCAGGTGGGGTCGATCTTCGCGTACCACAGTGCTTCGGACGCGTAGATGTTGCCGATGCCGGCGACGAGGCGCTGGTCGAGCAGCGCAGGCTTGATCGGGGTGCGTCGGCCGGTGAAGTGCTGCACGAGCCACGCCGCGTCGAACGACTCGGCCGTGGCCTCCGGTCCGAGGTCGGGGAGTGGATCGATCCCCGGGGGATGGAGCGCGACGACCGCGAGGGCACGTGAGTCGTCGAGCGCGAGGCGCGTGCCGTCGGTGAAGTCGAACACGACGCGCGCGAACCGGGCCGGGATCGACGCGGACCGGGTCACGCGCCAGTCGCCCGTCATGCGGAAGTGCACGTGCAGGGTACGCCCGGTGGCGAGCCGCAGGAGCTGGTGCTTGCCGCGACGGGTCACCTCGACGATGCGGTCGCCAGCGAGTGTCTCGGCTACGGCATCGGGGAGTGTCCGGCGTGGCGATGCATGGAGCGCGCGCACCGACGCGAGGACCTTCCCCACACAGGCGTCACGCGCGATGCGCGTGGCGTACTCGACTTCCGGCAGTTCAGGCATCGGCGCTCGTCAGGCGACGGCCTTCTTGCGCCAGTAGCGGGCGAGGCCAAACCATGAGGAGCGGATGGCGTCGCGGTCGACATGCGCGGCCTGCTCCACCGTGAGGCTGCTGGCGATGCGCGCGAACTCCGCCTCGGCGAAGCTGTCGGCGCGTGACTCGTCGTCGTCGCCGGAGGCCAGGGAGGCACGGACCGCGAGACTCCACGAGATGAGGCGATCCCACATCGTGTCCAGGTGGGCGACCACGTGACGCACCGGGCCGAAGTGGGTGACCAGGAGGGCCTCCGGCCCCCACGCGGCGATGCGATCGAGACTGGGCTTCCAGGCCTCGAGGTCGATGTCGGGCGGCGGCGCGACGGGGAGGGCAGGTGTACCGTGCTGCGAACCTTCGCCGGCCACGTCACCGACGAAGGCCATCCCTGTGGACTCGTCGAGGTAGGAGACGTGGTGCCAGGCGTGCCCCGGCGTGTACGCCACACGCAGCGATCGATCACCGATTGACAGTTGTTCCGAGCCCTGCAGCACCACGAGCTGTCCAGGCTCGACCGCCTCGAACGCCCCCCACAGCCGCTCCATGTCGTGGCCGTAGATGCGGCGCGCGCTCTCGAGCAGCCGCGAGGGATCCACCAGGTGCGGGGCGCCGCGTGCGTGGACATAGACGCGCAGGCTTGGAAATTCACGCGCGAGCGTCCCGGTCACGCCAGCATGATCGAGATGGATGTGTGTCAGCAGGACGTGGCGCAGGTCATCGGGCGCGGCGCCGAAGTCCCGGAGCGCCAGGCGCAACGCGTCGCGACACGTCGAGGGTCCCGGATCGACGACGGCCACGCCGTCTGTGGTTTCGACGAGGTAGACCGCGACCGACTCCTCGCGTCCGAGATGGAGGAGGTCTCCGCAGGCGAGTCCGTCAGCAACATGTCGCAGGGCAGTCATCGGATGGCGTGCATTACGAGTGGCGATGCGGGATCGGGGCGGCGGGGTCTCACACGTCGGCGACGACACCTGGCCGACGCCGGTCGCCGGCGACTATGTGAGCGCGTTCATGTCGGACAATCTAACGAGTGAATGATGGTCCCACTTGCGCGCCTTACGAGAGTGCCTAGGTTTGTGGCAGCCTAACAGGCGTGGAGACATGGCGGCACCGTTGCAGCGATCGCTCAAGCACGAGTACGAGCTGTTCGTCGAACAGGAGATCGAGAACTACAAGGACTCGATCCCCCGATCGGCGATCCTTCGCATCGGCGACGAGGCGGTGGCCAACCTGCACGACGCCGAGCAGTTCGCCTTCGACGAGCTGCTGATCTGGACGGAAGTCGATCGGATCATCCGGCTGCGCCTTCGCATCCCGTCGTACGCCTCGTGGCGTCGCCGCCGACTGAAGCTCATTGCCGAGTACCGTCGGCCGGAGCGTTGGGGGATGAGCGCCGATGCGCCACTCGTGCGCGAGATCCCGTCCGATACCGAAGCCCACGTTCTCGTCGTCGGAGCGCAGCAGGAAGGTACCGCCCTCTACCTCGCGGCGAATGGGTGCCAGGTCACCGCAATCGAGGAGGATCCGGAGGTGGTGGAAAAGGTGATCGCGGCCGCTGGCGTGGTCGGCCTCACCTCCCGCGTCAACGGATGGGCCACCGGGCTCGGCGAGTGGTACCCGGAATCGCCCCTGCACGCGGTCGTCTGCTCTCCCGCGGCCTTCGAACGACTGAACCATGCGGAACGGGATCGTATCATCGAGATCCTGAAGAGCGCCACGCTCGATGGTGGCGTGCACCTCGTGCAGACGCTCGTCGCAGGTCAGGCCGCCGGGGAGCTGGAGGAGTTGCGCCAGCGCTATCGCGGGTGGGAGGTCTCCATTGTGCGCGACATGAGCTCGTCGCGCACCTTCCTCGCCAGAAAGAACGTCGCCTGACACGGCCGAGTTCGGCGACACGTAGCGATACTGCGTGTCAGTTCAGTACGTGTCGTTTTGCGACGTATTACATGGCCCGCCAACGTCCGAACCTGTCAACGGCTTTCACGCCAACGACTTGCGATCTGTGCTCCCTCTGGCACACCCGGTGCAATAGGAGGGAGTTGAGGCGGCGCTAGTTCGCCGCATCCACCGGCCGTATTCGGCGAACCGTTCTCGCCGACTGCGGCCGGTTTCGCAAGGTTCGACGTCAGATCACGCTGGGCCCCCGTCAGGAGTCCCGTGAATCCGCCGCGACCGTCGCGCCGTAGAACCGGCGCGCAGGTGTCCATCATCATATAGAAGAGAGGAGGGCGACGCATGACCACCAAACGTCAGGGCGTCCTGGAAGAGGAGCCTGTGGGAATCGTGATCTCGCGCGGCAGTCGCGCCGAGCCGCTCCCGCGGGTGTGGGCGTACATCTGGGGCCCAGTGCCCGACGGTGATGAGCCAGTCGTCGACGTGAGGGCAGCGTAGCGGCGGGTCGGATACGTCACGACGCCGTCCGGTCAGCGCCCCACCCGTTGCGCGAGGGCCAGGTCGAGGACATCAGGTGCAACAACAAGAAAGCCGGCGCAGGTTCGCGCCGGCTTTCTTGTTTGTTCGATACGCGGAAGACCTAGCGCTTCTTGGTCTTCTTGGCGGCCTTCTTCGCCACCTTCTTCGCGGCCTTCTTAGCAGTCTTCTTCTTCGCAGCCATGAGAGTATCTCCTGGTCTGGTGTGGATCACCGGTCCGATCCCCCGGTGGATCGGTCGGCAGCAACCGGGCGCATTCGCATCCGGTTGGCCCGTCGCGCCTAACTGCGGCGCTATGTCATGGTTCGCGCGGTTGGAGCAGGTGCGCGCGTTCCGTGGTACGCAATCTTTCGTATGGACGACTTGACATCGTCATGCGTTTCAATCCGACAATAATCTATATCAACCAACATCAAGCCGTAAAGTTCAAGTTGCGACTTTTCATTGAGCTGCGGCGCGTTCGTTCGACCCGACGGCACGCCCACCCCTCCGTCACCTGCATCGTCGCGTGGCCTCCCGACTGCTGCGTACGGATGGCTGGCGCGCACGAGACAGACGACGCGCGCGACGCACAACGGCCTTCGACTCCCTGCGCGCGACCGCCGACGTCGCGACCTTCTTGCGCCTGCCTGCCGCCCATCACGTCCGCGCGCACGGTCGCACACACCGTCGCATCGTTGGTCGCACCCGTGGTCGCACCCGTGGTCGCACCCGTGGTCGCACCCGTGGTCGCACCCGTGGTCGCACCCGTGGTCGCACCGCCGATCGTGGCACTGCTCACGGATGACAAACGACGCGCGATCAGTCGGCGGTCGCCGCGCACGGCGACATCGCCGTCGCGCGCATCCCTGCCACGCAGGGGGCAACCGTCGAGCACTCGTGACCGGCGAATGGATGGGAGACCGCAACGGGCCGTGGCGTTCACCGCGGTGTCGACGGAGACGGAGGCGGACAGCGATCGAGCGCCGGAGTCGGCCACGAGCGGGGCGGCGAAGGCTCCCCGCGCGTGGACCCGATCCCTGACCGGGACGGGGCGACGCTGCGAGGCAGCCGGTGGCGACGCGATTGTGAGGAGCTGTTTTCGTGATGAATCCACGCCGTTTCCTCGCGCGCACGCGATAGGTGCTCGGCGCGAATATATGAACACCGCTTCTGTCGCGCAATACGGCGCGACAAGAACGGGGGCACGTCCCTGCCTAACGACTCGGCGGAGCGGCCACACGACCGGCAACTCGACCGGCAACTCGACCGGCAACTCGGCCGGCAACTCGGCCGGCCACACGGCCGGCAATACGACCGATCCAACGAACGGCCCGGAGACACCGGACACGACGCCCGCGCGCCGAGATGACCGCACCACGCTGGACGCCTGACGTACCATCGGGCATTTTCTCCACCATAGGGCGATCGCTCCTCTTCCCACTCGTTGCCATGCCGACGCTCACAATCGACGGCCACACCTGTACGGTCGACACTGGCGGAACGATCCTCGATGCCGCACGCGCGGTGGGGATCGACGTTCCGACGCTGTGCTGGTACCCCTCGCTCACCTCGGTCGGAAACTGCCGCATCTGCCTGGTCTCGGTGGAAGGGACGGACAAGCTGCTGCCCGCCTGTGCCACCGCGGCCGAAGACGGCATGCGCGTCACGTCGGAGTCGCACGCCGCCGTGAAGAGCCGACAGGGTGTCCTCGGGCTCCTGCTGGAGCGCTATCCGGTGGAGGACATTCCGGCAGCGGGGGCGCGCAACGAGTTCGAGGCGCTGGTCAGGCGCTACGACGTCCCCACCACGCACCGCGCCGGACTCCCCCCGCGCGACGGCGACGCACGGGACGGCGACCCGGCCATTCGACACGACATGTCGACCTGCATCCTGTGCACGCGATGCGTCCGCGCGTGCGAGGAGATTCAGGTCGTCGGCGTGCTCGACGTCGCACACCGCAGCGATCGCGCGCAGATCATCGTCGGGGCGGACGGCAACCCTGAGCATGCCGGGTGCACCTGGTGCGGTGAGTGTGTCCGTGTCTGCCCGACCGGCGCCATCCACGACATCATCCCGATGGCGGTACGCGCCGGCGACGGCACGATGCTGGAGCGCCCACGATCCAACGCGATGCCACCGATCGATCGCACGGTGCGCAGCGTCTGCCCGTACTGCGCCGTCGGGTGCCAACTCGACCTGGAGGTGCGTGACGACACGGTCGTTCACGTGCGATCACCCTGGATCGAGGAAGCGACACCGAACCGTGGATCCACCTGTGTGAAGGGGCGCTTCGGTCTCGACTTCGTGCAGCATCGTGACCGTCTCGAGACGCCGCTGATCCGGCGCGGGTGGGTCAAGCGGGATGGCCGCTGGATCTTCGACGCCACGCACGATACGGCCGCCATGTGGCCACGACGCGGCGGTCCATGGGAGCTCATCGAGGAAGAGGGACAGACGCGCAAGCGCGGCCCTCGCTCCAACCCGCTGCAACGCAGCACCTCGGGCATCGGGCCACTCGGCGATCCACGCGACCGGGTGGCAACCCCGCTCGCTTGGTACGCGCCGTTCCGGGAGGCCACGTGGGATGAGGCCCTCGAGCTCTCGGCCCAGGAACTCACGCGGCTGCGCGACACGAGCGGCCCGTCGTCGCTCGCCGTCCTGCAGTCTGCCAAGTGCAGCAACGAGGAGAACTACCTCTTGCAGCGCATGTTCCGTGGAGGGCTGGGGACCAACAACGTGGACCATTGCACGCGCCTGTGCCATTCCTCGTCGGTCAGTGCGATGCAGCAGGCGATGAACACCAGCGCCGCCTCGGGGGCGATGCGCGAAGTGGAGGACGTCGCCGACGTGATCTTCCTGCTCGGCGCCAACACCACCGAGTCGCATCCGGTGTTCGGCGCGGCCATCAAGCGCGCGGTGAAGCGAGGGGCGACGCTGATCGTCTGTGACCCTCGCCGGATCGAGCTCGCCTCGCGGGCGCACATCCACCTGCGCGCAATGCCCGGGACCGACGTGGCGGTCATGAACGGGATGTTGCACCACATCCTCGCGCTCGGCCTCGAGGATCGCGACTTCATCGCCCGTCGTACCCATCAGTTCGACCGCGTGCGTGCGGCGGTGCAACCGTACACACCGGAGCGTGCCTCCCAGATCTCGGGCGTACCGGCCGCGCTCATCCGCGAGGCCGCCGAGCGCTACGCGCGCGGCCCGCGCTCCTCGACGCTGTGGGCCATGGGGCTCACGCAGCACGCGACGGGGACCGACATCGTCACCTCGCTGCTCAACCTGATCCTCGCCACGGGGATGATCGGCCGCCCGGGTGCGGCCATGCTCCCGATTCGCGGACAGAACAACGTGCAGGGCGCGAGTGATGTGGGGGCGATTCCGATGGTGTACACCGACTACCAACCGGTCACCAATCCCGACATCCGGCACCGGTTTGCCCAGGAGTGGGGGGTGCCGGACGACCGGATCCCGCTGCAGGCGGGACTCAAGGTCACGCAGATGGTCATGGACGACTCGCCCGTGCGGGGCATGTACATCATGGGCGAGAACCCCATCCTGTCCGACCCGCAGGTCGCACACGCCGAGCACTGGTTCCGCGAGCTCGAGTTCCTCGCGGTGCAGGACATCTTCCTGACCGAGACGGCCCGCTATGCCGATGTGGTGCTCCCCGGTTCCTCGTTCGCGGAGAAAGACGGGACGTTCGTGAATACCGAGCGCCGTATCCAACTCTCGCGAGCCGCCGTCCCCCCGCCCGGCGACGCGCGCCGCGACCTCGACATCCTCATTGAGCTGTCGAATCGCATCGGCCTCCCGTCGCCGTATCGCGACGCTGCCGACGTCATGGACGAGATTGCCCGCGTGACTCCATCGTGGCGCGGCGTGTCGCACGCGCGGCTCGAGTCGCACGCCGGGCTGCAGTATCCGGTGCACGACGCCGAGCACGGGGGAACGCCGTTCCTTTTCGCCGACGCCTTTCCCACGACCGACGGCAAGGCGACGTTCTTCCCCGTCGAGTATCTCCCGCCAGCCGAGCTGCCCGACGATGCGTATCCGTTCCTGCTCAATACCGGTCGACAGATGTACCACTGGCATACCGGGACGATGACCCGACGGTCGTTCGCCCTCGACGCGCGTGAGTCGACGCCGATCGTGGAATTGAATCCGGCCGACGCGGCGGCCATGGGCGTCGGCGATGGCGAGGAAGTGGTCGTGGCATCGCGCCGCGCGGAGATCCGCATCGCCGTGCGCCTGTCGGACCGCGTGTCACCGGGGCAGGTCTTCATCCCGATGCACTATCGCGAGGCGGCGGTCAACCTCCTGACCAACCCGGCACTCGACCCGGTCGCGCATATTCCCGAATTCAAGGTCTGCGCCGTGAGCGTGCACCCCGCGAACCGGGGGCAATCGGTGCACTCGGCGACCACCCCTCTCCAGGCAACGTCATGGACCTCGGCCTCTCCAGCAGAGTAGCGCTCGTCACCGGTGCCTCGAGCGGGCTCGGACTCGCCATCGCGGACGAACTGAGCCGGGAGGGCGCGGCCGTGGCCCTCGTGGCGCGGCGCAGCGATGAGTTGGAGCGGCAGGTGACGGCCATCCGCGAGCGCACCGGCGGGCGCCTGCTCGCGATCGCCGCGGATGTCGGCGAGATCGGCGCGGCGGCACGCATCGTCGCGGAGGTCGAGCGGTCGCTGGGACCGGTCGACATTCTGGTCGCCAACGCGGGGGGCCCACCCTCGACGCTCTTCGAGTCCACGACCGAGGCGCAGTACCAGGCGGCGATCAACCTGAATCTCATGGCATCGATCCGGCTGGCACACGCCGTCGTGCCGGGCATGCGATCGCGCCGATGGGGGCGCGTGCTCTTCCTCACGTCGATGGCCGCCAAGATGCCGGTGCAGGGACTGCTGCTGTCCAACACCGCACGCGCCGGACTGCTCGGCTTCGCCAAGACCCTGGCCAACGAGGTCGCCGGCGACAACGTCCTGGTGAACACCGTGATGCCCGGCCACTTCGATACGGCCCGGGCCATGGAACTCGCCGGGATGCGCGCGACACGGGAACAGCGGCCGGTGGATGAGGTGCTGGCCTCGCGTCAGGCGGGCATTCCACTCGGTCGCGCCGGTGATCCCCGGGAGTTCGCGGCGATGGTCGCGTTTCTCGCCAGCGAACGGGCCTCGTTCGTGACCGGCGCCGCGATCCAGGTGGACGGTGGGCAGATCTCATCGCTGCTGTGACGACCGCGGCGACACGGGATGCGGCCGGCAACCGCGTCGTGCGTACGACGCGGACTCGGCGCTTGTATGGGGAGGGCGCTGGCGGTTGATTCCACTGCGGCGCCGGTTGCCCCGAGTACAACGGCCCCACTCGACGCGTCGAGTTCTCGCCCTCCGATCTACCCCCAAATAGATGCGCGCGCTCGTCAAGTCTTCGGCGTCTCCCGGCTTCACCCTCGCGGACGTGCCCACGCCGACCATCCGCGACGATGAAGTCCTCATCAAGGTGCAGCGCGCCGGTGTCTGCGGCACCGACGTGCACATCTACGAATGGGATGACTGGGCCAGCAATCGCTGCCGCCCCCCGTTCACGGTCGGCCACGAATTCGCCGGCGATGTCGTGCAGGTCGGATCGCTGGTGCGCGACGTGGCGGTTGGCGATCGTGTCACCGCCGAGGGGCACATCGTGTGCGGCCGCTGCCACCTGTGCCGCACCGGCAACGCCCACGTTTGCCCCAACACCAAGATCATCGGGGTGGATCGTGACGGCTGCTTCGCCGAGTACATCGCGATGCCGGCGACCAACGTCTGGCATCTCGACGCGAACATCCCATACGAGATCGGCGGGATCCACGACCCGATGGGGAACGCATTTCACACCGCGCTGCACGGTACGGAGATCCCGGGGGCCACGGTCCTGGTGACGGGGTGCGGGCCAATCGGCATCTTCGCCGTCGGTATCTGCGCGGCGGCGGGGGCATCGCGTGTCATCGCCAGCGACATCAACCCTCGGCGGCTCGAGCTGGCGCGCAGCATGGGGGCGCACGACGCGGTGCATCCACGCGACGTGGAAGCAGCGGTCACGAGTGCCACCGACGGCCTCGGCGTCGACGTGGTGCTGGAGATGAGCGGCGTTCCCGCGGCGATTCACCAGGCGTTCAAGGAAGTCCGACTGGGCGGGCGGGTCCAGATGCTGGGGATTCCGGCCCGACCAATGGAGGTCAACTTCGCCAGCGAGATCATCTTCAAGGGGATCACCGTCTACGGCGTCATCGGTCGGCGCATGTACGACACGTGGATCCAGATGTCGCAGTTCCTGCGCTCGGGATCGTTCGACCCCACACCGGTGATCACGCACCGCTTTCCGCTCGAGGGATTCGAGGAGGCAATCCACGCGATCAAGAGCGGCGACGCGGGCAAAGTCGTATTTGAGATCGGCTAGGAGAAGCGGGCGCGTCTGCGCGGGGCGCGGGCACGGGCGCCTGACGTGGCGGAGCGTCGCGCGAATGCGGGGCGACAGTGGCGGCGCGTGCAGCGCGGGTTGAATCGGTCGGGGGTTGGAGATTGATTGAGGGCGTCGGGGCGCGCCGTACCTCCCCGCCCTGCCGACGCCCTCGTAACCGTTGGATCCCTCCCGCTCATCCGCCATGCCCAACGCCGCCTTCACCGCCGATCTCGTCTCGCGCATCGATCGCCTCAAGCAGGACGGCGTCTACAAGCGACTCAACTACCTCGCCTCGCCCCAGTCCGCGTGGGTGGAGATGGAGGGACGGGGCCGAACGCTGATCCTCTCGTCGAACAACTATCTCGGGCTCTGCGACGAGCCGAGTGTGGTGCAGGCAGGGATCGACGGCCTGACCCGGTTCGGCGCGGGAACGGGAAGTGTCCGTTTCATCTGCGGGACCTTCACGGTGCATCGCGAACTGGAAGAGGCGCTGGCGCGCTTCGTCGGGACCGAGGCCTCCATGAGCTACGTCTCGGCGTGGAACGCCAACGAGGGGCTGACGGCCACCGTCGTCGAGGAAGGGGACTTCGTCATCTCCGATGCCCTGAACCACGCGTCGATCATCGACTCCATCCGACTCGCGAAGTCGATCACGAAGTGCACGACGGGGGTCTACAAGCATGCAGACCTCGACGACCTCGTCGCCAAGCTCGCGGCCAACAAGACGGCGAAGCGGCGCCTGATCTGGACGGACGGGGTCTTCTCGATGGAGGGGAGCATTGCTCCGCTGCCCGAACTCCTGCAGGTGGCGCGCGACCACGACGCGATCCTGATCATGGACGACTCGCACGCCACCGGGGTCCTCGGGGCCACCGGGCGCGGGACGGCTGAGCATTTCGGGGTGCTCGGCGAGGTGGACGTGATCACCTCGACGTTAGGCAAGGCGGTCGGCGGCGCTGCCGGGGGATTCGTCGCCGGGTCGGCGGCACTCTGTGACCTGTTGACGCAGCGCTCACGTCCGCAGCTCTTCTCCAACGCGCTCCCCCCGACCGTGGCCGCGAGCGCGCTGCAGGCCGTGCGGGTGATCGAGGCGCAACCGGAACGGGTGCGGACGCTGCGCGAGAACGCCCGCTACTTTCGCGAGCAGATCATCGAGGCCGGATTCTCGCCGCTGGCAGGCGAGACGCCGATCGTCCCGATCATCATCGGCGAGACGGCGGCGGCGATCCAGATGAGCGAGTTGATGCTCGCCGAGGGGGTCTTCGTGACGGGTTTCGGCTTCCCGGTCGTGCCGCACGGCACTGCGCGCGTTCGCTGCCAGCTCTCGGCATCGCACACGCGCGAGGACATCGACTTCGCCGTGACGGCCTTCAAGAAGGTCGGGGCGAAGCTCGGGATCATCTAGCCCCGCGGGCCGCAAACGGCGCCCGGCGCATGTCCTGCCTCGACGAGGCGGCCAACCGGCGCGTAAGTTGGCGCGGACCAGACTACGCGTGAGCTGCCCATGAGCGTGTTCTCCTTCGCCCGCGCCGCCCTGCGGCGGTCGCGACGGTTTCGCCCGTTGCGTCCCATGCGCCCGTTGCGACCAGTGCGACTGGCCGTCGTCGCCCTCCTGTCCGCGACTGATCCTGTTGGTGGGCAGGGCGCTGTGCACCCGCGGGACTTCCTTGGCCACGAGGTCGGGGCTGATCGTGCGCTCGCCGACTGGGGCCAGATCGGTGCGTACTTTGCGCGGCTCGCTGCGTCGTCACCTGCGGTACGGGTCGACACGCTCGGCCCGACGACCGCCGGGCTCCCTTTCCTTGCCGTCACGATTTCGCACCCCGACAACATGCGTCGGCTGGAACAGATCCGGCTGACCGAGGCCCGCCTGGCCGACCCGCGCGGACTCACGCCGGACGACGAAGCGCGACTCGTGCGCGACCAGCCGGCCGTGGTGCTCATCAGCAACAACATCCACGCGACGGAGATCGGCTCGAGCCAGATGTCGATGGAGCTGGCTTGGCGGCTGGCGACCAACGACACGCTGCAAGAGGCGCTGCGCCACGTCGTCCTGCTGATGTTCCCGTCGATGAATCCGGACGGCCAGCAGATGATCACCGACTGGTATCGACAGGGGGTCGGGACGCGGTGGGAGGGCGGGTCGCTGCCGTGGCTGTACCACCCGTACGTCGGGCACGACAACAACCGCGACTGGTACATGGTGACGCAGCGTGAAACGCGACTGGCAACCGACTTCCTGTATCGCCGATGGTTTCCGCAGGTGGTGTACGACGTGCACCAGATGGGCAGCTCCGGCATGCGACTGTTCGTGCCGCCGCTTGTCGATCCGGTGAACCCCAACCTCGATCCGCTGATCGTGCGCGGCATCAACCTGATCGGCGCCCAGATGTCGTGGGCGCTGGAGCAGGCCGGGAAGCAGGGGGTCGGCGACGGCGTCCTGTACGACCTGTGGTGGCACGGCGGCTTCCGCGGCACGCCGACGCGACACAACATGGTCGCCTTGCTCACGGAGGCGGCCTCGGTGCGTGTCGCGACGCCGATCGTGCAGGCGCCGGAGCAGCTGACGGGACACGCGCGCGGGCTCCCGCGGTATGAGCAGCGCACGAGCTTCCCGAACCCGTGGCCCGGGGGGACGTGGCGTCTGCGGGACATCGTGGAATACGAGCTGATCGCCGCCGAGGCGCTGGTGCGGTTCGCGTCGCAGCAGCGAGGCGAATTGGTGCGGGCGTTCGTCCAGATGGGGCGTCGGCAGGTGGCGCTGGGTACAGCGGGAGCGCCGCGGGCGTTCCTGGTACCGAAGCAGCAGCACGACCCGGGTGCCACGCGCGAACTCCTGCGCGTGCTGCAGGTCGGCGGCGTGGAGATCCACGATGCCGCGGACGCGTGGGTCGTGCGCATGGATCAACCGTATCGCGCGCACGCGAAGGACTTGCTCGAAGTCCAGCGCTTTCCTGCGGTCGAGCGCTGGCCCGGGGGCCCCGTGGAGCGCCCGTACGACGTGGCAGGATGGACGCTGCCCTTCCAGCTGGGCGTGCGCGTCATCCCGAGCGACACACTGCCGGCCGGCCCCTCATCGCTGTTGTCCGCGGTCGAGTCGACGCCGTGCGTGCCCCCCGAGCAGCTGGGGCGGAAGCTGGGGCAGTGGTACATCCTGGACGCGCGGGACACGGACAGCTATCGCCTCGTTATGCAGGCGGTGCGGAACGGCTGGACGGTCCGGAGGGGGACGGAACGATACGCGGTGCCATGGAATGGTACCGTGTATCCGGCGGGGACGTTTTACGTTCGACGTGGGGGGGGGCCCCGCAACCCCCGCGACGTCGCACTGTCCAGCGCGGCGACCGCGTACGCCGCCGGCACTCCTGCCGCGTCCAGCACGTCCAGCACGTCCAGCACAGCGGCATCGAGGAACACGCCGCGCACCAATCGCACCAACCGCGCCGACGACGCGTCGGCGCAGGGCGCCATGGTCCGGCAGTCTCCTCTCGGCGGCCTGCTCCCCCGCCCCATCGAGCCGACCTCGCGGCGCGGCGGCGTCGATGTGTCGCTGCAGTGCCGTCCCTCCATCGATGTCATCCCGCCGACGGTCGCGCTGTCGGCGTTGCCTCGAATCGGGCTGTATCGCCCATGGACTGCCTCCATGGATGAAGGCTGGACGCGCTGGGTGTTCGACCAGCACGATGTGCCCTACGTCACGCTCACGGACTCGATGGTACGCGCTGGTCGACTGCGTGACGAGTTCGACGTTGTCCTCGTCCCTGACATGAGCCTGCGGGAGGCGCGTGACGGCATGTCCGTGACAGCGGTTCCCGACGCATTCGCCGGCGGTCTCGGTGATGCGGGGTTGGCCGAGCTCGCGCGATTTGTCTCCGACGGAGGGACCCTCCTCCTGCTGGATCACGCCGCCGAGATCGGGACGTCGGCGCTCGGCGTGCCCGTGAACCTAACGATGGTTCGCGGTCGCGGTGACGACGGCGAGCAGGGACGGACAGACCGTGACGGCACGGTACGGCGGGAACCGCTGTACGCACCCGGCTCGATCTTCCGTGTCGTGGTGGACAGCACGCAGCGCTTGACGGCCGGAATGCCGGACAGCGCGGCGATCTACTTCACCAACAGCGTCACCTTCGACGTCCCTCCGGGGTCGTCGGCGCGTCCCCTGCTCCGATACCCGGAGCGCGGCGACGACATCCTGATGAGCGGCTTCCTGCAGGGCGCGCAGGAGATCGCCGGCAAGGCGGCAGCGGTCGACGTCCCGATGGGGCGCGGCCGAGTGGTCATGTTCGGCTTTCGTCCGCAGTACCGCGGACAGTCGGTAGGCACGTTCAAGTTGCTGTTCAATGCGCTGCTCGCCGGAGGGACCCCGGGGGAGCGCTGACATCCACTCCGCGCGTTTCCCGAGGCTCTGCGTATGCGCATCGTTCGCACGTTCCGTCTTGCACTTGTCGCTGCCGCCATCGTTCCCGCACTGGTCGGCGCACAGGGCACCTCGAACTCTCCCCGCGGCTTCCAGGATTCGTGGTTCTGGGGCGCGAAGGGCGGTTCGACCATGTTCACCACCGGAGCGGATGGCGCTTCCAAGGTCAGCGCCCCTACGGTGGGCGCGGAGTGGTTGATCACCCGCACCCACGCCGCCCTCTACGTGTCGATCGAGCAAGCCTTCTTCGACAACACCGCCGGCGTCTTCGACGCCTCGGCGCCCGGCTCGGTGCGCACCGTCGACATCAACGACCTGCGACGCTACAACGCCGGGATCTTCTTCTTCCCGCTCGAGTACGGCAAGCTCAGGCCGTACGCCGGGCTCGGCGTGGCGTTGAACGTGATCCAGAACGCCGATCCGCTCGGGACGTACACCAGCGCGAACGCACAGCAGGGGGTGTTCGAGGCGGTCGATGACCAGAGCAGCCGGGTCGCCGCCGTCTTTACGCTGGGTGCCCAGGCGCAGCTGCAACCGCGGCTCTCCGTCTTCGCCCAGGCGGCGACGATGCCCACGCGCCGCAACTTCCTCATCAATGGCGCGGCCAACACCTTCGTCATCGAGGCGGGAGTCCGCTTCAACGTCATCAGGGCGATCGACCCGCTGAAGTAGCTCGGCCCCGCGCAATGCAGCATCCGGACGCCGTCCCCTGTCATTCAGGGGACGGCGTGCCGTCGTTCCGGGTAGCGTGGACCGGCCCGCGCCACCTGGCGCGTCACCACAGGTCGCGGTCGAGCAGCCACGCCTCGGATTCGGCAACGGAACGTTGTGCGACGGCGCGCGGGGTACGGGAGACATGGGGATCCCCGTGCACGACGAAGCGCAGCGGCCAGTCCGTGGCCCGGCTGATCCCGACGCGCGGCGTGACACGCACGGCGTCGTCCGGCACCGCTGCCCCGCGCAGCAGGCGCATGATGCCGCGGTCGAGGCGCACGCCATCGAGCGCCCCGGTGATGCCTAACGCCTGGCACAGCTTGCCGGGCCCGTTGGTGAGGTCACGCGCAGTCACCCTCCCCCGCCGGCGCCGCATCGCGGCGATGCCCGCGAGCGGTGCGACCGCCCGGATCAGGACCGCACTCCCGAAACCGGCGGATCGCGTGACGGCATTGACGCACCAGTGCATGCCGTAGATGCGATAGACGTACGCCGTCCCCGGAGGGCCGTGCAGCTGCCGGTTGCGCGTGGTGAGGCCTACCGCTGAATGACAGGCCGGGTCATGCGGCCCGAGATAGGCCTCGACCTCGACGATGCGCGCGCAGGTGCGCGCCCCGCCCGCCCGACAGTCGATCACGGCCCCGAGCAACGCCCGGGCGACCTGCGCAGTCGCCCGGTCGAAGAAGGATGCGGGCAGCGCGGCTCGGCGCGGCCCGAAAACCGAACGCCGCGCGGGGAGCGCGGCGTCCGGATCGTGCGTCACTTGGTGGCCGCCTTCTTGGCCTTGCCGCGACCGCCGCCTGTCTTGCGTTCGGCTGGCGGTGGTGCCGACTTGGCCTGCTTCGCCGCCTTGGCCGCTGGACGCGCCGTCTTGGCGGTCTTGGTTGCCGGTGCGGTCGACGCCGTCTTCGCAGTCGTTGTCTTCCTGGCACGCCCTCGCTTGGCGGGCTTCTTGGCGACCGCCTCGGCCGCGGGCGACGAGGCGTGGGCGCCGGTGGGTGCAGCGGCGGGAGCGGCCTGCTTCGGAGACTCCGCCGGACTCACCGACTTCGATGCGGCCGCTGGCTCGGCCGACTTCGGCGCCGCTGCCTTCGACGAGGACGTGGGTGCGTCATCGACGACGCCCACCAGCAGCAACTCGGGGGGCGGTCCCGAAGGAGCCCGTCGCCCGCCCCGTCCCGGCGCGCTGCGCGGAACCATTCCGCGTGGAGCTGGCGGAGTGACCGGCGCCGCTGCGGCGGCGGCCGCAGCGTGCGCGGCGGCAGCGCGATTGAGCTGCTCCGACACCGGTGCAACCGCTGCGGGCATGGACACCTCGTAGTCGTTTCCACGACGACGGAGGTCAATGACTTCCTGGTCGTGCGCGTCCTTCAGGATACGCTCGAAGTTGCGTTCGCTGAGGCTCTCGCTGTCGCGCCCGAGCACTTCGAACGCCTTCACGCGGATTGCGCGCGCGGGGGCCGCGCCGTCGCCCGAGACCAGGGCCACGGTCGCCCGCTTGACGAGATCGAACGCCTCCTGCCGCGTGAGGCGCTCACCGGCCAGCCCGATGTCGTCCCGGGCATCGGCCTTGCTTTCAGCCCGCGGCTCGGCACGCCCATCGGGGCGACTCGGGGCGCCACGCTCTGGACGCGGCGCGTCCGCACGCGGCGTGTCCGCGCGCGGCGCATCCATACGTTGCGCATCGTGCCGCGACTCCGAACGCGACTCGCGCCGCGGTTCACGTGCTCCTTCGGTCGTGCGCGCGTCACCGCGCGACTCCGTGCGCGACTCCGTGCGCGACTCTGACCGAGAATCCTGGCGCTGCGCTGTGCGTGCCTCGACCGGCTCGGCTGGCTTCGCCTCGTCGACGGGGGACGACAGCTGGAGTTCGAGAGGAGCTTCGGCTGCTACTGAAGCGCTGTCCGTGCCAGCCGTGCTGCCATCGGCAGCGACCGGGGCCGCGCGCTCACCGCGCTCATCGCGATCGCGGCCTCCGCGACGACCACCGCGGCGACCGCGACGTCCGCCGCGCTCGTCACGCGCGCCGGCGGCCTCGTCGTCGCCGAGGGCTGGGCGTCGCGCCTTGTCGGCCGCTGCAGCAGCCGGGGCGTTCCCCGACGGGCCGACTTCCAGCTGCCCGTTCTCGAGCTTGGTGATCGTCAGCAGTCCCTTCTCGGCGGCATCGGAGACAAACTTCGAGAACTTGGAATAGCCGTAGTTCTTCTCGTCGAACGTCACGTCGATGTCCTGCATCACCTGCTTGAGTCGGTCCGAGCGCATGACGTCGCCGTTCTTCTTCATGCGCGATCGCCTCGACGACCAGCTCCCAGGGGTCCCACTTCTGTACGTCCTCCTCGGCGTTCTTCACCAGGCCAGCAAGGGCGTTGTAGGAGTAGTACTCGTCGCAGTTCATGACCAGCAGGTCGCTCGACGACTCGCGAATGCCGACGCCGATCACGTACTTGCCGTACTCCTTCAGCTTGGTGACCATCGACGCAAAGTCGGAGTCGCCGGAGAGCAGGATGTAGGTCCCGATCTCGGGGCGGGTGAACACCAGCTCGATGGCATCCACGGCCAGGCGGATGTCGGTGGCGTTCTTCTTCGACGAGCCGTAGGCGGGCGCCATGATCATGTCGATCGACGACTCGGCCAGCGGCACGATGTACTGCGGGTAGCGGCGCCAGTCGGCGTAGGCGCGCTGGACGGCGACCTTTCCCTTGATGATGTCCGACGACAGCAGCGATCGAAGCTCGCTCGCCAGGTCGGACCGGATCCCCATCGTGACGTTGTCGAAGTCGATGAGCAGCGCCGCGTTAGGCGCGTGCTGGAAGGGGTTGCCGTACGTGGTGGTCGCCGAGGTCGGCGGCAGGGCCTGCGGACCCCGATGCAACGGGGCGATCGGCGCGCGGGGAACCGCGTGCCGGGGTGAGCGTCCATTCATGTGGTAAGGCGGGCTGCGGGCGCACACGCGCCCAATGGTTTGGGTGCCGCCTCGGGGCGCGCTCTGTCGCGCCGCGGGCGAATGACGTCGACGCTGGCCGTCGCGCGCCTCATGGCCGCCGACCGCTCCCTGCGCCGTGTCCCCCGGGTGACGGGCCGCGCGCGCACCGACTCCCCACGACGACGCGGAGACACCGATGTCGCACGACCACGTCAGTACCACCCTCGGGGGCCGGACCTCTGTATCCTTGGCTCCCCCCTCATGCGGCACGACCGTCGGACGCACAAATGTAATGCATTCGGGGGCAAACGGTTAGCACCCCTTTTTAAACCAGGTGCTAAACGCCCATCGCCTTGAGGATCACCCGCTTCGACCGCTGGCCGTCCCACTCCCCGTAGAACACGCGCTGCCACGGTCCCAGATCGAGTCGGCCATCGGTCACCGGAACCATGACTTCGTGGCCCACGGTCAGCGACCGCAGGTGGGCGGCCGCGTTGTCCTCACCAGTTCCCGCGTTGTGGCGGTAGCTGTCCGGGTTCCACGGCGCCACGCGTCCTTCCAGCCAGTCCAGGATGTCCTGCCAGAGCCCAGGCTCGTGATCGTTCACGAAGACGCTGGCAGAAATGTGCATCGCGGACACCAGGACGAAGCCTTCCCTGATCCCGGCCGCCTCGCGACACCCCGCCACCTCGTCCGTGATGTCGATGATCTCCTGTCGCTTCCGGGTCGTGAACGTCAGGTACGCAGTATGGGTCTTCATGGCGATTCGGTGGCACTCGGAGCACCGCGCGGCCCGGGAGGGTCCCGTCCGCTGGTCCCCCGTACAAGTTGTCACCCAGGATCGCCGCCCTCCATGCCCTCGCGCCCTCGCTGCGCGCAGATTCGACCGTAGCTTTGCCGTAGCTTCAGCGAAACCCCTTCCCGCTCCCGCCGTACGGGCACCCACGACGTGAATGCTCCCGGCTTCCGCACTCGGCTGTTCGCGATCCTCTCGCTCTTCGCGCTGCTCCCCGCCCTGGCGCTGACGCTGGTGTGGGGCGTGACCGCTTCGCGGGCGCTCCCGCTCGTCTCCGGCGGTGCGGCATGGGACCGGCTCGCCGAATCCGGCCATCGGGCCGTCGACGCCGTGCGACAGGAGGAGCTGACCGCGGCGCAGCGCGACGCTTTCGACGCGCACGAACGCGAACTCGAGGAATCCGTGACCCAGGCTCGTCGCTTTCGCTTCCTGGCCGCGCGACTGGTGCCGCTGGTCTTTCTCAGCGCCGTCGTCACGCTGGGATTGCTGTGGGTCGCCGCCTCGCGGGTGGCCGGTCACTTGTCGCGGCAGATGAGTCGTCCGCTCGACGAGTTGGTCGGATGGACGGGGCTGATCGAGCGCGGCGAGGCGCTGCCGAGCGATGCCGAGGCGCGCGGGGCGCCGGAGTTCGGCGTCCTGCGTGAGCGCATGCGCGCCATGGCGCGGGAGCTCGCACTGGGGCGCTCGCGCGCGCTCGAGGCCGAGCGCCTGCGCGCCTATCGCGAGACGGCCCAGCGCGTGGCGCACGAGATCAAGAACCCGCTGACTCCGATCCAGTTCGCCATTGCCCGTCTGCGGCGCGATGCGCTGGACGGGCAGCGCGACGCGCTGGAGGTGCTGGAAACCGAGACGCGACGGCTGGACGTGCTCGCCAAGAGCTTTTCCCAGTTTGGCCGCCTTCCGTCCGGACCGCCGTCGCAGGTCGACATGGCCGAACTCGTGCGCTACACCGCGCGCGCCGCCGTCCCCACCGACCCCCCGGGCATCACCTTGACGCTCGAATGCGAGCCGTCGCTGCCCATGCTTACCGGACATCACGATGCCCTGCAACGTGCGCTTTCCAACGTCCTCCTCAACGCCGTCGATGCCTGCCAGGGGTCCGGCACCGTGCACGTAGCCGTCGCGCGCGCGTCGCCCGAATGGGGGCAGGCCCTGCGCGTGGCGGTGACCGACTGCGGCCCGGGGATCCCGCCCGACGTCCTGCCGACGATCTGGGATCCGTACGTAACGCACAAGCCGGGCGGCACGGGTTTGGGCCTGGCTATCGCGCGTCAGGTGATCCTCGCCCATCATGGAACGGTGCACGCAGAGAGCACCCCGGGGCGCGGCACGACGATTTCCTTCCTGCTTCCACTCACCTCGCTGCAAACGGAGGTCTCCTGATGGGCCCTGAACTCTTCGTGCCGCTCGGCGCGTTCGCCATGATCACCACAATCGTGTTGTCCGTGCTACGCTATAAGGAGCGCATACGGTCCGCCGATCGTGAGTCCCTGAGCCCCGGCGGGGGCGAGACGCCGATGCGACTTGAGCGCATCGAGCAGGCGATCGAGGCGATGGCCATCGAGGTGGAGCGCATCTCGGAGGGCCAACGCTTCGTGACGAAACTCCTGGCAGAGCGCAGCAACGACGCACCGGCGCTCGGCACCGGGATGCGCGATGCGAGATGAGCACCGTGCCCCACCACGCGTTGACCCGGATCGGATGACATGATCGACGTGATACGAGCCACCGAACGGCCGGCCGACGCGGCGCCGCCTCCACAGGCACCGCCGCCACCGCCCGCGGTTTCATCGCAGCTCGAGCAGGTGGCCAACGAGGTCGCCCGG
>Ga0138256_10002272_pt1 | contig 20661 bp, 16 predicted proteins | sample KNB2016incub_MG_FD_105486 | JGI IMG/M metagenome (GOLD analysis project Ga0138256, IMG submission 105486) | Active sludge microbial communities from wastewater in Klosterneuburg, Austria - KNB2014incub_MG | ecosystem: Engineered > WWTP > Activated sludge > Unclassified | place: Austria... | reverse complement strand
TAGAGCGAAAGAATCAGAAAAAACACCAAACAGAATCTTAAAAACATTTCCACGGGAACACTATTCAGTGGCGTTTTGAAATTTGCAAGCTTTTCAAACTCTTTGTTAGGCGGGAAAAGTGTTGTTACATCTATAATATGATTTCCTTTTGTCAGTTCCTCATTAAGATTAAATTTTGCCTCTTGTTCGTAGTCATGATAAAAGTATAAAGCAATATTTCCATCCCTTAAATCCCATACACTGGTGAGCAAGGTTCCGTCTCCGATTTTTGCTCGACAAACATGCATGGTATCGGAAAGTTCCCTGCAAAATTGCAAGCTCGTATCCATTTTACTTTTCAAAAATGCAGAACCATTTATATATCTGGCCTGCCTGATACTTTCGAAGTCCGTTATTTGAGAGGGACAAAAATTCCCCAAAACATAGTATGGCTCATTTCCAATTGTCGTAATATATGGCTCAACAATCAAATACTTTCCGGTTCTATCTACAAATATAAAAACATCATGGATAAATAAACTTCGATCATATTGCCGGACAAAGGCTTCCACCTCTTCCACATTTTTACATTGATGCAGAATGTCTTTCAGGTACTGACTGGGATTTACAATTACTTTTTTAGGAGTCCCTGTATTATTTTGAACAGGAGTCGCTGCTTCAAGCCGGGAAAATGCAAGTCCATACTCGTTCATCCCTGACTGTGGCGCAAAACCATTGGCTCCATCAACTCTTGCACCGGTAAATGCAGCACCATAACCATCAGTTTCAAACCATATCCTTGGCGTTAAATACCATGTGTCATGGTTGCAGCCAACCATCGTTTTTCCTTCCATGCTTACTTTATACATGCTGCATGCATAAGCATCGTTAGAACTGTAAAGGACTATTGAGATTGAAAATAGTACAAACAGTAAGTTCAAGAGCTTCATAGAATGGAAATTGAATTAGACAAGAAACGGTGTATGATGCAAATTATTGTTCCGCTTATTTAAAAATTTACTGCAAATCTTTTGCTGTTATTTGTTTATATAATTAGTCAATTTCAATTTAGGTAAAGTGCATTTCACCACGTCGGAATTTTTGTATGTAGGAAGATTAATATACTATTAAAAGCAATACATTGAATGAAAGCAGCGATATACATTCAAATTTTCAAATTGAAAAATGTATAATTCTAATATCTCCTTATAATTATTACACCCGCAACAACAAGTAAGATTCCTAAGATTTTTGAAAGACTGATCGAATGCTGTTGAGCAACCAATATGTTAAAATGCTCCAATAAAATTGAGAACGTCATCTGTCCGGCTACAATTAATCCAAATGTTAATCCAGGGCCCAATTTCGGAAAAGCAAAAATTATTACGGTTACATAAAATGCACCCAACAAACCACCAAGCCAAACATAAGAAGGTGCGTCTTTAATCCCAGCCCAGGAAATGTGTTGCTTCGTAAATGAAATGTATAGTATCAATCCAATAACTCCGACTATGAACGAAAATAAAGATGCATAAACAGGATTTTCAACTGCCCTGCCCAGTTTTGTGTTTAAACCTGCCTGAATTGGTAAAAATGCTCCTGCAAGAAATGCTAAGGAAATCCAAACTAATTTATTCATAAGGTAAGAGAGTAATTTAGTTCTACATGCAGAAAATCATGCAAAATAGAATAGCGATTTTATAAAGAGCGAAGGTAAATAAATTCATCGATTATAGATCAGACTAAAAGCTGACAGCCTCTTCCTCTACATTCGAACTGTGCTTATTTCACAATCCGAAAATATTTTTACTTTGAACTTAACCAAGCTTAAATAGCCCCTTTTGATACGCCTTCGAAAATAAGCTAGTGAATTATATAATATCAGTATTCCCTTAAAAAAAACTTAGACAAACTAAAACATTTATTTATCCGACCAAACCGCCAACTCATTCCCAGAAGGATCCACAAAATGAAATCTCTTGCCACCGGGAAACGAAAAAATGTCTTTAGAGATTTTTCCTCCGGCATCTACGACTTTGGACTTTGACATTTTCAGATCCTGATGATATAAAACAACTAATGCTCCATTTACAATATCAGTTTCCGATTTTTCAAAACCACCCTGTAATCCGCTTTCATCAAAAGCCACATAATCCGGACCATAGTCAGTAAATTTCCAGCCAAAAGCCTTTGAATAAAATGATTTTATTTTTTCAATGTCTTTTGCTTTGAGTTCGATGTAGTTGATGTGGTTGTTTTGTGGAGTCATGGCGAAGGGTCGGATTTCAAGTTTTTAAAGATAGAAAAATTTTATAGGGGGAATTTTAAACCAAAACAGGATATCATGTAATAATGTAGTCGCAATGATGGATTGGGTATGTAAGGGTAAATTTTCAATACAGATTCAACCTGGACAGGAATATTCAAATTGCTACTATTCACTATCCATCGAGGTAAAACGAATCGGTAATTTTAATAGCATACTTGCAACATTTCCCTCTCTTGTTCCGGGAATCCATGCCGGCATTTTTTTTATTACCCTTATGGCTTCTCCATCAAACTCATAATTAATCCCCTGCAGAACTTTAATATCTGCTACTGACCCATCTTTCTTTACAATAAAACTTAATATGACAACTCCTCCAAGACCCTTCTTTCCGGATTCATAAGGATATTCCAATTCCGATTTAATATACTTCATTAAGGCTTTATCTCCACCGGGGAATTTCGGCATGGTTTCATAATAATAATGAATGGTATCAGCGCCTTCAATGGTATAACACTTTCCTTTAACAAAAACATCTTCCTTGTAAATGTCCGACCGCTTCAGCTTACCGTTATTCCAATAAATCAACAATCGTCCGTTCAACTTGCCTTGCTTATAATCACTTTCTTTTCGAATTTGTCCGTCATCATACCATTCTTTCTTGATGCCGTCAATAAGCCCTATACGATAATCCGTATAATTAACCTGAGACTTTATCTGTCCGGAAATAAAATAAATTGACTCCGAAACATTATTTGTATCTGGTTTATCTCTTATGAGAACTTTAAAATAATTGGCTTCTTCGATTAGCTTAGTTGGCTTCCACTGTTTGTCCAAATAAATAGTGTCTTGGCCTGACATATCCGCATTAAAAAATAGTAATATACAGCTGAACAACAATTTATTTATCATGATTGATTATCTTATCCAACCTGTATTACATACGATCCCTCTATAAGATTTAAAGATAGGATACCTGAGTCCGGGAATCCCAATAATACAAAAGGTATCTTTATAATTGAAAGTCCTCTTACACATTCTAACCTTTCAAAATTCAAATTATTCTGTACATCAACAATCAAAAAATTTGGCTTCAATCCACCTTAATCAACTCAAAAGGAATTTTCACCAAAGCCTGGTAATCATCACCTGCTTCCATCATGTCTTCGTCGTCGGCTTCGTAGAACCAGCTTACTTTTACTTTACTCTTGCCGGCATTGGCAGTTGATTCAAGTTTGCGGAAGAGATCAAGAAGGCATTTGCTGGAACTTGTGTTGAAGTATTCCAATTGAACTCGGAACTCAGTGCTTTGTGCCGGACTTGATGCATACTTATCCAGCCAATCGAAAACAGGTTTGTAAAACTCCAGGGAATTTTCGGGAATTGATTTTCCTTTTATCTCAAGTATTCCTGAACCGGAATCGAATGAAATCGTTGGTGTCTTAATACTTTCTTCTATAATTAAAGGATCCATATTGCTGTGTGTTTTTTAACGTATGCTAACTGAGAAAGTAAAAAAGTGTATTCCTTTCTCTACCGGCTGAAAATGAAATTCCAACTTCTGCCCTGATTTGCGGGCCATGTCAATGAAACCCAATCCGGCTCCGCCTCGATCACTGAGTTCGGTGCTTCCAAGTTTTTCTCTGTAATACTCCCTCAACTCTTCCGGATTTAAAGCGTTTATCTTATTTAATTTTTCTTCCAAGGTAGCTACCTCGTCACTTCGAATAAAATTTCCTGTGAGAATACGGTAGCCTTTATTTGGATTATAGCCGACCATAAACATCGCTTCCTTTTCTAAACTCCCCTTTTCTACACTACTTACACCTTCCATGTGATAAAAAATATTCTGTAGGCTCTCAACGAGTATATGATAAAACTTCTTCTTCCGCTGAGGGTCATCGCTGGTTTGATCCAGACGGGTTTCCATAATATCATAAATAGAAGAAAGTAATTCCTTGCTGATGCTGCCCTTGAAGGAAAGGATAATATTATCCTCTTCCATCTGACTAAACAATTTGTACATATCCGGACCCGGCATCTCGTATAGGATTGATATCGATCAAAAATAGGGATATTTTTAGTTTACAAAAGAAATTTCTTGAATTAAATGGTCATTGAATCAGGTATTCATCTTTACATAGTTCATACAGACTTTATACAGAACAAATAAAGAAACAATATTTATAGAATAAAACCCTAATTTGCAGCTTGCATTTCAACCTTATGATCCTGCTATTTTCAACTTTCTATATCAGCATCTTTTTGGATGGTCTCCGAAGGAATGCATATTTCAGCGAGGAGCTGACCATGTTCCTGATCTTCAGCAATGTCTTCGTCCTGGCCGGAGGCTACTTCTATTTCCGATGGGTGAACAAACGTTTCAAAGACGAAAATAAAAACCTGTCCGATAAACTGAGTGAAAGAGCGTATCAGGTTATGATGCAGAAATGGGAACTCGAACGCAAAAATCTTAACATCGGTCAACAAAATCAGGACATCCTTGATGGACTGCGTTATGCCCGAAACATACAATTTGCCGTCCTACCCAAAGAAGAGAATATCCAAAAGATTTTTCCTGAATTCTTCGTTCTTTACCGACCCAAGGATATTGTGAGTGGAGATTTTTATTTTTTTGAAGAGGTTGATGGAGTCGGTTACCTGGCCATAGCAGATTGTACAGGACATGGAGTTGCAGGTGCATTTATGTCTATGGTTGGATCTTCCTTACTGCATCAGATTATAGGTCAAAAAAAAATATGTGACCCTTCTGAAATACTTGGAAATCTTAACGAGGGAATTGTGGCTGCCTTGCAACAAAAAGACAATGAGAGTCATAGCGGCATGGACATTGCCCTTCTACGATTTGATCCAAAGACCATGGAAGCAAGCTTTGCCGGAGCAAACAGGCCCTTATTTCTCATCAGAAATAATCAATCCGACAGTATTCGTCCGGATAAGCTGCCCATCGGAGGATTTCGCCCGGATGAAGACAGAAAATTTACTCAGAAAGAAATAAAGCTTCAAAAGGGTGATCGAATTTACATGTATAGTGACGGTTATGCCGATCAGTTTGGCGGTCCTCATGGAAAGAAAATTATGTCAGGTAAATTCAAGGAACATTTAATTGGTATCCATCAGGAAAAAATGCATGAGCAACATAGCTCGCTTGCTACCTATTTTGAAACATGGAGAGGTGCCTATGAACAAGTTGATGACGTTTTGGTCATGGGAATAAAAATTTAATTCTATGGACCGTGATATTTAATTAGGTCGGATTTAAAATATTTCTTGCTTCACGTCTAATTTTGGTTTAACCTTTGTGGAAAATTCTGCAAGTCATGGATACTCTCCCTTCACCAATCGGAATTACATTTGTTTTTACAACTATCCTCAGTATTATCCTTTTTTTCCGGGCAGCTCATAAATCAAAACTCGTCCTGGTAATATTATTGGCCTGGATGACACTGCAAGGACTTATCGGTCAGACAGACTATTTAAAACAAACCGATGCCATGCCACCACATTTAGCATTAATGGTTTTGCCTGCAATACTTTTAATTCTTGCACTTTTCATTTTACCGGGAGGAAGAAGGTTCATCGATACATTGGATTTAAAAATGCTTAGCATCTTGCATATAGTTCGCATCCCGGTTGAATTGGTTTTATACTGGCTGTTTTTGCAGCAATTGGTTCCACAAATCATGACCTTCGAAGGACGTAATCTGGATATTATTAGTGGTCTAACAGCTCCGGTAGTTTATTATTTCTTCTTTATAAAAAAACAAATGAATTCCAATTTTCTGATTCTTTGGAATATCATTTGTCTGGGACTATTGTTTAACATCGTGGGTATTGCAATACTATCAGCTCCATTTCCATTCCAGCAATTTGGTTTAGAACAACCCAATATAGCCGTTCTCTATTTCCCTTTCAATTGGCTTCCGACAATAGTTGTCCCTTTGGTTCTGCTTTCACATTTAGCGAGTATAAGGCAGCTTGTGAAATCAACTGAAAAAATATAATCGCAGATTCATGCAATTCAAACCTGTTCCAACAAGACAGTTTTAAATAATTCGGGACTCAGATTTCCCTCACCTTATAAGCTGATAAATTTCTCCTCGCAATTTCCTCATGATGTTGCACATGATAAATGGTAAAATAAAGCATCTCCCGGAAAGTCAGTTTACCCAATAGTGGATGAGGGAGAATATAGTAGTCAAGATCGGCTTCAGTATATCTTCCAACCCTACGATTGATTCGCTTCACTGACTTCAGGATTTCCTTTATCAATTCAGTCCTCTGCCCTATTCCAATCGCTGCAGGTCTGAATGGCGTATTAGCTGTACCCCCTGCCTGGAGTTTACTCAAATATTTTTCAACCAAGGCATCATAGGTTTTACTTTCCCGATTCGCCTTTCCGAATTTTCTCTTAATCATAAACTTTGGGAAGAATAAAATCTTTGCCAGAGGTTTTAGTGAAAGTACTATATGCCCCAGCTGCTGACCTGCGGTCCATTTTTCCTGATAGGAGGAATTAAAATCTTCCTCACTTAATCGAGAAATATAGTCGATGAATAAATTATGCTGTGATATCAGTTTAAGGGAGATTTCTTCTGATTTCATTTTTGTAAAATAGATTATCAATTTTCTAAACAATAAATTCCTGTTCAGGATAAATATCTAGCATCTATCCGCCTGGTCAACATTTGATCTGTCTTTGAAAACTACAAAATTCTAGGAGACTTTAATTGAACATTTGAAAACTTCCATGCCTGTTCAAAATCCATATCCGTTTTCTTTGCCTCTTCCATTTTTCCTTGAAACTGATAAGCCTGCCCTAAACCTATGAGAGACCAACCATTCAATGGATATTTTTTCAAGTCTTCAAGCAATATCTTCTGAGCTTCAGGATACATTTTGTTTTCCAGCAACACGGAACCCAGATTATGCCTCACAGAGAAAAACCAATCGGGAGGTTCATTGTACTGTAATTGGTCTTCAATGATTATAGCTTTTTTTAGTTCCTCTATACCTTCTGTTCCTCTTCCCTCTTTGTTTAATAATTCCCCTTTCAAAACATGAACAGCTATATCCATCAAGTCTTTTGCTGAATTTATATCCCATATACTCACTTGTTGAGCTAAGCTGTCCTTCGACAATTTCTCCAATTCATCAAGATGTTTATGTGCAGCTGAAGTATTATTCTGAGCAAGAGATGCCATACCTTTAGCATATTCAAGAATTGCACGCGGATATGGAAGATCAGCATCAGGAGCAGCTGCCTTGAGAATCTCGTCCCACATTCCAAATTTTACCATCACATAATAGAGGACCGAATAATAATGCTGCAAGGTTCCCCAGGCCGGATCACGCATTAATTTACTGTCCAGTTGGTCACGCATTTGTTTACTCGCCATAACAGCTGTAGTCTGATCTCCTTCCAACGCTGCTGTTGCGGCCATAAAATGATAATTATGCGGGAAGTATCCTAAAGGATAAACTCCCTGTGCATGACATGCAGAAATATATCCATCATCAACCTTAACAGCGTTCTGATTGGCAATAGTACCATCATGATAACGGCCTGTTCTTATATAAATATGCGATGGCATGTGAACCAGATGCCCGGCACCTGGGACCAAATCTCTGAGAAGGTCTGCACTTACCATTGCTTTCTCAGGTGTAAAAGAAGCTTCAACGGCATGTATATAAAAATGATTAGCCCCGGGATGCCTCGGAGATTTCTTAATCGTCTTCTCCAAAATGTTGACAATATCAGGTGTCCAAGATTTTGGCGTTCCATCGTAATTCCACAAATCCCATGGGTGCTGATCCATCAGTGCTTCAGCGTATAAAGATGCCACATCAGGATCATCCGGATAAACAAGATAAGCTGAGCCCATAGAGAAAGCATAAGCTTCATCATTCCATGAACGATCTTGTGCTTGAACTGAATCATACCGCATGCTAAGAGCAAGGATGAGCAATCTTTCCTTTTGAGTGATGTTCTCACTTAGTTTAAGCGCAGTTTGAGATGCATCATAGGCTCTTTGAATATTATCGGTTTCCATACCGGCGTTATAATTCGGTCCGAGTACCAGGGCAAACCCCCAATAACACATTGCACATGTTGAATCCAGACGAATGGCTTCATAAAAAGACCGCGCTGCCTCTGCATGATTAAAAGCATAACTTAACATCAGGCCCTGATTAAAATACTTTTGTGCTTCCGGATTCTTTGTGCTAACCGGGAAATTAATTCCATCAAGCCCATTGAAAATCGGTGCCTTTTTATCGCTGCTGTACCAGTCCTTGTCCGAAACTTTTGGCGCACAGCCAGCGTGAACGGTTTGTGATAAAGTACTGTTTGCAATAAAAACAAACAGCAAAATTGCTGAACAAAATCTGATTGTTTTCATGACGATCTGATTAAAGATTAATATATTATACAATACCACCTATACTATTTCTAAAATTTCAAAACTTTTCTCATTCATAGAAATCTTTTCACCTGCTTTTTTATGCAATAACAAATTCGCTAGCGGAGCTGCCGGAGAAACTATATGAATAATGTCTATTCCCAGAGTGACACTGCCTAATCCGGCTGCGATAAAAAATACTCCCTCCTTGCAATAAACAAGTGATCCTACTTTAATACTTTCATTTTTCTTACTCACATCAAGCGATTGAATAAAGGCAAGATCTTTTCGGGCTTGTTCCAGTTGTCTTGCATTCATGTCCCGGTCTTGTTGACCCATGGCACGTGAGGTTTCGTACTTATCACCTGCGGAGCTTTTTCCTTCACTATTGGCAGATTCTTGCGCAGACATCATTGCTCTTGAGGCATGCTCGATGCGTCCCTCCAGTATGCGAACACATTCTGCCTTTAACAGATTTTTGATCTCAATTTTATCCTGCATAGCCTATAAATGTACGAAAGACTTATCTCCCTTCAAAAAGTTAATTTACACATGGATTTTAGTGTCATAGTACTTTCAGAAGAAATTTTTTGATGAATTAAAGGGAAAATAAAAAATCAATGATTAACTTTGAAATAATGAAATAAAAACGAAATATCATGAAAGGAAAAATACTCTTCTGGATTATTGCTTTTCTCTTTTTATCTCTCAGCAATAAAGCGCAGTATTTCGAATGGATCAGCCACCATCCTTCTCAATACAGTTTTAACCCTGACATGGTCAATAGCCCTCTTGCTATTTTTTCATCAGGAGCTGAAGTAAATGCCCGGCTCGACAGTTTTGCCCTTCATTATGGTCAGGATGCTTATGGAAAAGTCTTACTCGAGAAGCGCGATGCTTCAGGAATCATCACGTGGACTTATGGATTATCTAAAAAAGTCTTTATCAAAAAAATTACTACCGACATAAATGACAATGTATATGTATGTGGTGGTTTTATGGACACGCTGGACTTTAATGGCATGGATCAACTTATGCATTCAAACATCGGCTCTACGGTAAATCGTTTTCTTGCAAAATTTGATTCCAACGGACTATTATTGTGGAAAAGAAATTTTGATCTAACTCATGCTGATGCAAATATTGAAGATCTGCAAGTCGACCTTTCTGGAAACCTTTGGTATGCTATGAATGATTTTAACAATTCTGCACTCTATAAGGTAGACTCAAATGGAGATGATATAGATTCTTTACTCCAGGATGGAGCCCTGATGCTAACCAGCTTTAGCTTTGATCCATTCGGAAATATATTTATTAGCGGGGCGACCAGTGCGGGCACAATGACATTTGGCAATCATAGTTACACCGTCATTCCCGGATATGCCAAATTCATCGGACGATACGATGTAAACAGGAATTCCAGCTGGGCACATTACGCAAATGATATCACATTCATTAATCACAAAGTAGTAAGTGATCAATTTGGTAATGCATTTATGGCCGGGGTGATTTATGATAGTACAAATTTCGGAACAATTATCTTTCCAAGGCCACAATGGAGTCAGGATGCGTTCCTCCTGAAGATTGACAGTTCAGGAGTAATCCAATGGGGAAAGTCGAATCCGAGTGGGACAACTGCTATCACCGGGAGATTAACGCCTACCGCAGATGATTGTATAGACGTGGATCTTGCTGGTAATGTCTATTTAAGTGGCCGTTCCGCAGGTGTATTGGATTGGGGTAATGGGGTTGTACTCACAGCAGGCCTCGGACAATTTCAGGAAAACCGGCTTAGCATTATTTCCTTCGATCCTAACGGAAATGCCCGCTGGGGAAAAATTTTCGGAAGTGAAAGTTATAACAACCTTCATTCATTAAAAGTAGCCGATAATGGAGATTGTTATTTTAATGCCGGATTCAGAGATAATTCGGTATTCGACAGTACGGTTTACATTGGAAACAGCCTGATGAATTTTGTAACCGGAAAAATCTCAGCCTCCGCCTTAACAGGAATTTCCAATCCTCAAGAGAACCCTGACTTTATTTACCCGAATCCTTCAAACGGTCTCATTCATTTTCAGGGCAAGAGATATCAATCAGAAATAAATATTTTCGATATCAGTGGAAAACTAGTGGTAAATCAATTTCATCCTACTGAAATTCCCTTTGATGCAACAAATCTTCCTGATGGATTTTATTTCCTACAGCTAAGCGATGGGGTAAAACAAGAAATCTATCGCTGGATAAAAGCAAGCAAATAAGATTTCTCAAGATCCGAAAATATTCTCTGAGGCTTCTGTTTGTTGCTCTATTGTGCTACAACCAGTTTCTTTGTCTGAACCACTCCATCTGATTCCATTTCCAGGAAGTAAATACCCGGACTCAATTCACGGCTGTTAAACACGAAGGAATTTTCAGAGGCGTTTGGATCAGCATCTGAAAGTTTTCTAAGCAATCGTCCACAAACATCGTTCAAATTAAAATGTATCTGGCTTGAAGAGTTCGAAGAGTATTGAACAGTCGTCATTCCTGAACTTGGGTTTGGATAAATTACAAAGTCAGCTGCTTTGTCGGGACTGTTTCTGCTCAAACATATATCTACGAAGACATCGTTGGTCACTGATCCTGTGCAACCGTTGCCGGCAGTATAACTATATGATATTCCGTGCACACCTATGCCGGCTGCTGCCGGGTCCAATGAATTTCCAGATACTCCAATTCCGGAAAAAATTCCACCGACAGGACTTCCTGTAAGTATAATCATGTTGTTGTAAATACAAATTGTATCTGCAAGCCCGGACATACTGACATTCGGTGTGCTTTTTAAGCTAACACTAAATGGGACGCTCTGCGTGCTGCATACAATATCTCTCACAACTATATTATAGGCCCCTGAATCAATCACTAATAATGCTGAAGAAGAACTGCCTGTCAGAAGCTGTCCGTTTTTATACCACTCATAGGTATAAGACGAAACAAATGGCACAGACAATAAAAGGCTGTCGCCCGAACAAATATTGGATGGCCCTGATGCACTTATGTTGGCAATTGGCAGTACATGAACATCCACTAGCACTTCCCGGGAAAGCACAAAACAACCATTCAAGGTATCTCTGATTTCCACCCGGAAGCTTCCACTTTCAGTGGCATCAATGGAAGAAGCATTCGCTAAACCTATATCAACAAGATTTTTTTGCCATTGATAAACACAACCTGTACATGCAGGAACAGATAAATTTATTTGCCCGCCCGTACAAAATATAGTATCGCCAATTAATGTAAGACTTGCATTCGGAGACGGTCGAGTGCTTATATTAATCGATGATGAAGTATCAGTACATACACCAATTGTTGTAACTAAGGTATAACTCCCTGAACTCGAAGCAGCCCAATCTGAATTGATTCCTGTAACTAAAGGTTGATTATCTTTAAACCACTGATAGGAATATCCGACACCTGTCTGGCCTTGCAAGAGTGCAACATCTCCTTCGCAAAAAGTTGTACTGTCTGTCGTAGAAATAATTGCTGTTGGCATTGGGTTCTCCACAACAGTTACCGTTGAAGAATTGGCACTGCAAGAAGTACTATCAATCGAAACGGACACATAATAATCTCCACCTTGCGAAACACTGATTGAATGGTTTGTGGAATCATTCATCATTACGGAATTATAATACCATTGATAGCTATATCCAGATACATTGCCCGTTTGCAATACTAGAACATCGCCCGTACAAACGGAAGTTGTTCCCTGCGGTGTAATGCTTGCGTTAATCGAAGAACTCACATTTACTACTATCGCAGAGGAGACTGTTCCACAGGAATTACTCGCAGTTACGATATAACTTCCGGAATTAGAACTATCCAAATTAGATATACTTGGATTCTGAATTGTAGAACTGAAATTGTTGGGGCCGGTCCAGGAAAAAGCACCTGTTACGCTGGCACTGAGATTCAAAGTCTGCCCGGAACAAAAAGTAGTTCCGTTTGATGTCGCAACAGCACTCGGTGCGGGAAGAACATCAACAGCCCATTGAACCTGATAAGTACTTAGTGCTTTCCGGGCTTGCAATGTAGTATCATAGGTAACCAGTTTTACCTGATGAATTCCGTTAGCCAAAGAAACAGGATCAAGAGTAAAACTCACATTATTATTGACGACAAGCACATTGTCAACAAACCACTGGCTTCTTACGGTATTATTAGTACTGTTCAGAACATTTGCACTAAAATTTAAAGTGCTATTCTTGCACAAAGAAATTGTAGCGGTGTTGGCAGGAGTATAAGATTGAATATAGTTCACATAAGTACTCACTTTATAAATCAATTGCTCTGTACAAACTTCACAAAGAGGTTGGTTGAGAGATCGCATTTTGCAATTGCACTTAGGACGATACCAATTTGTACTGCAATATTTAGCGCCTTCATAAGCACCAATCAAATTGCAATATGATCCTGCCGGTGTTGGAATTGGCGCTGTAGAAAGCCAATTCTTCCAAACTATTGTATTCGGATCAGTGACCTGCGTCACATTTATGTTTTGGGCTACACCTGCATTGCATGGATCACTGTATTCATACTCATCCGACAAATTTCCAAACATGTGTCCGAACTCATGCACAAATACTTCGGGCGATGAAGAATTCATACTGGTATAGGCAATTCCTCCGGCACAGCCACCATAGTAAGATGTATTAACAATCACATTAATGAAATCATACATAGGGAAATTAGTGTTGGCGATCGAATACACCAGAGATCCCTGACTGGAATAAATACAACGATGAGTACCACCATAATCGAAAGTTGTCTGTAAATAATTATCTACAGAAGTTACAGGCTGTGTTCCTGATCCTTCATCATTGGCATTGCCTGGATGATCGTTGCCGCTTTCGTTGGAAACCACTTCAATGCCAAAAACATTAAAGAAATTCCGGTACAAAGAATAAGGCGGTACAGAAAAGAAATAATTAGCTACCAACTGTGCATCACTCCGAAAAGTATTCATTTCGGAACTCATATAACCATCTCCCATGATGAGAAGGTTAATTCTGTTATTCGGATTTCCATTATAGGCAATCGTATCCACGGTAAATACCTGCGCAGTCATATTAAAGGACAATAATGCAAATGCAAATATCAGGAGTCTATTTCTCATAGTTTGTCAGATTAATGGTAGAGATCAGGGATTCAGAATCGTTGCTGAAATACTGATAACATTTAAGAACTAAATCCTCATTCCCTTCAGGTAATGGAAAACGTAAATTCACATGACCTTCCTCCTTCACCACACTTGATCGCTCAATACTTCCGTCCGGATTAAAACTTTCCAACTGCAAATCGAGAGGATTGTCAAGATAACCATCAAAGATTTTTTCATTTGAATGGTTAAGTACTTCTACACGCAATGCACTCTTCGAATGCACAGATCCCTGCGTATAAATATTCTTTGCTCTGCCCTCAAATACATTCTGTTTAAAAATTTCAACATTATCCATGAGTTTTCCCTTACCACTCACGGTTAAAATCAAGGCAACACTCTGACCGTAATTGCCGGCTTCCTGCCCCTTTGTTTCGATTGAAATGCAAGATAAAAACATGCATAACATCATAAATCCTGCGATTTTCTTCATTTTCTAGTTTTCCTGTAAGCCTTCAAGATACGATTTTAACCCGCACACAAATTTAAATTAGCTGAAAAAACCAACAGTTTAACGCTGATATCTTTTCGTTCAAAATAATTGGTAAAAAAATATTTTGAAGCGAAAGGAAATCGCTCTAAACCACCACCCGTCCCGTGCTCAACTCCTTGCACTCGTCTCGCCCGGGGCTATTGCACATAGGCTGCGGATTTTCATCCCACTAAAATATTTTTACCTTTAAGCTCTAAACTAAATAACACATGCATAAAATTCATACTCTCTTCATATTTATACTTTGTATAACTCCATCCATACATGCACAAAACCCTTTGCCCGATTCAAGTTTTGAAGCATGGACCAATGCTGCAGGCTACGACAACCTGACAAACTGGAATACGTTAAATCCAAGCACCTTTACCTTCGGTGTACTCACAGCATTGAAAGCAAGCGGAGCGGATGCACATAGCGGGACATACGCTGTAAAACTCGTAACAAAGACTGTTCTTTCCTTTACTGCCAATGGCATAGCCACAACTGGTAACATTGATGCTGCAACACAAACAATTTCCGGAGGAATTCCATACACCGGAAGACCGGACAGCATCAGCGGATGGTACAAATACACATCGGTGGGTGGCGACAATGGATTCGTCGTATTTATTCTTCTCGATGCTGCAAATGATACAGTCGGAATTGCAAATTTCACTACACCTGCTTCTACCGTAGGCAACTATGTGTATTTCTCAACAGCTATCAACTATTATAATTCTTCAACCCCGACACTCTCACGTTGCCTTCTCTCATCCAGCGCCGGATTTACCGCAGTGGTAAACAGTACAATGTACGTCGATGATCTCGCATTAATTTCAAATTCTACCGGAACAAGGGAAAATATTCCGACGGCAATAAACACTTTGAAATACCTCCCCGTTTCAAAAAACATCTTGATCCATTCTCCTTCCCTTGCAATCAAAAGAGCTGAAGTAATGGATATGTCAGGAAAAAAAATAATCTCATTCCCTGTTCAGAGCAGCGACACTGAACATTCTCTTCAAGGTCTTTCTTCAGGTATCTATTTTGTACGCTTGTTTGATGAAAGCTCCAACATTAACCTGTCTCAAAAAATAATAGTTGAATAGAATCAAACCGCTTCCCTCTTCTATTACCATAAATTATGCAGCGATTAAAGTTTGTCCCGTATTTACTGCTTTTCATTTGGATCAGCAATGCATACGGACAAAACAAATCAGGATTGCGCGGAACCGTTTTTCTGGAAAACAGCAAAGAGCGATTAGCCTGGGCCAACATTTTTCCTCTCGACAATCCATCTTCCATCGTTCTTGCTGATGTGGATGCTAATTTTTTTCTTCCTTTAGAGAATGGTGAACACATTATCGTCTGTTCATTCCTGGGAATGGCAAATGATACTGTAAAGATTACAATTGCAGATGAAACTGCATTGATCCACGATTTTCACCTCAAACGAAATGAAAAAATGCTCGAAACTGTTGTAATCTCAGCAGGAAAATTCGAACAAAAATTAAGTGAGTTAAGTGTCTCCATGGAGATTATTCGTCCCAACCTGATCGAAAGTCGCAATACGACGGATATTACCGAAGTTCTGGCACAGATTCCCGGTGTAACAATTCTCGATGGAGAACCGCAAATCCGCTCCGGCAGTGGTTTTTCATTTGGCGTCGGATCACGTGTCGGGGTTTTAATCGATGGAATTCCAATACTTATCGGCGATCAGGGAAGACCCGAATGGTCCTTTCTTCCTTTGGAAAATGTGGAACAAATTGAAGTAATAAAAGGTGCTTCTTCAGTTTTATATGGCTCTTCAGCTCTAAGTGGTGTCATTAATGTGCGGACAACCTATCCAAAGGAAAAAGCAATTACCAAGGTTCAGGCTTACTACGGACAATATGATGCTCCATCAGTCTCGGAGACAAAATGGTGGGATGGCGCTGCACCGATTTACGGCTTTTCCTTTTTTCATTCGGAACGAATCGGCAAGAAAAACAATGTGGATCTCGTATTCGGCGGAAGAGCATTGCAGGATCATAATTTCATCGGCCCACCACAAAAAGTAAAAAACCTGAATATCCCTGTTGACTCAACGCTCAGCGATAAAGATGTCGCAACAAGACTTGGCCGTATAAATTTTGGGATACGATACCGATCTGAAAAGCTTAAAGGTTTATCTTTTGGAGTCAATGGAAATTTTATGCAGTCGCACGATAATTTTTCATTGGTATGGCTCAATGACAGCTCAGGACTGTATCGGGCCTTGCCGGGAACAATGACCATCTCCGATACAAAAATGTTTTATGTTGATCCTTTCATCACCTATTTCACATCCACTGGATATAAGCATACAATCAACTTTCGCTTCTTTCGCAATGCTGTCGACAACAATAACAATCAATCGAATAGCAGCAACATTTATTATGGGGAGTATCAGGCGCATAAAGAATTTAAATTCATTAAGGACCTTCATGTAACCGGCGGAATTGTGATGAACAAAATAAGAGCTGCTTCTGAGCTCTATACGTATAGTGGAAGTACTGATAATTCCCTCGACAATTACGCTGGATTTGTTCAGGCCGATAAAAAATTTGGCGACCAGGTCAACATCTCAGGCGGTTACCGAATCGAATATTTTACCATCAACGATTCTGAAGAAGTTGTCAAACCTGTTGCAAGATGTGGGATTTCATGGGCACTAACCCAAGGAACTTTCATGCGTGCATCTTACGGACAAGGATACCGCTATCCCAGCATCACCGAAAAATTTATCTTCACAAGTGCAGGTGGAATATTTGTATTGCCCAATCCCGAATTAAAACCCGAATCAAGTGAGAGTATGGAAGTCGGCATAAAGCAAGGATTCAAAATCGGAAAATTTCTTGGTTATCTCGACCTAGCATTCTTCAGACAAAAGTACACTAACACCATTGAATATACCTATGCTCGCTGGATTCCTGATACTGCAGGGTTTAAGTTTGTCAATACCGGAACTTCCATTGTAAAAGGTTATGAGATCTCAGTAGCCGGTGGCGGAAAAATTTATAAAGAACTTGCGATTAATCTATTGCTAGGTTACACGTATTCACTTCCTCAGGCAGAATCACCTGCTGAAGTTTATGGAAATGATGACCCAGGTCCGGGTTTTGTTCCAACACAATTGTCATACAACTCCACAAGCACAAATCCCGAACACCGGATTATGAAATATCGTTTCCGCCATACCGCCAAGGCTGACATAGAAATAAGCTGGAAAAATATCAGTGTGGGTTTCAGCGCACGAATTTTTAGCTTTATGGAGAATATCGACAAGCTTTTTTATGATCTTGATGTGCCATATATTTTGCCATCAGGAATCAGGAATTACAGAGAAACTCATAGCGGCACGACCACCATCTATGACGCAAGAATCAGAAAGAAATTTACAAAGATATTTTCTGTTGCCTTGCTCTCAAATAACCTGACCAATACCTCCTATTCGCTCCGGCCTCTAAAGATCGAAGCTCCTAGGACTATTTCCATGCAGCTTACGGCGGAATTTTAGTTGAACCATTTATAGTTTTACAATAATCAGCCGACCCTGACTGACTCAATTCGATTAGTATTTCAAAAGATAAATGCTAATAAATAGTTCAAATCATCTTTTGCAAAGCATTTTCTTAGGATATCATTCCTTAAATTTGACCAAACATTTCAGCCGATCTATCCTCAGGCCCGAGCCGGTGGATTAAGCTTTGTAAAATAAAAAATGAAAAAATCTTCCAACATAATTTTTGTACAAGACGACAAAATTTCCTCAATCGATCTTGAAAAAGAGGGCTTGAGCCCAACAACAACGGTTCTCAATTATTTAAGAAAATCACCCGGTCATCAAGGAACCAAAGAAGGCTGCGCCGAAGGAGATTGCGGTGCCTGTACCGTTGTACTTGGAGAGCTTGATGCAAAACAAAAAATCAAATACACTGCACTGGACTCTTGCCTGGTATTTTTACCCATGATTCATGGGAAACAACTCATTACAGTTGAAAACCTGAATACCATTGAAGACAAAGAGATAAAACTACACCCTGTCCAGCAGTGTATGGTAGACAGCAATGGATCTCAATGCGGTTACTGTACACCCGGATTTATCATGTCGCTTTTTTCACTCTATAAAAACGAACAAAATCCCTCGAAGGAAAGTGTCGAGGATGCCTTGACGGGAAATTTATGCAGATGCACGGGATACCGTCCTATTCTTGAGGCGGCATCCAAGGCTTGTGTGCATAAAGGAATGGATCAGTTCAATGGTAAAGAAAAACACATTACTGAACTTTTATTGTCAATTCGAGATGAAGAGTCAACATTGCAATTTGATTCCGGGATACAAAGCTATGCAAGACCATCGCGTATGAATGATGCTTTAAGATTGAAAGAAGCCCAACCCGAAGCAATCCTTATCAGCGGCGCAACTGATATTGCCCTCAGAGTGACAAAGAAGCGCGAAATCCTGAAAGAGATTATTGACCTTGGAGGCTTGACTGAACTTAAGTCCTACGAGAAAAAAGAAAACAAAATTATCATTGGTGCCGGACTCGATCTTGAAGAAATAAAAATCAAGTGCGAAAATGATCTACCGGCCTTGTATAAAATGCTCAGTGTGTTCGGTTCAAGACAAATCAGGCGGCTTGCAACGCTGGGAGGAAATATAGGTAGTGCATCTCCTATTGGAGACACTTTGCCTGTATTAATTGCCTTTGGCGCTTCTGTTGAACTGAAAAACCTGAACGGAGAAAGATTAATTCCGATGAATGAATTCATCACAGGTTACAGACAAACTCAACGCAAGTCTGACGAACTGATCACTGCCGTGCATATTCCCATCCCGGATAAATCTACAATCATCAGCTCGTATAAGGTATCTAAACGTAAAGACCTTGATATATCAACCGTGAGCGCAGCATTCAGATTAAAAATGAAGAGCGACACGATTGAAGAAATAATTCTTGCTTACGGGGGAATGGCTGAGAAAACAAAGCAGGCATCAAAGTCAGAGAGTTTTCTTCTGGGTAAAAACTGGAATGAAAAGAATATAGAAGAAGCTGCAGAATTAATTTATCATGAGTTTACTCCCCTGACGGATGCCAGATCAGGAGCAGAATTTCGAAGAGTAGTCGCAAAGAATCTCCTTATAAAATTCTGGTCAGAGCATAGCTAGCCTCAGTATTGCCACGAGTGCACGAATAAAATTTAACAAAATTCGTAATTGCAACGAATAGAATTAATAGCATACAAAGAGTAATTTGTTTCACAGAATTTTCAATGGAGGAATTCGATCATTCGTGACAAAAACAAACTATACATTGAAGCTCAGTAACCATTAATATACTCTGTAATTAATATCAGCATCACGGAATTCAACTATGCAAAATATACCCCACGATAGTGCAAGCAAACATGTCAGCGGAAAATCGGTTTATATCGATGACATCCCTATGCATGCACAAATACTGCATGGGCACGTCATGTACAGTCCCCATGCGCATGCAAAAATTAAATCCATAAATATTACAGAAGCTCAGCAATTAAAGGGCGTGCATGCTGTGATCACACACAAAAATATTCCCGGACATAATCAAATGGGACCTGTTGTGCATGATGAGCCTTGCCTTGCTTCAGAAGAGGTCATTTGTGTCGGACAAGCAATCGTTCTGATTGCGGCAGAAAATGAAGCTATCGCAAGACATGCAGAATCTCTGATTTGGATAGACTATGAAATTCTTCCAACTATACTCGATTTACGCAAGGCTATGCAAGAGAACACCCTTATAGCACCCCCACGTACCATGAGACGCGGTGATGCAAAATCGGCGATGAAAAATGCAACACATGTGATCGAAGGTGAATTAGAAACCGGCGCACAAGAGCATTGGTATCTTGAAACACAAACAAGTCTTTGTATTCCCGGAGAAGGAAAGGAGATTAATGTGTTTTCATCTACTCAACACCCATCTGAAGCACAGGCCATCGTTTCCGAGGTTTTAGGTATCAATAAGAATGAAGTAGTCGTTGAAATTCGCCGGATGGGCGGCGCTTTTGGTGGAAAAGAAACTCAGGCTAATCATTGCGCAGCCTGGGCAGCTCTATTATGTCATGCCACGGGGCGTCCGGTTAAAATCCGTTTGTTCAGAGACGATGACCAAAAAATCACCGGAAAAAGACATCCTTACCTGATAAATTATGAAGCCGGTTTTGATGCTGAAGGAAAAATTTCAGCACTAATTTTCGAACAGAACGCCGACGCAGGTTGCGCGACCGATCTAAGTATGGCCATCCTGGAACGAGC
>Ga0138256_10002271_pt1 | contig 20663 bp, 19 predicted proteins | sample KNB2016incub_MG_FD_105486 | JGI IMG/M metagenome (GOLD analysis project Ga0138256, IMG submission 105486) | Active sludge microbial communities from wastewater in Klosterneuburg, Austria - KNB2014incub_MG | ecosystem: Engineered > WWTP > Activated sludge > Unclassified | place: Austria... | reverse complement strand
GAGATGGCGATGGTCTCGCCGCGCTCGATCCGGTCGATCAACGTGAAGTCGGTCGAGGTGAGCAGGCCGATGTTCTGGGCATTCTGCCGGTAGATCTTCTCGATGTTCTCGGCGATGACCAGCTGCACCCCGGCCTTGAGCTCCGAGTAGGGGGCGGTCTCGCGTGACGAGCCGCAGCCCTTGCTGCGGCCGCTGACGATCACGCCGAAGCCACCGTTCTTGATCGAGTCTTTCTCGATGACGCCGCCGCGCAGCCCGACCAGGCAATAGCGCGCCAGAGTCTCGTCGAAGTAGTAGCAAACCCATCCCGGAGTGAGCTCGTCGGTCGAGATGTTGTCGATCAGCTTCTGCTTCGCGCCGTCATCGATGCTCGCCCCCCCGAGCTGCCGGGCAAGCAGCTCCGCGTCCTCGGTCAGGTACAAGATTCGTCCAGTGATCCGGACGTTTTGCTCACTCATCGACTCAGCCTCCGGGCGGGGACGTGGAACCTAGCCCGAATGCGGGGTCACGTCATGGCCCAATGGCCGGTCACCCGGCTTCTGCGGCGCGTCATTGTGGAACGGAGAGCAGCTCGCCTGCCCGCCATAGCGCCACCGCCCCCCGAGCGCTCGTGGCAGCCAGCGCCTCGTCCAGCGCAGCGGCCAGGCTGGCGCGCGGCTCGGCGTACGTGCGTCGGGCCATCTCGTCGGCAAGCCGACTGACCAGCAGCACCCGGTGGCGCGGTGGGAGCTGGTGCCGGACGCCCAGCTCGAAGATGCCGCGGTTCACCCGTTCCAGCGGCCCGGTCCCCAGATCCAGATCGGCAACGAGGATCACGACGCCGCCGTCCAGCAAGAGCGCGCCCGCCGGCGGCACCAGCTTCGAGGCTTGGTACAGGCTGCTCGAAACCGGAGGGCGGTCGGCCACGACGACCACCGGCGAGCGCGGCGCACGGACCGAGAACACCTCGAACGCCAGCGGTACGAGCGCGCGGTGGGCGGCGACGAGACCACCGGCGGCAGCCGCGACCGGCGTGCCCTCGACATCGCACAGCACGTCGAGCAGGCAGGTCGCGCCGGGAACGGCGCGGGCCGCCGCCTCCATGTCCAGCCGGCACAGGTTGTCGTCGACCCGCCCGAGCATCGCGCTCGGGTCGGCCTTGAGTCGATGATTGTCGAGCGCGTCTTCCGCCAGCGCCACCCCCGGAAAGATCGCCTTCGCGCCGGCCGAGAACCCGGCGAAGTAGTGCGGCCGGACTCGCCCCGTGGCCACGACCAGATCGGCCTCGGCCACGGCCGCGTTCAAGCGGATGCGCGTGCCGCGCGGCGTGCGACCCAGGTCGACCACGCGCGAGCTCGCGCCGTGGACGACCACCGGACGGTCGCGGTGCTCGGGCGGTACGGCCCCCGCCGTGGCCTGGTGGGTGCCGGCCGCAACCACCAGCGTGACGCGATCCCAGGGCAAGATCTCGCGCAACGCGTCGAGCATTTCCCGGCGGGGCTCGTCCCGGGTCTCGTCGCTCACGACGACGGCGATCCGCCGCGCGCCCGCCGCGACCGCTGCGAGCGGTGGGCTCTGCACCGGTTCGGCCAGCGCGCGGCGACACAGCTCGGTGACCGTCGGGCCGGGCGTGCGCCGGCCGGGCGTGTGGATCGACAGCAGCTCCGGCGAAACCCGCGCCAGCTCTTGCTGCGCGAACGAGCTCAAGCCCGGCCCCGAGCTCGACGCCCCGAGAGCGCAAGCACGGCGGTGAGCGCGATCTCGATCTCTTCGCGCGAGGGCGGCGAGCTGCGGGCCGAAATGCGGCGCTGAACGGCCCCGAGCTCGGATCCGAACACGCGATAGCGGGCGCGTTCGAGCTCGTCGTTCGTTTCGACCACCCACTGGGCCACGATGGCGTGCAGCTCCTCGAGGTCGCGGTCCATGAGGGTTGCCAGGCGGTGGGCAAGTGGGTGAGTCATGGCTCCGGGGAAAGGGGCTTGCGGAAGGCAGCGACCTTGGCCAAGGTCACCGCGACCCGCCATGAGGATGTACCCCCGGTGCCGCCCTGCTGCCACGGCATTTGCCCTGGTGACGCTGGGCGTCGCCTGCGGCAAGAGCCCCGGCGGCGCGGCATCGGCCAGCGGCCCGCCGCCGCCGGCGCCCTCGAGCACGCCCGCGGCCGCGGCATCGGTCAAGCCGCCCAAAGAAGAGGCTCGGGCCGAAGCCCGGGTGAAGATCCCCGGCGGCACCTTCAGCGCCGGCAGCCAGCCCGGAGATCCGGGTCGGCGTCCCGAGCTCGAGCCGCTCTTGCACACGCTGGAGCTCGGGCCCTTCGAGATCGACCGGCTGCCGTTCCCCAACGACCCGGGCAAGCCTCCGCTCACCGGCGTGAGTCGCGACGAAGCCCGGCGCCGCTGCGCCGAGAAGAACGCCCGCCTGTGCACCGAGCTCGAGTGGGAGCGCGCCTGCAAGGGCCCGGCAAGTGATGCGTACGCGACCGGGGCCGCGTGGGACCCGCGCTGCTCGGAAGCCCCGCAGGGCTGCGCCACCGGCTTCGACGCCCTGGCCATGGGCGCACTGCGCGAATGGACCGCCAGCGACGTGGTGCCCACGGAGAAGGACGCCGCCCGACGAGCGGCGCTCCGCGGCGCGGGCGCCAAGGCCCCCGCCCACGACCACCGCTGCGCCGCCCGGAGCGGCGTCGACCCGGCAACCACCAGCGACGACCTGGGCTTTCGGTGCTGTCACGGCGCGCCGAACGCGGCGGTGGTCAAAGAGGCCACCCTCGGTCAGACCTTCGAGCGCGCGAAGCTGTCGGCGGAAGAGCTGCAGAAACTTCTGGCGGCCGACCCGCGGACCGCCGGCCTGGCCAAAGACGTGAAGTACTTCCGCGATCCGGACGGCGCGAACGCGGTGATCGAGCGCGGGTCGGCGGACAAGAAAGGGTTCACGTTCAGCGTCGCCCCACTGCTCTGGAACCCCGTGGCGGGAGCACAATACCTGCTCGTGGCCGCGCGCTCGGGCGACAGCACGTCGTTCGTGGTCGCCTTCCACGTGGCCGGAAAGGACGAATACCGCCTCGCCTCGAGCTTCGTGATGAAGAACGAGCCCGGGCCGGTGGCGTTCGCCTACAGCGGGTACATCCGGCCGCGCCTGCACTTCAGCACGTGTTGGGGTTGCCCGGGTGAGACCGGCAAGCTCTTGCACCGCGAGCCCGACGCGGTGGTGATCGTGCAGCCGTGATCAGGGCAAGGCCAGCGCCTTGTCGGCCCCGCGCTGCTTGACGCGTTCGGCGATCAGTCGGCGGACGTTGCGGGCGCGGTCCAGGCACTCTTCGAGCTGCTTGGGCGTGATCAGCAAGGTCGGAGGCTCGCCGAAGCCCAGCGCGCGCTCCAGCCCTTCGCGCTCCAGCTTCGAGAGCCGATCGTCGAGCGATTTCGAATACGTCATGTGACGCGACAGGCGCGAGAGCGCGTCGTCCTGAGCGCCCTCGGTGGGAGCCGGAGAAAACGCCTCGTTGCCGTCGGCCGCGGTGATGCGCCCCGACTTGTCGTGTCGATACACCCCCACCCGCGCCAGGTTGCCCGCGAGGTGATCCGCCACCAAGAGCCCCTGATACTGGGCCAGCCCCTGGGCGGCGGCCTCGGGGACGGGCTCGCGGGCGCCGAGCAGCCGCTCCCAGGCCTGCACCGGCGCGCTCGGATCCACGGCCGTCAGCTCCACGCGCGTCAGCGAGGGGGCCGGCGAAAGCGTCAGCGCCACCTCCACGGTTCCGTTGGCGAGCACCCGCGCGTCGCGCTCCAGGCGCTTGCGGGTCGCCGGATCGGCGGCCCGGCTCACTTCGGCGACGGTCAGCGCGCGCAGTGCCGTGGGCGCCACCACGCCCGGGGCAACGCGTTCCGCGATGAGGGCGTGGGCGGCGCGCGCTCGAGCTGCCATGGGTTGCTTCTTGGTCGCCAGCGTGAGCCACACGCGCGCCGGTGGCGTACGCTCGAGCTCACCGACCCACGCGCCCTTGTCGTACGACAGCTTTGCGAGGGTGCCGGTCTCGACGCTGACGCCCGCCGGGCGAGGCTCGGCCGACGCGCGAGGCGGTGCGGCGGCGCTGCCCGCCCCGGAGGGCGGCGGGGCCGGTGCCGAGGACGACGCGGCGGGCGCCGAGCTGGTTGGGGCCGGGCCCGCCGTGGGGGTCTGGCACGCAAGGCACAGCGGCAGAGCAGCAGCGCCGAGCGAGATCCTCATGCCAGCCCGTGGTCGGTGAGGAACTTCTCGATGCGGAGCGCGACCAGCTCGTGCTGTTCCAGCGGGGCCACGTGAGTGCCGCCCGTCAGCATGACCAGCTCTGCCTTGGGCAGGGTCTCTGCCATGTGACGCGACAGATCCGGCGGCGTGAACGAGTCGCGGTCTCCGGCGACGATCAGCACCGGCACGTCGATCGAGGGGAGCAGGTCTTCGGCAGAATGCTCGCCGGCAGCGGCCAGCATCCGGGTGAACATCGGGAAGTCGACGTGGGCCACGTGGTGGAAATAGGGCTCCACGTCCGACGGGTTCACGGTACGCGGATCGATCTCGCCGGTGAACAGCGCCACCCGAAGCGCGGTCTTCGGGGGCACCCGCGACCACAGCGCGCGGGTCAGCCGCGGATGCTTGGTCGCGAGCTCGGACAGCTTGGGCAGCACGTTGGCCAGGACGTCGCTGTTCTTGAAGGTGTGCGTGACCCGCCCGTAGCTCCCGCACAGAAGCACGATGCCGCGCACCCCCTCTGGCCGCAGGCGATAAGCTTCGAGCGAGATCTGAGTGCCGAACGAGTGCCCCACCAGCACCACGGGCGGGTCACCGATCTCGCGCCGTACGGCATCCAGATCGGCGACGTGCGCGTCGACGCCGATCCGCTCCGGATCTGCCGGGTTGGCGCTGCGGCCGTGCCCCCGATAGTTCCAGTGCGCGACCGACGCCATGCGCGCCAGGTCGTCCCACAGGTACTTGTAGATGAACCCGTCGCAGCAGATGCCGTCGGACAAGAGCAGCGTCGTGCTGGACGGACCGGTGCGCCGACGCACGTACAGGCGCGTTCCGTCGGAACCGTGCGCGACGGACTCGCGTACGGACTCAGCCGGCGTCGCCGTCTTCTTCGTCCCCGATGTCGTTGACACTCGGGATCTTCTTGATCTCGAGGCGGGCCATCTTCCAGGCGCGCTGAACGACCCACGACAGCGAGCGGTCGAGCCGCGCCGCCTCGTCTTTGATTTCCTGCAACATCGCCTCGGGGAAGTAGAGGCTTTGCTTGCGCTTGTCGCTGCCGCCTTTGGTTTCGTCAGCCACGCTCGGACCTCGTAGGGAAAGTTCGTCTCGGAGCGCCGGGTGCCCTGTAAGGGAGTGTCACCAGAAACGCCCCATTAGGGGAGTAGCACCCACAGGCCAATGAAATCAACGAGCTTGAGCGCCGGCGCGTCGATCTCGTGGAGAATTTCCGGCGGCCCCGGTGTTTTCGGGGGCAGCGGCACTATTGTCGGCGCCATGCCCGTGCCTCGACCGTCCCTGCGCCTCGCGCTGACCACCGCGGCGGCCTTCGCTGGCGGCGCCCTCTCGGCCCACCTGGCGACGGCCACCCCCGCCCGCGAGAGCCCCTACGAAATGCTCGAACAGCTCGGCCGCGTGCTGGTGCTCATCGAAAACGAGTACGTCGAGCCGGTCGATCGCCGCCGCCTGGTCGAGGGCGCCATCAAAGGCATGGTGGCAGAGCTCGACCCCCACTCGGGGTACATGCCACCCCAAGATTGGTCGATCTTCCAGTCCGACACCGAGGGCAAGTTCGGTGGCGTGGGCGTCGAGGTCGACTTCCGCGACGACTACGTGATGATCATTGCGCCCATCGAGGGCTCCCCGGCCGAGCGCGCCGGAGTGCGATCGGGCGATCACATCGTGGCGATCGACAACAAGAGCGTGCGCGACCGAAGCCCGGACGACTTGATCCGCGCCATGCGTGGCGCGCCGGGCTCGAAGGTCGTTCTCACCATCAAGCGCGCCGGCAAAGAGACGCCCCTTCACTTCACGCTCACCCGAGAAGTGATCGAGGTGGCCAGCGTGGCGCACAAGCTGCTCGACGACGGAATCGGCTACCTGCGGCTGAAGCAATTCCAGAACGGCACCCACGACGAGCTGCTCGAAGCCGCCGCCAAGCTCCGCAAGCAGAACGGCGGCGAGCTGGCCGGGACCATCTTGGACCTGCGCAACAACCCCGGCGGCCTGGTGGACGAGGCCGCCGCCGTGGCCGACGAGTTCTTGAGCCAGGGCGTGATCTTCACCACTCGGCACCGCGAGCGCGTGGTGGACGAGGTGAAGGCCGGCCGCGGCGGCGCCCTGCGTCGCGGCCCGCTGGTGGTGCTCGTCAACGAGTACAGCGCCAGCGCCGCCGAGCTGGTGGCCGGCGCGCTTCAAGACCACAAGCGCGGCACGGTGGTCGGCGCCAAGACCTTCGGCAAGGGCTCGGTCCAGACGCTGATCGATCTGCCGGGCCAGGCGGGTCTCCGGCTGACCACGATGCGCTATTACACGCCGAATGGCCGCGCCATCCAGGCGCGCGGGGTGCAGCCCGACGTCCTGGTCGAGGCCGCCTACGTGGCCGACAAGACGTTCGGCGTGGTGCGCGAGTCGGACCTCGAGAACCACCTTCCGGCCGAGGGCTCTCCCGGGGCCGCGGCGCCCACGGACGCTGGCGTGGGCGTCGGTGATGCGGGCAGCACCGACGGCGGAGCAGACACCCACCTCGGTGTCAGCCGCGACGTCCCGAAGAACCCGACCGGCGGCGCCGATCTGGCGCTGAGCATCGGGTTTCAGATCGTGCGCGGCGTCCTGAAGAGCAACCCCTGACGTTCAGCTCCGCACGAGGTCGACGATGGCCCGCGCGCGCTGTTCGACCCGATCGAAGGCGCCGCGTGCGAGCTCGTCGGCGTCGAACAGCGAGCGCACGAATCCCAGGGCGAACGCGCCCGCCCCCAGATAGGCGAGCGCGTTGTCGAGTCGAACGCCGCTGGTGGGCACGAGGCGAAGGAACGGCAGGGGCCCCAGGCACGCGCGGATGTGCTCCGGACCGTCCGCCGGCGCTGGGAAGAGCTTCTGCAGCGGCGCCCCGGCGCGATGCGCCGTCAGCAGCTCGGTCGGCGAGAGTGCGCCGGGGATCATCACCACCCCGAGCGAGCGCGCGCAGGCGATCACCTCGACGTCCACCACGGGCGAAACCAGGAAGCTCGCTCCCGCCTCCACCGCGCGCCGTGCGTCGTCCACCGTGAGCACTGTGCCCGCACCGACGACCAGCGCCGGGTCCTCGGCAAGGCGCGCCACGGCCGCGAGCGCCCCGGGCGTGTTCAACGTCACCTCGAGGCAGCGGAACCCGCCGCGCACCGCCGCGTCGAGCGCCGGCCGAACCAGGCCGGGGTCGTGGGTCCGCAGGATGGCAATGGCCCGCTCGCGCCCCAGCCGGGCCAGCACTTCATCGGCGGTCATGGCGCGAAAGGGTGCCACGCCCCCGCGGGCCAATAAAAACGACATTCACCTACATTTACTCCTTGACCCACCGGTGTAGAGGGGAGTAGTCATTGGTAAGTCGTTAGGCGACACACACCTACATCGGAGACGAGCAATGAAAGCATCCCGTTTCGCCCTGGGTTTCCTGGCACTGATGGCTCTTCCGGCGGTCGCCTGCTCGAGCGCCGAGTCCGACAGCCCCGACACCGGGTCGGTCGAGGAAGCCGATCAAGACGACCTCGACGGCAAGGCGGACGGCGTGAGCAAGCCGACCGGAAGCTACGAGCTCAGCAAGCCGTCGACCATGGGCTCGAAGGACCTGACCCTGCTCGTCCTCAAGACCGACAAGACCTACCACGCCGAGAAGCAGGTCCAGTGTGTGACCTACCCGTGCGACCCGGTGGGCTTCGACGGCACCTACAAGCTCACCAAGTCGACGACCTCGAGCAAGCGCTTCATCCGCTTCGACGACGGCACCCGCTACGAGTACAAGTTGAGCTCGGGCGGCAAGCTCAGCCTGCGCCTGGTCGACACCACGCCGTGGTTCGAGATGAAGCAGGCAGCGGACGCCTGGTGCGGCGAGCCCACGGACTGCACGCTGCAGAACATTCCCCAGCCCAAGTGCCCGGGCGAGTGGCAGTGCGAGGCCAACACCTGTTCGTTCTCGGAGTGCAGCCCGCTGCCCGGAAACGACTGTGAGGCCGGCGGCGGCTCGTGCGTCGCGCTCTACCCGGGAACCTGCGCAGACGGCGTGGTTGGTTCTGCCACCGAGTATTCGTGCGGCGGCCAGCTCGGCGTGCAGTGCTGCCTGCCGAAGCCGAAGCCCCCGGTGTGCAAGAACGCGGGCACCAACGACGAAGGCTGGTACCACGACGACGGCACCAAGATCTGCGCGGCTGACTGCGCCGGTCTGAAAGTGAAGTGCAGCGCCGTCGGCTCGAAGAGCGAAGGCTGGTACACCGACGCGGGTCACGGCTGCATCGGCATGTCGCTGATCGGCTGGGACAACTGCGGCTGATCGGATAGCACCCGAGCCCACAGCTCGCTCTCCGACCCCAGCGGTCGGCCCAGACGCCGCCGGTGCTCTTGGATGCGATTCCAAGCAGCAACGGCGGCGTGGTGCGCTGCCAGCTCGGCGCCGAGCGCCTGGTGCTCGCGCCGCAGGCCAACCCGGTCGGGAACCGCGCTCAGCTCGAACGGGCATGCCAGGCCGCGCAGCACGCGCAACCGCTTCAGCCCGCCCCGCGCGCCGAAGGTGGCGTGCAAGGGGTAGGCCCGGCACGCCCGGGGGCGGGCAGCGTGGATCTGGCAGCGGTCTTCGCCGTCGAGAAAGCGACACGCGCCGCCCGCGTGCCGCAGCAGCATCACGCGGCGCCCCGGCGCGAGCAGCACCAAGCTGCTCGGCTCCCCGGTGACGTCCACCTGCTCGGGGCTCGCCCATTCGATCAGGTCGCCCGGAGCCAGGGCGGTGGCCGCGACCAGGCGACCGAGATCCGCGAAGGTGATCGGGACGCGCAGCCCCCGGCAGCAGTCGCCGCAGCCAGTGCACCGCACGCGCGCAAGGTGGAGCCCGGACGCCACGCCCAGAGCCTTGGCTCGACCGCCAGCGGTCGTCATCCGAAATCGGGTAGGCTCGCGGTCGTGCAAGGTCATCCGCCAGGGGGGTGGGGCCCGCCGCCCGGTCCGCCGGGTTACGGGCCGCCGGGGTACCCCCCCGGTTACGGGCCGCCACCGGGCCCGCAGCCGTTCGCACCGCCGCCGGTGTTCCACGGCTACGACCCGCGCGCGCCGTGGGGCGTCGACCCGAAGACAGGCCGGCCGTATTCGGACAAGCAGAAGATCATCGCCGGCATCTTGCAGATCTTCCTGGGCAAGTTCGGCGTGGGCCGGTTCTACACCGGCCACACCAACCTGGCGGTGATCCAGCTCATCACCTGCATGCTGGGCGTGTGGGTGTTCTCGTGGTTCACCTGCGGCATGACGGTGCTGGTGCTGTTCTGGCCCGTGATCGACGGCATCATCATCCTGGCGACGGACTCGACCGACGCCAACGGGCTGCCGCTCCGGTGACTCGTCAGAAGGCGTAGGTCTTCTCGAACAGCTTGCTGCCGCCGCCATCGACGAAGGTGACCTTGATGGTGGGCGGCGTGGCGTTCGGATCGGCCACGAACGACACGTAGTTGTTGGTGCCGGTCTTGAACTCGAACTGGCTCGAGGGCAGCGTGTTCCAGAGCACGTTGGCGTCTTGCCCACCGGGCCCCATCAGCACCTCGCGCAGGCTCGCCGCCGCGCCGCTCGGCTCCACGGCCGCCGACGCCCCGAGGTGGAAGTCGCCCGAGACGAACAGCACGCCCTTGATGCCCTTGCCGGTGATGTGATCGAGCAGGTCCTTGCGCGCCGCCGGGTAACCTTCCCAGCGATCGATCGCGTAGAGGTCCCAGAGTGCCGGCATGTTGGTGATCGGCACCGAGGTGACCACGATCTTGAAGGTCGCCGGGCTGGAAGAAAGCCCGCTCTTCAACCAGGCCATCTGGGCTGGCGAGAGGTACTGCGCATTCGGCCCAGAAGCGGTCGACGGCTTGCGCTCGCTGCGCGAGTCGAGCACGAAGACCTCGAGCGTGCTGCCCCACGAGTAGCTGCGCCAGATGCGATTCGGGCTCACGCCGTCGCGACGGATCGGCAGGTGCTCGAAGAAGGTCTGGGTGGCGTTGGCGAGCCGCGTCTTGTCGAACGTCTCGGGGTTCCAGTCGTTGTCGACTTCGTGGTCGTCCCAGGTCGCGAAGTGGCCGGTGCTCGAGAGCAGCGAGCGGTAGGTCGCCTGGCCGAGCTGCCCCAGCCACTTGGCGCGGTACTGACTGAGCGACGTGGCCGAGTCGTTGTAGGTGGTGTCTCCGGCCAGGATGAAGAAGTCGAGCTTCTCGGCGCCGGCTTTCTCCAGCGGCGGGAACGGCGCCTTGCCGTTGCTGGTGCACGAAGTGCCCCCGAAGCGCACCACCGGCTTCTGACCGGGCAACGGCGCGGTCACCACGCGCCCCACGGCGCTGCGACCGCTGAAGGCCGGCGCGGTGCCCTCGAGGAACACGTACGACAGCTCGGTGTGGGGGGGCAGAGCCGGCACGTCGACATGCACGTAGCCGTCGGCGGACGGCGTGACGACGCTCTCGTGATAGAGCGACACCTTCCCGCCCGAGCCGGGCTTGTAGACGCGCACGCGAAGGGGCGAGGTTCCGGCGTAGTAGGTCCAAAGCACCGCCCCGCCCCAGGTCACGTCCCCGGCCTGGATACCGGACGGAAACGAGCTCGCGCTCGCTGCAATGCTGGTCGGGTCGAAGTCGATCTCCACGGCGGTCGCGTCGGAGACGACGTCGATCGGGGCGTCTGCCGGCGCATCGGCGGGCCCGTCCAGCGACACGTCCGGAGCGGCGTCGGAGCCGGCGTCGCTGCCGCCGCTGCTCGCGTCGACACCCGCCGAGCCGCCACTGCCTGCTACGCCGCCGCTGCCGCTCGTCCCACCGCTGCCCCCCGAGCCCGCACCGCCGCCGGTGGCGGTGGCCCCCGTGCCGCCGGTGCCCCCCGTGCTCGTGCCGCCGCCGCCGTCGTCGTCCGACGAGCCGCCGCAGGCGACTGACAGCTGAATCGAAGAGAGGGCGATGCCCAGGGCCCAAACCACACGCCGCATGGGGCGCAGCATACGAGGCAGTCGCGCAAATGCCAGGCCGGCGTGCGCTCTGCCCGCGCGCGCTACGCCCGGACCAGGCGTGCGCTGAGCGAGCCGCCAATCATCAGCGCTCCGAGCCCGGCGAGAAGCCCGGCCGAAACCCCCGAGCCAAGGTCGGGCACCGCCCGCGCCCACAGCCCACCGACGGCGACCCCCACGGCCATCGAAGCCACCAGAACCAGAGTGTTGGCCGAGCTCACGGCCGTCCTACGCGCGACGGGCCCCCACCTTCCCAGCCAGGGTCAGGGGTGGGGCCGACGCGGGTCGGGCAGCCCGGCCAGATCCGGCTCCTTCTCCCAGCGCTCGTGGAGCGCATCCCAAACGCCCCCACGCTTGACCGAGCACTCGTAGCAGAGCACGTCTTCGTCGTTATAGGCGAAGGCGCGGTCGGGGCCGGGCGCGATCTCTGCGCCGCAGTCTGCGCACTGGGTCAGCTCGGTGGATTCGGTTTGGTGCATGGGACTCGCGGGGGGACTACCACAGATCGCCCGCAAGTGTCAGCGATCGCGCCGGGCTTCCGGCGGCGGGGCTCGTGCCCTAGGCTCCAGCCCGGCACGATGAATGCCTACCTCGTCGAACGGTTCGTTCACCTGCTGGGGGCGTTCGGGTTCGTCGCGGCCCACGGCGCCACGGCGGCCATCACCTTCAAGCTGCGAAAAGAGAGCGACCCCACCCGGGTTCGCGCGCTCCTCGATCTGTCACGGTCCACCCGCGGCGTGATGCACGGGTCGTTCACCCTGCTCTTGCTCGGTGGCATCGGAGCCGGGTTCCACGGCAAGTGGTGGTCTTCGGGCTGGATCTGGACCGCGCTCGGCCTGCTGATCGTGCTGTTCGCGGCGGCATTCCCGCTGGCGGTGCCCTACTTCAAGGCGCTGCGCGCCGCCGCCGAGAGCGAGCCCCCGAACCAGGCCGAGCTCGAGCGCCTGCTCCGGTCGCCCCGAGGCCTGCTCCTGGCCGGGGTAGAGACCCTCGGCATCCTGGTCATCCTCTACCTGATGACCTTCAAGCCGTTCTGATCACTTGCGGCGCCGCTGCTCGAGCGAGAGCGCGACGAAGCTCGACATCAGATACGCAAAAGTCTCTTCGTCGCTGTTCCAGGTGCGGGCCGCCCCGACGTGCTCGTGGCACACGACGCCGACCATCTTGCCATGGGCCCAGATGGGCACGTCCAGCATCGAAGAGATCGACAGCGGCGCTAGATAGCTGGCAGAGAAGCACGACGTCCGCGGGTCGCGATGGGCGTCGTTCGCCGCGATCGTCCGCTCGGTCTGCAGTGCCGTGAAGTACGGAACGAAATCCGCCTCGAACAACACCACGCCGGCGGTGTGACGGCCCGCGGCGCGCTCGAACAAGTCGGCGCAGATGATCCGCTTGGGCTTGTCCTCCAAGAACCAGACGCTGACCCGCTCGACGTCGAGGGCGCTGCAGGCCGCTTCGTTCACGCGCCGCACGGTCGCCTCGACGTCGCCAGCGAACAGGCTGCGCTGGGTCATCAGCTCGACATAAGTCGACAGGTGGCGGCGCAAGGCGCGAACGTCGTCGGCGCCCGAACGCGGCGGAGCAATGGCGCCCGGTTGGGCTTCCCCGCCCGAGGTGCTCGGAAACTCTTGCCGCAGGCGCGCCATGGCCTGGTCCAGCCGAGAGAGCAGCTCGGGGGTGTCCTCGACGGACGCCGCCTCGGTCGACGTGAGCTGAGCCATCGACGCCAGACGCATCTTGGCCACGAGCCCTCCCATCCGGCTTGCCTCTTCGAAGAACCCCCGACTCCGATCGCCCATCCGTGGAACGATACCGCGGGCCCCTTCCGCGCGGAAGTAGCCAGTGCCACGTTCGCTTGCGCCGGCGGCCAGCGGACGCTAGGCCTCGGCCCGTGAATCGCTCGAGCGTCGTCGCAGGGGTCGTGGGGCTGTGGGTCTTGGGGGCATGCGCCACCGCCGAAGAGCCGCGCAAGCAAGGGCCAGGCTCGGGAGGGGCCGCCGGTGTGTCGGGCGGGGACGCTGGCGGCGTCGGGGGCTGCGTCGGGCACGGCGCGTCGGGCGGCGACGGCGCGTCGGGCGGCGACGGCGCCTCGAGTGGCGCCGGCGCCAGCTCGGGGACCTGCACCGGCGGGGCCGCCGGTGCGGCAGGCTCGGGCGGCAGCGGTGGCGCGCCGCAGTGCGACGACGCGTACAAGCGCTGCCAGCACGAGTTCAAGTACCCGGCGGGCAGCGAGACCAGCGTCGAGCTTCGCGGCAGCTTCGCCGCCGACGGTTGGACCGCGGGGGTGCCCCTGGCCAAGTCGGGCAGCGAGTGGAAGGCCAGCGTGGACGTGCCCTATGGCGTCGACGTGCAGTACAAGTTCGTGATCGACGGCACGAAGTGGGTGACGGATCCGACCAATCCCACCAAAGCGCCGGACGGCCAGGGGGGCGAGAACTCGGTTCTGACGGGCGTGAAGTGCACCACCTTCACCTGCGCCCCCCCGGTGATGGGGACCTTCGACTGGCGCGACGCGGTGCTCTACTTCGTGTTCGTCGATCGCTTCTTGGACGGCGACGCCACCAACAACGGGGGCGCCATCCCCGGCGTCGACGCGCCGGCCGCGTATCACGGTGGCGATTGGGCCGGTGTGCGCAAGAAGCTCCAAGACGGGTACTTCACCGACCTTGGAGTGAACGTGCTGTGGCTCACGGCCCCCATGGACAACCCGAACCAGGCCGGTTGGGGCACGGACGGCCACCAGTACAGCGCGTACCACGGCTACTGGCCGCAGAACCTGGACAAGGCCGAAGAGCATTTCGGTGCGCTCGCCGACCTCAAGGCCCTGGTGTCCGAGGCGCACGCCAAGAAGATCCGCGTGATCCTCGACTATGCGATGAACCACGTGCACAGCTCGTCCCCGGTGTTCACGCAGCACCCCGAATGGTTCTGGAGCTTGGATTTCGGTGGCAAGAAGTGCGTGTGCGGCGAGGGTTGCGGCTGGGAGGGCCCCGACGCCAAGCGCTGCTGGTTCCGCGACTACCTTCCGGATTTCGACTTCACGAAGCCCGCGGCCCGCAAGTTCAGCATCGACAACGCCATCCAGTGGGTGAAGGACACCGGCATCGACGGCTTTCGCCTCGACGCGGTCAAGCACATCGAAGATGCCTGGGTGACCGAGCTGCGCGCGCGGGTGAAGTCCGAGATCGAGACCGTCAGCGGCGAGCACTTCTACATGGTGGGCGAGACGTTCACCGGCGACCGCGCCACCATCAAGTACTACGTGGACCCTAACGCCATGCTCGATGGCCAGTTCGACTTCCCACTGCGCGCCAAGGCGGTCTCGGCGCTGCTCACGCGCAGCGCGCCGATGACGGACCTGGATGGGTTCCTGGCATCGAACGAGGGCTACTACGGCCCGGGCATCATGAGCACGTTCATCGGGAATCACGACGTGCCGCGGTCGATCCACTTCGCCGCCGACACCCCGGTCTGGGGCAACGAATGGGCCGATGGCAAAGACAAGGCCTGGAGCAATCTCCCCAACCTGCCTTCGGGCCAGAGCGCGTTCGAGCGGCTGGCCAACGCGTACACCCTGATCTTCACGCTGCGCGGCGTGCCGCTGCTCTACTACGGCGACGAGATCGGCATGGCCGGCGGCGGCGATCCGGACAACCGGCGACCGATGCAGTGGACCAACCTCTCGAGCGGTCAGAGCCAGCTCTACGCCCACGTGAAGAAGCTCACGGCCATCCGGGCGGCGCACCCCGCCTTGCGCCGGGGCACGCGTTCGGCGCTGTCTGCCACCACCGACACCCTGGCCTACAAGATGCAGCACAACGCGGACGCGGTGTACGTGCTGATCAACCGCGGGGACGGCGCACAGCAGGTCGGCGGCGTGCCGAACGGCGCCTTCGACGACCTCTTGAGCGGAGCGCAGGTCTCGGGGCCGTCGGTGAGCGTGCCGCCGCGCAGCTCTCGGATCTTGGTCGCCAAGTAGCGCACCTGTACCCATTCCGTACACCGTTCCCCTGGACTGGCCCCGTGGGGTGTGCGAACTTCCGCCAGCCATGGGTCTCCGCTTCGCCGCCGACGTCCGCACGCTGATCTGGGTCGCGCTCGCCGCCGTGCTGCTGGCAGCCCAGTTCGCGCGCCCCGAGCTCGCGCCCTACCTGTTCTGGCTGAGCATGTACTTCGCCCTCGCCTGCGGGGTGATTGCGCACAACCACAACCACTGCCCGACCTTCAAGGGGAAGCGCGCGAACGAGATCTTCGGCCACGTGATCTCCGTCTTCTATGGCTACCCGACCTTCGCCTGGATCCCCACCCACAACCTGAACCACCACAAGTTCGTGAACCGGGCCGGCGACGCCACCATCACCTGGCGTCACTCGAAGAAGAACAACCTCTGGGTGCTGGTCACCTACCCCATCGTCTCGTCGTACTACCAGTCCGAGCCGATCAGCGCGTTCATCAAGCAAGCCAAGCAGAAGAACCGCAAGCTCTACCGTCGGATCCAGATCCAGTACGCGGTCTGGGCCGGCTCGCACGCCCTGCTGCTGGCGCTGGCCATCGGCCTTCACGGCACGCGTCAGGGCTTGATCCTCTGGTCGCTCACCTGCCTGGCGCCGGCGCTGTTCGCGCTCTGGACCATCATGGTCTTCAACTACGTGCAGCACATCCACACCGACCCCTGGTCCAAGTACGACCACTCGCGCAGCTTCGTCGGTGCTTGGACCAACTTCTTCTTGTTCAACAACGGCCTGCACTACGCCCACCACGAGAACGCGGGCGCGCACTGGACCAAGCTGCCAGAGATCCACGCCCGGTCCGCCGCTCGCATCGACCCGCGGCTCTTGCACCAGAGCATGTGGTGGTACTTCATCCGGCAGTATCTGCTCGCTCCGTTCGTACCCGCGCTGGGCACCACGCAAGTCGGCCGAGCCGCCTACGACGCCGTTGAGGCCGAGCAGGTGGCGACCGCCGACATCGGGTTCGGCGAAGAAGGCACGAACGAAGCTATTTTGCGGGCCTGAGCTCAGGCTTCGGCCAGAGCCGCGTGGGCTTCGCGCAGCACGCGGAGCGCGTCGTCGTGATTGAAGCCCAGGGTGCGCGCCAGCGCATCGAGCGCGTCCATCTCGCCCGCCGCAACGAAGTCGTCGACGAAAGCCACACCGGCCGCCAGCCGCAGCGCCAGGTCGCGACTCTCGGGCGAGGTCAGTCTTCGGCCGACGTCTTCCAGGCGAAGGGCGAGCCCATTTGCTGCGAGCGCAGTCGAAAAGCGCTCGACGACCTCGCCGAGCTTCAAGAGCGGAAGCGTCAGCTCCAATCGGCGGCCACCGCGCCGTTCGCCCGCCGAGATGATGGCGCCCAGGCTCTGCGAGAGGAGCAAGAGCTCGTCCCGCGCGAGCTCGCCGTCGGCCGTGGCCATCAGATACATCGCCTCGAACACCGCCTCGAGCTCGCCGGCCATGACCCACTCTTCGGTGGTCAGCTCGGCGCCCATGGCCAGACTCTTCGCCCAGAGCGCGATCGCCTGCTCCGCGAAGTCACCAGTACAGAGGAGAGCCAGTCTGGGTCCGAGCATGTGCCCCGTCCCCAACCCCTATCATGCCTGACGGTCGGGCAGCCGGATGATTCGGGTCACGCGGCGGAGCGAGGCAGCCAGATCCGCACGGTGGTGCCATGCCCGTCTTCGCTGGCGAGCTCGACGTGGCCGCCGTGCGCCTGCACCACGCGCTGCACGATGGGCAAGCCCAGGCCGGTGCCGCTCGGCCGCGTGGTGAAGAACGGGTCCAGCGCTCGAGACAGCGTGGCCGCATCCATTCCGCTCCCGGTGTCCCTGAGTGTGACCAGGACCCCTTCGCGCTCGGCGTCTCGAGCGGTGAGCTCGACCGCGATCGTGCCGCCAGCCGGCATGGCCTGGGTCGCATTCTGGATCACGTTGTCCAGCGCGGCCCGCAGCAAGTTCGGATCCGCCTCGACGAAGCGTGCCCGGTCGTCGCCATGCACTTCGAGCACGTGGCGGTCGCCCAGCGGCACCTGGGTGTGCTCGATGAGCTCGATCAGGTCGATGCGCGATCGCTTGATCGAGGTGGGGCGTGCGAAGCGCAAGAGATCGGTCACCAGGTGATTCAGCCGGTCTGCCTCTTCGCTGACGATGTCCAGCAGAACGCCTCGATCCGCGTCGGCCACGACCGGGCGACGCAGGCCTGCAACGGCGTTGCCGATGATGGCCAGGGGGTTCCGCACTTCATGGGCAATGGCCGCTGCAAGCTCGCCCACGGCCGCCAGCTGCTCTTTCTTGGTCAGCTCGTTCTGGACCTCACGCAGCTCTTCGTGCGACGCCGAGAGCTGCTCGGTCGCCGTGCGCAGCTCCCGCTCGGTGCGCGTCAGCTCGGCAATCGTCCGCCGGTAGCGGAACACCAGGGTGCTCGCGACGCTGAAGGCGTAGAGCATGAAGGCGTGGGGCGCCAGATACAGCGTGTTCTGGACGCGCCCCGAGGCCAGCAACATGTCGTTGCCCGCTGCGGCAACCAGCACCAACCCGCCGCCGAGCGCGAAGTAGGCTTCGCGCTGGCCGCTGCGCGCCGCGCGCAGCAGCCCCGCCTGCGCCAGCAGCAGCTGAAGCCCGACCCATCCGAAGCCCACGCGCGCCACGAGCGTGGGCTCGGCGCGCCAGTGCACCAGCCCCCACCCGAAGACGTTGGCCTCGGAGAGCACGGCTGTCTCCAGGCGCCACCAGTACCCCAGCGCGACCGCGACCTCGAACAGCAGTGCCACGGCGTAGATCGCCACCAGCCAGCGTCGCTCGACCCTCTGCCCGACGAACCGCGCGACGAAATGCAGGTTCAGCGCGGCGGCGATCAGCGCGGCTTCCATCACCCCGGTGACGGCGTCCAGGCGCTGCCCGATGGTCAGCGCGACGTGGGCGCGCGCGCTGGAAGCGCTGTGGTAAGCCAGCGCCAGGCACATGGTGCCGTAGATGAGCAGGTCCCTTTCGCGCCGCGCGACCAGGTGGGCGAGCGCGAAGAAGACCCCCAACGCGAGCTGGGTCACGCACCAAGCGGTGAGGATGCCGCTCAGGTAAACCGAGGCCACGTGATACCTGGGCTGGGATCATAGGTCATCGGCGAATGCCGCAACGCATCAATTCCGACATGATCGGGGTCATGTAGGTCTTCTCGGATGCGTGGAACGACTTCCGAGTGGACCGAGACAGCACAGTTCTGCGCGGCGCGCCCCGCAGCGACCCGCTCCTCGACGAGCGAGCCAGCGGCACCGAGCACATGCTGGGCAACGACGCCATCGTGCGCGGCGCGCTCGAAGCGGGTGTGGCGTTCGTCGCGGGCTACCCGGGGACGCCATCTTCCGAGATCACCGATGGTTTCGCGCGCATCGCCCGCGCGCGCGAAATCGCGTTCGAGTACTCGGTCAACGAGAAGATCGCGCTCGAGCTGGCCTTCGCGGCAGCGCTGGCCGGGGCCCGCTCGCTCACCGCGATGAAGCACCTTGGCCTGATGGTGGCCGGTGACCCCATCTCGACCATTCCGTACGTCGGGGTCGAGGCAGGGATGGTGGTGATCAGCGCCGGCGATCCCTCGTGCCACACCAGCCCCAACGAGGCCGACCAGCGCCACCTCGGGCCGATGCTGCACCTGCCGATCCTCGATCCGAGCACGCCCGCCGAAGCGCACGCGATGACCCGCGCAGCCTTCGAGCTCAGCGAAGCCTGCCGCCTGCCCGTGCTGATCCGCACCACCACCCGCGTGGCGCACAGCCGCGGCCCGGTAGAGCTCGGCCCGTTCCGGCCGCGGCACGCCACCGGCTTCGTGAAGAGCCCGGCGCGCTACGTGCCAGTTCCGGCGAACGCCCGGCGGATGCGCATCGAGCTGAAGGAGCGCGTCAAGCTCGCCCGCGAGTGGATGGGCCGCTCGGGGTTCTTTCGACTCCAGGGCCAGAGCCCCGACGTGGTGCTCGCCTCGGGGGCACCGGCGGCCACCAGCGCCGATCTGATCGCGCTGGCGGGCGCAGAGGGCAAAGTCGCGCTCTGGCGCCTCGGCACCGTGCACCCGCTGCCCGAGGCCGAGCTGGTGGCCGCGCTCCGGGGCGTCCGGCGCGTGCTCGTGGTCGAAGAGCTGTCGCCCTTCCTCGAGAACGCGCTCTTGGCGCTGGCCGCACGCCACGGGCTGTCGCTCGAGGTGTTCGGCAAGCACTCCGGTCACTTGCCGGAAGAGTTCGAGTACAGCGCCGAGATCATCGGCCGCGCGCTGTTCGAGGTGTTCGGCGTGGGTGAGCTGCCGCGCAAGAAGCCCGCCCTTCCCGTGGTGCCGGTGCGTGCGCCCTCGCTCTGCCCGGGCTGTCCGCATCGCGCGGCCTTCGTCGCGGCCCGGGCCGCGTTCGACGAAGACCAGATCTACATGAACGACATCGGCTGCTACACGCTGGGCTACGCGCCGCCGCTCAGCACGGCCGATGCGCTGCTCTGCATGGGCGCCGGCTTCTCGCTCGCCGCCGGCGTGGCCAAGGTGACCGGCAAGCGCACCGTCGGCTTCATGGGCGACTCGACCTTCTTCCACGCGGGCATGCCCGCGCTGCTCGACTCGGTGAAAGAGAACGCCAACGTCGTGGCCGTGATCCTGGACAACGAGATCACCGCGATGACCGGCTTCCAGGAGAGCCCCACGCGCGAGCAGCGCGTCGAGGACGTCGCCCGGGCGCTGGGCGCGCGCCACGTCGAGACCATCGATCCCTACGAGCTCGAGGCGTCGACGGCCGCGTTCCGGCGAGCCCGGGGCGCCCAGGGGACCAGCGTGATCGTGGTGCGCCGCGCCTGCCCGGTGAACTCCGCGCGCAGCGTCGGTTCAGCCGCGCGCCCTCCGGCGTACGTGGCCGATCCCGAGCGCTGTCGCACCTGCGGCCGTGCCGAGCACCACCTGCGCTGCGACGTGCCCATCACCGAGGGCTTCGAGCGCAACCTGGCGCGCGTGGCCGCCGAGCGCGGCGCGCTCGAGCTCGAGTCCGGCGTCGCGCCCTGCGCCGAGCGCTGCCCGCTCACGCTCTGCATCCAGGGCTACGCCGGCCACATCGCCGCCGGCGAGAACGCCGAGGCGCTGCGCCACGTGATGGCGCGCACACCGCTGCCGGCCTCGGTGTGCCGGGTGTGCGACCGGCCCTGCGAAGAGGGCTGCGTGCGGAGCGGCCTCGACGAGCCCGTGGCCATCAACGACCTCAAGCGCTACCTGGTGGACTGGGCCGAGCGCGAGCGGCCCGAGCTGCTCGACACGCCGAAGGAGGCGGCCAACGGCCTCGCGGTCGCCGTGGTCGGCGCCGGCGTGGCGGGCCTCTCGGCGGCCCACGAGCTGGCGGTCCGCGGCTACGCGGTCACGCTGTTCGACGCCGAGGCCCAGCCGGGCGGCCTGCTCACCCACGGCATCCCGGAGTACCGTTTGCCAGCCGCTCAATCGGCGCGCGACATCGCGCGCGTGCTCGGGCTCGGCGT
>Ga0138256_10002270_pt1 | contig 20681 bp, 23 predicted proteins | sample KNB2016incub_MG_FD_105486 | JGI IMG/M metagenome (GOLD analysis project Ga0138256, IMG submission 105486) | Active sludge microbial communities from wastewater in Klosterneuburg, Austria - KNB2014incub_MG | ecosystem: Engineered > WWTP > Activated sludge > Unclassified | place: Austria... | reverse complement strand
GAATCAACATATCGTTGCAAAAGAGATTAATCACATCGACGAACTACGACAAAAAGATACAATGCGAAGATTACTTAGTCTTGCAAGTACGCGTGAAGGTCTTAGTGCGATTCAGGAACTTAAGGAGCTTAATAAGTAATGCTTTATATATTGTGGGTTAATTAAAAGCGCTCCCACTATTATTTATAAACTTTAATTAAAGCTAAATCTGTGCTAGAGTAACAGTATGGAAAATGAATTAATGAACATCAAAAATAACGCGGTTTCTCTAATCCTTGATGCGAAAGACGAGAAAGAATTGGAGGAGATAAAACTCCAATTCTTAGGAAAAAGTGGAGCACTGACCATCGCCATGAAAGAATTGGCAAAACTTCCCCTAGATAAAAGACCCGAAGTCGGGCAACTTGTTAATGAGATAAAAAAAATTATTGAAGAGAGTATCGATAACTCAAGCGCTGGTTTTCATACTCAGAAAATCGAAAGAATTCAAAAAATTGATGTAACAGAACCCGGAATTAAGCCTCCACTTGGCCATTTACACTTGGTTACTCAGGCAATTGAGGAGATTACATCGCTTTTTGAGAAAATCGGCTTTTCTCGAGTCCGATATCCAGAAATTGAGTTCGATTGGTACGCTTTTGGAGCTCTTAACTTCCCTGAAAATCATCCGGCTCGTGACGATTGGGAAACTTTTTTTATTGATGAGGAACCAGATCCCAAATACGGTCCGATCCTCCTAACTCCACACACCTCAAGCGGACAAATCAGAGAAATGGAAGAACAGGTCAAAAAACAAAAAAAATCAGGTGAAGAAATAAATATTAAGATGCTTAATATCGCCAAAACCTATCGTAGACAGTCAGATATCTCACACGTCCCTATGTTTCATCAATTTGAAACTCTGGTAATTGGAGAAGATATCTCAATTGCTCATCTTAAAGGAGTCTTGGACTATTTCGTGAAATCATACTTCGGGCCTGATCGCAAATCAAGAATTAGACCATATCATTTTCAATTTACTGAGCCTTCTTTCGAAACTGATGTTTCTTGTGGAGTTTGTAGCGGTAAGGGCTGTAAGCTCTGTAAGGAAGGCTGGCTTGAATTAGGAGGTGCCGGCATGGTTCATCCAAACGTCTTAAAGAATTGTGGACTAGATCCCAACAAATATACTGGCTTTGCCTCAGGCTGGGGGGTAGAACGTGTATTAACCATGAAAGAAGGTATAGAAATTGATGATATTCGATTACTTTACTCCAACAAATTAGAATTTTTAGAACAATTTTAAAATGAATATAAAAATACTAGACTCTTGGCTAAGAGATTACCTAAAGACTAAAGCAACTGCTCATGAAATTGCGAAGGCTATGTCTCTAGGTAGTGTCTCAATTGAACGCGTAGAACCCTATAAAAATGACTTTGTATACGATATCGAGATTACGACCAATAGAACTGACCTAATGTCAGTAGTCGGACTTGCTCGTGAGGCATCAGCTATTTTACCGCAATTTGGTTTTAGTGCAACGTTTACTCCTCCAAAACTGATTGGAGACCCAAGGCCGGTTGACGATCTTCCGCTCGAGATCATCAACGATCAGAGGTTAGTTGGCAGAATATGTGCTGCTGTTATGGAAGTGAAAGTTAGAAGCTCTAATCCTCTTATTCAGGAGAGACTAGAAACCTCTGATATCCGAAGCCTCAACAATATTATTGATATCACTAATTATATTATGCGGACAATTGGACACCCGGCTCATGTCTTTGATTATGATCGGCTAGCCAATCAGACTATCCGCATTCGTGAATCTAAGAAGGGAGAAATGATCACAACTCTTGATAATAAAACTTATCAGCTTTCTGGTGGAGATATCGTTGCAGACGACGGCCAAGGTGAAATTATTGACCTACTTGGAATTATGGGACTACAAAATAGTGTCGTCACAGATGAGACCAAAAGAATTGTACTTTTTATAAATAATAATGATCGACATAAAATGAGAAAAACCTCGATGACTCATGGAATTAGGTCTGAGGCAGTTCAAATGAATGAAAAGGGGATTGATCCCGAATTAGCTCTTGAAGCACTAATGTTTGGCGTAGAGCTATACCAAAAAGAAGCAAATGGTCGGCTAATCTCCCCAATAATTAATATTCATGAGAATCCATATAAGGAAAAATCTATTACAGTGACTGAGCAGAAAATTAAGCAGATTATGGGAGTTCCAATATCAGCTATTGAAGCTGGGGATATATTAAAAAAACTTGGTTTTCAAATAAAAGTTGATAGACAGTCTATTACTGCAATTATTCCCTCAAATAGAGCAAATGACATAGATATTCCTGAAGATTTAATAGAAGAAGTTGCCAGAGTCTATGGGTATCATAATTTACCCGATCTATTACCGCCAATTTCGAAAGTCGAGATTATCCCATTTGGCTCAAGTCCAATATATTGGGAAAATCGGACCAAACATGCTTTTAAATACTGGGGATACACAGAAGTTTATACTTATCCTATGGTTAGTGAAGAAATGTATGAAGGCCCGACAGAGACTGCAGTCAAGTTAAAAAATCCACTTGGCGAGGAATTTGTCTATATGCGCCTAACTCTTGTACCCAGTCTTCTAAAAGTAATGCAGGACAATAAGCAAGCCGCTACCATGCATATTTTTGAGATAGCCAATGTCTACCAAAAAGGAGATAAAACTCTTCCTAAAGAAACGAGGATGCTAAGTGGGTTGGTGAAGAAACATCATGCCAATTTCTTCGAGGTTAAGGGCCTTCTTGAACAACTTGCGAAAGACTTTGGCATTCATAATCTAAATTTCTTTGCCTCAAAATCTAGCCTAGAGACAGAAATACGTATTGGAAATGAGAGCATTGGCAGCATCGAGATCTTAGATGAAAATATTATCAACTTTGAAATAAATTTTGAAATTCTCACAACTTATGCTACCTTGCATAAAGTCTACAAGCCACTCGCTAAATACCCATCTATTATTGAGGATCTATCCTTTATTATTGATGAATCTATACCAACGGGTGAGATAATAGAGACGATTAGAGAAGAAAGTCCTCTAATTTCTGAAGTCTCACTCCTTGATAGATTTGAAAACTCTCGAGCTTTTCATCTATTATATCGAGATATAACTAAAAATCTTACAAATGAAGAGGTGGGGAAAATAAGAAAGGCGATTATTAAGACTCTAGAAAAAAAATACAAGGCTGAGGTTAAATAGTCATGGACCAACCTAAGCAATACTTTGTTGCCTGTGCTGTAGTATTTAATAATCAAGGTGAAATCCTCTTAACTCAAAGGAATAATCCTTCCAATGCTGAAGTCCACGGCAAATGGCAGTTACCAGGGGGATCTGTAAAGCCAAAAGAGCATCCAAGAGACGCGGCGGTCAGAGAAATTAAAGAGGAGACAGGACTTGTTATTAAAATCACTTCTGATAGACCTTTTGTTTTTTCACATACCTTCAGCGATGGAACCCATGTAGTACTTATTGCTTACAAAACGAGTTATTTGTCCAGTGAACTTGATATTTCTCAAGACCTACAAGAAACTATGGCTGCTAAGTGGTTTAACCCTAATGAAATAAATAATCTTTCTTGTCTCCCAGAAACCCACGAATTAGTATCTGCCGCTGTAAGATCAGAGGGTTAAGGAGTGGGAGTTGCAGTCGGCTCAGATTCTGAAGCTGAATCACCACCAGCTTTCTGCTTCACATCGTCAGGAGGATTATAACGCTCCTCATCCTTATGATACTGTTGTATCCATGCATTTATCCCGTCTTGCCACCTATTCTTCCCATCAACTGAGATAGGATCGCGTTCTAAAAATACCCAGTAATCTTTGCCATCTTTATTCTGATAAACAGGAGAGATGGTCGTTGGCTGTGTTCCTTTAATGAAAAAATCTGACCTAGTAGGCTGACCGTCCCTAGGTAGTCCTCCAGTTAACGGGTCAACCTGAAGTGCGATGATATCATCTGGTTTTCTTATTTCTTCATCTGGCTTTCCTTTAAGTGCCATCGTCATAAGCGCGTGCCAAATCGGAGTTGCACCAGTAATACCAGAAGAAATAGCTTGATTCATTGGACTATTATCGTTGTTCCCAACCCAAGTACCTACAACCACTGAAGGCGTATATCCGAAGGTCCAATTATCGCGTTTCTCATCGGTTGTTCCAGTTTTCGCAGACACTGTTTTTCCAGCAATGCGAAGATAGGAATTAGATCCAAACTCCTCACTTCTAGCATTATTATCTAAAAGGATATGCGAAATCAAATATGAGACATCCTCTGGTAAAACTCTTTTCCCCTCACGTTCTTTAGCTTTATAAAGGACTTTTCCCTGACTATCTGTAACTTTTAGAATCGCAATTGGATCCTGTCTGATGCCACCATTGGCAAAAGTAGAATATGCTGTCATCTCATCAATCATATGAACTTCTCTTCCCCCAAGAACCAAGGAGTACCCGACACTTTTCAAATTTTCGTCGGTCGGTTGCCAAGAAGTTACCCCCATATCATAGGCCAGCTGCATAGCATCCTTAATCCCGACCAAGGCCAGCATTTTAACAGCAGGAACGTTGAACGAATTACCGAGTGCGAACCGAACCTGAACTGGCCCACGATATTTACTGTCATAGTTAACAGGAATATAGTCTGGTTCGCTATCAGTTGTTTTAAAGTTAGTCGCAACATCCATAAGCATAGTTGAGGGTGTGTAGCCCTTCTCAAAACCTTTTGCATAGATAATAGGCTTCATTGAGGATCCAGGTTGTCGATTAGCCTGAGTTACGACGTTGAAATTACCATCAATATCATCGCTGAAGTAATCCTTACTTCCAACCATAGTAAGTATTTCGCCGTTCTTTGGATCTTCAATCATGGCTGCGCCATTACTTACATCATATTTTTTGAGCCCATCAATCTGATCCTTAACTATCTTTTCCGCCTGTGACTGCATTTTATAATCAAGAGTAGTCGTGACCTGAAGCCCTCCAGTTTGAACCATCTGATCTCCAAATTGATCTGCTAAGAGCTGCCTGACGTACATCACAAAGTGACCAGCTTTGAGGTTAGCTGCATGCTGAGTAAACTTATAATTTTTAATTTCTAAAAGTGCACTATCCGCCTGTTTTTGAGTAATATATTTATTGGCGACCATTTGCTTTAGGACCGACTGAGTGCGACCGATATAATACTTATTTCCACTAAATGGAGTATAGAGTGATGGCAACTGCGGAAGACCTGATAAAAATGCTGACTGAGCGAGATCCAGATCTTTTGCACTCTTTCCAAAATACTGTCCTGCTGCTGCCTCAGCTCCGACTGCAGTTCCACCATACGGAATATTGTTTAGGTACATTTCCAAGATTTGGTCTTTACTAAATTTATTATCAACTTGAATTGAGAGTATGAGCTCCTTAATCTTTCTAGAAAGTACCTGCTGATTGGTAAGCAATACATTCTTCACAAGCTGTTGTGTGATTGTTGAACCTCCCCCCGCAATTCTCCCTGCTAGAAGCGATCTTGCAAAAGCACGGAAAATACCAAACACAGAAAAACCTTTATTCTTATAAAAATCTTTATCTTCAATTGAGATAGTGCCCTGACGTAGATATTGTGGAATATCAGCCAATTTTACATAAGTCCGATTTTCATCTTGATATACAGAGTAGAGTAGCTCCTGGTTGCGATCATAAATTCTTGTTGCATCACTGTATTTTGAAGTAACAAGCTTACCTGGAGTTGGCAAATCGCGGCTATACCAAACAAAAAGAATAGGGACAATGATTATTCCTGCAATCAATCCATAAAGAAGAAGTCTAGTTACTTTGCTCCATAATGAAACATTATTAAACGATAGAAAAGCAGGTAGTTGAAATCCTTTGTGGAGTCTACTTCGCCGTCTGGAACGGTAATCTGTCATAGGTAATATTCATTATAGCAAATCATATTTTGATCGCAAAAAAATATGTTATACTCAAGCTAATGGAAGCAGCAAATGAGATACTTCACCGAGGAGTAGCAAATATAATTCCTGGAAAAGAAGAGTTGGAAAACGTACTCGAATCAGGAAAAAAACTAAATATTTACTTTGGCATCGATCCCACAGCCACTCAAATTCATCTAGGTCATGCTGTGCCAATTCGTAAACTACAAAGACTCGCTGAGCTTGGGCATAACGTAACGTTTCTAATTGGAGATTTTACTTCACTCATCGGCGATACTTCTGATAAAGATACGGAACGTCCAGTTCTGACTAGCGAAGAGATTGAGAAAAACTTCCAAACTTATAAAAGACAGGCTGAAAAAATATTAGATTTTTCTATAATTACAATTAAACACAATAGTGAATGGCTTAACAAACTTTCCTTTCCAGAAATAGTTAAGCTTTCACAACATTTTTCAGTCGGAGACTTCGCGAGTCGAGAACTTATTAGAAGACGACTCGACCAAAATAAGCGTGTAGGTCTTCATGAATTTTTATACCCCGTTATGCAAGGTTATGATAGCTATTTTCAGGACACAGATCTCCAAATAGGTGGCACAGATCAGACTTTTAATATGCAAGCAGGGCGTACTCTCCAGAAGGACCTTCGTGGTAAAGACTCTTTCGTCCTTGCAACAACTCTACTTGAAGGAACTGATGGAAGAAAGATGAGTAAGTCATGGGGAAATGCAATCTGGCTTGAGGACAGTCCGCAAGATATGTTCGCTAAGGTAATGTCTATAAATGATGAACTTATAATCAGATATTTTACATTGGCCACAAATATATCCTCTGAAGAAATTATGAAAATTGAAAAGGATTTAACCTCTGGGGCTCATCCTATGGAAATTAAAAAAATTCTTGCAACAATTATTACCAGTGAACTTCACTCAAGTGAAGAGGCAGCAGAAGCTCAGAAATATTTTGAAAACACTGTTCAAAATAGAGAGTTACCATCTGAGATTCTCGAAGTTCTGCTTCAAAGCTCTGATGATGAATTTTTGACAGAGGACTTACTAGTTGAACTAAGCCTAACCCAATCAAAAGCTGAAGCAAAACGACTTTTTGAACAGGGTGGAGTAGAGCTAGATGGAGAGCGAGTCATGGATCCGAAGGTAGGCAAAACTATCAATCATGGCTCAATCCTTCGCATAGGTAAAAGAAAAATTGTCAAACTCCTTAGACCCTAGTATAATCATTAAATGAACTTCCTTCGCGACCATGAAAAAGCCTTTAAAATAATTACAACTATTGCATTAATCGCATTAATTCTATCTTCATTTCTGCCATTTTTTATCTATCTCTTTCAGTAATCTATGAACCTACAAACTAAGGTCGGAGAAGTCAACCGTAGCCTAAAAACGTATTCTAAACGCCTCGAAAAACTAGAAATTTTTACTCTCCGTGATCTTTTATATCATCTTCCTTCTCGATATGAAGATTATTCTCTTATTTCAAAAATTGGAGAGTTACAGGAAGGTGAGCTAGTCACGGTTCAGGGTAAAATCACAAAGCTTTCAAATACTTATACGAGGTCTAGAAAAACAATCCAGAAGATCAAAATTGAGGACGACACAGGCTCACTTGATCTAACTTGGTTTAATCAACCTTTTATCATCAAAAACTTTAATGAGGGAGATGTCCTCTCTATATCTGGAAGAGTTGAGTTATTTGCCAGAAAACCGACCATTATTTCTCCAGAATATGAGGTTTTTACTGGAAGCACACTTCATACAGGAAGGATTATTCCGATCTATCCTGAGACAAGAGGTGTTTCTTCAAAATGGTTGCGAAAACAAATTTTTTTAATTCTAGAGCAATTTTTTATCCAAGATTATCTCCCGCCAAGAATTATTCGAGATCACAAACTGTGGGAACTCGAAAAATCTATAAAACTTATTCATTTTCCAGAAAATCTAGAGCAACCTCTAGACGCTCGCAGACGCTTAGCATTTGATGAGGTTTTTCTACTTCAAGTAGCCGCCTTTCAAAGGAAAAAAGATTGGAAGGAAGCTAAAATTGGGCCTAAGCTACTAATCAAGGATCAGGATTTAAAGGAGTTTAAGGAAAGTTTACCATTTAACTTAACAAAGTCACAGGATCAGGCAATAGAAGATATACTTACTGATTTTAGCAAACAACAACCAATGAATAGACTTCTCCAAGGAGATGTTGGAAGTGGCAAAACAATAGTAGCAGCCGCAGGAATTTATGCCTCCTTCCTTAATAATTATCAATCTGCGATCATGGCTCCGACAGAAATTCTAGCCGAACAGCACTTTCAGACACTATCAAAATTCCTTAGCCCTTTTGGTATAGAGATTGGACTAGTTACCAGTAGCAATAAACTAGAGAAGGCAAAGAAATATGATGTTATCGTCGGGACACATGCACTTGTAGCAAAATCTGTTAATTTCATAAAACTTGGGTTCATTATTATTGATGAACAGCAACGCTTTGGTGTCTCACAAAGAGGAATACTAAGGGAGAAGGGAGAAGATCCACATCTCCTGACGATGACAGCTACACCAATACCAAGAACTATTGCTCTAACTCTATATGGAGAACTAGATGTATCTTATCTCATAGAAATGCCAAAGGGTAGGAAGATTATCAAAACTTGGCTTGTCCCCAATTCAAAAAGAGATGGAGCCTACGACTGGATAAAAAAAGAAATTAAAGTTAATAAATCACAAATATTTGTTATTTGTCCATTTATTGAACAATCAGAGAACATGCAGACGGTCAAAGCAGCCACTATTGAATTTGAGAAACTTCAGACGGAGATTTTCCCTGATCTCTCACTGGGAATGCTTCATGGTAAATTAAAATCTCGGGAAAAAGAGCAAATTCTCACATCGTTCAGAAAAAAGGAATTCGACATTCTAGTAGCAACACCCGTAGTTGAGGTGGGGATAGATATTCCAAATGCAACAATCATGGTAATTGAAGGAAGTGAGCGCTTTGGCCTTGCCCAACTACATCAGCTTAGGGGGCGAGTAGGGAGGGGAGAGAAGCAATCATACTGTCTGCTTTTTACAGAAGCAACGCAGGAACAATCTATCTTAAGATTGAAAGCTATGGAAACAATGTCTCAAGGTGCAGCACTTTCAGAATTTGACCTTAAAATGAGAGGCCCAGGTGATCTTTTTGGAACAAGACAGTCTGGAAGTAGGATGCTAAAAATTGCTTCATTTTCAGATACAGATTTATTAGATGAGGCGAAGCGTGCAGCGATTGGAATTTTTCCAAAACTCAGCTCCTCTCCAGAATTAAAAAGGGAAATAGATCAACTAATGACATCAGTAGTTAACCCTGACTAGAATTGACAAAAGACGATCAATCCTCATACACTGAATGTATGCCCGAAAAATATACATTACAAGAACCTCCAAAACCTATTCCCGTTCTTGAGCCTGATAAGAAAAAGTTGAGTAAATATTTTATTATGGGAGGAATAGGAGTTGGATTTATTTTCATATTTATTCTAGGAATTGTATTAGGTCGAGGAGGCACTTCAAACAACACTAACAAAACGATTACTCCTACTCCCACAGTAAGCCCAATTAATTCAACGAAGATAACCTCCTTCCCATCAAATACTCAGGAGATGCCACTTATTGATTTCTTGCCTAACAAACAGTACCTAGATGATACTTATGTAGTTATATCTCAGGAAAAGCCTCACCAGACACTAATTCTCTCCGTTTCACGAATTGAACAGCAACGTAATTTTACACAATACACAAAAACTAATTATTTTGACGGAACTTCATGGGATAGAAAATCAACTATGGCAAGCATCAATTCAAGTAATATTACGACAAATCCACTTCTGAGGACCTGGGTACCTTCATCAAACAGTTTACAGAATAATCTAAGCCCACTTGCAAGTCTAACCCTACCCAAGAATGATATTTCATTTTCATCAAATGACTTAAGTAATGAAATTAGCGTTCAGAGTAATCCGGGATCAACAAAATTTATTTATCAAGGGAAAGGAACATTAACAATTAATGATGATACAACCCCTGCTTATATTTTCTACAGTAGGACATATTCATTTAATGCATCAGATCTTAGTTATCTAACTAAGCCAGATCAAATTATCTCAAACTGGTTGATGTTTTGGGATAAAGAGGGAACCTTTTACTATCTAGATGACCATAAAGGACCACAGACCTCAAGCAATATACCATCCTTTTCAATTGGAGTGATAGCAGACGGAACCTCAATCCTACGTACACCTTCTGAGTCGACAAGTATTGAGACCAATAACACAGTCAAAACTTATAACGTAACGTATAACTTTGCGCGAAACATAGCAGTCTTTCTTCCTCTTGTTAGCTCTCTTAATAAGTCTGATAAAAAGACATATTCATGGATAACGTCAAGCGGAGAAGGGACAGCAGTTAAGGCTGAGGGAAGAAAGGTCAGTGGAATTGGCGTTGTAGAGTATATTAGGCAGGTAGATAAACTATAAATCAATCACTATCCTCAAGCCATAATGATCTGAAAGATCTGGATTATTCACCAAATCAAAGCTATTTGCCTCCATCCCAAAGCTCGTATAAATAAAATCAACTGCTAGGCCCAATGGGAAGAGTTCTTTTACTCGGTGAAGATTGGGATTTAGGGTATTCTTCAGTCCGGTTTGTAACGAATGGTTAATAGCTAGCTTATCAAATCTACGAATAATTTCTGAGTTCTTAGTAATATTAAAATCACCTGTAAGCACAAATGGCTCTCTTATCTTTTTTATAAAATCCTCAAGGACTTTTACTTGGTTAACTTTATATGGTTCATCATGGGGAGTTGGTCCCCATGCTAAATGTGTATTAATTGACCAAAAATACTTTTCTTTCAACTTAAATTGTAGCGCAATAGCATTTCTTGGTAGATTACGGGAAAAATCGCCACCCACCTCCCACCTATCAAACCTAGAAAATGGTTTTAACCAAATAACTTCATCCGAAACAAGATCTAAGCTTGATTTGTAAAATGTCGCATTACCATAGTAAGACGAAGGATCTTTAGCTTTATGTGTGCCGACTGCTAAAATACCCTCCATGGATAAAGCATCTTTAAAGACACTAAAATTATCAGATTTATCCTTACTTAATTCTCCGCCACTAACTTCCTGAAAATGTACAATATCAAAATCCTGAATCCTACAATATTCTATGATCTCCCGAAGCATCCTCCCATTTTGAATATTAAGTTGAAAAATTTTCAATTTCATATAGTTAGTATAACAAAGAATCTGAACTTGTTGCGATTGAGCGTGAAATAGGCTATAATATCCACATGTCACAAGAACCTAAAAAGCGCCATTCAAGACAACGCCAAGGGAAAAGACGAGCAGCTATCATTCTTGCCGTCCCAAATACCATTACCTGTAATAATTGCAAGGCACAAATACTTCCACACATCGTCTGCAAACACTGTGGTTTCTATAAGGGAGAAGAGGTCATATCTAAATCTAGTCAACCTAAGATCGCTTAATCAACAGCTAATATGAAGACGTCACACGATCCTCGTCACTTAAAGCGTCAACACACAGTACAAGAACTCTTCAAGGTCCAATTCCACAAACAAGCAGTTTCAGAACGGGCAAAAGATATTCTCAACAACCAAACATCTCTTGATGAAAAAATCCAAAGAGCAGCTCCAGAATTTCCTATTGATAAGATAAACCGAGTAGATCTATCAATCCTCCGCTTAGCAGTCTATGAATTAACGATAGAAAAAACAGAACCTATCAATGTTATAATTGATGAAGCTGTTGAATTAGGTAAAGAATTCGGCGGAGAAACAAGTCCTAGCTTCATTAATGGAGCTTTAGGGAATATAATAAACCATGAAAAATCTACCCCAAATATCAAATAAACAACTTTTTGAGCAAGCATTTACGCATAGGTCTTATCTAAATGAGGCAAAAAATGAGCTTGAGTCAAATGAGAGACTAGAATTTTTAGGAGATAGCATTCTCTCCTTTGTTGTCTCTCAATATCTATATGAAACTTTCCCAAGCTTTGATGAAGGTATTTTAACCAATCTTCGCTCACTTCTCGTGAATACAAAAAGTATTGCTAACGCAGCGCGTACCCTAGAATTTGGACAATATCTAAAACTCTCGCGGGGTGAAGAGGAGTCAAAAGGTCGTGAAAATGAATCGCTTCTAGCAAACTCCTTCGAGTCATTTATTGGAGCGGTATATCTTGACCAAGGGATAGAGGAAGTTAGAGAATTTATAGGAGAAATGCTTTTCCCACAAATTGACGAAATTGTTAGAAAAAAAGCCTTTAAAGACCCTAAAAGCCTACTTCAGGAATTTGTTCAGGCGAGAAAACAAAGTTCGCCAGTCTATAAAGTGGTAAATGAAGAAGGACCACCTCACGCCAAAATATTTACAATTGGAGTGCTTGTTAACCAAACTCAGATCGGGATGGGAGCTGGAAAATCTAAGCAACAAGCTGAAGAAGAAGCGGCTCAGAAGGCATTGATCTATCTAGAAAATGAAGAGCTACCAAAAGCTCAGTAATTCCCTTGAGAATATTCTGGATTTCTGGTACAATACTTTGTAGCTAAGAGCACTAAACAGGCTTAAGCGTTAATTATGGCAGTAGTAATTAGACTTTCCAGAACAGGTAAAAAAGGCGAACGCAAATTTCGTGTTGTTGTCAAAGAAAAACGCAGTCGCCGAGATGGTGACAATATTGAAGTGCTCGGGTGGTATGAAATGGGTAAGGATGGTGGTAAGAAAGAAATTAAGATGGAACGCTACAACTATTGGCTATCGCAAGGCGCAGCTCCCTCAGCTACTGTAGCAGGTATTACTAAGTAATCATGAAAGATACGCTTCACTACATAGTCTCTTCAATCGTAGATAAGCCTGACTCCGTAATAATTTCAGAAAATGAAGAAGAGGGCATGGTAACACTGACTATTTCTGTCGACCCCGAAGACATGGGTAAAGTGATCGGTAAAGAAGGAAAAGTAATAAGAAGCATACGTAATATCATGAAAGTAAAAGCTATGAAGCACAATATCCGCATTAATGTTACACTTGCAGAGCAGGAGTAACTTTTCCTCAAAGAGTTGATTCTCCATTTTTTATGATAATTTCTATTCTCACGCTTTTCCCTGAAATGTTCTCAGGACCCTTTAGTCAATCTATCATTAAGCATGCCCAAGATAGAGGACTGATAACAATTAACTTCATAAATATACGAGATTTCGGCATAGGCATGCATCAAACAGTAGATGATACTCCATATGGAGGAGGTAGGGGGATGATCATGAAAGTTGATGTACTAAAAAATGCAATCGACTCCATTTTAGATAAGAATCTTACAAAAGATGAAGAAAAAGTAGTTTTACTAACAGCTGACGGAGCCACTTATAATCAACGTACAGCTGAAAAATATTCTGAGCTAAAACATCTAATTTTAATCTGTGGACATTATGAAGGAATAGATGAGAGGATTCGTTCATTCGTAGATGATGAGGTCTCAATTGGCGATTTCGTGTTAACCGGCGGAGAAATCCCCGCAATGCTAGTAACAGACTCAGTAACAAGACTAATAACTGGAGTTCTAAAGCAAGACGTAACTAATCTAGAATCATTCTCTCACCAACATGGAGACTCAACACTTCTTGAATTCCCCCTTTACACAAAACCTCAAGATTTTATGGGATTATTAGTTCCTGATATACTTTTGTCAGGTGATCATAAGAAAATAGATGAATGGAGAAGAAATGAATCTATTAAAAAAACTCAGAAGCACCGCCCTGACCTTATAAAAAAATACTAATTACCACTTTCTGTAGCAGTCTCCGTAGGTAAAAAATTAGGAGCATCCAAAGATATCTGCGCATTTTGCCAGATTGCTAAATCCTTTAATAACTTCTGATTATTCGGGCTTAATGTCTGGATGGGATTGGTATAAGGGAATTTTGTGCTTGGAGAAAGATATTTATAGAAAAAATTAACTTCAAGGCTGACTGCCATGTCCGTATATTCTACCGAAACAACCTCAGATAAAGGCAATTCTTTCGTTAGCTGAGATAAGAATTTTTGTAAACCTGCTGCATCTCCCTGGAGTGACACCTTAACAGTTATAGTAGTCTGAGGAGACAGCTGAGCCGACTTGGTTGATAAATTACCGATTTCAATCGAATAATCATTTCTCTCCATGTTGGAGACGGTTGTAGCACCATCAATCGATTCAATCATACCAGCATAATCTTTCTGGTAGGGAAGTGCGGTTGCAGCAACTGCATAATCCTTATCTAGCTTTGACTGAGCCATGCCTTCAATTAATGACTGGTTAGCTTGAAGTTGCGATACTCTTTCTTTGGTAGCTTTTATCTCATCCTGAACCGAAAACCAATCATGAGTTTGAGGCAATATACCTTTCCATACTATTAAAGCTCCTAACAAAAATACAACTAGAACTCCAGCAAGCCTAAACTCAGGCAAATCCTTATATTTGAAGTAAAACAATCGTATGTCTTCAAAAGTTCTTATTGTAGATATATCACGTAACATAATTCTTAGAGTAGGGTAATAATAAATCTTGCTCTAAAGTCAGACGCTTGTTTATCATTTCCAACCTCAATAGCTATTGAATCCAAGAATACACGGGAAAGATAGGTTTTAGCACTAACCATTTGTCCAAGCAAATCCATGTATACCTCAATATCCTTACTATTTGATGACTGTACAGTAAGAGTTACCTGCTTCTTCTCAGCAGTAAATTCTTTAATCCTTACTCCCTTTGGAAGCTTTGAAATAAATGCCTTTAATATTTGATCAAACACTGAACGCTTTGCGACAATGGTTGAGATATCATTCATTCTCAGAATTAGGAGTGTCTGTTTTCTAATTTTATCCTCTGATTGAGTTAGTATCTGATTTTGCTTAAGCTCTTCTTGTTTAAGAGATGTTAAGGGTGAGGCCACAACTAGTAGAAAAAACGTCATTGATATTAGAGTCACCAAGAAAAGGAAACCTAATGCTCCAAGGCGCAAATAGCGAACTTGGGAGCTAAGCTTGTACTTTCGACGCTGTTTTTTACTGTACAGTAAATTAATCTCACTACTCATCTGACCTCATGGCTAAGCCTATTGCAACTGAAAAGCGCGGACCTTGATCTAGGAGCTCGGGGGAAACCCCAGTAACAGCTATTGACTTCCATGGATTCCCGATCACAGTCTCAATACTAGTATTCTTAACAAAGAATAGATCAATTCCAGGAAGAAGTGAGCTCCCACCAGTTAGTATCATTTGCGAGATCGGAGAATCATTCTTATATTTATCAACATAATAGGCAATAGCCTTTTTTACCTCAGTAAGTAGACTCATTAAAATTGGCTGTAGAGCGTTGCTTATCTTACCACCAAGACTTTGATCGTTAATCCCATACGTTTTCTTATACTCCTCTGCCTGAGTGGGGGTAAATCCAAAATTAGAAGCGATAGAACGATCCATGGCAGCTCCTCCCAAGGGGATAGTGTAAGTAAATACTATTGTTCCTGATTGAACGATAGCAAGAGTTGTACTTAGAGCTCCGATGTTTACGAGTAAAATTACTGTTTTTGAATTTGCAGGGATTAGCGCCCTAACAATTGAAATGATCTCAGTCTCAACAACTGCGATAGAAAGACCTGCCATATCGACGATTTGCTGGTACCGATGCACGAGCACAGTGGGCGCACCAACTAGGAGAACTTGCATTTTAGGACTTACCTCATTAGTAACATTCCTACGCACGACTTTATAATCTATGGACATTGTATTTAGGGGGGCTGGAATTTGCTGCTCTGCCTCCCAATAGATAGCCGACGATAACTCCTTGTCAGACAATTCAGGCATCTCAATAACTTTTGTAAAAACTTGATTTTCTGGTAAAGCTATGTTGACACTCTTGGTCGTTACTTTTGCATCAACAACAATTCTCGAAAGCGCCTGTGCCATAGCTTCCTGATCTACAGGCGACTCTGAGTACATTCCTTTCGCTGGTGTTACAGTCATCAAACACGACTTGAGCTGAAAACTATTATGGCTTTTTTGCATCCACACCAACTTAATTGAGGTAGCCCCAATATCTAATCCGAAAACATTCATATTAGTGAGAAAAAAGTACGTAAGAGAAGAATTCCATCGGCAGACGGGGGTATCCTTTAAAGACGGTGATTTTACGGGATGTCCCTTCAGACGTACCAGTAGAGACTATATTTTGACCCTGTGAAGGAAGATTTACTCCAACTCCACTCACGCCAATAACCGTTGAGGTGTACAGGGGTATTATTCTCATTAAGAGCCCGTTTGTCACAGCTATTGAATAACTCCGTAAAAATGTTGTGCCACTTACTGTAGCGCCTGACTGCTCACTTACTGCATGATTTGAAGCTCTTCTTGCATCACATGCATCAACTAACGTATGTTTTATAGCTGGATTAGCCTTAGAACCTGAAATTACTAGTATTTCAAGGGCAGCTGCCTCGCAATCATTTCCACTAGTTGACCAATATACTTTAACTGTACCATTTAATGGAGAAGCGTAAGTTGGGTAGGTCGAAAGCCAGACATCAGCCCCATCATCTTGAAAGACTGGAGATAAATTATTAACAGGTATAAATGAGCCTGAGATTGTAGAAACTGAGCCTGAGAACGAGGAGCCATTTGAAAGATTAGTGCTTGGGAGAGTATTACTTGTACTATTAAGTAATTTTTCTACACCAGCCTCAGCTGCAGAGAATGCTTTTTGGGAAGACTCACTTTCTTTTGTAGTTCTTAAAGTTGTTACAGTGTGTGATATAACACTTAAACCCACGGTCAGAGTTACAACCATTATAAGAATAACGATCAAAAGCACTTGGCCACGCTGATACTCAAATGAAAACCTCATCGTAATTCTATCGTAACAAGCTAGGTAACCACTGTCAATCTATGGCGCTTACTGAACATTCCTAAGAACTACAGAAGTCTGGAAGTGAATCGGGGAATTATTCTCAACTAAGTCATTTCCATTCTTTTTATTTAACGTAAAGGAGATAGTCATGGTAGGGCTATCATGTGGACTGGCCTGAACACAACTAAATGAACAGGCTGTAACAGCTACAGCAGAACTATTAAGCATATTCGCACTATTACTAGCTATGACACCGCTTGAAGTATCGCAGGAGAAAGTCGTTGTATTATTATCGACATTCCTAATGGTTATAGAGTTAAACTCCATAGGTGTTGGCGTGGGTCCTGAGTAACATGAATCTGGCGATTCAAGAGACACTGAGTAGCGGACCATACGACTCATTTGTGAGAGTACAAAATTACCATTTTGTTGAATTGTGGCAATAGAATCTGACTTATTTGCTCCTCTTAGAGTTGAGGAAAGGGTCTGAAACATCAGAGTTCCCACAAGCCCAGTTATAGCCAGAACAGCCAACATCTCAACAAGAGTAAAGCCCGACTGAAACCCCCTGCTTTTCTTGACTGTGCTCATGGTCTCAACCTCGTGTCATAATTCGTATAACATGACTCAACCTGAACATTATGACAGTAAGGATTAGACGAGCTTGTACATTTACCATCTCCATAACTTACAGTAACAACGGCTCGAATAAATGTTTTACCTGCAATTGGATTTTGTGGGATACACTTAGCATCGTTCGGTTTAATATCAACCTGTCTAGAGAAACTATTTCCCACATTTAGACCGCAACTTGAGGTCTTTGGACCACAACTTCCAGTTGTTAACGTCAAAATACTGCAAGAAGAATCCATACAATAACTATTATTACCGTTATTTGAAAGCAAAACGAGCTGAGCCCAGTTAGTATCTTTAATATTACGAACTGTCTCGAGTCCATCTTGAGCATATTGAATGGCCCGGGTTCTTGAGGAACCTTCCGAAGCATTATTCAGTGAGCTTGTCATCATAAGAGTAAGTGCTGTAAGTACGACAATACCTGCTCCGAGTGCAACAACTACTTCAACTATTGTTTGGCCTTTCATTTTCATATTATTGATAGGTAACAGAACCTACAGGACTAACTGAGAGAGTAGTAGTTGAGCCATTTCCTGAAATTACAACTGAACCTGATCCAGTCACTCCTCCAGTTAAAACATTAAATCGGTAACTCGTTGAGGTCGTGCCGCTACTTGAAAAATGCATATTGGCAGGGAGCCTTTTTACGACTGGAGGCACGAGTGCGGCTTTTGTTCCTGAGCAGACAGTAGACATCTTATAACTATCAGCATAGGTGCATCCTGATCCTGCTGTAAGACAAATATCAACTACATAGCCATCCAAACTACCGCTGCATGTCGAGGGCTTTATTTGCGAGAGAGATCTAGACTTAGCATCATTAAAAAATGACACTAGCTGACTACCGGCCTGCTTGAGGGCTGAGGTTTTATTAAAATCAGAAAATGACGCGAGAGTCACAGTCGAAATAATAGCTATTATTGAAAAAACAACTAGAAGCTCAATTAATGTGAATCCTTTTGCATGGGCAGATAAGTACTTCATTAGGGATTGGTCAGGACATAATACTTTCCGGATGAACAGGAACCACTAGTAGCACCTGGAGAGGTCGCAGTTGAATCGGTGTCGCCATCATTACTATTCTCAAGACAAGCAGCCAGTGTATAAGTTGCACCTGTCGCACTTGTATAAAAATAATTTCCACCATTATATGAAGCCGAGGAGAGAGGGTCGCATGGAACTTTCGTCATATAATTTACAGAATTATAAGTAAATGCAACTCGACTTGCATTAACACAGGTTGAGGTATTCGTTACTGACTTATTAGAAAAGCCATTAGGATAAGTCCCGATATCACTTTTATAAAGTTCAAGTGCAGACTGAATCTGACGAACATCAGATTTTCTTGAGGTATCACGAGCACGCTGCCTTACACCAATAAAATTAGCTGTGATTAGAGTTGCTAAAATACCAATAATGGCAATTACTACCAAAAGTTCAATGAGCGTAAACCCTCTTACTCGACCTATGTAGCTATGTCGCTTTAAAAATATTTTTAGTGATATGGCAGAAAAGTATTTTTTCATGGACTTATGTCAGCACTAGTTACACCAAAATTACAAATTCCTCCACAGGAAGCTGAAGGGTTTGTATTAATACCGAAAGTTGTCACACTATCACATACAGACCCATTACTATGACATGCTTGTGCGTCACTCCCTTTCTCCAGACTAGCATACAGTCCGTATCGTTGTCCATCAGCCGTAGTTCCATATACATACGTTCGTCCGTTTGTTGGATCTTTAGGAAGGGTATCTATATAGGGTTGCCAAGAAGTTCCCCAATTTATAGTTAATGTAGTATAAATTTTGTTATTTATAGCCTGTGGATAACGACCTTTATCTGCATAGTATCCCTCAAGTGCACGCTGAATTGCCTCTAAATCTGTTTTTCTTTTAGTATCATTTGCTTTGTGAACTTGCTGAGAGGGATTAATAACTGCAATCACCCCAGCAGCAAATAATCCGATAATGGCAGTAACTAATATTAACTCAATTAATGTAAATCCTCTATTGTATTTTGTATGTTTTGAAAAATTTAACATGATTTTCTATCTACATTCATCATCGCAGTTAGCTGTACAGTATTGCCCTGCACCTACCACAGCATGGTTGCATGTGCCAAGGGAGCAAATATAGTCCCTAGAACATCCCGCAGGCGTTGGAGTAGGAGTACCTCCTGAACCAGAACCTCCATCTGAGCCTGAGGAACTATCAGAGCCTGAGCTTAGACTTGAAGTGGAGAGGTGCGCACAACCAGCACCGTCTACGCTTCCCGAAACAATACATGCCCATGAGCTATCGTAATCAATTGGCACGCAGGCAGAAAGCTGAGTTAGGGAACATTGTGGCGTAGTTGGAGGATTCGCAAGTTTTGCGAAAATTACATTCCATTGAGAGCAATCTCCCAGATATTTATATACATAACAATTGCTATTCCCTGCACATGCTAGATCCTGGGGGACTTCTCTCATGTAGGTCGTACTATTCTCTGTCCAAGCTGAACCAAATGGCAGGACAGTGGGATAACAATTATGATCATTATAATATACGTCGAGTCCAGTTCTTAATTGTTTAATATCTTCTCTTCTTCGAGCATCATCCACCTTGCTTAATTGATGCTTAGGATTAAGCACAGCAAAAGCCATTGCGAGGAGTATACCAAGCATTGCGATAACGACCATTAATTCTACAAGTGTTAAGCCTGCCTGGAGATTAAAAAAATTTTTAGATTTTAATTTCTTAGAGTACATAATTTGATGCTATCTGAACTATCTCCTTACCCCATATAATCATAATGAATGTCCCAAGTACAAGAAAAGGACCAAAAGGCACAGTACCTCCGTGAAGCTTCTTCTTCTTAAGAAGAACTAGAATTAATGAGATAATTGCTCCGATAACGAAGCTCAAATATAATCCAAAAAATATACCTGGAAATCCGAGAAGCAGTCCCATACAAATCACATACAAAACGTCGCCAAGACCCATACCTTTCCCTTTAGTAACTAAGAAGATAACCAAAAAGAAAAGTCCTGCACCAAGTCCTGACAGAAGGTGACTAACCAATTCTGAGGGAGAAGCAAGGTAAATCAGGAGTAGAGCTGTAATACTTGAAATAACAACT
>Ga0138256_10002269_pt1 | contig 20687 bp, 6 predicted proteins | sample KNB2016incub_MG_FD_105486 | JGI IMG/M metagenome (GOLD analysis project Ga0138256, IMG submission 105486) | Active sludge microbial communities from wastewater in Klosterneuburg, Austria - KNB2014incub_MG | ecosystem: Engineered > WWTP > Activated sludge > Unclassified | place: Austria... | reverse complement strand
TTCCAGGTGGCGATCCGGTTGGGGTGCAGGTCGAACTGCTGGGCCAGCTCGCTCATCGTCTTGCGCTCCTTGAGCGCTTCCAGCACCACTTCCGTCTTGAACGTGGCGGTGAACTTGCGTCGGACTCTTCTGCTCATCGGTCAGGAAATTAGGCTGAGCCTACTTCCTGTCCAGTTTTTCCCGACCACCTCAGCTTCCCTCGCAAAGCCTCGGGATGAACTTCTCGCCCTGCTCAGCCGATCACAAAACGCGAGGTCCCGCCTTTCAGCGGGACCTCGGACTCCGAGTTGGCCGACCAGGGCTCGAACCTGGACTCTTCTGAACCAAAACCAGACGTGTTGCCAGTTACACCATCGGCCATCAGGTGTACCTGGCTTCCGCCGGAAAGCAAAGCCCTCCGCGAAAGCGGCGCAAAAGTAAAGATATCGGCCATACCTGCCGACGACGCCCGGCTTCCCGCTACGGGACGGCAAGTCCGGGCTACTTTCGCCCGCCCTGTCCACCGTTCGGCGGACGGCGTTTTCCCCCTCCTTACCGCATGGACTTCAAGAAGTTGAACATCGCCACGGGCTGGCTCGTCTTCTTAGTGGCGACGTGGACATACGTGCGCACGATCGAACCGACGGCCAGTTTCTGGGACTGCGGTGAATTCCTGGCCACCGCCAACAAGTTGCAGGTGGGCCACCCGCCCGGCGCCCCGCTCTTCATGATGCTCGGCCGCGTGGCCAGCGCCTTCGTGTCGCCGGAGAACGTGCCCGTGGCCATCAACATCCTCAGTGCGCTCTGTAGTTCCTTCACCATTCTCTTCCTCTTCTGGAGCATCACCCACATGGCGAAGAAGCTCGCCACGCGGGATACGGACGCGCCCCTTACCACCGGCCAGCTGATCGCGGTGCTCGGCAGCGGCATTGTCGGTTCACTGGCCTACACCTGGAGCGATTCCTTCTGGTTCAGTGCCGTGGAAGCGGAGGTGTACTCCATGTCCTCCTTCTTCACGGCCATCACCTTCTGGGCCATCCTGAAGTGGGAGAGCGAGGCGCACGAGCCGCACAACACGCGCTGGCTCATTCTGATCTGCTACCTGCTGGGCCTGAGCATCGGCGTGCAGCTGCTGGGGCTGCTGTGCATCCCCGCCATCGGTCTGGTCTACTATTTCAAGAAGTACAGGACCACCACCAAGGGCGTCATCTGGACCATGGTGATCAGCGCGCTCATCCTGGGCTCCATCCAGGCCGTCATCATCCCCGGCGTGGCCAAGCTGGCCGGCAAGTTCGAGCTGCTCTTCGTGAACGGCCTGGGCCTGCCCTTCAATACCGGGAACCTGGTGTATGGTGCGTTGCTGGTGGGCCTCACCGTGTGGGGGCTGATGTGGACCCAGCGACAGGGCCGGGTGATCGCCAATACCATCATCCTCGGTGTGGCCGTGATCCTGCTCGGGTACAGCACCTATGCCATGACCGTGGTGCGCAGCCTGGCCAACCCCCCAATCGACGAGAACAACCCCGAGAACGTCTTCAACCTCGTGAGCTACCTGAACCGCGAGCAGTACGGCGACCGCCCGCTGCTGATCGGCCAGTTCTGGGACAGTGAACTCTCGGACGATCGCGGCGATGGCTCCCCCGTGTACACCGCCACCTACAAGGTGCTGAAGAACGGGCGCCCGGAGAAGCTCTTCTACGACGGCTGGAGCGCCGAGCATTATGTGGGGGGCAAGCCCGAACTGACGGTGGACCACGAGTACATCATCACCGACAAGCGCGAGGGCACCGAGCCCAAGTACGAGCCGCAGTTCACCATGCTCTTCCCGCGCATGTACAGCAGCCAGGCCAGCCACGTGGCCCAGTACAAGGACTGGAGCGACTTCAAGGGTGTGCCCATCCGCTGGACCGGCCGCGACGGCAAACCCACCATCATCAACAAGCCCACCCAGGGCGAGAACCTGACGTTCTTCGCGAGCTACCAGGTGAACCACATGTACTGGCGCTACTTCATGTGGAATTTCGCCGGCCGGCAGAACGACATCCAGGCCACCGGGGGCGGCATCCTCGACGGCAACTGGTACACGGGCCTCAAGTTCATCGACCAGGAGCGGCTCGGCGACCAGGACCACCTGCCGCCCAGCATGACGGAGAACAAGGCGATGAACAAATTCTACCTGCTGCCGCTGCTGCTGGGGATCATCGGCCTGGTGTACCAGCTGGCGCGCAACATCCGCGACTGGTCCATCGTGATGCTCCTTTTCTTCTTCACCGGCCTGGCCATCGTGATCTACCTGAACCAGACACCGCTGCAACCCCGCGAACGCGACTACGCCTACGTGGGCTCCTTCTACGCCTTCGCCATCTGGATCGGCCTGGGCGTGTACGCGCTGTTCGATGCGGCCCGCACCCTCACGTGGAGGGAACTGGCCTACGGCGTAGGCGGCACCATCGGGATCGGGGTGCTGAAATACGGGGTGGAGAGCGTGGTGAGCGACGACCATTCCGTGTCGCTCTGCCTCTTTTTCATGGGTGGCGTCGCTGGTGCGGCGCTCGGCCTGATGTACCTGCTGCGCGGGATGAAGAACGACAGTGTGCCCGCCGTGCTCGCCACGCTCCTTGGCCTCATCGTCCCTGCGGTGATGGTGGCTGACGGCTGGGACGACCATGACCGCAGCACCCGCACCCCCGCGCGCGACCTGGCCGCCGATTACCTGGAGAGCTGCCCCCCGCAGGCCATCCTCTTCACCAACGGCGACAACGACACTTTCCCGCTCTGGTACGCGCAGGAAGTGGAAGGCATCCGCACCGACGTGCGCGTGGTGAACCTCAGCCTGCTCAACACCGACTGGTACATCGACCAGATGCGCCGCAAGGCCTACGACAGCGAGCCCGTACCCTTCAGCCTGGCCCCCGAAAAATACCGGCAGGGCACGCGCGACGTCGTGGCCCTCATCCCCCGCGACAAAGGTGCCGGCATGGACCTGAAGAAGGCCATCGCCTTCGCTGCGGACGACAAGAACATGCAGCCCATCTTCTCCCGCACGAACAAGGACGCCTTCCTGCCCACGCAGACCTTCCGCCTCGCTGCCGACAGCGCCTTCGTCTTCGGGCCGCAAGGCATGCTCACGCAAAAAGATACTGCACGCTGGACCCCGCAGCTGGAGTGGAGCCTGAAGAAGCAGTACCTGCTGAAGAACCACTTCATGGTGCTGGACCTCGTGGCCAACAACGACTGGAAGCGCCCCATCTGCTTCGCCGTGACCACCGGGCCGGACAGCTACGTGAACATGCAGGACTACTTCCGCCTGGAGGGCCTCGCCTATCGCCTCGTGCCGGTCTACGGCAAGGATCAGGACCCCAACACCTACGGCACCGTGGCCACCGATACCATGTACCATAACGTGATGAACAAGTTCAAGTGGGGCAACATGGATACCGAGGGCTTCCTCTACCTGGACGAGAACGTGTTGCGGATGACCACGAATCTGCGCCTTCAGCTGGCTACACTGGCCAACGCGCTGGCCGAGGAAGGACAGCACGAGAAGGCCAAGGAAGTGCTCGACCTGTGCATGGAGAAGATGCCTGAGCGCAACGTGCCCTTCGATCGCATCATGCTGCCGGTGATCGAAGCGTACTATACCGCGGGCGACACAGCCACGGCCAACACGCTCGCCGAGCGGTTGTTCACCATCATGGATGAGAACATGGCCTGGTATCTGAGCCTGGAACCGCGCTTCGTGACCCGCGTATCCGGCGAGATGGAACTCACCCACCTGGTGATGGAGCGCATCGCGCAATCCTCCAAGCTGCTGCACGGGCAAACGGAACTGGGCGATAAGCTGACCGCCCGGCTCGCGGAGATCGACGAGTTGTACAACGCCAAACTGGAAGATGCCGCCACACAAGGACGGCGCAGCTCCAAGGTCCGTTTCTGATCCACCGCACATGATCTGGCCGTCGGCGATCGAGGATGCGGCCGGCCGTCTCCTGCGGCTCGATGACCGCATGCTCTGGCGAGTGCGTTCATCAGTTGAAGAACGGACGGCCTACCTGACCTTCGACGATGGCCCCGTGCCCGGGATAACGCCCTGGGTGCTGGACACGCTGAAGGAACTGGACGTGAAGGCCACCTTCTTCTGCATCGGGCGCAACATCGCGGCGAACCCCGGCCTCTTCCAGCGGCTCAAGGACGAGGGCCACGGCGTCGGGAATCATACTTGGGGCCACGGGGACGGCTGGCGGACGGCGCCGCGCCCCTGGTACCGCGAGGTGCTCGCCTGCCAGGAACTCACGGGCACGGATCTTTTCCGCCCGCCCTACGGCCGCATCACGGGCCGTCAGCTCGCCGCGCTGCGCCCCCGCTTCCGGGTGGTGATGTGGGACGTGCTGGCCCACGACTATGAGGACGGCTGGACGGACGCGCAACGCATCGCCATCACCGTGCGCCGCGTGCGTCCGGGAAGCATCATCGTCTTCCACGACAGCGTGAAGTGCGCGGCCCGCATGCGTGCCTCCATGCCGGGGATCGTAGAACGCCTGAAAATGTCGGACTGGCGGTTCGCCGCCCTGCCTGGGGCTACTTCGGTCCGGTGATACTGGTCACCGTGTATTCCGTGCGCCGGTTCTCCGCGTGTTCCGCCTCCGTGCATGTGACGCCGGGACCGCAGTGATTCATCGGCCGTGTCATGCCGTAGCCTTTGGCGGTGAGCCGGTCCTTGTTGATCCCTTTCCCCTTCAGGTAGGCCACCACCGCCTCGGCCCGTTTCTGCGAGAGTTTGAGCTCCTCCGTGGCATTCCCGCGCGCGTCGGCATGCACGCCGATCTCCACGTTGAGCATCGGGTTCACCTGCAGGCGGTCGGCCAGCGCATCCAGCTCGGTCAGCGCGATAGGGTCCAGGCTGGCGCTGCCCGCCGCCCATTTCTGGTACTTCAGCGCGATGGGCCGCCCGATGGCGATCTCCTCCATGCGCAGGTCCGTGGCCTCGTTCAGGTCGATCACCCCGCGCGTCATGCCCTTGGTGCTCACGGGCACGCTCTGCGTGAAAAAGCCCTCCTTCTCGAGCATTACCTCGAATTGTTCATTGGCCTGCAGGCGGAAACCGACATCGCCGCCGGGGCCGGTGGCGCGCGTCTCCGTGTAGAAGGTCCCCATGTTCACCACGCTCACCTGCACGCCCTCCGCGAAGCCGATGCGGTCCCGGTTCCGCACGGCCCCGCGCAGCCAGATGCCCGCGTCGGGCACCAGGTGGATGTCCCGCGCCACGATCTGCTGCTTGTCGATGTTCTCGGTGCTCAAGTGCTGCTCCCCGTCGAAACGGCCTTTCATCCGGGCGGCTACACGGTACTCCCTCTCCTTCTCAACCGCGAAGGAGTATTTGCCGTTCACGTCGGTCTGCTTGCTCTCCACCGTTCCGCCCTTGTCGTCGTACAAGGTCACCTCCACCTCGATGAGCGGCAGACCGGTCTCATCGTCGATCACCGTCCCCGTACACAGGTAGCGTTGCTCGAGTGCGGCGTGCATCTCGAAAGCGTATATGTCATCATCACCCGCCCCGCCCGGCCGGTTGCTGGTGAAGTAGCCTTTCTTCCCGGCCGCATCGATGATGAAGGCGAAGTCGTCCTTCGGTCCGTTCACCGGCGCGCCCACGTTGATGGCCACGGAGAAGGCGCCATCGTCCCCGCGCTGCGCTGCGAAGATGTCCAGGCCGCCCAGCCCGGGCAGCCCGGTGCTGGAGAAGTACAGTGTACCGTCCGCGCCTACGGAGGGGAACACCTCGTTGCCCATGGTGTTCACCGCGGGGCCCAGGTTCACCGGCTCGCCCCACCGGCCGCCCTGGTCCTTGCATACGTAGATGTCGGTACCGCCGAAGCCGCCCGGCATGTCGCTCACGAAGTAGAGCGTGCGCCCATCGGCCGCCAGGGCCGGATGCCCCGTGGACGTCTCGGCGTTGTTCAGGGTGAAGGGCTCAGCGCCACGCCAGCCATCACCCGCCTTGCGCGCCGTGAAGATGTTGAGGCGCACCGTTCCGTTGCGCCCACGCGTGGCGCTGTTGCGCGTGTACCATAGCATGCCGCCGGACGCGTCGCGCACCACGGGGCCTTCGTGAAGCGGCCCGTTCACCCCGCCACCCAGTGGTTGCGCGTTCACCAGATCCCCTGTGGGCTGCCGCTGCGCCTCATAGAGGTCAAGGAAGGGTTGACCGTTCCACGCCGCGTGGCGCCTGATCGCCGTGCGCTCGTTGCGGCTGCTGCTGAAGATCACGGCGTCCGTGCCGTCCCAGGCCGTCGCCATGTCGCAATAGGGCGTGTTGATGGACACCGCACGCACCGTGAAACGGTCCATGCCATGGGCGAACTTCCGGGCGAAATCGCTGATGTTGCTGTGCGGCGGCACCCCTTCCGGCCTGGCGCTGGCCAGGTACTTGTCCATCCATGTCTCCGCCTCGGCGTACTTCGCGTTCCCCTTCAGCGCTTGCGCGTAGTTGTAATAGTCGATGGGCTGCGCGTTGAGGAAGCGCACCGCCTGAGCGTACCACATCTCGGCGTGCTCGGTGTCGCCCAGCTTCATGTAGCAATCGGCCAACCGCCTGGTCACGTGCTCGTTGGTGGCGCCCAGATCGGCGGCCAGTCTGTACTCCGCGGCGGCCGACGCGAAGGCCAGGCGCTGGTACTGGCGGTCGGCGATGCGGGTGTGCGCCTCGGGGTTCCCCCCCTGCTGGGCACGTACGGCCAACGCCGATGTCAGCAGCACGGCCAGGACAAGGAGATGTCGCATACGGCGGCCCATCAGAAGTAGCGCGGTGAAATGGTGCGTCCCCGGTCGAACCGGAAATCGTATGAGAGCATGATCTCGTGCGTGCCCGCGTTGTAGGCCCCGATGCGCGTGGTGGTGAGGTCGAAGGCGTACCCGGCCCGGAGCTGTTCGGTAAAATTGTACTGGGCCATCACGCCAAGACCGTTGCCAACGCGGTACATGGCGCCGAACCACACCTTCTCCCGGAGCAGGAAGTTCGCGTTCACGTCGAGTGATAGCGGCGCGCCCTGTACCACGCGGGCCATGACCGAGGGTTTGAACTTCACGTCGCGGTTCAGGTCCAGCACGTACCCGGCCTGCAGGAAGTAGTGGCGGAATTCCCGGTTGGTCACCACTCCTCCGTCCGTACCGATGGTGTTCTCCAGAAGCTTCGGCGCACTGAGGCCCACGTACCAACGGGGCGAATGCCAGAAGAGGCCGAAGCCCACATTGGGCAGGACCTTGCCCGTGATGCTGGCGTTGACGGGGTCCGGGTCAACGGTCGTGAGCGCCGCGATATCGGCCTGGAAGAAATTGATACCGCCCTTCAACCCGAACGACAACCGTGTGTCCTCCCCTGTTCGTATGCGGTAGGCCACGTCGATGAAGGCGCAGTTCTGCTTCGCGGGCCCGGCCACGTCGTGGATGATCGTTCCACCGAGCGCGAGTGCCCGGCCGGGCAGGGGTGAATGGACGGTGAGTGTCTGGGTGGAAGGGGCACCCGCAAAGCCCACCCATTGGTGACGGCTCAGGATCATGCCCGAGAGCACGTCCGCGCTGCCCGCGTACGCCGGGTTGAAGGCCAGCGTGTTGAACATGTACTGGCTGTACATCGGGTCCTGCTGCGCGAACGCGGCGGGAAGGGCCAGCAGCGCGGACCACACGAGCAGGATATGGCGCCGTGCCCTCATCGGTTCAGGTAGACGAAACCCTTGAACGGCTCACCGCCGTTGCCCAGCTCCAATACGTAGTAGTACGTACCCGTGGGCAGATCCCCGGGCAGCAGCGCGTTGTCCGACGTGCCGTCCCATACCACAGTACGGTTATCGTACCCGGCGGCCTTGTACACCTCGGAACCCCAGCGGTTGAAGATGCTGATCTTGTTCTCCGGGAAACCCTCGATGCCGGGGATCGTGAACACGTCATTCGTATTGTCCCCGTTGGGCGTGAAGGACTCCGGCACGAGCACCTCATCGTCGAAGCGGCAGGGCGAGACGCCCTCCACCGTGCGTGGCGCGCAGTTGTTCCCATCGGTGACGGTGATGCTGAAGGGCTGGCTTGTATAAACGGGAATGCTGGTGAACACGGATGGTGTGCCCGGTGCGAGTGTACCGGCCAGCCCCTCAACATTGTAGGTCGCCGGGTCACCACCCTCAATGGTGACGACCACCGTGTAGGTGCGGTGTACCTCATCGCAAACCAGCACGGTGTCCGTGACCCGCACGCCTTCGGCCACGGTGAGCGTGTAGACGGCCACGTCCGAACCGCACGCGGGCACGTCCCGCTGGTAGGTGAAGGTGTACACGCCCGCGTCAAGGCTGTCGAGTTGGAGCAGGGAGCCCGTGAGCCATCCCGTGCCGCTGTTGTCGGTCCAGCCGCCACCGGGTTCAGCGTCAGGCAGCAGCACGCTGTCCAGGTCGAGGGTGTCGCTGTTGCAGGCGAGCAGCGATCCGTCCGGGCCGGCATCCGGCGGGTCGTTCACGATGATCGTGAGCACCGCACTGGTATCATTGCAGGGGGCCTCGCCGGTGAGGTGATAGCGGAACGCGCCGCTGCTGCCCGTACCCGGATTGAAGACCGGCGGGCTCACCGGCGTGCCGTCGAGGGTGGTCCACGTTCCTCCGGGGTCGGGGGTACCGCCCAACAGGGTGAGCAGGCCGAAGGGGTTGCTCATCGTGCTGCAGAACGTGATGGTGGTGTCGGCACCGGGGTCGGGGTACACGGATACCGACAGCAGCACCACGCTCGAGGCCTCACCGCAGCCCGGGTCCGTCACGGTATAGCTGAACGGATAGGGCCCGCCCGCAGGAAGCTGTGAAGCATCCAGGATAGAGCCCGTGAGCACCCCGGGAATGCTACCAGAGGTCCAGACCCCGCCCGGTGATGGCGTACCTCCGAGCGCATCGAACATGTTGTAAGCCGTGTTGCCGCCACAGATGGCCAGTGTATCGCCGATGCCCGGGTCAAGGCCGGCGCCCACGACCACCGTCAGCGTGTTCTCGTCCCCGGAACACACCGCCACGGCCGGGACATCGTACTCGAAGATGTAGCTGCCAAGACCCACCTGCGTGGCATCGAAAACACCGTTCTGCAAGGCGGCTCCCACCCCTGTCACATCGGTCCAGATGCCGCCGGTATCCGCATTCGGACCCAAGGCCAGGAACAGGTCCACGGCCGCGGTGGTGTTGCAGACCGCCAGAGTGCTGTCATCACCGGCGTCCGGCGAATAGGTGAGCGTTACGGTGAGTGTGGCGGTCGAAGGCGTGCAGGCGGGATCGCCGGCAACCGTATAGGTATACACACCCGAACTGTCCACCTCGGGATCGAAAGAAGGCCCGTGCCATTCGCCGTCCAGGCTCCAGATGCCGCCGTTCTGAGCGCCTGTCAAATAGGTCTGCATGTCGAACTCACCGGCGCTTGAACAGGCGGCGAAGGTGTTCGACTGGCCGGCGTAGGGCGCCTCCGCTTCCGTGACGATCACGGCGGCCGTGTCGTTCGAACAGGGGAAGGAACCGCTCACCGTATAGGAGTAGGTTCCTGGATTGTCCAGTGCCGGTACGTAGATCCCCGAATGGCTCGCGCCATTGTAGCTCCATGAGCCCCCGATGTCCGGGGAGCCCAACAAGCTGTAGAGGTCTGTCTGGGCACCGTTCGCGCAGAACGTGTGCGTGACCGTGTTGCCGGCGTTGGGCGACACGGTCAGCACGATCTCCACCGTGGCCGAATCGTCCAGGCATCCCCCCCCACCGGGAACAACATAGGTATACAGCCCCGGGGTGCCCGTTGATGGATCGAACACGGCCGGCACCTCCTCGGGCACCTCGTTGTACCACTGCCCATCGGTATCAGGCAGGCCGCTCAACAGGTTGATCAGGTTGAACTGTGCCTGGCTTGTACATAATTGCGCCGGGTTGCCCGGTCCGGTGCCGGCATTCGGCCCTTGGATAACGGTGAGGGACAGCGTCGCCTGATCGCCTGGGCAATTGGCCGAACCGGCGAGCACATAGATGAAGCCGAAGAGACCCGGACCGTTGACCGAAGGATCGAACACGCCATTGCCGTCCACCGCCTGTGTGCCGTTCTGCTGGACCCAGGTACCGCCGGGCTGGGGTTGGCCACCCAGGAAGCCGACGAGGGGAGCATCCACTCCACTGCAGAGTTCACCGGTGCCATCATCTCCAGCGAACAAGGCGTCGGTCACGATAACGGTCACATGGGCCGTGTCCACCGGGCACGAACCGCCCCCGCTCACCGTGTAAATGAACGAGTATGTATTACCGGGCAACACCTCGTTGGCATGGAAAACCCCGTTCACCTGGTTCGGGCCGGTCCATGTTCCCGTGTTCTGGTATGTATCGCCGAGGCCGCTGAACAGGTCCACGCTGTCCTCACTGATACAAGCGCTCAGCGCACCGTCCGTGCCCGCGTTCGGTGCCGATACCAGACCGATGGTCACCGTGGCCGAATCGACCCCGCAAGGGGACACTCCGTTCACATGGTAGGTATATGCCCCGGGCGGGTCCGTGGTGGGATCGAAGGTTCCCGATGGCCAGGGAAAATGGCCCGGCCCGGTCCACATGCCCCCGGCCTGGGGTGTGCCGCCCAGCAGGCTGCTCAGCACCTGCACCCCCGCCGAGTTGCAGATCTGCACCGCCGTGCTGATGCCCGCATCCGGCTCCGGGGTCTCGACGATGAGCGCCTTCGCGGTGTCATTGATGCACGGCGCGTTGCCGTATACCACGTAGGTGTACTCCCCGGGAGGTGAGAACGCTACGTTGCCCGGATCGTACGTCCCCGGCGGATGCGGCGCGAAGCCCGGTTTGAACCATGTGCCCAAAGGGTTCGGGCCTCCGGTGAGGACGGTGATCAACGCGAAGGTCCCCGGTTCATTGCTGCATACCGGCCGCACCCCATCGTTCCCGGCCCATGGATCCTGATACTCGATCACGTTCACCTTGGCGGAGTCCGCTGGACAGGGTCCTTGTGCCGGAATCGTGTAGGTGTACACACCCGAACCATCGAACTGCGGGAAGTACCACTCGGAATGTGGTGCATGCGCCGGACCGCTCCATACCCCACCGGACTGTGGGTTGCCCGTGAGGTGGTTGATCAGCAGGAACGGCGCATTGTCGCTGCATACCGTGATCTGCCCTGGGCCACCCGCATCGGGCTGGGCCGTCACCGTCACCGTCACCCTCGCGCTGTCCGCCACACAGGTCCCGTTCGCCGGTTTTCGGTACCAATAATCACCACTGGCGTCCGTGGCCGGGTTGAAGGTGCCTGAGTGCGGCTGCCCATTGGGCCTTCGCCACGCACCGCCCGTGGCGGGCGAGCAGCCCAGATAGGGCAACAAGAGCGCTTGGGCCGAAGGATTGCAGAAAGCCGCACTACCGTCGCATCCAGCGTTCACCTCTTGGTACAGCGTCACGGTAAGCAGGGCAGAATCGGCCGGACAGGCTGCTCCTGCCCCGCCGCCCACCACGTACCAGAAGGCATACGTTCCCTGCGCGTTGGCTCCGGGATCGAAGAAGGGATCGGGCACCACCTGGCCACCCTGGTACCATACACCACCTCCTTCCGGAGCATCCGCCAAGGCGGTGAACAATCCGAACGAAGCGTCGGACGTGCATTTTGGCACATTGGTATTGGACCCGGCATGTGGCGGTTGCACATCCTGCACCGTCACGGTGGCGGTGGCGCTCGGGCATGGCAATACCCCGACAACGGTATACACGTAATTCCCGGGCTGGTCCGTTCCGGGTACGTATGTGCCGGTATGGGGCGAATTGTCGTACGTCCAAGAACCCGTGGGGGCCGGCGTGCCGTCCAACGCCGTGAAGAGGTCCAATGTGCCCCCGGTGAAGCAGTGCTGTTCGATGCTGGAAATGCCCGCATCCGGGAACTGGCTCTCGAACACTGTTACCCAAGCCGTATCGTTCGGGCAGGGCGTCGAGCCGACGATCACATATGAAAAGGTGTGGCCGTCGTTGTCCGGTGCCATGCTGCCGGGGTCGAACTGGCCATTCAGGACAGGTAAGCCGCCCTCATCCTTCCATAAGCCCCCAAGAGCGAACGTGCCGTTCAGCACATTGGTCAGTTGGAAGATGCTCCCATTGCTGCAAACCGTGGTGTCCCCGTCCAGGCCGGCGTTGGCGGCACTGATGATCTGTATCGTCACCGTGGTGATGGCCGGGCTACAAGGTGGCGTCCCACTCACCGTGTATGTCCAGTTGCCCGGCGGATCCACACCGGGGATGAAAGTGGAACTGTGTACCGCGTTGGAGGGATCCCGCCAGGTTCCATTTGACGCCGGGGAGCAGTTGAGCTGCTGGGTAAGGTTGAACGCGGGAGCGTTCTGGCAACGCGTGATCGTGTTCCCCGGAGGCGGGCAGCCGGCGTTGGGCGCCGGCACCTCCTGCACTGTCACCCGCGCGGTATCATTCTGGCAGGGTGCGCTGTTCGATGTGATGTACAGGAAGACCTGCGGGTTGTCCGTGGCGGGATCATAGCTTCCACTGAACGGTCCGGGGGGAACGGTCTTGCGCCATGTACCGGGCTGTTCGGCGCCCGTGAGGTAGGGGAACAGCGGTGTTGATGAAGCATTATCGCAAAGTGGTACGGTGGCATCGTTACCTGCGTACCGGCCATGCGCCACGGTGACGCTGGCCACTGCGGAATCCGACGCGCAGCCGACCGAACCGGAAAGCACATAACGGAACTGGTAGGTCTGACCGGCCGTCAACGTCGTGGCGTTCAGGAACTGGCTCACGACCTGCCCTCCCGGCAGAGCCTTCCACGTGCCCCCTGGCTGGGGGCCGCTGCCGAGGCAATTGAACAGGTTGTACGCCGTCTGGGTATCGCACACCTCGCAGGTCCCGTTCGTGCCCGCGTTGAGCATGCCGGTGATATGCACGGTGACATCCGCATGGGCGGGTGGGCAGTTGCCGTTTCCGGCCACGTTGTACTTGAAGTGGTACACACCGGGCGGGTTGGTGGCGCAGAAGAAGACCCCGTCACTCAAGCTTCCCGGAGCGATGCTGCCGATAGCCTGCCACGTGCCACCGACATCCGGGGTGCCGTCCAGGACCGGGAACAGGTCCACCTGGGCTGTGCCTTCGCAAACGGTGATATCCGCATCCTCACCGGGGTTCGGAGCGGGATTCTGTGTCACCGTCACGGTGGCCGTCGCGTTGGCGCATGGTCCTGTACCTGCCACAGTGTACGTGAACACATGTGGGCCAGAAGGGTTCGATGCGGGTGTGTACAGGCCCGTCGGGTCCCCTGGGGTCCACGTACCACCCGGGTCTGGACTTCCGTCCAGCAATGGCAACAGGTAGAACGGGGTGGCATTGCTGCACACCTGGAAGGTATCGTTCTCGCCCGCGTCCGGTGCCGGAGTTTCGTTCACCGTGGCCACCGCCGACACGTTCACGCAGGGCGACTGCGCCGTGATCGCGTATATATAGGATGCAGGTGCTCCCGTACCTGGATGATAGACACCCCCTCCGGTATTCGGGGTCCAGGTACCATCGTCATCCGGGGTCCCGGCCAGCACGCTGATCAGCGGCACGTTCGCCGCGTTACTGCACACGGCCGTGTCCCCGCTGATGCCCGCGTTGGGCTGCTCATGCACCGTAACGGCCACGAAACCCGTGTCGTTCAGGCAGGGCGCAGTGCCCGTAACGATGTATTTGTACTGCCCTTCGGTACCGGTGGCCGGATTGAACTGGCCCGAGGGGAAGGGCGCGTTCACCGGATCCAGCCAGGAGCCACCGCCATTCGGCGATCCACCGAGAGCGCTGATCAGGTTGACCGCCGCGCCCGTGTTGCACAAGGTAAAGGACCCGTTGGTACCCGCGTTCGGTGCCTGATGCTCCACCACGGAGACCGTGGAGGAATCATTCGGACAGGGGGCTGTACCCGTTAGAACGTAGGTATATGTTCCGGCCGGGTGCGTGGCGTTGGCGGGATTGTACATGCCCCCGGCAAGGGTGCCACCGGGTGGCACGGGCTTGTACCAGGCACCGCCCGTTTGAGGCCCTCCACCCAGCGCGTTGAACAGGTCACTCGATGCGCCGTTGCTGCATGTGGTCAGCGAGCCGTTGGTGCCGGCATTGCGTGCCTGTACCTGGGAAATGGTCACGGTGGCGATGTCGTTGGCACAGGGATAGGCGCCCGCCACGGTATAGGTGTACGCACCGGGCGGATTGCCCGGAGCGCCCGGGACGTACACACCCGAGGGGAAGGCCACATTGCCTGGAGCGGTCCATGTTCCGCCCGCATCCGGGGTCCCGGTCAGTTTCGTGAACAGGTCCACGTTCGCCCCGTTGCTGCACACGGTGTAACTGCCATTACCGCCCGCTTCCGGCGCTGGGGTCTCCATCACTTCCACACTGGCCTGAACCGCAGGACAAATGGTCGTCGCGGCCACCGTGAATGTGTAGGTGCCCGGGGTCATCGAGACCGGGCTGTACAAGTTGTTGGCACCGATGGTGCTGGGACCGGTCCACGTTCCATTGGCCGTGGTGCCCAGCACATTCTTCAAGTTGATGGATGTTCCATTGGAGCATACCGTTGTGTCGCCACTCGTGCCGGGGTTGAGGGCGGCCTCTACCGCTACCGTGACCGTGGCCGATGCATTCACACAGGGTGCCTGACCCGTAATGGTGTAGGTGTAAACGCCCACCGGATCGGTGGCGGGATTGAACTGGCCACTGTGCGGCAGGGCACCCGGCCGGGTCCATGTGCCTCCCGGACCCGGGGTGCCGCCCAAGCTGGCAAAGAGGTCCTGTGGTGGCGCGGATGAGCAGATGTTGAGGGTGCTGTTCTGGCCGGGGTCCGGCGCCTCCACCAGGTCGATCGTCAAATGCGCCGAATCGCTCGAGCAGGGCGCATTGCCTGGCACGGTGTACACGTACACGTAAACCCCGCCGGTGTCTGTGGCGGGATCGAACAGGTCGGTGTGCGGATCGCCGTCGATCGTCCAATCACCGCCCGTCTGCGGGGTACCCAGCAGGCGCGAGCGCATGCTGAATGGCGCTTCCGACGTGCATACCTCGATCGTATTATCGAATCCGGCGTTGGCCGCGTTCACCAACGTCACTGTCACGGTAGCCGTTGCGTCAACGCAGGGTGGCACCCCGGGTACGGTATAAGTGTACGTGCCGCCCGGTCCGGTGGCCGGGTCGAAGGTTCCGCTTACCAGACCGCCACCGAGGGTCCACTGGCCGCCCGCGTCCGGGGTACCGCCAAGCATACCAAAGAGCGCGAATGGAGCCGCATCGCTGCACACGGTGGTGTCCGCGCTGGTGCCGGCATCGGGGCCGGTATGGATCTCCGCGGCCCACCCGGCGCCTTGCAGCGTGGCATCACTCGTCCATACGAACGTGAGGCAGCCGCTGGGATCGGAGGACGTGAAGATCTGGCCCAGCAGCGAGTTCGCCCCGGAGCCGGTGGCCAGTAGTGGATCGCCTGCATCATCACCATTGTGTATGGCCAACTGGTCCAACGTACCGGCCGCCACCAACCAGGCCGTGAAGGTGATGCTGCTGAAGGGACCGGCCCCCGGACCGCCCGCCGGGCACAAGGTGGCTGTCAGGTTCTGGTTGGCCGCATAGTCGCCCGCAGCGCCGCCGCTGTCGTAGAAGGTGCCCGTGCAGGTCTCCCATTGCGCGCCGTTCGCCATCAGAAAGGTCTGCGCGGCCGCTGTACCCGCGCTCCCGAGCAGGAACCAGGCCGCGAGCCCGTAGGCGCAGAGGGTATTCAACGGCTTCGCGAAGAAGAACACGGGAAGGGGGATCTGGGCCGGTAAGAGGAGGTGCAAAGTAACGCCCGCGAAGACGATCCAGCGGGCATTTGGATGCCTCCATAGCGCGTCCAGCATCGCGCCATCGACGAACGGCCGGTTTTCATCGATGATCGATCGCTTCCCGGAGCAGGCCCAGGGCCACGCACGCGGCTGTGGACGCCCCTGTTCGCCGCACGTCACGCGATAGTGGTGGGCACTATTGTGCCGGAGGAGGCGGAGCGGCCTCCGGGGTGCTGGCCATCGTGGCCGCGCGTTGTGCGGCAGGCTTCTTCCCGATCGTTATCGCCAGCATCACCTCGTGTGTGCCGTTGCTGTACCGCCGCAGGTTGGTGGTGGTTATGTCGTACGCATAGCCGAACTGGAAGGTCTTCTTCAACCAGTAGCCGATCATCACGGCCACGGCATCATTGGTGCGGTATGTGGCGCCCAACCATACCTGCTCCTTGTAGCGCAAGGTGGCCGTAAGGTCGATCTTGGGCGGCACGGGACTCACGTACTTCAACAGCACCGAGGGTTCGATGCGGAAGTCCTCGCTCACGGACCAGCGGTAACCGGCCATACCATAATAGTGGCGCGCCAGCGTGCTCATGCTCTGGTCATCCGCGTCGTAGAACGCGATGCGGCTCTCTATCAGCTGGGGCACCATGGCGCCGACCCACCATTTGTCGTGGTGCAACAGCAGGGAAAAGCTGGCGTCAGGCACGATGCTCCCACGCAGTTGGTCGTCCATTACCGGGTCGGCGTTGTCGTGGAAGGTGATCTTCGATCCGTCGATCAGGAACTGCTGCAGCCCGAAGGAAAGGCCCATGCCCAGGCGCAGCCTGTCGTTCAACCGGAGATGGTAGGTATAGCTCACCTGCGCCCCCGTGCGCCGCGTGGGTCCAACATGGTCGGTATAGACGAAGCCGCCCACGCCCATTTTCGCGCCCACCGGCGAAGTGGCGCTCAGCATGAAGGTGCGCGGCGCGTCCTGTATGCCCACCCACTGGTTGCGGTGCGCGCTGCGGATCTCGAACCAAGGTCTGCTGCCCGCCACAGCCGGGCAATACAGGTAGTCGTGACTGGTGTACTGGCTCAACTGCGGGAGCTGCTGCGCCCACGCCACACCGGTGGCCAAGGCGGCGCAGAGCAGGAACGGGATGCGTCTCGTGTTCATCGGTTCAGCGGATCACGGTGAGCGGCCCGGTGTAGGGCTCGGGGAAACGTTCGTCGTTCAGTTCGATGGCGTAGTAGTACGTGCCAACAGGTACAAGGCCGCCCGCGTACCGCCCATCCCACGGGGTATTGTACCCGACGCTGCGGAAGAGCTGCTCGCCCCAACGGTTGTAGATCTCCACCGTGCAGTCCGGGAACCTGTCAATGTAGTCGATCTGCCAGGTATCGTTGTAGCCGTCGCTGTTCGGCGTGAAGCCCGTGGGGATCGTGATGTCAGGCACCACGGTCACCAGGACGCTGTCCGTGTCCGTGCAGCCTTCCGGCGAGGTCACCGTGAGCACGTACAATGCGGTGGCGGGCGGCGAAACGACGGGGTTCGCCATCGTCGCGTCCGCAAGGAGCGAATCGGGCGACCAGACGAAGGAGCTTCCTTGCGGGCCCGATGGCTGGCCGCCTATTCCCGCGGTGCCGTCGATGAAAATGTACTGGTCGGGTCCGGCATCCGCGAACGGCGTCGGCAGGATCGCCACCGTCACCGTGTCCGCATCGGCGCATGGCCCGTCGGTCACCGTCAGGATGTACGTCCATATGCCGGGCCCTGGAATGCCCAGGTCCAGCTCCGCCTGCGTTCCCACCGTGTTGCCCTGCGCATCGGTCCAGGTGAACTGCACGCCACCCTGACTGGCCGACCCATCGAGCGTGACCGCCCCGCCGAAGCACTGGGAGAGGTCAGCACCCGCTTGCGCGTTCACCGTGGCCAGGGCCGCCACCGTCACGGTCTGCTGCACCGCGCAGTTGTTCCCGTCGGTCACCGTCACCGAATAACTTCCAGGTTCCAGGGTGTCGATATCCTCATCGCCCGACACGAAGCCGCCCGGTCCGCTCCAGCTCACCTCGAGGTTGCCCGTCCCGCCCGACGTCGTGATGGCGATCGCCCCGTCGGAGGCGGAATTGCAGCTCGCATCGGTAACATTGTCGATCGTGATCGTGATCGGCGGCGGCTCGGTGATGGTCACGGTGATCGCCGTATCGCAGCCCGCGGGGTCCGTGATGGTCAGGATCCAGTCGCCCGGGCACAATCCCGATGCCGAACCGGAGGGATCGGTCGCTGCTACCGGATCCCAAGTAAATCCCAGCGTGCCCGCGCCGCCTGTGGCGGCTATGGTCACCGCACCGTCACAGGCACCGTTGCAAACGACGTTCTGTACCGTCTCATTCGGCAGGATCGGCGACCAGGGCAGGACGGCGAAAGCGAATGTGCTGTCGCAGCCGAGGCTGTCCGTCACCGTCACCGACCAGTTGCCCGCGCACAGGCCGCCCACCGCTGCGGTATCCGTGGCGAACACGTTGCCGCCCGCGTCGGCCCACGTGATCGCGTGGCCACCGGCACCGCCTCCGGTCACGAGGGTCGCGGTTCCGTCGCACGGGCCATTGCATGTTTCGCCGACCACGGTCAGTTCCGCTGTGATCGCCGGGTTCTCCCCTAGAGCAAATGGGACTTCGGCCGTGCAGCCACTGCTGTCCGTCACCTGCAGCGCGTATCCGCCGGCGCAGAGGCCGGTGAGGACGCTATCGCCCGTCGCGATCGTCACGCCGTTCGCATCCAGCCAGGTGATGGTGTACGGCGCGGTGCCGTCGGCGATCGCCGCCATCGCACTGCCCGTGCAATCCCCGTGGCAAAGGTTGTTCGCCGCGGTCACGGCGGCCGTCAGTACCGGCGGTTCAGAAATGGTGTAGGCGAAGGTGACGAAGCAGCCCGTGCTGTCCGTTACCGATACGCTCCAGTCGCCGGGGCAGAGCGCGTACACGCTGTCGGTGCCCTGCGGCGGGCCGGGGTCTGGCGTCCAGAGGAACGCGAGCGGTCCCGTTCCGCCCGTGGCGGAAAGCGCGATGGCACCATCACAGGCTCCATTGCAGCTCACCTGCGTCAGCGAGGTCTCCACCAGGATCGGCGGCGGGCCGGGCACGGGCACATCCAGCGTAACGGAACAGCCCAGCGAATCGGTCACCGTGAGCGCGTAGTTGCCGGCGCATAGGCCCGTGATGGCGCTCGTGCTGTCGCCCGGTACCGGGTCCGGCGACCAGTCGTACACGTAGGGTTCAGCACCGCCGGTGGCCGATACCGAGGCCGAGCCGTCGCAGGCGTCGGCGCACGATGGTTCCGTGATGATGAGCGTGGCGGCGATCGGTTGCGGGGCCGTCACCAGGGCGGTGTCGATAGCGATGCACCCCTGGCCGTTGGTCACCTGAACGAAGTAGAGGCCCGTGCACAGACTGTCCATCGTGTCACCGCTCACCAGCAGGTCGTTGGTGAGCATATCATACCAGTTGGTCGTGCAGGCGGGAACGGTGCAGTCGAAGGCCACGGAGACGGTGGCGTCGCAGATCTGCGGACAAGTAGTGATGCCGTCCGTGACGGTGATGATCTCGGCGTCCACGTCGCTCACGGGCACGGCCTGCTGGACCTGGCACCCGTTGGCATCGGTCACCGTTAACAGGTAGAGGCCCGCGCATACGTCGGCGACCGCGCTGTCCGAATACTGCGGTACCCCGGCCAGCGTCCAGTCCCAGGTGTAGCTCGGCGTGCCGCCCGTGGGCGTCGCGCTCATCGCGCCCGTGCACGCGCCGCAAGTGCTCAGCACGGCCGAAGTGGCCAGTGTGAGCGGTTGCGGCTCCGTGATGGTGAACACGAGCGTTGTATCGCAGCCGAGGCTGTCGCTGATGACCAGCGTGACATCACCGGCGCAGAAACCGGAAGCGATGGACGTGCCCTGGCCCGCCTGCGGAAGCGGGTCCCACGTGTAGCCGAGCGTGCCCGTGCCACCGGTAACCGTCACCGCTATACTGCCGTCGCACGCGCCTGGGCAGCTCACCCCGGCGACCTGTGCGGTGGCGCTGATGGGCACAGCGTCGGGGATCGTTACGGTGATCGTGGTATCACAGCCGGCGTTCCCCACCAGCACCGTGTACGTGCCGGGGCACAGGCCGCTCACCGATGGCGTGCCGTCGCCGGTGATGGTGCCCGGGCCCCAATCGTAGGTGAAACCCGTGCCGTTGGGCGTCAACGTGGCCGTGCCATCGCACAGGCCTGGGCAGGTGGGGGCCGTGAGGTCCACCATGGCGCTGATCGGCGGCGCCGGCGTCACCGCCGCCGTATCGATCACTGTGCAGCCCGCGCCGTTCGATACCTGCACCATGTAATCACCCGGGCACAGGCCGTCCAGGGTGAACTGGTTCTGCGCCAGCACCTGTCCGCCCATGTCCGCCCACAGGATCGAACAGGGTCCGGTTACGCAGGTGAATGATACCGATACTTCCCCATCACAAACGTCGGGGCAGCTTGTCTGGCCATCCGCTACGTCGACGCTCTCCCCGTTGGCATCGCCCACGACCGCTACCGCCAGCGCGGAACAGCCGTTGAGGTCCTGCGCAGTGGCCGTATAGATACCGGCACACAGGTTCGCCAGCGCAGCACCGGTGCCCACGATGTTCCCGTCCGTGTCCGTCCAGGTGATGGCGGGCGCGCCGGACCCTCCGCTCACCTGAACGCTCACCGTGCCCGCGCACACGAGGCACTGGCTCGGCGTGGCCGAAGCGGTCAGCGCGAGCGGCAACGGCTCGGCGATGGCGAAGGTGAAGGTGGTGTCGCAGCCGTTCGCGTCGTTGACGGTGACGGACCAGTTGCCCGCACAGAGCTGGGTGGCCACGGAGCCGGTCTGCCCGCCAGGCA
>Ga0138256_10002268_pt1 | contig 20690 bp, 16 predicted proteins | sample KNB2016incub_MG_FD_105486 | JGI IMG/M metagenome (GOLD analysis project Ga0138256, IMG submission 105486) | Active sludge microbial communities from wastewater in Klosterneuburg, Austria - KNB2014incub_MG | ecosystem: Engineered > WWTP > Activated sludge > Unclassified | place: Austria... | reverse complement strand
CTCAAGGTGCTGGGGCGCTATTGGGTATTTGTTGACCTCGTGTGGCTGATCATCTTCGCGGGGCTGTACCTGTCATGACGCGCAGCATCAAAAACGACCTCAGAGGTCGTTTCTCAATAGCTGGGGGGAAAAAAAACGACCTCAGAGGTCGTTTTTTTGGCATGGTTTTGGCGCTGATTCTGGGCGCCACGGGGACAGCGCTCGCATGTCCGGTGTGTTTTCGGGTGGAAGAAAATGCGACCACCGACGGCGTCCAGGTGGCGGTACTCGTACTCGTGGGGGTGACCACCGTCGTGCTCGGTGCCTTCGCGCGATTCGTCGTCTTGTTTGCCCGGCGCGAGGGTGAGCTGCACGGGGATGAGCGACCGAGCGAGGAGGTAGTCCGTGATTGAACGGTGGCTGCCCCCGCAGGCGTCGGCGCACGCTGGCGAAATCGATCTGGTGCTGACGCTGGTGCACTGGCTGATGCTGGTGCTGTTTGTCGGATGGGGCGTGTACTTCGTCTGGATGCTGGTGCGATTCCGCGAGGGGCGCCAGCCGGCGCCCCTCGCGGAAGGCCCGCCCCACCGGCCGGCGCGGTGGACAGAGATCGGCGTGGTGGTGGCCGAAGGCGTGCTGCTCGTGGTGATCGCGCTGCCGGTGTGGTATCGCCAGACGACCGCGCCCACGACCGCCGACCCGTCGGCGGTCGTGGTGCGCGTGGTGGCGGAGCAATTCGCCTGGAACATCCACTATCCAGGCGCCGACGGACGGTTCGGCGAGACCAGGCTCAGCCTGGTCTCGTCGACCAACCCGGTGGGCCTCGACAGGTCGTCGGCGCACGGCGCCGACGACCTGTTGACGCTCGACGACCTCCACCTGCCCGTCAACCGGCCGGTGGTCATCCAGTTGTCGAGCAAAGACATGATCCACAGCTTCGGCGTCCCGGCCATGCGCGTGAAGCAGGACGCCACACCAGGCCTGCTCTCGCCCGTGTGGTTCACGCCGACCATGGCTGGTCAGTTCGACATCGCGTGCTCGCAGCTCTGCGGCCTGGGCCACTACCGCATGCGCGCGGTCATCACCGTGGAATCCGAGGCCGAGTATCAGGCGTTCCTGAAGGCCGAAGCGGAACTGCAGATCGGGCGGTAGCTACCGCCGTTCGACGGCCCCGCCAAACTCCACCCATCTCGGGAACCCACCCACCAGCGCGCTCGCGCTGACGCCCGCATCACTCAGCGCCCGTGCGGCCGCAAGGCTGGTGGCCTCCGACGGGCACGAACAGTAAGTGATCACGGGCCGGCCCTTCGCCGCGCGCCTGATCTCGGTGACTCGCACATCCACTTCGCGCACCGGCACGTGGATGGCGCCCGGAATGTGACCGCGGTCAAAACTGTCGATGTCGCGGACGTCCACCACAAGCACGCTCCCCCGCTCCTGCAGCGGCAGGAACTCCACGAACGACGTGACCTGCCTCTTCACGACCGGATCCTGCGCATCGAACCGAGCCCATCCCGCAAGCGCAACGCCCGCCACCACCACCAACGCCAACACCGCCCACAATCCCGTGCCTACACGTCTCAGTACATGCCCCATCTGTTCACCCTCCAATGAGAGGGTGACCATTCAGGAATCGGGCCAACAGGATTTCGGAGGTTATTCAGGCGCGCGCGCACGGACGTTGCAGAAACTGCGATCGGTCGGAGAGCGAATGTACGCAGGATCTTCAAGAGCCGGGTCTGAAGACCCGGCCTCCGAAGAGCCTCGGCCCACTTCGGACTCCAGGACTCCAGGACTCCAGGACTCCAGGACTCCAGGACTCCAGGACCCTGGACTCTGGACCCGCCTTCGCGCTCCGCGCTTCGGCGAGGCAAGCCCTGGACCCTGGACTATTTGACCGCGATCACCGACCCGCCCGTCCGGAAGTACAGCGTCCCTTCCGAAATCGCCGGCGTGGCCATCGCGTAGTCACCCAGCGGATTTTTGGCCAGCAGTTCAAACTCCCGGCCGGCCTTCACCACAAAGACATCGCCGTCTTCGCTCGTGAAGTACACCTTGCCGTCGGCAGCCACGAGCGACGCCGTGAATCCCGTCGTGCCATCCCCCAACCGCTGCTGGTACACCTTCTCGCCCGTCACCGCATCAAACACGGCGAATACGCCGTTGTTCTTCGAGACATACAGCAAGCCGCGATACAACACCGGCGACATCATGTACGCGCCGTCCCGGAGATGGCTCCACGCGATGTGCGTGTTCGATGTGGTCTCCGGCGCCAGGCTGATGTCGCCGCGGGCGGTTTCCCGAATCGCATAGACGGGCTGCTGGCCGCTGGCTCCATGCGCGCTCGTCAGATACACCATGCCGTGCCCCACAACCGGCGTCGGCACGGGAATGTCGCCGCCCACACTCTTGAGCCGCCAGATTTCCTCACCCGTCGCAAAATCATAGGCGCCCGTGTGCCGCCAGCCATTCACCAACACCTGCGGGCGGCCGGCCACAACGTGCACCGTCGGCGTGCTCCACGTCGGCACATCCTGCCGCGCAGTGCGCCACAACTCCTTGCCCGTCTTCACGTCAAACGCCCCGACGAACGATCCCTTCTGCACGTCCACCTGCAAAATGATCTTTCCATCGTGGATGACCGGTGAGCTGCCGAACTCCCACTGCGCGGCCGGCACCACGAAGTAGCCCGAGTCGAGCACGCCGAGGTCCACCTTCCACAACTGTTTGCCCTTCATGTCGAAGGCAAACAACCCTTCGGACCCGAGCATCGCCACGATATGCGTGCCGTCTGTGGCAAGCGTGGAATTCGCGTGAGTGGACTTCGTGTGCCGTTTGATCTTCGGCACGCCCTCGTGCATCTTCACCTCGAACAACACCTTGCCGCTGTTCTTGTCCATACACGTCAGCAACCATGCGTGCGACGTGTCATCGGTCACCGAAGCGATGTCGCCGTAGAGGCCAAGGCGCAAGCCAGCGTCAGTCTTGCCTGACTTCGCGGTGGTCACGCACAACTGGTTTCCCCAGATGACCGGACTCGAATGGCCCAGGCCGGAAATCGGCGTCTCCCAGCGAAGCTGCTTCCCCTGCGGCACATCCCACGTCGTCGGTGTGGGCTGGCCGTCGGCCACTCCTGCGCCTTGGATGCCGCGGAATGAAGGCCAGTCGGCGCCAGGCCGCGCTCCCTGCTGTGCACTGGTGGCCAGGGTCAGCGCGAAGACAGCAGCGCCCGCTCCGATTACCCGAAACAATTTCTTCATGCGGAAATAGTAATGCCTTGATCGTAAGATGCCTATGGAGGATTTTTGGCATGCGGAAACGGACAGTTATCGCGCTCACGACGCTGGCATTGATGGTGGCACTGGTGTCGGGGGCTGCGGCGCAGACGCCGGCAGCGGCGCTGACGGTGGACGAAATCGTCACGAAGCACCTGGCGACAAAAGGTGGCGCCGAGAAGTGGAAGACCATCCAGAGCCAGACCATGACAGGTGTGGCGCTGGCGCAGGGCTTCGAACTCTCGATGACGGCGTATGCCAAGCGGCCGAACCTGTCGCGCCAGGAATTGACGATCGAGCTGCCGGGGCAGCCCGCGGTTCAGATCGTGAACCTGTTCGACGGCACCAAGGCGTGGATGATCAACCCGATGACCGGCAGCGATGCCCCGCAGGAAATGCCGGGTGCGGAAAGCGCCACCGCCAAGGCGCAATCAGACTTCGACGGAGCGCTGATCGACTACAAGACCAAGGGCTACACAGTGGAGCTGCTGCCCGCGGCCACCGTGGCCGGCAAGCAGGCGCACCGCCTCAAGGTGACGCGCAAAGACCTGCCGACGCAGCACGTCTACCTCGACCCCGACACGTTCGTGGAACTCAGGATCACCACCGAAGGCGCCAACGCCAGTGAGACGGACCTCTCCGACTACAAGGCGATCGACGGCATCATGGTGCCGCACGCCGTCAAGATTTCGCAGGGCGGCGCCGTGCAGGCGGAACTGAAAATCCTGACGGTGAAGTTCAACACCGCGATCGACGACGCGATGTTCAAGGTGAAGTGAGGAAAACGACCTTAAAGAAAAACGACCTCTGAGGTCGTTTCCGAACCAAGCAGCGGAAACGACCTCAGAGGTCGTTTTTCAGTGCGGTCGTCTTTCATTTGACCACCAGCGACCCGCGCAGGCGGATGTCCTTCGACGACGCGCCCACCATCACGCGGAACTCGCCCGGCTCCACCACCCAGCGACGAGCGGCGTCGAGCATTCGCAGATGCCGGGGCTCGATCGTGAAACTCACCTCGCGCGATTCACCGGGCTTCAGGTGCACACGCTCGAAGCCCTTCAGTTCCATCACCGGCCGGGCCACTGAGCCCAGCACGTCACGCAGGTACAGCTGCACCACCTCGTCGCCGGACACGGCCCCCGTGTTACTCACGGTGCACCGGACCGTCGCAGTGCCTGACGCGGCCATCGAGTCGGGCGTGATCCGCAGGTTGGAATACTCGAACGTCGTGTAGCTGAGCCCGAACCCAAACGGAAACAGCGCCATGCCCGTCAGGTCGAGGTAATCGTCACCGCGGCCGGTAGGCTTGTGGTTATAGGACAGCGGCAGCTGACCTTCCGACATCGGGAACGTGATCGGCAGCCGGCCGCCGGGGTTGTAACTCCCGAACAACACCCGCGCCACCGCATCACCGGCTTCGCCCGGATACCAGGCCTGCACCACGGCGCCCACATCCTCCAGCCACGGCCCCATCGTCACCGCGCTGCCACCGACGATGACGACGACGGTGGGGCGGCCGGTGGCGGCAACGGCCCGGATGAGTTCTTCTTGACGACCGGGCAGCTTGAGGAAGGCGCGATCGCGGAACTCCCCCTCTTCGATGCCCATGACAAGAATCGCGGCTGAACTCTCTTTGGCCAGGGCCACAGCCTCGGCGATCCGGGCGCCTGCTTCGGCGTCCGCGCCGGCGTCCCACAACAGCTTGAGCCGGGCGATGCCGGTGCTTTCGAAGTACTCAAGCCGCAGCGCGTGCGAAGAACCCGGAGCGAGCGCCACGTCGGCGACCCGCGTGCTGTACGACCGTTTGCGCCAGTTGTCGATCACCAGCACATCGTCGAGATAGAGGCGATATCCGTCGTTGCCCTCCACCGCGAGCCGTTTGACGCCGCCGGCAGGAATGGTCAGCGTGCTGTTCCAGCGCGCGGAGTACCAATCGAACGGAATGCCCCGGCCGGGCGAACTCAGAGTCCAGCGGAAGTCCACACGCGGATCAATGCGGGTCAGGCGAGGCGCGCCGGCAAACGCATTGTTGTCCCAGTACTCGCCCGCCAGACCTGGTTGTGTCTTGCCGTCGCGCGTCACGCTGAAGTGACCTTCCGGCACGACGACCAGGTCGCGAATCACGCGGCCGGGCCCGTCGAGGTGCCGCACGGCGACGTCAGGGCCAACCTGCCGTCGGATACCGTCGAGAATCGATACGGGCGCCACTCCAGGTCCGCTGTAGCCGCCGAGGCGGCGCTCCACAGCATCGGTGCCGATGACGGCGACGGATAACTCGCCGTACAGCGCGCCGGCCAGCAATGGCAGCGTCCTGGCTTCGTTCCGCAGCAGCACCATGGACTTGAGCGCGGCATCAAGCGCAATGGCCCGATGTTCCTCCGACCCGTTCGCGCGCGCGGCCTCTTCCACATCCACATACGGCCGCTCGAAAAGGCCGAGCTCGAACTTCGCGCGAAGGACACGGGTCACAGCCGCGTTGATCACGTCCTCGGCGATGAGGCCGCGCTGGAATGCATCGAGGTACGGCCGCTGTTGCCCGTACGACGACTGGAACACCACATCGAGTCCAGCCTCGAATGCGTCCTTAGTGGCCGTCGGTGTGTTGGGCTCGGTCATGTGCAGCACGGTGGCGCCACCCGTGGCGGCCGCATCCGAGATCACGAACCCGCGGAAACCCCACTCCCCTTTGAGGATGCCGTTCATCAGCCGGGCATTTTGTGTGGCGGGCGACCCGTCAACCGAGTTGTACGACGTCATCACCGACCTGGCGCCGGCCTCCTTCACCGCCACGTCAAACGGCGGCAAGTACCGTTCGGTCAGCAGCCGCTCGCTGTGGTCGATGGGATAACTGTCTCGGCCGCCTTCACCAACGTTGGCCAGAAAGTGTTTTGGCGTGGTGATGACGCCCGCGCGCTCGAAGGTCTCGATGAACGCGCGTCCCATCTCCGCCGAGAGATAGGGATCTTCGCCGAACGTTTCCTCCACCCTTCCCCACCGCACATCGTCGGCAATGTTGATGACCGGCGAGAGGACCTGGCGGATGCCGCGGGTCGCGGTCTCGCGCGCCGCAGCTGCTGAGACCCTCCGCATCACGTTGACGTCCCATGTTGCGGCCAACCCAATGGCCTGCGGAAAGACTGTGGCTCCCTCGCGCGCCAACCCATGCAGGGCTTCCTCGAATGGGATGATCGGAATGCCGAGACGCGTCTGCTCCACGAAGTAGCGCTGAATCGCATTGATGCGTTCGGCGTGGGCGCGCGCGGCCGCACGACCAGTGGCCGGCCCCGCCGTGGAAATCTGCAGGCCGAAGATGCCCTTCGAGTAATCGTGCGCCGGGTCGTCCAGGCTGCCGGGGATCATGAAGACCTGCCAGAACTTTTCCTCCAGCGTCATGCGGCCGAGCAAGTCCTTGACACGGGCGTCGATCGGGAGAGTGGCGTTTTTGTACTGTGCCTGATCGGCCCGCTGCGCCGAAGTTGGCACTGTGAGCATGAGGCCGATCGCCAAGGCCAGAACAAATCGAGTGTGCATGCGGTAATCAGACTGCCGGGAACGCTTTAATTTGCACCGGGACGGAAAGCGGTCCGGCGGGTCGAACATCCACGCGAAGCCGCTGGATCACGCGGGCGCCATCCATCCGATCAATCTTGGCGTAGCCGATCGTCGTGCCGCGTGACAATTCGGACCACGTGGTTCCATCAAAGCCCGATAGCACGTACGCGACCACGGCCTGCCCTTTGGTGATGTCCTCGCTGAGCCGAACAAACCCGAGCGTGGATGGGCGAAACAGCTCGACCTCCGTCACCCAACTGTCGAGCGATTCCGTCCACCGTAAGGAGCGGCCTTCGGCCAGGTCCGTAGCGAAGAGCGTGCGTAGTCGTTCGTGCATCCCAACCAGCCGCTCGGCATCCACCGGGTGAATCAGCCCCTCTGGCGTCGGTGGCACATTCAGCAGGAGCTTCGAGTTGCGGCCAACTGACCGCACATACAGATTCACCAACTGGTCGACGCTCTTCACGCGAGCATCTTCGGCTGGGTGATAAAACCAGCCGGGACGGATGGATGTGTCGGCCTCTGCCGGCCGCCAGACCGTGCCATCGCGGTCACCATGTTGCAACGCGTCGATGATGCCGGGGCCACTGACACCTGGCGCCAGCACCTTGGCCGGGTCCACAGCGGACCAGTTTGGATCACCCGCCACGCCGCTCTCATTGCCGCCCCATCGCACGTCCGGCCCGGCATCTGAAAACACCACGGCGTCGGGCTGCATGCGCTTGACGGCGGCCCACACGCGCGGCCAGTCATAGACCTGCCGCTTGCCGTTGGGCCCTTCGCCGTTCGCGCCGTCAAACCACACTTCGGCCAACTGGCCATAGTTGGTCAGCAACTCGGTGAGCTGCGCGTGGTACACGTCGTTGTACTTCTCTGAATCGCCGTATGTCGGATGATTCCGGTCCCAGGGCGACAGGTACAGTCCCGGCCGCAACCCCTCGGCCCGGCACGCATCAACAAACTCGCGCACCACGTCGCCCTTGCCGCCTCGCCAGGGACTGGACACCACTGAATGCGTGGTGGTCTTCGTCGGCCACAGGCAGAACCCGTCGTGATGTTTGGCGGTGAGGATCATCGCCCGGAAACCGGCAGATCGGGCCACCCTTGCCCACTGTCTGGCATCGAGGCGCGAGGGCGCGAAGATCGACGGCGACTCCTTGCCGTCGCCCCACTCGCGGTCGGTGAACGTGTTCACGCCGAAATGGATGAACATCGCCAGCTCGTCGCGCTGCCACGCCAACTGCGCAGCGCTCGGGCGCGGGCGCACGGCCTGGAACCACGCGGGCGACACTGGCAGCGACGCCGCCGCGCCGGCCATCAGGCCGGTTTCAAGGAAATGGCGGCGTGTGCAGGACACCGCCGCCATTCTAGTGGGAAACAAGCCGCGGCGACGCCGCCACCGCGAACCCTGGACCCTGGACTCCTGGACCCCGGACCCTAGAGCGGCTTGCCGAGCCGTTCCTGCAGCTTCTCGCGGTACCCGCGGCTCAGCGTGAGTTTGGTGCCGTTGCGAAGGATCACCACGTACTCGCCGTTGAACCACGGCTGCAGTTCCTTCACGCGCTCGATGTTGACGATGCGGGAGCGGTGGATGCGGAAGAAGACATCGGAGTTGAGACGCGCTTCGATCGCGTTCATGGTGTCGCGCAGCAGGTGCGACTCGGTCCCCACGTGGACGCGCACGTAATTGCCGGCCGCCTCCACCCAATCGATCTCATCGGCGCGCAGGAAAAACAGCCGGCCCCCAGACTTCACCACCATGCGGTCGCTCTTGCGGTCGGATGGCACGGCGTGCGGTTCGGGCGGCGCGTCGGTTTTCATGTCGCGCACCAGTGCCAGAAGTCGTTTGGACAGTTCGCCGTTTTCAGCCGCGTCCATGTGCTGGCGCACCCGCCGCAGGGCGCCCTGGAACCGATCCTGATCAAACGGCTTCAGCAGATAGTCCAGCGCCTGCACTTCGAATGCGCGCAGCGCATGCTGGTCGAATGCGGTTACAAACACCACTGAAGGCATGCGGTCGGCGCCGACGGAATTGATGACGTCAAAGCCATCGAGCTTCGGCATCTGGACATCGAGGAAGACGAGGTCGGGCGATTGGCTGAGGATGGCATCTACCGCCTCGGCGCCATCGCGCGCCTCGCCGATCACTTCAAGGTCACCCTCCAGGCCGGTCATCGAACGGACACGTTCCCGGGCCAGCGGCTCATCATCCACAATCAGCGTTCGGATTTTCCTGGCATGCATGGTCATTGAGACGTCTCCTCGGGGATTGTGGCTGGGAAGGCCACCAGCACCGTAAACGCACCCGGCTGGCGGTGAAACTCGAATCGATGGCGGGCGCCGAATTGATGCATCAGGCGCGCGCGCGTATTCGACACACCGATGCCCTTGGAGAGCATCGCCATCGCGCCCTCCGACGGCCCCGGCCCGTCGTCGGTCACCTGCAGCACGATCATGTCGCCCTCACGATGTCCGTTAACGGCCACACGTCCGTGCCGACCGGTCGGAACCACACCATGTTTAATGGCGTTCTCCACGAGCGGCTGCAGGATGAGCGTCGGCACGATGGCATCGAGAATCTCGCTATCCACATCGAATGCAACAGTCAGACGATCTCCGAGGCGGGTCTGTTCGATCTGGACGAACTTGTCCAGTACATCCAGCTCTTCGCTGAGGGGAATCTGCGGGCGCGAGACCGATTCCAGCGTGATGCGCAGCAGGCCGCTGAGCTGGATGAGCATCCGGTCGGCGGCCCGCACGTCGCGATGCATCAGCGTGGAGATGGCGTTCAGCGTGTTGAACAGAAAGTGAGGATGCAGCTGGCGTTGCAGTGTCTGGAGTTGCGCTTCGATCAGCCGCGTCTCGAGTTTGGCCTGAGCCATGCCCCGTTCGCGCGACTCGCGGTAATAGAACATCGCGTGCGCGGACGCCACGATGCCGGCGCCGACAAACAGCTCCCAGTCCAGCAGGGTGATCAGCTGGACCGGGAACGTGCGGACCCACTGGTTCATCCACTCCGACAGATCTGGCGCCGTCGCCATGGGCACCCGCATGTTCATCGAGAACCGCCAGACCACGGTCTGCGCGAACGTCTGGAGCGCGATGTGTAACATCGAGGCAACGATCAGCGCCGCCAGATGGACGGGCACCGCCACGCGGGGGCGCCGGTCGATTCTCACGCGTCGCGCGAGCATCACGAGCGGGAGGCTCAAGACGGCCCAGCCCAGCCAGAAGGCGGCGTTGAGCAGCGCCAGGCTCTCAAGCCGCTGCGGTCGGCCGGACCACTGCGTGGCCAGGTACGCCAGCGTCGTCGAGAATGACGCGGTCAGCAGCGCGCCAATGATCACCAGCCAGATGGTCCGTGAGCGTGTCGACACACCCCAACTATTGGGAGCAGGACGGGGGCTGTCAACCAGTTGGGGCGCGAATTGTCCTGTAACGGTCAAAAAAAGTCGGTATCATGCGAAACGTGCCCACGACAAGCCGCCCGCAAGCTACCCGGCGTCAGGGTGACCCCTGGACGGTCACCGACGCTTCTGAACTTTACGATGTCGCTCGCTGGGGGCAGGGCTACTTTTCAGTCGGCGCCAACGGCCACATGCTCGCGCATGTCACGAAGGAGCCACACCGGTCGATCGACCTGAAGCAGCTGGTCGATCACCTGCAGCAGCGCGGCATCGGGCTGCCGATCCTGATTCGATTCAGCGACATCCTGCGCCACCGCCTGGGTGACATTCACGGGGCCTTTCAGACCGCGATTGCGCAGCACCAGTACAACGGCAAGTACGTCTGCGTGTATCCAATCAAGGTCAACCAGCAGCGCCAGGTTGTGGAGGAAGTCCTCGATTTCGGCCGGGAGTACGGCTTCGGAATCGAGGCCGGCTCCAAACCCGAGCTGCTGGCGGTGGTGGCCATGACCACCAACGACACGCCGATTATCTGCAACGGGTTCAAAGACGCCGAGTTCATCGAAATGGCGATGCTCGCGCTCAAGATGGGCCGGAAGATCATCCCGGTCGTTGAGAAATACACCGAGCTGGGCCTGGTCCTGGAATACGCCAAGAAAGTGGGCGTCCGGCCCCAAATCGGCATGCGCGTGAAGCTGGCGGCCCGCGGCGGCGGCCGGTGGCAGTCATCGGGCGGCTACCGGTCGAAGTTCGGCCTGACCGTCGCCGAAGTCCGCCAGGGCCTTCAGGAGCTGAAGGCGCACGGCATGGAAGACTGCTTCAAGCTGCTGCACTTCCACCTGGGCAGCCAGATTCCGAACATCCGCATCGTCAAGGGCGCGCTCAACGAGGCGGCCCGCATCTACACCGAGCTGGTCAAGGAAGGCGCCGGGCTCGAGCTCATCGACGTGGGCGGCGGACTTGGCGTGGACTACGACGGGTCAAACACCAATTTCGAATCAAGCGTGAACTACACGCTGGAGGAATACGCCAACGACGTCGTGTATCACATCCAGTCGGTGTGCGACGACACGGGCGTGGCCCATCCGACCATCGTGTCTGAAAGCGGGCGCGCAGTGGTGGCGTACCACAGCATGCTGGTGTTCAACATTCTGGGCGTGTCGGGGTTTGGCGACGAAGAAATCCCCACCAATGGCAACGGCGAGGAACTCGAGCAGCCGCTCGTGGACCTGAAAGAGACCTACCAGAACCTGACGGCGCGCAACGCGCTCGAGAGTTATCACGACGCGCAGCAGGCGCTCGACATGGCGCTGAACCTGTTCAACGGCGGTTATCTGCCTCTGGGCCAGCGCTGCCAGGCGGAAACGTTGTACTGGGCCATCTGCAGCAAGCTCCGCAAGATGACACAGACGATGGACGAGGTGCCTGAAGACCTGCAGTCGCTCGACGATACGCTGGCCGACACGTACTTCTGTAACTTCTCGCTGTTCCAGTCCATCCCCGATTCGTGGGCGATCAAGCAACTCTTCCCCGTGATGCCCATTCACCGGCTGAATGAGGCGCCCACACGACAGGCCGTGCTGGGCGACATCACGTGCGACTCGGACGGCAAGATCGATCAGTTCATCGATCGTCGCGATGTGCGGCGCACGCTGGCGCTTCATCCCTTCACGGGAGACCCGTACTACCTTGGCGTGTTCCTGGTGGGCGCCTATCAGGAAATTCTGGGCGACCTTCACAACCTCTTTGGCGACACCCACGCGGTGCATGTGAGCCTCGACTCATCAGACAACGTGGTCCTTGAGTCGGTCATCAAGGGCGATACCGTGCGCGAAGTCCTCGACTACGTGGAGTTTGACGCCGACACGCTGCTCCGGAAGCTCCGCGAATCCGTGGAAGTGTCGGTGCGCGAGGGCCGCCTCTCGTTCGAGGAGTCAGGCCTGTTGCTGCGATTCTATGAAGAAGGCCTGCACGGCTACACCTACCTCGAAGACCCGAACGAGTAGCGGTCGCCGCCGCTTCATCGCCCTCGCGTTCGCGTGGTGCGTTGCAGCCACGCTGCTGGGCTCGTGCGCGAGCGGACGCGTCCAGAGCTTGCCCGCCGAAGCGCGAAGCGCGAAGGTGGGTCCAGAGTCCGGGGTCCAGAGTCCGGGATCAGGCACCCCAATCGTCATCCTGATTTCTCTGGATGGGTGGCGGTGGGACTATGTTGAGCGCGCGCGGGCGCCGCGGCTCAGGGCGCTGGCAAAGATGGGTGTGCGGTCCGAAGGACTGATCCCGCCCTTCCCCTCAAAGACCTTCCCCAGCCACTACTCCATCGTCACCGGGTTGTACCCGGAGCATCACGGGATCGTGTCCAACAACATGATCGATGACGCCATTGGCGAGCCGTTTTCGATGTCGGCGCCGACGGCAAAGGACAGCCGGTGGTGGGGTGGCGAACCTCTGTGGGTGACGGCCGAAAAGCAGGGCCAGATTGCCGCGTCGATGTTCTGGCCCGGAAGTGAAGTGGAGATCGGCGGTGAACGCCCCACGCACTGGCGGGCGTACGACCACGCGCTTCCGCATCGCGACCGCATCCAGCAGGTGCTCAGCTGGTTGCGTCTACCTGAGCAGGAGCGGCCATCGTTCATCACGCTGTACTTCAGCGAAGTGGACAGCGTCGGCCATTCGTCGGGTCCGGAATCGACGGAGATTCTTGAGACCGCAGCGGCGCTCGACCGGGATCTTGGTCTGCTGATGGATGGCGTGAATGACCTCGCACTTGGATCGCGCGTGCACTACGTCATCGTGTCGGACCACGGCATGTCGCAGACGTCGATGCGCAGGGTCATCATTCTGGATGACTACATCGACGTGAGTACGGTGGATTTGATCGACTCGTCGCCGGTGGTCGGGCTGCGCCCACGCATCGGCACGGTCGAAGACGTGTACCGCGCGCTCAAGGACAAACACCCGTCGCTGACAGTGTATCGGCGCGCGGACGTGCCCGCCGAACTGCACTACAACGCCCACCCGCGCATCTCGCCCGTGATCGGGATTGCTGCCGATGGCTGGACGATAGCCACCCGGAGACAGATCGCGGAGTGGCAGGCCAACGGGCGGCAACTGGGCGGCAACCACGGCTACGACCCGCGGCTGCGCTCCATGCACGGGTTGTTCATCGCCGCCGGCCCGCAGTTCCGCCAGGGCGCCACCATCCCGCCGCTTGAGAACATTCACCTCTACGAGATGATGGCGCGCGTCCTGGGCCTCAAGCCCGCGCCGAACGATGGCCGTCTTGAGGCCACCGCCGGCGTGTTCCGGAGTCCGTCCTCGTAGCGCGGCCTGGGCCTCAAGGCCGCGGCAACTGGCGCGCTTGAGACCCAGCGCGCCCTACGAAAGGCACGTTTAAACGCACCCAGTACCTTCTACGTCTTCAACATCGTGTAGAACGTGATCTTGAAGCCGTCGGGGTCGTTGATCGAGAACGCGCGCATGCCCCAGCCGTCCTGAAGATCCTCGGCCAGCGTGCCGCCACGAGCCTTGACTGCGGCCGCGTACGCGTCGATGTCCGGTCCGGTGGTGATGTAGATGCGCGTGCCCTGGCCCTTGATGCGGTCGCGTCCCATCTTCCAGTCGTCCTGCCCGACATTGATGGACACGGCGCCTGAGCCAATCTGCGCACCCAGGAACTGGCCTTCATGCTCCCAGCGTTCGATCACCTTGAAGCCGAGCACATCGCAGTACCACTTGATCGTGGCCGCGGCGTCATTCGCCGTGAACCCTGGCGAGATGCTCATCAGCGCGTGGCCGCCTGCTTTCGGCGCCACCTTGGCCGTTTTCCGCTTCGCAGCCACCTGCTTCGCGGCGGCCTTCTTCGCCACCGCCTTCCTGGCTGCGGGCTTCTTTGCCACCGCCTTCCTGGCGGCGGCCTTCTTCACGGGTTTCTTCACAGCCTTCGTCAACTTCTTCGTCTTTTTTGCCATCGTAATCGCTCTCCCTGTTTTACTTGCCCAACGTAATCATCGACTGACCGGCGGCCTTGCGTTTGGCGTTAAGCGCCGCAAGGTCAATGGTGGTGAGTTTTGTCCATCGCGCCATCACGGCCGCTGACTGCGATCGAGCCGCCGCGCACGCCGCGATCTCTCGCGCCGTGGCTGGAACCTCCGCGGCCTGCATACTCATCGCCGCCGCGAGCATCGCGGCGCTCACGCCAGACAACGTCGGCGTGGCCGCGGCGCCGCCGGGGCCTCCCGCGCGTCCGCCACCAGGGCCGCCGCCACGCCCGCCGCCACCGCCCGCGGCTGCCGCCGGCGCCAACGCCTCCACCTGCGCCTTGAACTCCGCGATGCCGTCACCGCTGAGCGAATCCAGTTGCGCCACCAGGGCGCGCGCCTTGTCGTGAGTGGCGCGGGCGGCCACGGCGCCGTCGTACATCTCGGCCGTCAGCCGGGTCAGCGTGGCCATGTCGAGGGCCGACATCTTCACGCGCGGGTCCATGCGCAGTGTGAGCGGTTGCGTGTAGCTCGCCCCACCCACGGTCAACCGCACGGTGTACGCCCCTGGTGCCGCCCACGGCGCGTTCACGGAGGAATACGTCCGGTGCGGCACGGCCGCGCCGCCCCCGCCGCCCCGGCCCCCGGCGTCCCCGCCGATCGGATCGTGGCGCATATCCCACCACACGCGATGCATGCCCGCGCTGGTCGAAATCACCATGGGCGGCGCCGCCCAGTAGAGCGGCACCGAACAATCCGCCGCTGTGGGCGTTTCCTGACAGACACGGTTGTAGGCCACGGGATCGGTGGCGGCATTCACCGCCGGCACGGGGTCCGCACTTGAGTACGTCCGCACCACACGGCCGCCCGTGCCCAGAATCTCAATGGTGACGGGACCCGCCGCATCACTGGCCAGGAAGTAGTTGAGAATCGCTCCCGGCGGCGGATTCTCGCCCGCGGGCACTTCAAGCGGCCACGGCGTCGGCGGATTCATGCCGAACCGCACGCGCACGGCTGTGACGGGCTTCACGAGGTACGCCTTGCGCGCACTCGCTGCGGTGCGAATGGCCGCAGCTTCCCTCAGTGGCGTGACGTCGTCCAGGATCCAGAAACCGCGGCCGTGAGTGCTGGCCACGAGGTCGGAACACAGGCAAGTGCTGTCGTCTTTCACAGTGAGGTCGCGGACGGAAATCGCGGGCATGTTGTTCCGCAGTGACTGCCAATGATCGCCGTCATCAAACGAGACCCAGACCTGCGTGTCCGTGGCCGCGTACAGGAGGCCCTTGACGCGCGGGTCTTCGCGAATCGAGTTGGCGGCCGCACCGGGCGCGATGCCGGTGTTGATCTCGGTCCAGGTCTTGCCGCCGTCATGCGTCCGCCAGAAGTGCGGCGTCAAGTCGTCCAGCCGCAACGTGTTGGCGGCCGCGTACGCGGTGAGCGTGCTGAAGTGTCCCGCCTCGATGTTGAAGATGCGCGTCCACGGCTTGATTGCCGCCGGCGTGACGTTCGTCCACTTCCCGGTGGGCCCCGTCATCACCTGGATATGACCATCGTCTGTGCCGGCCCAGAGTACGTTCACATCGAGCGGCGAGGGCGACAGCGCCGTGACGCTGCCGGCCGGAGACGGTGTCACATTCGCGCCGTACTTGCCGGTGTTGGCCGGTACGGCCCACGTCTGGCGCGTGAGATCGCCGCTGATGCGCGTCCAGCTCATGCCGCCGTTCGCAGTCTTCCAGACGGCGTTCTGGGCGTAGTAGAGCAGGCCCGGGTTCACGGGCGACCACTCGAGCGGCTGGGTGCGGACGTTGCGGCTGAACGCCTGGCCCTTCGCGTCGGTATCGCCGGCGATGTTCGGCCCCACGTTCTTGATCTGGCCGGTCTTCCGGTTGAACACGGTCACGTTGTTGCGCGAACTGCCGTAGACCAGGTCGGGGTTCTTCGGGTCGGGCGCCGCTTCGCCGTACTCCTGGATGCCGACCGGGCTCCAGTTGCGGAATGTGATTTCGCCATCATTGCCGCGGCTGTCCACACACGCGGATCCTGAGTCCTGCTGTCCACTGCACACGCGATAGGGAAACGCGTTGTCGGTTGACGCGTGATACATCGCCGCCGTCGGCTGGTTGTACCAGGTGCTCCAGGTTTCGCCGCGGTTGCCCGAGACCACCGCGCCCTGATCGCTCACCGCCACGATGATGTCCGTGTTGTTCGGATTGATCCACGCCTTCTGGTAATCGTCGCCGCCTGGCGCACCGCGCACCGCCGTCCACGTGACCCCGCCGTCTTCCGACCGCCAGAGGACCACCGAACAGCTGTAGATCACATTCTCGTCTTTGGGATCGATCGTCAAGGTCGGCAGATCGCCGCCACCGATGCGGGCCAGTGGCCGGCTATCGGCGGCACGCGTGCCCCGGCCATCCTGGCCGCGGACCACCAGGAACCAGTGCTCCCCGCCGTCAACCGACTTGTAGAGGCCGACAGCACCTGCACCGCCTCCGCCTCCGCGACCTCCCGCCGCACCACGCCCGGCGGCCGCCGGCGCCTGCCCAGCCACCGTGGCGTACAGCACCTTCGAATTGCTGGGCGCGAACGCGAAGTTCGTCTGGATGATGTCGGGCAACCCCTCGGTAAGCTGCTTCCACGTGGTGCCGCCATCCGTGGACTTGAAGAGCCCGCCGCCGGCACCGCCGAACGCACCGCCTTCGATGTAGCTCTGCTGCTGGATCCACAGTGCGGCATACACCGTGTTGGGATCTGCCGGATCGACGTGCACTTCGTTCGCACTGGTGTACTCGTCCTTGTACAGCACCTTCTGAAGCGTGGCGCCGCCGTCGGTCGACCGGAACACGCCGCGTTCGGGATTGGGTCCATACGGATGGCCGAGCACCGCCACGAAGAAGCGGTTCGGGTCGCGCGGATCAACGGCAATGGATGCAATCATCTGGCTGTCCACCAGTCCCAGGCGCGTCCACGTCTTGCCGGCGTCCGTGGATTTGTAGAGCCCGTCGCCCGTGGCCAGGTCCGGGCGAATGATGCCCGCACCCGAACCGACGTAGATCACATTGGGATTGGAGGCCGCGACGGCGATGGCGCCGATGGACCCCGTGGACTCACGGTCGAAGATCGGCACCCAGGTGGCGCCGTAGTCGGTGGACCGCCAGACGCCGCCGTTGTCGAATCCGATATACGACACATTCGGCTGCGACGGCACACCGGCCACCGCGCGCGCCCGGCCCCCTCGATGGGGACCGATGTGGCGCCAGCTCATGGCCGACCCAGGGTCAACAACAGATGGAATGGACTGAGCCGTGGCGAGCACTCCGAAGGTGACCACGGCAACGAGAGCGGATGAAAGACGGGAATGAACAAACACGGCAGGTCCTCCTGAGCGGAGACAACGGCGAGAAGCGTTCTTGTGATGTTACATCGGGTATGATGCGCTCCACCGGAGGAGATTTATGCGTGTACGTCTGACAGTCGGCGTGGTGTGCGTGGCAACCCTGGGCCTCTCGATCAACGGGCAGCAAAGCACCCATCTGAACCCGATGGTCGATTTGCTGATGGCGAAGAAGGCCATCTTTGGCCTGGGCGTGCCCACGGTGGGCCGGGCCGGTGGCGGCGGCAATCGCGGCGGCGGGCGTGGCACCGTCGGTGGCACCGTCGCAGGCGCGCCGACGACGCCTCCCGCGCCTCCACCGACACCGGCTCCTCCTGCGGCGCCGCCAAAGACACCAGCGGAGCTTGCGGCCGACGCATTCGCCCACCCCGAGGCCGACTATTTCTTCACGGCGATGATGGAACGCAACATCGACGCCGGCGCGACCACGATGATGGCGCTGCAGGACGCGGCAGCAGCTGCCGGCCCGCTGAGCACCACGTCGCCGAAGCGTCTGCGGATGCCGATCAATTCCAAGGCGCCGAACATCTCACGCGCCGACATGCCGGCCGACCCGGCCAGCTACGTGGCCAACCTCAGCCGGCAGCTGAACGTGGGTGTGTCGTCCATCTCGTTCGTCGAGGTGGACAGCGCCGAGGAACTGCGCCTGGGCATTGCGGCTCTGCGCTTCAAGGCCAAGGGCGGCACCCGGCCAGACGACGTCGGTAACGCGCCGAAGTATTGGGGCCTGAGTGAGGCCGAGTATCGGAAAAAGGCCGATGTGTGGCCGCTCAATCCCGAAGGCGAACTCGTGGTGACGGCCATCATTGAAACGATGGAAGGCCTGGAGAACGTGCGCGAGATCGCGCAGGTGCCCGGGCTCAGCGTGCTCGCGCCGGGCGCCGGCACCCTCGGTGGCGTGTTCTCCACAACCAATGCTGAAGGCCGCCGTGTCAGAGACGACGTGGCGTGGGAAGCCGCCATTCAGAAGGTGCTGAGTGCGTGCAAGGAGTTCAAGCTGTCGTGCGCCTACCCGGTGTCTGAGGCCGACATCGAGACTCGCCTGCAACAGGGCTTCAACGTCGGCATCCTTCAGTCGTTCAACGACGGTGCCTTCCGCGCGGTGGCCAAGGGGCGGCAACTCAGCGGACGCGACAAGTAACCGGGGAGTACGTCATGCGCCTCGCCACCGTCCTTTCAGCTCTCATCGTCGCCGGCCTCACGGCGTCCCCTCTGCTGACCGCGCAGGCGGTGGATCGGATGAATCCGATCATTGCGCTGCAGGAGAAGGGCCTGCCGGTGTTTGGCATCGCGCATCCGTCCATTGGCCGGACGGGTGGTGGCGGGGGCAGAGGACGTGCAGGCGGCGGCGCCGCTGGCACCGCGGGAGTATTCTCTGGCGGCGTCGCAGGCGGCATTGCGCCGCCCCCGACGACGACACCCCCACCGGCGCCTGTCCCGGCGCCACCACCAGCACCGCCGATTGTGCTGGCCGATGTCGCGAAGGAAACAGTCGCGTACACGCGTGCGGATTACCTCTACACATCAGGAACGTCAGACACCTTCCTTCGCTTCATCGAGGAGATCAAGAAGGCCGGCGGATCCATGCGCACGCATCCGTTCGGCGCGAAGATCGGCATCTGGCACAGCAATCCGACAAACGTGAATAACAACATCGTCCGTCAGCTCGCCGCAGGCCATTCCAACGTGTCGATGGAAGCGGTGGAATCGGCCCAGGAAGTGCGCGACGTGATCAAGGCGATGCGATTTGCCTCCGCGGGAGGCACGCGCCCCGACACCGGTCTTGAGAACGCCGCGGCCTACTGGGGACTTTCGGTTGAGGAATACAAACAGAAGGCCGATGTGTGGCCGCTCAACAAAAATGGCGAGCTCCTGGTGAGCGTAATCATCGAGAGCCTCGACGGCATCAAGAACGTGCGCGAGATTGCCGCCGAGCCTGGCGTGGGCCAGATCTTCGCCGGCTACGGCACCCTGGGCGGCGTCTTCCGCGGAGACCCAGCCGGACGCGAAGCGGCGGCGGCCTCAATTCTGGCGGCGTGCAAGGAGTTCAAAGTGCCCTGCGGCTTCCCCACCAATAACCCGGCTGAGATCGAACAGCGGATGAAGGAAGGCTGGAGCGTGTTTATCATGCAGCGCCGCGATGAAGCCGGGTTCGCCGCAGTGGAGACTGGTCGGAAGCTCGGCGGCCGCTAGCCAGCCTGGCGCCCCTCGATGGACGCCTACTTCTTCTTTGACTCGGGCACGATCGTCTCGCCTCGCGCGAGCATCGCCACAAGCGCGTCGATCTTCTTCGCGCGCCCAGCAGGCGTGCGCATGTTGTTGGTGCGAAACGCCAGCGCAAACAGATTCAGCCTCCCCAGCGTGCGAAACGTCTTGCGCGCCTTCGGATTTGCCTCGATGGCGGCCTTGAGGTCGTCGGGGATCGTCGCTTCGCTCGCGCTCCGTATGGGCGCGTACGCAGCGGCCCACCGGCCATCCGCTTTTGCCGCGTCCACCTGACGCTGGCCGTGTGCCGTCATACGGCCGGCCGCTGTCAGGCGCGCAACATTGTCGCGATTGATCTGGCTCCAGACGCTTTTCGGCCTTCGGGGGGTGTACCGCTGCAGGAACGACCGCTCGTCGAATGATTTACGGATGCCGTCAATCCAACCCCAGCAGAGCGCCACGTCGAGCGCCTCGGGACACGTCACTGAAGGCAGGCCCGAGTCTTTCTTGTGCACCTTCAGCCACAGCTCTGTTTCACGGTCGTGGTTCGCGGAGAGCCACGTCTCTAAGGCGGCCGCTGTCCGAAAGCTCTGGGTCTTCATCGCTGCCCCGGTGACTTGCCCACGACGGCAATGCCGGCTTCAAGCACCTCGTCGCGGCCTGCGATCACGCCTTCCAGTGTGCGCAAGGCCGGAACGGTGGGCTTGACGCCGGCGCCGTGGTACGACGTTCCATCAGGTTTGGTCGATCGAAACGCGGTGAATCTGATGGTGAGTCCCCCGGGAATCGTCACACTGTTCAGCAGGCCGTTGGTGCCGGCCGTCGCGCTTCCGACAATTTCGCCCAGATTGTTCTGTTTGACCGCGCCCACGATCGTCTCGGCGCCGCTGATGGCGCCGGG
>Ga0138256_10002267_pt1 | contig 20697 bp, 14 predicted proteins | sample KNB2016incub_MG_FD_105486 | JGI IMG/M metagenome (GOLD analysis project Ga0138256, IMG submission 105486) | Active sludge microbial communities from wastewater in Klosterneuburg, Austria - KNB2014incub_MG | ecosystem: Engineered > WWTP > Activated sludge > Unclassified | place: Austria... | reverse complement strand
CGGTCACTGCGACGACCTCGTGGGTCTTGCTCAGAGCAGCTCACGATCCGCCATCGAGACCCATGTGCGAGAAGCCCGGCGAGGCCGGGCGCCGGCCGTACCTCAGCTCGCGCAAGTCGCGCGGCGCTTGGGTCGCCAGCGGAGCGAGTACTCCCCTCGGTCGCGGTCGCGGTCCTTGGGTCGCCAGCGGAGCGGTTAGTCCCCTCGCTCACGGTCCCCGCCCGCGCCCACGAGCATCGGCCACCACGGCTCGCCTTCCCCGCAGCAAGTCGCGCGCCCCCCATTCTCTCTTGTCAGCGCAAAGCCGCGGTCGGCGCTCTCCCGGATTGCGCGCTCCCCGGATCATGCGTCACGATGAGAGCCATGATGCGGCTTGGCTTCGGACTGGCGTGCGTGTGTCTGGCGCTCGGCGGGTGTGCCGCCGGCGGCAGTGAAGAAGACAGCGGCGGCACGGGCGGCGCCACCGGCGGGACGAGCTCCGGCGGCGGCGGCGGCGTGGGCAACGGGGGCGGCTGGGCTGGGAACAGCGGCAGCGGTGGTGCCGCTGGGGCCAGCGGCGCCGCGGGCGCAGCCGGCAGCCCCAGCGGTGGCGGGGGTACCACCAGCGGCGGCGGAACCGGCGGAACCCCCAGCGGCGGCGGGGGAACCACCAGCGGCGGCGGAACCGGCGGAGCCCCCAGCGGCGGCGGGGGAACCACCAGCGGCGGCGGAACCGGCGGGGGCACCAGCAATCCGATCTGCCTCGCGACCCAGGCCGGCGCGTACTGCGGCAACGACGCCATGAAGAACGCCGACGCGAACACGCTCTATCAGTGCCCGGGCGCAAACAAGCCCCCGACCAGTAGCACTCCGTGCCCGAACGGCTGCGTGGTCGAGGCCGCGGGCACCGCCGACCACTGCAAGGCCGTGACCACCCCGGGCACCTACAAGCTGCCGTGGAAGCCGGGGGTCACCATGAGCCTGACGCAGGACTGCAACGACTCGTGCTGCAACGACCACGTGAACGACGACAAGTACGCCTGGGACTTCGCCAACGGCGGCGCGTTCACCGTGGTCGCTGCCCGCGGCGGAACGGTGACTCACCTCAAGATCAACTCGACCTCCGGCTGTGGCTCGAGCTCGTGCGCGAACCAAGCCAACTTCATCGTCATCGACCACGGCGACGGCACGCACTCGACCTACCTGCATCTCGGCGGCATGACGCTCTCTGCGGGCATTTCCTGCGGAGCGACGGTGCAGCAGGGTCAGTCGTTGGCCAAGGCGGGCACCACCGGTTGGTCCACCGGGGTGCACCTGCACTTCCAGGTGTCGAAGAACCCGGCGGGCGCGGCGACCTGCGAGTGCGGCAGCGCCGGCACCGGCTGCGGAGCTGCCACCGTGCCCTGGTCGAGCTTCTGGTCCACGCCCACCTACCCGACAGTGGCGGTCGAGTTCGTGGAGTGGTCGGCGGCTTCGAACTGCGCCAACCGGCGCATCACGATGCCGGCGTCGCAGAACGGGTAGATCCGTGGCGTGACGCCATTCGCAAGAATGGCATCTCGAGATACCGATACGAGAGCGCGGCCAGGCCGATGCTGCCCGCGGCGGCCAGGGCAAACACCGGCAGCGCACCGGCCCCCGAGAGCAGCCACCTGGCCGCGGTGATCGCCGAGACGTGCAACAGGTAGATGCCGTAGCTCACCTCGCCGATGAAGCGCGGAACTCGAGCGTCGAGCAGGCGGGCCAGCCCGTGGTCCCCGCGCACCGCCACGGCACCAACCAGAAGCACCATGATCAGGTGAATGGCGAGGAGCGGGGCATCGGTCGCGATGGCCAGGCCCAGCGCCAGCAGCAGCAGCGGCGCGGTCACCCGAGCCGTGAGCGGCGAGAGCACCCGGAAGGCAGCCGGATAGTGCAGCCCGAGGGCCAAGAGCGACCCCAGACAGATGGGAGCCGACAAGCTGGTGACGATCGCGATCAGGCTGCGGTGAGCACCTGCCGAGCCAGCGCGCTCGGCGACGAAGTCGAGCGCGAACAGCCCGAGCATCGCCGCCAGCGGGAGCTTCCAGCCCCGGGTCAGGGCCACGAGTGGTGGCCAATAGGCGTAGAACTGCGCCTCGGTGGCCAGCGACCACGAGAAGCCGAACACCACCGGATGGGTGACCGCGTAGTCGACGAACCAGTTGCCGGTGTAGGTCGCGTAGAAGGGCAAGCTGGCGAGGAAGTGATCCCGCAGCGGCGAGGCTGGCATCCAGACGAAGCCGCGGAGGGCGTAGATCGCGAGCACCGCATAATAGAGCGGGAAGATGCGCAGCGCGCGCCGAGCAAAGAACTGGCCGAGGGCGATGCGCCCGTGGCGCTCGCGCTCGCGCAAGAGCAGCGTGGTGATCAAGAACCCGCTGATCGCGAAGAACAGGTGGACGCCCAGCGGCCCCTTGCCGAGCACGCCCTCGAGGGGCCGGGGCGTCGAGTGGTGCCACACGACCGGCAAGATGCTGAGGCAACGCAGCCCGTCCAGCGAGGGGAAGCGCGACCGCTCGCGATACGCCTCGAACGCGCCCCAACCATCCTGCGCTCGCGTGGCTGGCTTTGCCATTCGAGTCAGCGTGAGCGCGGCAAGAGCCAGTCGATCATCGGCTGCCAGACCTCTCGCGGCGCCGCCGAGCCCGCCACCACCCCCACGTGCCCGCCCGAGACGGGGACCAGCGTCTTGTCGGTGGACGCCACCAGGTCGATGATCGCGGCGGTGGCCTGGGGCGTCGCGATGTTGTCGCCCCTGCCAGCGAACGCCAAGAGCGGCTGCGTGACGGCGCCAAGCTCGCACGGCTTGTCGCCGAAGCAGAGGCCGCCGCGGATCAGCCGGTTGCCGCTGACCACCTCGCGAACCATCTGCTTGAACGCCTCTTTCGGGTAGGGGATGAGATCGTTCACCCAGGTGTTCACCGCGTCGAACGAGCGCACGAAGCCCTCGTCGTCGAGGTTGGCGACGAAGTCGCCCCACTTGGTCACGGCGCGCGAGCCGCTCATCAACTTGAAGCCCAGGCTCGACGCCTTTCCGGGCACGTTCCCCACCACGTCCATCAGCGGACCGATGCCCAGCGCACCGATCCGAGACGCCACGTACGCGGCTCGCATCTTGGTGAAGTTCACCGGCGCACCGATGGTGACGATGTTCCTGACGCGGGCGTCGTGGTGCGTGGCGGCATGCATCAGGCAGAAGATGCCCCCCATGCAGTACCCCGCCAGCGTGATGCCCTGGGCGCCAGCCGCCGCGAGCGCGGCGTCGACGCACGCGGGCACCCAGTCGAGAACGTAGTCGTCCAGCCGCACGCGCTCGTCGTCGTGATCGGGCACGCCGAAATCCACCACGAACACGTCGAAGCCCGCGTTGCGCAGCGTGCGCACCATGCTGTGCTCGGGGCGCAGGTCGTAGACGTAGGGGCGCACCATGAGGGGCGGAATCAGCAGGATGGGTGTCGAATGCCGCTCGAACGACACCCGGTGGGTCTCTGCCCCGAGCTCGTACTCGACGTCGCGAATCGGCCGAATGCGCGACAGCTCGAGCTTGCCCTTGGAGAACACCACGTCGTGCGCAGCGCTGTTCCTGCCGGGTCGGGCCGCGCCCTCGGTGGCGTAGACGAATCCGTTGACCACCGACAGGACCGCGCGGTCGGCCCACTTCCGGGCGCGGCGACGCAAGCTGATGGGTCGATGCGCCATGCCGCCACTCACTCGAACAGGGGCGGCGGCCCGCCGTCGCTGGGCGGGAGCGGCGCCGTGCCGGCGGGCACCGGTGCCGCGGGCGCCGACGCGGGTGGTGGGGCGGGATAGGTCGCCAGGACGGCCAGCGAGTAGTACTTGTGCTGGTGCGTGAGGCCCGCCCAGTCGGGTGCGGACAGGGCACGCTTCACGCAAGCTGCCGCCTTGCGCGCGGCGGGCCCGCGCCACGAGCCGCTCTGCCCGGGGAACACGTGGACCTTGCGCGCTCGGAAATCGACGGTGAGCACGTAGTTGATGCTGCCCTCTTTGTTCGCCTTCGGTGCGCAGTCGACGTTGTCTCGGATCGCGCGCGTCAGCTGGTCCTCGAAGAACGGCAGGCGATCGCACAGCCCCCCCTCTTGGCCGCCGCGGGCCGACGCGCCGCACTTCACGCGCAGCACGTTCCCCAGCTTCACACGGTCGTTCACCGGGCCGGCATCGACCGAGGCCAGGGCCGGCGCATCGGCGTCCGACGCTGCCGCCCCTGCGTCGCTGGCCGCACCGGCGTCTTTGGGGGCGTTTTCCGTGCCGCTGGGGCGACGCCACAGGTAGAGGGGCACGGCCAAGAGCACCAGCCCGACCACCAGCGCGACGATCAGCTGAGCGCGCAGCGGCCGATCGCCGCCCCCGCCACTACCGCCGACGCCGAGGCGCCGCAGGCTGGGCTCGCTGGGAAGGGAGGGGCGACTTTGCACGCGACACTCTGGCCCTTTCGGGCGCTGGCGGGCTCAGGACTCGAGCAAGGACTCTACGGGTTGCCCCGGCTCGCACTTCACCAGGGTTGCCGCCAGGTCGAGGGACTCGGGCATGAGCCCTTGCACTTGCGACACGACTTGTTCCACCACGTGGCGGGCTTCGTCGACGCTGGGCCCGGTCATGGCCACCGCGAACCGCAGCGGCCCGTTCAGCCCGGCGGTCACCGGGACGACACTGAGCAAGAGCATTTCTGTCAGCTCGATCACCCGCTGAGCCGCGCGCCTGAGGGCGAGCATCTCGAGGATGGTCGGGCGCTCGCTGACGTGACGATTCGGCCCCCGCACGTGATAGCGCGCCACCGCCAGCGGAACACCGTCCCACTCGGCGAACGCGGCGTCGTCCTTGAGCGCACGGATCAGGTGCTCTTGGCGAAGCAGGCCGGTCAGGCCATCGCGCTTCTCAAGGTAGTTCTTGGCGCGCTGGTGCTGCGGCGAGCCCTCTTGGAAGCTGACCAGCTTGAGCCGGCACTCGCCCAGCTGGACTTCGCCGCCGTGCAGCAGCGCGACGCTCTTCTTCCGATCGAAGCTGTGATCGGCGTAGGTGCCGTTGGTGCTGCCGGCGTCCTCGACGACCCACGAGCCCGCCTGCCACCGCACTGCCGCATGGGCACCGGAGACGGTCGCCTCGGGCAAGAGCAAGTCCTGGTTGTTGCGCCGGCCGAGGGTCATCAGCGGCTTGTCGAGTGAGAACAGCGTCCCGGCGGCTTCGCTGGCGTTGGTGGCGAAGGTGAGCATCAACGCTTGAGAGCCGGGCATGAACGACTCGGCGGCCTGACGCCCGAGCGGAGCACCGGGATTGAGGCGCTCGCGCGGGATCTGCACCTGGCTGGTGGTCAGCGCGGTCGGGTTGAAGAACCGCACGTGGCGCGCCTGCGGCCGCATGTTCGGCTCTTCCGCCAGGCAGCGGAACACCTGCTTCACCTCGTCCACCGACAGCCCTGCCGGGACGTCGAACATGATCTGCGAGCGCATCGGCTTGGCGCGGGGGCGGTACCCGGGCTCGGGCACGCGGCAGGTCCACATCTCCCAGAGCGTGAGCCCCAGCGCGTACATGTCGTCTTCGGGGCTGGCGCCGCCCGAACGCAGACGTTCGGGCGCCATGTAGTTCGGAGTGCCGCCGTCGGGCGGGGCGCCGGGGCGCCGTGCGCTGAGGCGCGCGCGCTCTTGCGCAAAGCCAAAGTCCAGGATGATGGCGCGGTCGTTGGTCATCATCACGTTGCCGGGCTTCAGATCGCCGTGGACCAAGCCCTGCGCGTGGATGGCCGCGAGCCCCGCCGCGGCTTCGCTGGCGATCTTGCGGAACTCGTCCGAGGTGTACCCACCCTGGGCTTTGCGGCGGCGAATGTGGGTGTGGAGGGTCTGACCCGCGATGTGCTCCATCACCAGGATCGGGCCCCAAGGGCTTGGCGCCAGATCGTGAACGCGACACACGTTGGGGTGGCTGACGGAGCGGGCGAGCAGCAGCTCTTGCCGGAGCGCCTCGTCGTCGCCGGGCATGCGCGACTCTTCGCGCACCACCTTCAGCGCGACGGGCTGTTGGGTGCTCCGGTCGTAGGCGAGGAACACCTCTCCCATGCCACCCTTGCCGAGGCTCTGTCGGATTTCGTAGCGGTCATTGACCACCGAGCCTTGCCCGAGCGGCGGAACGTTGCGAGGGGATTGGGTCATCCGTGGCGGGTGGGCTCGCCCCCGCGAGCACCGGCGATAGGGTCCCCGATTTGTCGCGCTGATTCAATTGTCCATCGCTCCATCTGCCGGAAAGCAGGACAAAAAGCAGCCCGAGCGCCGGGCCCCCGCCGCCAGAGCAAACGGTTTACCCAGCGAGCGGTGGCGTGCTAATGGCTGCCCCGGGCCGGAAAGAAGCCGGCCCCACGTCGTTGGCCAAGGGAAGCCGGTGTGAATCCGGCACGGCCCCCGCCACTGTGACCGGGAACGACCGCGAGCACAGCCACTGGGCGAAGAGCCCGGGAAGGGCTCGCGGAAGGATGAACCGGAAGCCAGGAAACCTGCCGCCGACGTGCCGACCAACCCGCTTCGACTCGAAGCGTAGCGACCCGGAGGGGGTCGCGTCCGGAGGCTGAATGAACAGGTACATGAGCATGGGTGCGATCGCGTGCGCGGTCGCGATGGTGGTGGCGTGTGGCGACGACGAGGCCCTGGGGCCCGGGACGGGTGGTACCGCCGGAACCGGCGGCGGGATCGGAGGCGCTGCCGGCAGCGGCGGCACGGCCGGCAGCGGCGGCACGGCCGGCAGCGGCGGCACGGCCGGCAGTGGCGGCAGCGACGCGGGCTCGGATGCGGACGCCGGGGTTCCAGCGGGACGACTGCTGGTAGCCGGCACCGACTTCGCCACCAAGACCGAGATCGCCACGATCGATCTCGAGACCAGCAAGGTCGCCGGGAGCGTCACGGTGAACGACGGCGATGCCGTGCCGGTGGCCTCGGGCGGGCAAGGCTTCGTCCTGGAGCGGACCACCGCCAAGCTGCATCACCTGGATGCCACCGGGAAGATCGCGAAGACCGTCGACGTCGGCAAGACCGCCGTCGGGCTGAGCGGCACCGGCTCGACCAACCCGGTGGGAGTGATCGCCAGCGGCAGCAAGGCCCTGGTGGTGCTGCAAGACGCGAACCGTGTCGCGATGGTCGATCTGACCGCGGGCAGCGTGTCGAAGACCATCGACCTGACGCCTTACCTGGCCAGCGGCGACGGCGACAAGTCGGTCGACGCGACCCGACCCGTGCTTCGCTCGGGCCGCGCCTACTTCTTGCTGGGGCGGATCGATCGCACCACGATCGCCGCTCCGAGCTACCAGCTGGCGTGCCCCTCCGTTCCGGCGCTGCTCTTGGCGGTGGACCTGGCCAGCGACAGCCTGGTGGATCTGAACGGCGCGGCAGCGGGTGAAGGCATCGAGCTCACCCTGGCCAACCCGGTCGACGCCGCCCTGGACGGCAACCGCTTGCTGATCCTGAGCGCGGGCTGCTTCACCGCGGCAGACGGCGGCTCGACTCGCACGAAGCACGGCGTGGAGGCGGTGGCCCTCGACACCGGAGTGGTGACCACCGAGCATGCGGCCAAGAATCAGGACTTCTTGTCGCGGCTGGTGGTTCGCTCGTCGACCTCCGCGCTGCTCAACACCTTCGACCCGAGCTTTGCCGAGCACTGGTACGGCTGGACGATCGGGCAGGGCGCGCTGGGCAGCGAGCTGACGGGGGTGCCCGCGGCAGCGAGCCTCGACGATGCCAACCACCTCTTGGGCGTGGACATCGCTGCGACGGATGCCGGCGCGACCGTCACGGTGGTTCGGTACGACATCAGCGCGCAGACCAAGACCACGGTGGTCGCGTCGCCGTGGACCGGGAGCTTCGCCTCTGCCGGCGGGACGGCCCTGGTGCGCTGAGGATCACCCCTCCGAGATCGCGGCGACCTCGCTCCAGAGCCAGGCGCCCGCGCGCGGCTCGCTCGCCGCGATCTCGGCCAGGGCCACCACGCCATCGAGGCGGAGCGCCTCGGCGCCGCCGCGGATCAGCCGCGCCAGGGGCCCCGGCGGACCGAAGTGCTCGGGGCCGACCACCACTGGCTCGAGCCGATCGCCGGACGGGCCGATCCGCCGCACCACGTCTGCCAGGGCGACGTCGAACCCGCCGAGCCGATCGAGCAGCCCGTGCTGGTGGGCGTCGCGCCCGCTCCACACACGCCCGCCGGCCAGGGGCTCGATCTGCTCCACGCTGCGACCGCGGCCCCGGGCCACGACCTCGAGGAAGGCCCGGTAGATCTCCTCGAGCTGCCGTTCGAGGGCCGAGCGCTCGTCGCCCGACAGCGGACGGGCCGGATTCATCATGTCGGCTCGCGCTCCGCGCTTGACGACCTCGATTGCGACTCCGATGCGCGAGAGCAGCGACTCGGCCGACATCCGCGCCGCGATCACGCCGATGCTTCCGGTCACGGTGGTGGGTTGGGCCACGATGGTCGGAGCCCCGACGGCGATCATGTACCCGCCGCTGGCGGCCACGTCCCCCATGTAGACGGCGACGGGCTTCTCTTTGGCCAGCAGGGTCAGCTCGCGCAGCATGCGGTCGCTGGCCAGCGCGCTGCCCCCGCGCGAGCTGACGACCACCACCGCGCCCGCCGCGCGCCGGTCCTCGCGCGCCTGCCGCAGCGTGCGACACACCGGTTCTTCCGCCGCGACGGGCACGAGCGACAAGGGGGCGTCGGACACGATCGGCCCGACCACCTCGACCACCGCCACGTGGCGCGGCCGGCGGAGCGGGACGAAGCGCAATGTGCGACGACGGAGGTAGGCGGCAGCGGGGACCACGCGCGCGCCTGCCGTCCGCGCGGGCTCGAGGCACGTCGCGAGCTCGTCCGGGTAGACCACGCCATCGACCAGGCCCGCGTCGAGCGCGGCCCGCGCCGACCATGGGCCCTGGTCGACCCAACTCGCCGCGACGGCGCGCTCGACGCTTCGCCCCGAGGCCAGCCCGTCGACCAGCGTCTGGTGTGCGACGTCGAGCACCGCGCCCAGCTGCTCGCGCTGGGCGTCGCTCATGCTCTTCTTCTCCAGGAACTCGCCGGCGGTCTTGAATCGCCCTTTGGCGAACACCTCGGGCTCGATGCCAGCGCGGTCGAGCAGCCCCCGGAGGTACGTCGCCTCGATGGCGAAGCCCGTGAGGTCGAGGTGAGTCTCGGGTCCGAGCAGGACCTGGTCGGCGGCGCTGGCAACGTACGTGGCGAGCGTGCCGCCGCCGTGCGGAAGGTAGACGGCCACCTTCTTCCCGGCGGCGCGCAAGGCAAGCAACAGATCTCGGAGCGACGTGGCGCGCGCGCTGCCGACGCGCAGGGCATCGATCCGGAACAGCACCCCGGTGACGCGCGTGTCAGCACGGACCGCGGCCAGCACGCGGCGAAGCGAGTGCAGGGCCACCGGCTGGTGGCGGCGCTGCCAGAAGGGCACTCGCCGAGCGACCTCGGTCAGGCCGCCGTCGATCTTCACTTCGAGCCAGGCGCCCTCGGGCGCGGCCCGCCAGCGGCGCACCAGGCGCAGCGGCAAGAGGGCGAGCAAGACCAAGTCGAGGGCCAGGGCGAAGGCGATGCGCAGCAAGGGCGAGGATCTTTACGCGATGCGGCGTGCGCGTCGATGGCCGAGGGCTATCTTGATGGTATGTACCGGACAGCCCTGATCATCGCGCTGGCGAGCGCCTTGGCCTGGGGTTGTGCCTCGACCCCTCCCCCTGCCCCAAAACCGCCGCCTCCCGCAGAACCACGGACCCGGGTCGAGCAGCCCGCCGTCCACGAGGAACAGCCCAAGCTCATCGCGCCTCCGCCGGCCTACGGCAACAAAGTCGTCCTGGCCTGCCGCTGAGGGCCGGGCCGAAGCCCCGCTCCCTGGTATACTGCTGGGATGCCCCCGGCCGGAGGCCCCTCTCACGAAGTGCGCGCGGGCACCCGCCTCGGCCGCTACGAGATCTTGGTGCCGGTCGCCCAGGGCGGCATGGCCCGCGTCTGGGCCGCCAAGCAACACGGGCAGCGCGGCTTCAGCAAGCTGGTGGCGATCAAGACCATCTTGCCCGGGCTCGCCAACGACCCGGCATTCGAGTCGATGTTCCTCGACGAGGCGCATCTTTCGGCCGGCGTCCACCACCCCAACGTCTGCGAGATCTTCGACCTGGGCGAGGACGCCGGCGCGCTCTACATCGCGATGGAGTGGGTGAACGGCGAGGCGCTGAACCGCATCGTCAAGCCACCGGTTCCCAAAGGCGAGAAGGGCATCGCGCAGCGGCTGAACGCCCGCATCGCCGCCCGCATCGTCGCGGACGCCGCCAAGGGGCTGCACGCCGCCCACGAGCTTCGGGACGACAGCGGCGAGCTCGTGGGGCTGGTGCACCGCGACGTGTCGCCGCAGAACATCTTGGTGTCGCTCGACGGGGTGGTGAAGGTCACCGACTTCGGGGTGGCGAAGGCGCTGCGCAATCAGCAAGAGGCGACCATGGCCGGCCAGGTCAAGGGCAAGGTCGCCTACATGTCACCCGAGCAGGCGCGGGGCGGCGCCATCGACCGTCGCAGCGACGTCTTCGCCCTGGGGATCGTGCTGTACGAGATCACCACCGCCGTGCGTCCGTTCTCGGGCGTGAACGAGCTCGAAGTGATGAAGTCGCTGGCCAGTGGGCGCTTCGACCCGCCGAGCGCCGTGGTGGCCGGTTACCCGAAAGAGCTGGAGACCATCGTGCTCACCGCCATGAGCATGGATCCGGCGCAGCGCTACCCCAGCGCCGACGCGGTGCGGGTGGCGCTGGAAGAGTGGCTCACACGCTCGGGGCCCGTGGTCACCGAAGCGCACATCGCGGCCACCGTACGCGAGCGTGTGGGGCAGCACGTCGACGACCGCCTCGCCAAGATCCGCGAGCGCACCCGGGTCGCCGCGCCGGACGCCTCCACCATTCCCGAGTCGGTCGCCCAGGCGCCTGCGGCGCCGCCACCGCAAGAAGCGTCGAGCTCGTTCGCACAGGCGCCGAGCTCGGTCAGCACGATCAGTCACGCCTCCGCGCCCAGCGCGGTGAGCACCGTCAGTCACGCCTCGGCTCCGAGCGCCATCAGCCATTTCGCACCGGTGGTGCAGACCGCGCCGCCGCCGCCCAGCGTGGCGGGGCGCCCGGCCGGCTCGGGTGCGGCCAAGACCGCGCTCATGGGGGTGATGATCGGCATCGGTGTCTTCATGTTGGTCATCGTCGGCGGGGGCGGCCTGTACGTGATGCGTTCCCGCACGGGCGCAGCACGCGCCGACACCCCGACCGCCTCGCCACCGCCGGCGACCGCGCCCACCCGCGACGCCGAGGTGCGCATCGAGCTGGTCACGCCGAAGTCGGGGGTCACGCTCTTGGTCGACGGCGTGGTGCAGCCCGTGGGCCAGCTCACGCTGGCGCGGCCCAAGGCCGGCGCTGCGAAGAAGCTGACGGCGCGGGCCGAGGGCTTCAAAGACGCCGAGCTCACCTTCGACGACAAGACCGAGACGCTGACCATCGCGCTCGAGCCGGCGCCCCCCGAGACCGAAGAGCCCGCGGCCGATGAGAAACCGGCCGACAAGCCCGCCGAGCAGAAGCCGGCCGGTCCAGCGCCCGAGGCCAAGCCCAGCGCACCCGCGAGCGGCGCGACCGGCAAGCCCAAAGGCCCCACCAAGGTCGACATTCCCGAGAACCCGTTCTGAGCGCGCGTCGGGGAGTGTACAATCCGGAAGATGCGCATCACGGCCCGAATCGCTGCGATCGCCGCCGCGCTGCTAGTGCTCGCCGCGAGCGGCGCTGCCGCGGCAGATGACGACGATCAGACCGCCGAGGCCCGTCGGCTGTATGGCGAAGCCAAGAAGCTGATGGGCGCGAAGAAGTACCAGGACGCCGCCCTGGCGTTCGAGGCCGCCGGGCGCTTGAAGAACAACGCGGTCGCCTACTACACCGCCGCCCAGGCGTGGGAGCTGGCGAACGAGGCCGCGCGAGCCGCCGACGCGTATGCGCTGGCGCTGGTGACGCCGAAGCTGAGCGACGCGCAGAAGCAGAAGTCGGAAGAGCGCCTGGTGGAGCTGCGCAAAGAGCTCGGGGTGGTCAACGTGAAAGGCGACTCGGGCACGCGCGCGCGCATCGACGACCACACCCTGATCCCGCTGCCTGCCGCCCTGCACGGAGCTGCCGGCTCGCACACGCTGGTCATCGCCCGGCCGGGCGGGGCCGAAGGCACGCAGAAGGTCGAGCTTCTGGCGGGCAAGTCGCTGGACGTGGACGCCGCCGAACAGCCCGAGCCCCAGCCCGACGCCCCGAAGGTGAAGAAGGTCCGGCTGGCAGAGTCGAAGAAGAACCCGGTCGACGAGCCCAGCCGGGGGCCGAGCCCGTGGAAGACCGTGGGGTTCGTCGGCATCGGTGCCGGGGTCGCTGCACTGGGTGGCGGAGTGCTCTTGGGGCTTTCTGCCCGGGACGCCGAAGACACCTACAAGAAGCAGCCGACCCAGGCGACGCTGGATCACGCGAAGGGCCTGGAGACCAGCACCAACATCATGCTGATCGCCGGCGGCGTGCTGACCGCCGCGGGCGTGACGCTGGTGGTGTGGCCGTCGAAGCGGAAAGAGCAACGCGCCGCGACGCTGGATCTTCGAGCTTCGCCCGGCGCAGTGCTCGCGGGGGGGCGTTTCTGATGCGGCGCCTGTGGCTGGTCGCGGGCGTGGCGCTGGCGGGCGCGGCGCTGTTCGCAGCCTGCAAGCTCGATCTGGACGAGAGCCTGATCGACCGGGGCGACGCCGCGAGCGGAGGCACCGGGGGCGGCGCCGGCACGGGCGGCGCCGGCACGGGCGGCGCCACCGGTGGCACGGGAGGGGTGATCCAGGGCGACGGCGGCCCGTGCGACGCCGACACGCAATGCACCAGCGACGCCGCGTGCCTCGAGGGCACGTGCGCGGGCGGGCAGTGTCTGTTCGCCGTGTGCCCGACCGCCGAGGCCTGCAAGGGCCGCAGCTGCGACACCACTTCGGGGAAGTGCGGCGAGCCGCAGGCCTATGCCTTCAAGGCAGCAAGCCTCGAGCTGACCGACGACGTGGGCTGCAGCGGCAGCGCGGCACGCTGCGTCGCCGCCTTTGCGGATCTGGTGTTCGTCGCGACCGCCGACGGCACGCTGCACGCCTGGCGCACGCGCAACGCCGCAGCGCCCGAGAAGCTCACCGTGGACTCGCCGACCTTCACGGTCGCCCGCATGGTCGCCAGCGACAGCCGCCTGCTGCTGATGTCGGCGGTCACGTCGGGCAAGCTGCAGCTGGCCTGGCTCGACCTGCCTGGCGACCCCCAAGCCACGTCGCTGACCCTCAGCTCGGTGGGGGTGAACCTGGCCGGCGCGACCAGCGTGGGCGCGGTCTACCCGGCGGGGCCGGGTTCGTTCCTGGCGGTAGAGGCCAACGCCGCCAGCTTCTACCCCGCGGCGCAGGTCGCCCCGCCGGTGCAGAACAACGCCACGCTCTCGGCCTATCCCTCGACCGGGCTTGCCGCCGGTGCGTCGATCGTCGCCGCCGCCGGCGACCGGCTCGTCGGCTTCCGGGTCGACGCCACCGGCAAGCCGGTGATCCCCAGCTTCAGCCTGGTGGACAAAGCGGGGACCTCGAGCGCGCAGAACGGCAGCGAGAAAGCCTTCGCGTTCGAGACGCCCACCACGCTGTCGGCCCACCACTTCGCCAGCGGATACGACGGCACGGTGCTGTGGAGCACCAACCGGGTCTTCCGCGACGGCACCGATCAGCCCATGACCAAAGCCGTGGTGCTGCGTTGGCTGTTGGCTTCCGGCGCCACCGCCTTCGACGCCAGCGCCGAGATCGACCTGGCAACCTATGCCGACGCCGACTGGGGAACGGTGCGCCGCGGCCCCGTGGCGCTGGTGGACGCGAGCACCGCCCTCACCACCGTCGCCTACCCGGTGGACCCGCAGCAGACCCTGGTGCGAGCGGTGCAGAAGAGCGGAACCTCGCTGAGCCTGGGCTCGGCCACGGCGGTTCTGCCCTTCCCCGTCAGCCAGATCGGGGTCGCCGCCAACCGCAAGGTCGGGTTCGTGCTGACCCCCGCCAGCGCCACCCTGTCACTCAAGACCACGCTGCACGTCTACGCGCCCGGCTGCGGCTAGCGCGCCGGGCTACTGCACGAGCAGCTGCTGTCGGACCCAGGCGGACCCGCCGCGGTTGTCGTGAACGACCGCCCAGACCGTCATCGGGCCGGGCTTTTTGGGGGCGAAGAGCTTGGTGGCATAGTCGCCGTTCCAGCCCTTGGTGGCGTCGTTCAGAAGGCGAAGCTCGCTCTTCAGGCCGCCCCGGTCGACGTAATAGTTGATCCACATCTGCTCGCTGTACTTCTTGCCGTAGGCGTCCACCGAGATCTGGTCCGCCTCGGCGCTGGCCGGGTCGATCACCGGGCCGATGGGGATCTCGGGACAGTCCTTTCCACCGTCGTCCGAGCACGCGGCGATGCACGGCACCTGGCCGCAATCGGGCGTCTCGAGCAGCGGGGTGTCGATGCAGGCACCGTCGATGCAGCTGCCCGGCGCGTCCTCGCCGTTCACGCGGAACCCGGTGACGATGGCGTTCTGGTTTCGGTACTGATCGAAGGCGTAGACCGCGGTGTAGCCGGCAACGAAGTCGTCCGCCCCCAGAAGCTCGCTGTCGGGCCCGTAGCAGGCGAGGGGGAATGCCACCGCTTCACCCTCGGGGGGCGCGCCGAGCTTGCCGGCACAGGCGGCGAAGAACACGAACGAGAGCCCGTAGGCCGGCTGCTTGGGGTCGGCCGGCGGCGGGCGACTGGAGATGATGTCCCCCGGCAGGGTGAAGCTGAAGCGATCGCCCATGCCGACGTCGATGCCCGGCGGACCGCCGGGCCCAGGTGGCCCGCCCTGGGCAAACTGCGCGAAGCACCCGGCGTAGAGGTCGCCGGGCGGGTTGAAGCAGCCCGAGAACCAGCCCACCTGCACCGGGCGCGGGGCCTGCTTCGACCCGTCGTGCCAGAGCATCTGCAGGTCGACCTTCTCGCCCGGCTTTGCGTAGGGCGCGCTCTTCTGCACCGCCAGCACCCGCAGCGTCTTGAGCTCGGAGGGCGGGTCGAACTCCGCACCGCACCCGACCGCGCTTGCGGAAACTGCGAACGCCACGGCGAAGTCACGAGCTCTCAAAACTCACCTCGCAGGCCCAGGCTGGGGATGATGGGCAGTCCGGTCTGATAGGTCTCTTGCGTGTAGTTGTAGTTGTAGCTCAGCCCCTCGACGGCCTGGTTGTTGTAGACGTTGTACACGTCGAGATAGGCCGAAAACCGCCAGTCTTTGAACTGCCAGGACTTGTCGACGCGCATGTCGAGCTGGTGGAAGAGCGGCAGGCGTCGGCTGTTCGGCTCGCCGGTGAGCTGGGCGTAGGAGCCCGAATCCGCGGCGTAGAGCGAGGGCAAGGCCGGCGGCTTCAAGACCGGCGTGGCCAGCGGACCCGACACCAGCCGGAAGCGCGAGCCGAACTCCCAGCCGCGCCCCAGGCGGTAACTGCCGAGCGCGATCAGGTTGTGAGTCTGGTCGAACTCGTAGAGGAACTCGTCGTCGTCGGGGGCGTTCTTGCGCACCGAACGCGACAGGGTGTAGGCGATCCAACCGAAGAAGCGAGCGTCGGGCTTGTACTTCACCAGCGTCTCGAGCCCCATCACCGAGCCGGTGCCCTGGTTGCCGTAGGTGAACGCCCCCTGCTGGTTGGCGCTGCGACTGACCAGGTTGGTGAGATCCTTGTAGAAGCCCTCGACCGATACCTCGATCTGGCGCGACAGCTCTTGCTCCACGCCCGCCGAATAGTGAACCGCCCGGTTCGACTCGAGGTTGGGCGTACCGAACACCGGATTGGTCTCTTGGAACTGCGGCGGCTGAGCGAACAGGCCGACGCCGCCCTTGACGGTGGTGCGCAGGCGCTTCTTGCCCACGGCGTCGCCCTCGTCCGTGGACGGCACCAGGTCGTAGCGACCGTTGATGCGCGGGCTGAAGTCCGCGTGGCCCGAGTCGCGGGCGTAGTCGACACGGAAACCCGGGACCACGCGCAGGCGGCGCGCGGGCGTCCACTCACCCTCCAGGTACCAGGCCGGACGGAACGCCGTCTCGGCCTCGTGGGATTCGACGATGGGCTTCGCCGCGTACGGCCCGGGATCCGGTTCGCCCTCGCGCGGCGGCTGCGGGGCGCGCACGGTGACGTCGTAGGGCACCACCAGGAAGTCGTACCCGGCGTACAGCTTGAAGCCGCGCGCGGCCTTGAACCCGAACTCGGTGCGCGCGGCGATGGGATAGGTGTCGAGATCGAACTTGATGTTGCCGAGTGAGAACCGGACCAGGTTCTTCCCGGCAGAGAACATGCTGCTGACGTCGACGTCGTTCGACAGCTCGCCGGTGTACACGGCCTGCGCCCGATGCGACCCGGTGCGGAAATTGATGTTGCCGCCGAGAATGGGGTCAGCCGCGAGTGGGTCCCGGATCAGGATCTCGAGGCGGTCGTCCGAACCGAAGGCGCGCAGGCTGATCTTGCTCTTGGCCGAGGGCTTGTTCTCGGCGATGACCTGGTAGTCCCAGTAGACGGGCGCCGAGGTCACGCCGGCGCCCGACTCTTCGAGCACCGGTTTGATCCAGGCGTCGATCCAGCTGCGGCGCGCGCCGGCGGCGAACGACCAGCCCTTCAGCGGGCCGATGGGCCCTTGCGCGAGCACGCGGGCATCGATCAGATCGACCTGGGCGAGGGCGTGGTAGCAGCCGGTCTTGTCCGTCTTCTTGCCGTAGGGCGCGTCGCAGCGCGTGTCGGGCGAGCGCAAACCGACATCCACGATGCCGCCCATCACGCGGCCGTACCGTGCGCTGAAGTTGCCCGGATAGAAGTCGATGCGATCGAGCAGCTCCGTGGGGATGACGCTGGACAGACCGCCGAAGTGGTAGATCAGCGGAACGATGGTCCCGTCGACGAAGATGTTCGTGTCTTGCGGCGCCGAGCCGCGCACGATCAAGAGGCCCGCGAGCCCCGGCGGCCGGGCCACGCCGGGCAGGTTCTGGATGGAGCGCAGCGCGTCGCCGCTGGTGCCGGGAATGCGGGAAATCTCGCGGCGTTCGAGGGTGCGGCGCGTCACCTCGCGCGGGGGGCGCTCACCCTGCACCGTGACCTCGAAGCCCTCGCTCTCGGGCGCGAGGCGATAGGTGATCTCGGCAGCTTCACCGGCGACCACGTCCTCGACGCTCTCTTGCCCTCGAAATCCGTCGGCTCGCAGCGTCACCCGGTACTTGCCGGGGGGCAGGCTCTCGATACCCCACTTGCCGTCGGCGCCCGTGGTGATGCGACGGCTGCCCCCGTCGGGAAAGGTGACGAGGACTTCTGCCCCCGCCAACGGCACGTTGGTGCCCGCGATGCGCAGCGCGCCGCCCAGGTTGCCCTTCGTCGGCTTCGCTGCCGGCTTGGGCGGGTCACCCGAGGCCGGCGGTGCCTCTTTGAGAGTGAAGGAGTACTTGTAGAGGATCTTGGCAGCGATGGGCTTTCCGTCGCGGGTTGCCGGCTCGAACACGAACTCGAGGGCCGCCGCTCGCGCGGCCTCGTCGAACCCATGGCCTGCCGGCTCGGCCACCTCGGCTTCGGTCACCTTGCCCTGGGCGTCTATCGAGAGCTTGAGCACCACGTCGCCCTGACTGCCGTCCTTCTGCGCTTCGGCCGGGTAGGGCGCGCTGACGAACTTCGAGAGCTTCGGCGGAACCACCACCGGCTTCTTCGGCTGCTCGTCGGGTGGCGGCGGCTTCACCACCGCGCCGGAGCCGCCCCGGGGAACGGCACCGGTCCCCCGATCGTCGTCCTGCGCGCGCGCCGGTGCGGACCATGCGCCGGCGACGGCGGCGATGATCACGACGACAGAGGGGCGCGCGGGGGAGCGGAGCACGATCGGGAGGGGGTTTCGGGCGCACCGACGCGGCGGCACGCCTGGGGCGTCTCGTAGCGCGCGGGTGTCTGGCTGACAACGGGCTTGACGGGCCTCAGGCACCTCCACGCCGCGATCTTCCGGCGGTCCGCCAAGTCGTGATAGGTGCGGGCACCGGCCACACCCGACCGGGATTCAGGAGCGCACCCGTGGCGACCAAGAAGAAGCAGCGACCCTCCCCCACCCCGAAAGTGCCCCTCACCGAGGGCATCACCCCGGCCTCGGCTTTCGACAACGCGCTGGTCCAGTTCAACCGGGCGGCCAAGATCATCAAGCTGACCCCGGACCAGGTCGCCGTGATCCGCGAGCCGCGGCGCATCGTGGAGTGCAAGCTGCCGGTGCGGATGGACGACGGGTCGATCCACGCTTTCAAGGGCTACCGCGTGCAGCACAACATCGCGCGGGGCCCGGCCAAGGGCGGCGTGCGGTTCCACCCCGACGTGTCACTCGACGAGGTGAAGGCGCTGGCGTTCTGGATGACCTTCAAGTGCGCCACCATCGGCATCCCGATGGGCGGGGGCAAGGGCGGCGTGATCGTCGACCCGACCCGGCTCAGCAAGGGCGAGCTCGAGCGCCTGTCGCGGCGCTACTTCGCCGAGATGATCGAGCTGTTCGGGCCAGACCGCGACGTTCCGGCGCCGGACGTGAACACCAACCCCCAGGTCATGGCCTGGTTCATGGACACGTATTCGATGCACCACGGCGGCGACTATCTGCCCGCCGTGGTCACCGGCAAGCCGATCGAGATCGGCGGCTCGGTGGGGCGCAGCTCGGCCACGGCGCAGGGCATGGTGTTCTGCGTGCGCCGCGCCGCTGCCCACCTGGGCCTCAGCCTGAGCGGGGCTACGGTGGCCATTCAGGGCTTCGGCAACGCCGGTTCGTTCGCCGCCAAGCTGCTCCGCGAGCAGGGCTGCAAGATCGTGGCGATCTCGGACGTCTCCGGCGCCTTCAGCCACAAAGACGGCATCGACCCCGACGTGGCCATCGCCCACGTCGAGAAGCACAAGACGCTGGCAGGCTTCGACCGCGTGAAGGGGGTCGAGAAGATCAAGGACCCGATGAAGCTGCTCGAGCTGCCGGTCGACATCTTGATCCCCGCCGCCCTCGAGAACCAGATCACCGGCAAGAACGCCGGGCGCGTCAAGGCCAAGGTGGTGGCCGAGTGCGCCAACGGGCCTTGCACGCCCGAGGCCGACGACATCTTCGAGAAGAAGCGGGTGTTCGTCATTCCGGACATCTTGTGCAACGCCGGCGGGGTGGCCGTCTCTTACCTCGAGTGGGTTCAGAACCGGATGGGGTACTACTGGCGCTACCAGCGCGTGCTCGAGGATCTGGAGCACATGATGAACACCGCATTCGACACCGTGCTCAAGACGGCGCTGCACTACGACGTGCCGTTGCGCACGGCGGCCTTCATCGTGTCCATCGAGCGTGTGGCCCGGGCCTCGGAGCTGCGCGGCCTTTACGCCTGAGCGCGCCATGCGCATCGCAACCTGGAACGTGAACTCGATCCGGGCGCGCATCGACGCCGTGGTCGACTGGCTGGGGCGTGCCCTGCCCGACGTCTTGTGCCTGCAAGAGACCAAGGTGGTCGACGACGACTTCCCGACCGACGAGCTGCAGCGGCTGGGCTACGCCGTGGCCATGGCCGGGCAGAAGACCTACAACGGCGTGGCCATCGCCTCGCGCCTGCCGATGAAGGACGTCAGCATCGGGCTCGCGGGCGGCGAGCGCGACGCCGAAAAGCGGCTGATCGCGGCCACGGTGGGCGGCGTGCGCGTGCTCTCCGCTTACGTCCCCAACGGCAAGTCGGTGGACAGCCCGAGCTTCGCCGCCAAGCTCGACTTCATGGAGCGGCTGGCGCTCACCCTCACGCCCCTGGGGACGGTGGCGCTGTGCGGCGACTTCAACATCGCCCCCGACGAGCGCGACGTGTTCGACCCGGATGCCATGCGCGGGCAGCTCCACTTTCACCCCGACGAGCACCGCGCCCTTGCCCGCCTGACCGCGCTCGGCCTGGTGGACGCCTATCGCCTGCACCACACCGAGGGCGGCCGCTACTCGTGGTGGGACTACCGCGGCGGCGGCCTGCAGAAGAACCAGGGCCTGCGCATCGACCTGGTGCTCTTGAGCCGCGACCTGGCCGACCGCTGCACCCACGCCGAGATCGACCAGGCCGAACGCCTGAAGGACAAGCCATCGGACCACGCGCCGGTGGTGGTGGACGTCGCGCTGGTCTGAGCGCGTCACTCCGCCGCGAGCGGCGCGAACGCCCCGGCGTCTTCCAGCTCACGGAGGGTGGAAAGCGCCCCCACCGCCACGCGCCCACGCTCCAGAAAGCGCTCGGACTCGGGATCCGTCTCGAGGCAGCGTGTCACGCGCGACAGCGCCGTGAGATACACGATCTCCCGCGCGAGCCCGCCTCCGCGATGGACCCGGGTCGCGATGGCCACCGCCGCTGCCGCCAGCGCCCCCACCTCGAGCAGCAAGCGCACGGTCTCGACGAAGTCCGCGCCGCGGCGCACCGCCAGCGCCGCCAGGTGGCGGTGCCCCAGCTCGGCGCGGCGCTGATCGCCCAGGTAGCCGAGCCGCTGTTCGATCAAGAGAGCGCGTCCCTCTTCGTCGTCGGACCCCTGGGCGGTGCCAATCGAGAAGATGGCGCAGCGCTCGAGCGCCGCGCGCACGCGCGGCAGGGCATGCCCCAGGACCTCGTGGTGAACGATGCGCTCGG
>Ga0138256_10002266_pt1 | contig 20698 bp, 22 predicted proteins | sample KNB2016incub_MG_FD_105486 | JGI IMG/M metagenome (GOLD analysis project Ga0138256, IMG submission 105486) | Active sludge microbial communities from wastewater in Klosterneuburg, Austria - KNB2014incub_MG | ecosystem: Engineered > WWTP > Activated sludge > Unclassified | place: Austria... | reverse complement strand
GCGCTCGGCGTCGGTGTCTTCGATGCGCGCGACACCGAGTGAACCCGCCATGTTGAAGCCGACGAACGTCTCGCTCGGATAAATGCGCAGCTTTGCGTCGACGTTGGTATACCGCGTGTCATTGGGTTTGATATGCGACATCGCGAGCGCGACCGCCGCCGCCGGCGCCACACGCTGTTCGAACTCACCGGCGAAGTAGCCGAAGAGTGGCAGAAACGGATTGATGGAGATCATGCGCGACGGGCCATTGCCACCCGAGGCGCTGCGTGTCTGCTGCGCCAGGGTCTGGGCATCGAGCGTGTGCGCGGACAGGGCGGCGCAGGAGAGTGCAAGCGTCGCACGGCCCACGGTGCGCGCGAGAGACCGCGACAGAAATGGGAGGATCATGTGTCAGCCGACAGGTTGAGGCTTATCGCGCCTGCAGGATGGCCTGCGCAGCGCTTTGCCCGCCGCGCGCAGCCCCTTCAAGCGAACTGGAATGCAGGAACTCGCTGGCCCGCCAGACACCCGGTACGCCGCAAGCGATCGTCGGACGATGCCCACGCCAACCCGGCGGTTGTGCAAACTGCGCATACGGTACCCGCCAAATGGCGAGACGGTTCAGATCGTCGCCGGGAGCCACCGCCGTGCCGGCCGCGGCGGCCATGGCCGCCAGCTCGGTCCGGGCCCGTGCGTCGAGTTCGTCATCGGGGAGCGCCGCCGTCGGCCCAACCGCCGTGGCGGCGAGCAGCGCGACACCCGCTGGTGCGTACTCCGGCGCGACATCGGTGAGTGTGACAGCATGACTGACCACGGCGTTGGGATCGGCGTTGAGCCAGAGTGCCTTGCCGGGCAGAAGCGGCTGTCGGCTGTGGTAGTAGAGGGTGGTGCACCCGTGGGCGCCCGTTGGAACCTCGAGTGTGATGCCGGCGGTCGCCGCGATCGCGGCAGCCGATGACGGATCGGTGGCCAGCACGACATGCGCCGCCTCGAATCGACTGCCGTCGTCCAGCACCACCCCGTGCAGCGCCCCCTCGCGGAGATCGAGCGAACGCACCCCCACCCCCACGCGCACGGCCCCGGGCGGCAGCTGCGCGGCAAGCTGTGCGCTGATCGCCCCCATGCCGCGGGCCGGGACTGCCGTGGCACCCTCGGCCAGCATCTTGAACGTGAACAGCAGGATCGACGCGCTCGTCGACAGTGATCGATCCAGCAGGATACCGCCGTAGAACGGCGCGAAGAACCCATCGATCACGTCGGCACCAAAGCCGCGCGACTCGAGAAACGCGCGGGTCGACACGCCATCAAAACGTGCGGCGAAACACTCGTCGATGGTGAGTTGCTGCGCAAAACGGCGGAGCGCGAGCATGCGCAGCTTGTCGCCCACGGAGACGGCGCGGGCCAGAATGGTATCGATCAGCAGCGAGGGATCGCGCAACGCGTCGCCGATCAGCGAGGCCCGTCCATCGCGCACGATATGCGCGGCCGGCTGGAACTCACGCAGCGCCAGCGACGCCCGATCGAGATACGAGCCGAGTGTCGGATAGGCCGTGAAGAGCACCTGAAATCCGTGGTCGACGACCATCCGCTGCATCATCGTCGACCGGACGCGCCCGCCCACATCGGCGGCGCGCTCGAGGACCACCACCGGCCGGCCGGCCCGATGCAATTCGATCGCGCACACCAACCCGGCGATCCCGGCGCCGATGACGACGACCGTATTCGAGGCAGGCTCTGATGACATGCCGAATAGTGTGCAGAAACACCGGCGGAGAGTAGCGGAGAATTGCCGTGCCTGCGGTGTACTCTGGACGCAACTTCGGGCCGTTCCTATCTTGCCCGCGGGTCAGGACCCGCACGCCCGACCATTTCCCTACAGACCAGGACCGAATAGATGACGCGCCGCCTTGCCGCACTTGCCGCGACGATGCTGTCGTTGGCCTCGACGACGATCATTGCATCGTCTGCCTCAGCGCAGTCTTCGCCCGTACGGCTCGGCGTGTTGGGCGGCATGAACGTGGCAACCCTGCGAACGGATATCGACGGCTTCTTCGAGCCGGACAACCGCATTGGCGGGGTGCTGGGCGTGCAGTTCATCGCGCCGCTCAGCGGGATGGTCGGACTGGAAATCGACGGCTTGTATTCGATGAAGGGTGCCAAAGTCGGCGTCTCCGCCTTCGACGCCACCGCCAAGTTCGACTACCTCGAGTTCCCGGTGCTGCTGCGCCTCGATCTCGCCAAGGCCTCGCCGATCTCGCCGTATATCGTGGCCGGTCCGAGCTTCGCCGTTCGCGTGCGCTGCAAGTTCGGTGTGCAGGTCTTCATTTCGGTGGCGACCGACTGCGACAACGTCGACAACGTGTTCGACACGAAACTCACCAAAACGTTTGACGCCGGTGCCGTCATCGGCGGCGGACTCGATTTCGCCGTGGGCGCCAACACGGTGTCGTTCGGCGCGCGCTACACGTATGGTCTGGTCGATCTGGCGGACATCGGCTCCATCCGCAATCGCGCCATCTCGTTGTTGGGCGGCGTGTCGATGCCTATCGGCCGATAGCCTTCCCACCACACACAAACGCGGGGCGACACCTGGTGTGTCGCCCCGCGTTTTGTTCGTCAAGCCGGCGTGTTAGAAACGCACGCCGAAGGTGATCGGGACGTAACGGGCGCTGCTGCCGTCGGTGAAGATGTTCACGACCTTGGCTTCCACGAAGGTGGAGAAACCCGACAGGTTGAAGTCAAAGCCGCCGCCCGCCTGCACGCCGACATTGGTAGTGCTCGCCGACACCGTGCCGCCGCCAATCGGAAAGAGCGTCGTCTGCGAACGGTAGGCACCCACGCCGCCGAGCAGGAAGGGACGCGCCGCCGACGTCGTCTCACCCAGACGGAAAATGGCATTCCCGGTCAGCGCCGCGACGTTGCGTGATTTTTCCGCCAACGCGACGGCATCTGACGCATCCCAGGCATCGTAGCTCAGGTCGCCGCGAAGGTTCAGACGCGGCATCGTGGTCGGGGCGAGATACACATGGCCCGCCACACTGTAGCCCGACTTCGTGCGATCGCCCAGATCACCGATCGGCTGCGACAAGCCACCACTGACGCCAAAGCCGATGGTCCGGGCGCTCTGGGCCGTCGCGACAGACGTGGCGACCAAGGGCAAGGCAAATAGGGTCATTAGACCCATGAGTTTCGCTGACCGCTTCATGAAGTTGCTCCTTCGAGGTGTGAGCGCAGTGCTACCCCTCGACGCTGCAGAGGTCCGCACATCACCAAAAATTCCGTGATGCCGAACACCGCAGCGCACTCATGCATGCCTCGACGGGCGTCGGGGTTTGATCCACACGCAGAACATTTTGGAGAGAATCTGATGTTTCCCAATTCATCGCTCGCTCGCGTCGCCGCGATCGCGGTGTTTGCGGCCGCCGCGCCAACGCTGGAGGCGCAGGCCGCGCGCTCGAATACCCGTGGCGTCATGTTCGGCGCGCACCTGAACGGCTCCGCGTTGACCTATGAAAAGCAGGACGCCGAATCCGGTGGTGGCGCCGGCATCGCGCTCGGCTGGGGCTTCACGCCCAAGCTGCAGGTCTTCCTCAACGTCGATGCGGCCAAGGTCGATATCAAGGTGGACCCGGGCGACGGCCAGGATCTCGATATCGACGTCGGTGAGTCGTACGCGCTCGTGCACGGCGACATCGGGCTGCGGTACTCGTTTGCCAATCCGAATCGGGCGTTCGTCCCGTACATCAGTGCGGCGTTCTCCACGCGCGCGGCCACGGCTGAGGTGCTCGGTGAAGACGTCAGCATCAGCGGTCCGGCGTTTACCGTGGGCGGTGGCATTCAGTATTTCTTCACCGAAAAGCTCGCGCTCGATGCTGGGCTGCTGAAGTCCACCGGCTAGATCGATGTCGTGAAGGTTGGCAATGACACGATCGACGGCATCGATTCTGAACTGTCCAACTCGACGCGTTTCAACATCGGCGTCAAGTTCTATCCGCAGATTCGCAAGTAAGACAACGGCCGATGCCGACCGCCAAGGCGGACCCCGCCGCGCAATCCGTTCGCTGATCCGCGAACGGATTGTTGCCGCGGTGTCGCTGCGACTCAGCCGGGAATGGTGTCGACCTTGGTGACGAAATATTCGGATTCGCCAAAGCACGACGTGGGCACATTGATGTGCTGCTCGTAGTGCATCGTCACGCGTTTGCCACTGAGCGTCTCGATCACGTGCGCGAGTGAATCGCTGCGCACGGTGAAGTTGAAACTGTCGGAGCGAAAGCCCTTGGCAATGTCCGTGTACAGCGTGCCTTCCCACGTCTTGCACACGAATCCCTTGCGGGAAATCTTCTGCACGTATCCCGCGCGTTGACCGCTCGAGTACGACCAGCTGAGCGTGATGAACGCCCACAGGGCAAACCCCGCCATGGGCAGGCCCAGAAGCGAGGTCACGGTCAGTTTGCCCCAGTGCCGGCGCGCGAACGACCGTTTGGGGACGGCGGCCAGCGGCGCGGCCGCACCATCGAGCGGCCGGTCCGACGGCATCTCGTCGGCAGGGTCAGTCGGGCGATTCGGAGAGTCAGCCATGGCCGGAACTTGGGCTGGAGGACCCGCTCGCGCTACCTTTCCTCCCGTCCATCAGCCAAGGGTCTTTTCGTGTCGTTTTCCGCTCGTCGTCAAACCGTGACCACGCGGGTCCGTGGGGTCGCGGTAGGGTCCGGACATCCCGTGGTGGTCCAGTCCATGACCAACACCGATACGGCCGATGCTGCCGGCACCGCCGATCAGGTGGCGGCGCTGTTTGAAGCCGGGTCGCAGAAAGTCCGCATCACCGTCAACAACGACGAAGCCGCGCAGGCGGTCCCGGAGATTCGGCAGCGGCTGATGGATCGTGGGTTGGATGTGCCGCTGATCGGCGATTTCCACTACAACGGACATCTGCTGCTCACCAAGTACCCGGCCTGTGCCGCGGCGCTCGACAAGTATCGCATCAATCCCGGCAATGTCGGGTCCAAACATCGTGATGCGAACTTCACCACCATCGTGCAGGCGGCCATCGATCATGACAAGCCCGTGCGCATCGGCGTCAACTGGGGCTCGCTCGATCAGGATCTGCTCACGCAGATGATGGATGCCAACGCGTCATCCGCCACCCCGCGTGACGCGAAAGACGTGTACATGGACGCCATGCTCGAAAGTGCGTTGCGTTCGGCAGCGCTGGCCGAAGAAGTTGGACTGGGCCACGACAAGATCATCGTGAGCGCCAAGATTTCCGTGGTCCCCGATCTCGTCGAGTGTTATCGCCGTCTCGCGTCGCGCTGCGACTATCCGCTGCATCTGGGGCTCACCGAAGCCGGGATGGGCACCAAGGGCGTCGTGGCGTCGAGCGCAGCACTGGCCATCCTGCTGTCCGAAGGCATCGGCGACACCATTCGCGTGTCACTCACGCCCAAGCCCAACGGCGATCGGCGCGAAGAGGTGTTCGTGGCCCAGCAGATTCTCCAGTCGCTTGGCCTGCGCTCGTTCGCACCGCAGGTGACCGCCTGCCCCGGCTGCGGCCGCACTACCAGCACGTTCTTCCAGCACATGGCGGAAGACATCCAGGGCTATCTGCGCGAGCAGATGCCGATCTGGCGCGAATCGCGCCCCGGTGTGGTGGAGATGAAGGTGGCCGTCATGGGCTGCGTGGTGAACGGGCCCGGTGAGTCGAAGCACGCCAACATCGGCATCTCGCTCCCCGGCACGTTCGAAGAGCCCAAAGCCCCCGTCTATGTCGACGGCAAACTCTTCACCACGCTCAAGGGCGATCGGATCGTCGAGGAATTCCTCGTCATCCTTGGCGACTATGTCGAGAAAAACTACGGGGCGCTACAGCCGGCGTAGACGCCCCCGCACGTCAGCGCTCTGCCAACTCCGTCGCGGCGGCCGAAAGTTCGTCGACAATAGGCCCTGAAAAACCGATCTCACGCAACCGGTCGGCGACGCGCTGATACCAGCGCACCGTGCCCTCGCGCCCGACGGAGAACCGACCCCATACCGTTTCGGGAAACGAGGTGCGGCGCAGATCGGAGAGAATCGAGTTGGCGTTGTGCACTTTGTCAGCCGCGCAAACCCAGAGCGCGGTTTCACTCGCCAGTGAGAGCCGCTCGAGATAGTCCGTCTTCCGGTCTTCCGACGACATCTCGACCCCGTCGTCATCGACTCGGCGGTGCGTCACGGCCAGCACCGTTTCCAGCACACTCGCGCCGAACTTGCGGCCGATGCGCTCTTCGAGCATCTCGCGCGTCCATCCATCGCGCACGCAGTCCTCGATGACGTCGTGCAAAATGCCCGCGACCACGGTGTCATCGTCGCACCCATATCGCGTCAGGATGATCGCGACATTGGCGGGATGCGTCAGGTATGGCAGCCGGGTGCCTTTGCGCACCTGCTGATCATGATGTTTCGCCGCGAAGGCGAACGCATGGTTGATGCGGTCGGAATAACCGGTCATGACCGGAGTCGGCATCAGAGTGAGTCAGGCGGGAACCGCAACATACGTCGTCCGGGTGAACCAAGCCACCAGAGATTCCAGTCCGGTGCGGTCCACCTCGGAAAATGCGTCGGGGACCGACGAGTCGATATCGAGCACGGCCATCAGTTCGCCGTGTCCGTCAAACACCGGCACGACGATTTCGCTCCGCGAGCGCGGATCGCAGGTGATGTGCCCGGGGAACTGATGCACATCGGCGACCACCACCGTACGCCGTTCCGCCGCCGCCGTGCCGCACACCCCGCGGCCGAACGTGATATCAAGGCAGCCGAGTGATCCCTGATACGGACCCACACGCAACAGGCGCCCTGGTTCCACGACTCGGTAAAACCCCGTCCACAAATGCCCGAACGCGTGATGCAGGAGCGCGCTGGTCGTCGCCATCGCCGCGATCGGATCTGTGGACCCGTCAAGCAGCAGCTGTTGCAGTTCAATGACCTGCGCATAGGCCGCCTCACGCGGGATCGCACGCAGATCGGGGATAGCCGGTTCCATCAGAACTCCAGGCAAAAGACAGGCGACTGGCTCACCACTTGAGCGCTCAGCGAATTGGCCCGATGACGAGAATCAGGCGAATGTCGAGGAGCAAGAGCGCCAACCCCTGCACGATAATGGCCGTGCCAGCACCGATGCCGCCGGGCCGCGGACCGAGCTTCCAGCAGGTGAGTGCGAGGGTTGCCCCCACCATCACGTAGCCAACATCGAGACCGGTGTTGAGCCAGAGAAAGCTGACCAGCGATTGCGCGCCCGCAAAATCGCGCAGATGCAATCCACGCTGGGCCCACGCGCACAGCGCCAGGTCGACCGCGCCCCACGCCAGCGTCTGCATCGCAAAGTGCCGGAGCAGCGGCGCGTGTGTGCGACGCCACACCAGGAAGGTCAGCAACGCCGTGCCCAGCACGACGCTGGCACCGCCCCAGAGCGCCAGACGAATGAGGTGCCCTCGCTCCAGTGACAACAGGGTATCGGCCCACATGGCGCGGAGACTAGCAGCGTGCCCGTGCGGATGCGAGGGTCACTACGTCCGAAGCGATACGTCCCGCCCCCACACCAGCACCGCACGCACACGCTGCTGCCGGAGTCCGGCCTGGCGTATCACGCGGGCAAGCCAGCGCAGCGAGGTCGCACCTTGCCGCACGCAGACAATCAGGTCGGACGGTGCGTCGGCGGACGACATGCGTGCGTCAACCAGATCCAATCGCAGGTCGTACTGTTCCCCCCACTCCCGCACAGCCGTCCATGTTGCCGCATCCACGCGAGCCACGGCGGCACGATCCGCCGTCGACTCGTCGTCAGACGCATCGAGGGCTGCGGCGTGGTCCGTCGGCGCGAGCAACACATCGATGTGCGCATCGCGATCGAGTGGCACCACGTGCACCGCTTCTTCGGCCCGCGCCCGACCAGCGCGGACGTCACCCAGCGTGAACCGGGGCGTCGCGCCCAAGAGTGCAGACAGTGGCGGTGTCGTGACGGCACGCTCCACCACGAGGGCAGCCCGCGATTCGTGCGCCGCCACCGCTGCCACGCTCAGCGCCACGGCGGCCGACACCGCGACGTCATCGGAGATGACATCCGCGCGCGTCACGATATCGCCGACACCGGTCAGCGACTGATGCAGCAGCACGAACGTATCACTGGTCCGATCGATGATCGCAGAGACGCCGGGTCGCTCGCGACGGCGTCGGTCGACGTGAGCCGGACTGGAGGCGTGCGAGGGTCTCGACGACGCGCCATGCAGCAGCACCGACGCGGTGGTGATCGCCTCCACTTCGGCCAGATCACCAACCGTCGGGCGGCGCATCTCACGGACCAACACGGCGCCATAGCCCGCCGCCAACCCGATCACCAACGCGGCCAGCAGCATCGCAAACGGCGGAAGCGTCGCGCTCAAACGCGAGACAAGTGCCGACCGCTCGGCGGCCAGCAGCACAATCGTCCCTCGCGTCGCAGTGAGCACAGAATCGGTAAGGGTCACACGCTGCGACAGCGAATCGATGCGTCGAGCGCGGGCCGCCGAGATCTCGGCGGACTCCACGGCGACTGACGCAATGAGCGGACGTCCCAAGGAATCGACGCGCAGTACGCTGTCGGCGCGTGCCGAGTCCATCACGCCCGGCGTCACAAGGCGGCTCGTGGACGGCTTCGGCGCCGTGATCGTTTGCAGCACGTAGCGGGCCACGCGCTGCTCCGCGAGGCGCACCAACCGCTGGCCCAGCGCCGTCAGTTTCGCCGTCAGTGCGGCGTAGCGCGCGCCCGGTCCGCCCAGCGCCGCATGCGCTTCGCGCTCCCGATCCACGAGATCGATACTGTCCACGAGCGCGGCGACCCGACGATCGCCGCGCAGCAGCGGTGAGTCGCCGAGTGCGCGATAGCTGTCGGCCAGCGGCGCGTTCCGCGCGCGCGTGACACGCGCCATCAACTCGATGGCGGCACTGTCCGCGAGTGGTGACGGCGGGGCGCCGGGCGTGCCGGCCGCAGTGGTGCCAAGCGCAACCGCGACACGTCCGGCGCTGTCGGTTACGTCGTCGGGGCTGAGCGCCAGCGCTGTGGTGAGGCGCGCACCGGCAGGCTCGACCACCGTGTCGCGCTGTACCGCACGCAGTGCCAGACGCAACGAATCGAGCGCGCGAACGAGCGGCGCCGAGTCTGGCGCGACCGGTAGCGCGTCGATGCGGCGCTGTACCTGCCGGTCGAGTTCACGCGGGATGAGCACCAGGGCGAGCAACGTGACCATCACGCCGATGCTTCCCATGGCCGCAATGCGGACACCCTGCCGCGAGGCATTTCTGGCGCGGGCGGCAATCCACGCACTGCGCTGACGAGCCATGGCTAAATGAAACGCGGGGGCCGGCGCATGTCGCCAGCCCCCGCGGGTCAATCAATCGTGATGCAGCTTACTGAACCGTGACCTTGCCCTTCATGTTCATCGCAAGGTGCGGCGTGCAGTTGAAGTCGTACGTGCCCGGGGCGATGCCGCCGAACGAAATCGTGTACGTCTCTCCAGCGGTGAGCAGCATCTTGCCCGACAGCTCGCCCATCTGCTCCGGCATGTTCGCCATCAGCTGCGTCTTCACGTCAGCCGGCAGCGTTGCGGGATCAAACGCCACGTTGTGCGGGCCGCCGCTGACCATCACGAACTTGATACCGTCGCCGGCCTTGACCGTGATTTCGGCCGGCTCAAAGCGATAGCCCTGACCGTCGCCGACCATCTTCACTTCGTGCGTCGTGCCCGTGATCGGGGCCATTGCACCAGCCGCTGCCGGAGCCGCCGGCGCTTCCATCGCCGGAGCCGCTGCCGCCGAAGCGCCAGCCGCCGCCGTATCCGTCGCCGCCTTGTCACCACCGCCGCACGCGCCGAGCACGATCGCCGCGCTGGCCATCACCGCAATACCGAGAAACCGCATGTCGAGAGGCCTCCGAAGCCTTTTCGCGAATTGTGTCACGTATCCACAGAGAATCCTGTGTCCGCAGGGCCCTGCGGATACTTGTGAAGTTATTCACAAGCCTGTCCGATAGCAATTGGCAGGGTTGACGGCAACCTCGGGCGGGACTAGCGTCAACCCCATGCGCTCTGTTGCCAACCGCCACCATCATGCCCATCACGGCCACGACCTCACGGGTCGGGGAACGTTGGGCGTGGCACAGCGCAGACCGTAACGCGCAGCACCACTCTCGCTACGACTCCCAGGCCCGTCCCGATTGGACGGGCCTTTTTTATTGCCCGTCGTCGGCACCTTCGTTCGGCCCTCCTCGCTCTCTGAACACCTAAACAAATGCTACGTATAGCGTTACCAAACAAAGGCCGTCTCAGCGAAGACACCCGCGAGCTGTTCAACGACGCAGGACTCGAGGTCCGCTCCTCCGGTGAACGGGCGCTCACCGCGTCACTCGGTGGCGAATTCGAGGCCATCTTTGTCCGCGCCCAGGACATACCCGAGTTTGTCGCCGATGGGGCCGCCGATGCAGGAGTCACCGGTTGGGACCTGGTCTCCGAGTCGGAGCGACCGCTCGTGTCGCACCTGGATCTTGGATTCGGGAAGTGCCGGCTGGTCGTCGCGGCACGCGACGATGCGGGCGTGACATCCGTCAACGACATCGGGTCGGCCAGCAAACCCGCCCGCGTGGCCACCGTCTTTCCGCGCATCACCGCACGCTATTTCGCCGAAGCCGGTCGGCCGGTGGAAATTGTGCCGGTTTCCGGCGCCGCCGAAATTGCGCCGCACCTTGGAATCGCCGATGTCGTCGTCGACCTCACCTCGACAGGATCCACGCTGCGGGTGAACGGACTGCGCGAGATCGCCACGGTCATGCTCTCGAGCGCGCACCTCATTACCGCCACGAACGGTCCGCGAAACGGTGATCCGGAGCGCGGACGTGAGTTCGCTGAACTGGTGACCGCCCTGGGCTCCGTCATTCGTGCGCGTGGTCAGCGCTACCTCATGGCCAATGTGCCGCGTACGGCGCTTGATCAGGTGCGTACCGTGCTGCCGGGTCTCAACGGCCCCACGGTCATTGAGATTGCCGACCATGGTCAGTTTGTCGCGGTACACGCCGTCGTCCGCGCCGATACGATCTACCGTACGATCGCGCAGCTGCGCGCGCTTGGCGCGGAAGGCATTCTCGTCACACGCATCGAGCGGCTCGTGCCATGACGGAACCCATGCTGACAGGGGCCACTGCGCTGACGCTGCGGGCGCGCGGCGACTTTGCCTCCCTCGACGCCGCGACACGCCGCGCCATCACCGATCGCACATCGTCACTCGACGCGACCATTGGCGCGCGCACCGCGGCCATCATCGACGATGTACGCCTCAACGGCGACGAGGCCCTGCGTCGATACGCGCGCGATTTTGACGGTGCCACGCTGACGCGGCTCGAGGTGCCGCGTGAACGCTGGATCGCCGCGCTCGACGCACTCGATCCCGCACTGCGCCGGTCGCTCGAACGCGCGGTGCGCAACATCGCCGCCGTGCACACCGCGTTCCTGCCGCGCGAAACGACCGTGTCACCGGAGCCTGGCATCACGATTGGCCGGCGCCCGGATGCGCTGCAGCGCGTGGGGGTCTACGCGCCCGGTGGGCGCGCCGCATATCCGAGTTCGCTGTTCATGGGGGCGATTCCGGCGCGCGTCGCGGGTGTGCAGGAAGTGATTGTCTGTTCGCCGCCGGGCGCCAACGGCGAGCCCTCGGCCGTGGTGCTTGCGGCCGCGGCACTGGCCAATGCGGATCGCGTGTTTGCCGTGGGCGGTGCTGGCGCGATTGCAGCACTGGCGCTGGGTACGGACACAATCCCGCGCGTCGATCGGATTGTGGGCCCGGGCAATGCCTATGTGGCCGAGGCCAAGTTGCAGCTCGTCTCGCAGGTGACGATCGACGCGCCGGCCGGACCAAGCGAGATCCTCGTGCTGGCGGACGACAGTGCCAACCCGCTCGCGGTAGCGCGCGAACTGCTGGCCCAGGCGGAGCACGATCCCGATGCGGCGGTGATCGCGGTGCTGTGCGGCGCGTCTGCGCCTGCGTTAGCCGAGCGCACCGAGCGTGCACTCGCCGAACTGGTAAACGGAACGCCGCGCGCCGCGATTGTGCGTGCGTCGCTCGCCGCGCGCGGCGCCATCGTGACGGTGGACTCACTCGCGAACGCCATCGAAATCGCCAACGCCTGGGCCGCTGAACATCTGTTGCTCGTGGTACGCGATGAGGTGCGGGCAAGCGCACTCGCGGCGCTGCGCAGCGCGGGGACGGTGTTTGTGGGCGAAAGCAGCTCGGTGGCGTTCGGCGACTACATGACCGGCGCGAATCATGTGCTGCCAACCGCAGGCGCGGCGCGTTGTTATTCGGGGCTGTCGACCCTCGACTTTGTGCGCTGGACGACGTGGCAGGAGGTCACGCCGGTGGCGGCCGCCGCTTTGTCCGACGACGTGGCCCGCTTTGCCGACGCGGAGGCCCTGCCGGCGCATGCCGCCGCGGCGCGCGCATGGGCACGCGCCGATACAGACGTCGCGGCGGAGGTGGAACGATGAGTGAACGGCTGGCAGTCGCGCGTGCGATCTATGACGGTCTGTCGCTGTACGATCCCAAACGTGCGCCCATCGATCTTGATCTGACCGACAATACGAATCTGTGGGGCATGCCGCCGGCGGCCGAGCGCACGTTGCGTGAGGTGCCGGTATCGGCGGTCACCCGCTATCCCACGTTGTATTCCGCAGATCTCAAGACGGCGCTGGCTGACTATGTCGGTGTGTCACCGGACATGATCGTGACCGGCTGCGGGTCGGATGACATTCTTGATTCCGCCATGCGGGCGTTCGGAGAGCCCGGCGATCTGGTGGTCAGCTCTGATCCTTCGTTTGCGATGATTCCGATTTTCGCGCAGATGAATGGACTGCGCTGGCAGGGCGTCACGGAATGCGCAGGGACGCCGATACCACAACCGGACGTCGAGGCGCTGCTCGCCACGCGTGCCCGCATCATCTATCTCTGCACCCCCAACAATCCTACGGGCGCCTTGATGGAACGAGCGCTCATCGAACGCGTCGTACGCGAGGCGGCGGGCGTGGTGTTCATCGACGAGGCGTATGCCGAGTTTGCCGGCGTGTCCTCCGTGGACCTGTTGGCGCACTCCGATCGGGTGCTGATCATTCGCACCTTGTCCAAGGCATTTGGCCTGGCCGGACTGCGCATCGGATACGCCATCGGCAATCCGTCGCTCGTGATGGAGGTGGAGAAGTCCCGCGGGCCGTACAAGCTGAACGCACTGGCCGAGCGCGTAGCGCTCACCGCGCTGCGCGAAGACCGCGTGTGGGTTGACGAACATGTCCAGCTGGCCATCGCGCTTCGTGAGCGTCTTGCCGCTGCGCTTCGGAAGATGGGGCTCGCGCCGATGCCGTCGGCGGCGAACTTCGTGTGCGTCCCGATGCGCAACGTCGTAGCGGTTGGTCAGGCACTGCGTGCGCGCGGAGTCGCCGCGCGGCCGTTTCCCGGCCTGCCACATGTGGGCGACGCGTTGCGCATCAGCGTGGGACCGTGGCCACTGCTCGAACGACTGCTGGGCGCGCTGGGTCCGGCGATGATCGAGGCGAGCGCATGAGCGAGCGAATAAGCATCCACCCGCCCACCTCATCGCTGCGCGTCACTGTGTTTGACTACGGCGCGGGCAATTTGCACTCACTGATCAAATCACTCGAAACGGAACAGACGACGGTTCGAGTCGAGACGGACTCGGCCCTCGCGGTGGCCGAAACCGACGCACTGATTCTGCCGGGAGTCGGCGCGTTTGCGCCGGCGGCCGAGCGACTGGCAGCCGGTCGCGTCGTCATGAAACAGGCGTTGGAGCGAGGGCTGCCGTGCCTCGGCATCTGTCTCGGGATGCAGTTGCTGTTTGACGGGAGCGACGAAGGCCCCGGTGACGGCCTTGGCATCATTCCCGGTCGCGTCACGCGGTTGTCTGCCGAGCGGGTTCCACAAATCGGATGGAATCGGCTGGAGGATGTGCACGAGCCACTCGCGTTGGAGGCGGCGCTGGACGTAGCCTACTACGCCAACAGCTTTGTCTGTCGGCCCGTGTCGACCGCGCTGCCCTTGGTGATGGCGTGGAGCGAACACGAGTCGGATCGTTTTCCGGCTATCGTGCGTCGCGGCGCGGTGGTTGGGGTGCAATTTCATCCGGAGAAGTCGTCGACGCCGGGCGTGCGGTTTGTGCACGCCTTTCTTGACGCGGCACGACGGCAGGCCGACGGACGGCCGGGCGCAACGCTGGGTTCCTCGCTGGAGGGTGGATGATTGTGATTCCCGCAGTCGATCTGCGCGGCGGCTACTGCGTGCAGTTGGTGGGTGGCGACTACAACGACGAACGCGTGCGGCTGGACGATCCCGCTGCGGTGGCGCGGGAGTGGGCGCGCATCGGTTTTTCGCGCGTGCACGTCGTGGATCTGGACGCGGCGACGGGTCGCGGGAGCAATGCCGACACCATCCGGGAGATTCTGCGCGATGCGTACGTTCCCGTGCAGGTTGGCGGTGGCATTCGGCATGAGTCGCAAATTGAGCGCGCACTCGACGATGGCGCGTCGTGGGTGGTGGTGGGAACGCGCGCCATCGAAGACGACGACTGGCGTGGTGAAATGGCGGCGCGGTTTCCCGGCCGCCTCATCATTGCCGCCGACGTACGCGAACGGCTCGTGGTGACCCGCGGCTGGGCCGAAACCTCCCGACTGGACGTGATCGACTTTGTGGAGTCGCTGGCCGGCTTGCCGCTGGGCGGTGTGCTGGTGACAGCGGTTCACAAAGAGGGCCAGATGAGCGGCACCGACTTGCCGTTGATGGAAGATGTGGCGGAGGCGAGTGCGTGGCCGGTGTTTGCTTCGGGTGGCGTCTCGTCGGCCGAGGATCTGCGCGCACTCGAACACCGTGGTCTCGCCGGTGCGGTACTGGGGATGGCCCTATACACGGGCGCGCTCGATGCGCGCCGTATTGCTGAGGAATTCGGAGCATGACGGTTGTCACGCGCGTCTCGAAGGAAACCCAGATCACGCTCGCCCTGCGCGCCGGTACCGGTGTGTCACAGGTGCGCACGGGCGATGATTTCCTGGATCACATGCTGGTGGTGTTCGCCCGGTATGCGGGAGTGGATCTCGACGTGGAGGCCACCGGCGACCTGCGTCATCATCTGATTGAAGACGTGGCCATCACGCTCGGTCAGGCGGTTGCCGCCTTTGCGCCGGCCGGCTGCGCACGGTTTGGCGAACGCACGATGGCGATGGACGACGCGCTGGTGCAGGTGGTGCTCGATATCGGCGGACGGCCGTACTACCGCGGCCCACTGCCCGCGCCACTGTACGATCATTTTCTGCGTTCGTTTGCCGACAACGCGCGGACCACGCTGCACGTGCGCGTGCTGCGCGGTCGTGACCGGCACCACATCGTCGAGGCGGCCATCAAGGCGCTGGGGCTCTCGCTGCGTGATGCGCTCGCCGACACCGGCATGGTCTTCAGCACGAAAGGCAGTGTGCGTCTCGACATCACCGAGGAGTGACCGGTGCTGACGCGACGTGTGATCGTGTGTCTCGATGTGAAAGGCGCCCGCGTGGTGAAGGGTGTGCAGTTTGAAGGCTTGCGGGATGTCGGGGATCCCGTGTCGCTCTCCGAGCGGTACGAACGTGAAGGCGCGGATGAGATCACCTTTCTCGATATTTCCGCCAGCGCGGACGAACGGGCGACGCTGCTGGACGTGGCGCGCCGCACGGCCGAGCGGCTGTTCATTCCGCTCACGATCGGTGGCGGCGTGCGGACGGCCGACGATGTCGCACGTGCGTTGCGGGCCGGCGCCGACAAGGTGTCGCTCAATTCGGCAGCCGTGGCCAATCCCGAGGTGCTCACCGCCGCCGCCGATCGGTTTGGGGCGCAGTGCGTGGTGGCCAGCATCGACGCCAAGCGCGGCGCCGATGGGGTTTGGCGCGTGTGGATCAAGGGCGGGCGGGAGGAAACGCCACTCGAGGCGGTGGCGTGGGCGCAGGAGTGCGTCGCACGCGGTGCGGGGGAAATTCTGCTGACGTCGATCAATCAGGATGGCGCACGCACCGGCTACGATATTCCGCTCACCCGCGCCGTGGCCGACGCGGTGCACGTGCCTGTGATTGCCAGCGGGGGTGCGGGCCAGGCGAGTCATCTGGTGGAGGCCGTGCGTGAGGGCGGCGCCGATGCCGTGTTGGTGGCCGGCATCCTGCATGATGGCGTGACGACGGTGTCGGCGCTCAAGGACGCGATGCACCGCGCGGGCGTGCCCGTGCGTATCGTAACAACCCCCAGCCAGGTGGCCGCATGACCGCCGTGACCTCGCAGTCACTCTTGTTGCAGGCAACGGCGGAGGTGGCGCAACTGGCCGCGCGCACCGCGATGCGGTGGTATCGCCGCGATGTGCGCGTGGAGATCAAGGGCGATGGGTCGCCGGTCACGATTGCCGATCGTGAGGCTGAACGCGTGGCCCGCGAATGGCTCACCGCACGTTTCCCCAAGGATGGACTGCACGGCGAAGAGTTCGGCATCGAACGTGCCGAAGGCACACGCCGATGGATTCTCGATCCCATCGACGGCACGAAGGCGTTCGTCCGCGGCGTGCCGCTGTGGGGAACGCTGGTTGCGTGCTGCGAAGGTGATACCGTGTTGTCGGGTGCGGCGTGTTTCCCGGCCGTCGACGAGCTGATCGTCGCGGCTGCTGGTGAAGGCTGCTGGTGGAATGGCGCGCGCGCGCAGGTCTCGAGCGTGGACACGCTCGAGCAATCGACCCTGCTCATTACCGACGACGTGTTCGCCGATCGGCCATGGCGTTCGGGACCGTGGCGCGAACTCGCCTCACGAGCGGGCGTCACACGCACGTGGGGGGACTGCTACGGGTATCTGCTCGTGGCGACCGGGCGTGCGGAAATCATGGTGGACGATATCGTGAACCCGTGGGATACCGCGGCGATCTATCCGCTGATCACCGAAGCCGGCGGACAGTTCACGTCGTGGAAGGGCATCGACACCGCATTTGGCGGCGACGCCATTGCCACCAATGCGGCCGTTGGCGATGCGGCGCGCGCATTGCTGCTGGAACCTGAACTGGAACCCGAAACCGTGGTTCGTCGCGATGCGGGACAGTGCCTGTGACCACGATGCGGTTCGATCCTGACACCCTCGATTTCAGCAAGAGCAACGGCCTCGTGACGGTCGTCGCGCAGGACGCCGACAGTGGCGTGGTCCTGATGGTGGCACACGCCGATCGCGACGCGATCGCGCGCACGATCAGCACGGGCGAAATGCATTACACGTCGCGAACCCGCGGGCTCTGGCACAAGGGCGGCACGAGCGGGAATGTGCAGCGAGTGGTCTCGCTGTCTGCCGACTGTGATCGAGACGCGGTGCTGGCCCGCGTACGACCCGCCGGTCCGGCGTGCCACGAGGGCACCACGTCGTGCTTTCGCGATGACGCACTCGGGGCGGACGCACTGGGGGTGCTCGATCGCACCATCGCCGCGCGCGCCGCGACCGCAAGCGACGGCACGAGCTACACGCACAAGCTGCTCGGTGACCGCAACCTGCGACTCAAGAAGCTCGGAGAAGAGGCCGTGGAGCTGGCCGTGGCCTGCGTCGATCTCGATCTTGAGCGGGCCGCCGAGGAGGGCGCTGACCTTGTGTACCATGCGCTGGTCGCGCTGCGCGCCGCTGGTGTTTCGCTCGACGACGTTCGGCGGGTACTCGCGCAGCGCGCCGGCGCGCCGGCGCGTTAACCTCAGAAACCTCCCCGGCGCCCGCGTTGGCGCACTCCCACCGGAGCATTCATGCCTCACGATTCCACGACCCGTCCGACTTCGTCGCGTCCCGGCACCCGGCCGCGTTCCCGCCGCTGGTTCGCCACGGCACTCTGCGGGGTGTCACTCCTGGGCGCACCGCTGTCGGCCACCGCGCTGTACGCACAGGACGAGCCGGTTGATGCGGCCGCGGTCAATCAGATTCGCGACGAAGCGTTCAATCGCTCGCAGGTGATGACGCTGATGTCGTACCTCACCGACGTGCACGGGCCTCGCCTCACGGGTTCGCCGATTTCGAGGCGAGCGGCCGAGTATACGATGGGGCAGCTCAAGAGCTGGGGTCTCGCCAATATCCATCTCGAGTCGTTCCCGTTCGGTCGCGGATGGACCAATGACAAGTTTTACGCGCAGGTGACGGCGCCGGTCCCCTTTGCCGTGATCGGTTATCCCCAGGCGTGGACGCCCGGCACCAGCGGATTGATCAAGAGCGACATCGTGTACGTGCGCATCGACAGCGAGGCGGACTTCGCGCGCTTCAAAGGGAAGTTGGCGGGCAAGATCGTGATGCTTGCGCCGATGCGGGCGGTGGACCCGCGCTTTGCGCCGCTGGCCTCGCGGCGCAGTGACGACGATCTCGCACGGATGGCGGCGGCGCCGATGCCGACGCCCGCGGCGACCGGTCCGCGGCAATCGGGACCGCGGACGGCGGCCGACAGTCTCGCACAGCGCCAGCTGCAGGCGCAGCAGGCGATCGCGGTCCGCCGACGGGCGTTCATCGAAGACGAAAAGGTCGGCGCCATTCTCGAACCCGGGCGCGGCGACGGCGGAACGGTGTTTACTCCGAACGGCGCGTCGCGCGATCCCAAAACGCCGGCCACCACGCCAGTGGTGACGATCGCCATCGAGCACTACGGGCGGATCCTGCGCACGCTGGAAAAGAACATTCCGGTGTCGATCGAACTTGATATCCGGAACACGTTTTACGACGCCGATCTGACGTCGTTCAACATCATCGCGGAGATTCCCGGCACCGACCCCGTGCTCAAGGATCAGGTGGTGATGTTGGGCGCACACTTTGACTCGTGGCATGCCGGCACGGGCGCGACCGACAATGCGGCCGGATCTGCCGCGATGCTCGAGGCCGTGCGCATTCTCAAAGCGACGGGCCTCAAGCCCAAGCGAACGATCCGCATCGCGCTCTGGACCGGCGAAGAGCAGGGTCTGATCGGCTCTCGGGCGTGGGTGCGCCAGCATTTCGGCACGCGCGATTCACTGTCTGCCGACGCCGCCAAGTTCTCCGCGTATTTCAACCTCGACAACGGCACCGGCGCCATCCGCGGAGTCTTCGAACAGGGCAACGCCGCCGCCGCGCCGATCTTCAACGCCTGGATGAAACCGTTCGCGGACAAGGGTGTGAAGACCGTCACGTTGGCGAATACCGGCGGCACGGACCATCTGTCCTTCGATGGCATTGGCCTGCCCGGCTTTCAGTTCATTCAGGATGAGGTCGAGTACGGGACGCGCACGCACCACTCCAACATGGATACGTACGAACGCGTGCAGGATGCAGACATGAAGCTGAACGCGGCCGTGATCGCCTCATTCGTGTATCACGCAGCCAATCGCCCCGCGCTGTTTCCGCGAAAGATTCCCGTGACACCGTAACCGGTCGGGCGATGTCCTGTCCGCTACCCGGCCGTCATGCGCTGGGTAGCGGACCACACATCACCTGGGGCCAGTCGCACCGGCACGGCAATACGCGCCGCTTCCACGCACAGCATGCGCTGCTCATCGCCGTCGGCGAAGTCCGTGCGTGATCGCACGCCATCGACGCCCGGATTCCAGACGACGGCCTCGGGGAATCCAGTTTTCTCGATGATGAGTTGTCGCTCGCCATCGTGAATGACCAGCCGGTCTGGTGCCTCGAAGTAGATGCGATCGAGTGGTCCGGTGATCGCCAGGACGGGCGCGTCTTCGTCTGCCACTGCCCCGTCACGGAGGGCGTCGCGATAACTGCCCCCCGCGAGACCAGCGACTGTCGCTGCGTAGGCGTGGCGCATGGCAAAGTACGGATGAAAAGCGGCCGTGAAGTCCGCGTACTCCATGTCGACGTTGCGCACCGTCATGGTGAGCGCCAGCGACCGGGCTTCGATGTGCACATCGATTTCAAGGTCGAACTGAAACGGCCACAACGCCCGGGTCGCGTCGGTGTCGCGCAACGTGAGCCGCATGCGTGATGGATCGTACGCGATCGGTTCTGCGGTGAATCGGCTGACGCGCGCGAACCCGTGCTGCGGCAGGTCGCCAAAGGGGCCGAACTGGGGAAAGATCACCGGAATGCCACCGCGGATGGCTTTGCCGGGGCCATAGGTACTGCGCTCGCTCACAAACAGGCGATCGTCGGTCTCCCCGGCCGGTGTCCATGAGAGCACATGGCCGCCATCGAGCGCCATGATCGCGCGGGCACCGTCGAGGCTTTCGACGGTCACCACATCAAGGTCAATTGGAATCATGCGTCGTGTTCACTCCAGAGATATGCAGCTCGCCGACCAGTAGCCCCGCCGGTGACAGATGGGCGATGACCACGCCTACCGAAGTGTCGGATATTCATGCGCGTCTCGCCAGTCGGTATCAGATCAGCCGTCTGCTGGGCCGGGGTGGCATGGGCGCGGTGCATCTGGCGCGGGATGTCCAGCTTGATCGGCTCGTGGCGATCAAGGAGCTCCCGCCGGAGCTTGCCAGCAACCCTACGCTCCGTGCCCCACGAGACGCGTGTGAACGCTGCGCTCCCGGTGCTCGATGCCACGTCAACCGAATTCCGACGGTCATCCATCGAAGCACGACTGGCTCGGCTTGAGCGGAATTCGTAACCGCTTTTTCACCACAGAGGGCACAGAGGCACAGAGGGTGAT
>Ga0138256_10002261_pt1 | contig 20713 bp, 18 predicted proteins | sample KNB2016incub_MG_FD_105486 | JGI IMG/M metagenome (GOLD analysis project Ga0138256, IMG submission 105486) | Active sludge microbial communities from wastewater in Klosterneuburg, Austria - KNB2014incub_MG | ecosystem: Engineered > WWTP > Activated sludge > Unclassified | place: Austria... | reverse complement strand
GCCACTACGCTGGTAAGTGACTACCAAAGCATCGGCATCAACCCTGCGAACCTGGGCTTCGACCTTAAGTATGAGGACCCGCGCTTCGCCTTCGGCCTGCTGGAGATGAGCTATTCGGTCTACACGAACGGGGTCACCCGCAAAGTGCTGCGCAAAGACATGCTGCGCGATTTCGACCGCACTTTCACTGGCAACGAACAGGAAATGGCCGCACAGAACTTCACCGATGCCGACCTGGCGGTGAACGCGGATATCCGGCTCTTTGGCTTCGCCTTCCAACACGACAAGGCGGGCGGCTTCGCGGTGCAAGTAGCCGACCGCTTCCAATGGTCGAGTTTTTTCAATGCTACTACGGCGGAACTCCTTTTCCAAGGAAGGAAAGCGGACTACTTCTCCAATTTGCAACTCAGCGACGGTGGGATCATCGCGAACTCGTCCGGTCTTAGCGAGGACACTCTGGCCATGGTGGTGAGAGGTTTCAACAATGTGGGCGAAGGACGGAACATCAGCCAGTTGATGGACGATACGCGCATCGCGCTGAATTGGACCCGTGAGTACGCGTTCTCGTGGGGACGGCGCATGTTCGTGACCGGCCCCGTGGAATGGCAGGGCGGGATAGGTTTCAGGTATTTGCAAGGTTTCGCGCACATCGACATTGGCGAAAAGGATGGCAAGTGGCAGGGCTTCTCCGCGCTCTCCCCCGTTTTCGATGTGGACTACGGCACTGCGGCCTTGAACAATCCGAGCGCGTTGAATGGTGGCGGCATGAAGCCGGTGGGCAGCGGTTTCAGCGGTGATGTGGGCATCACCGCCGTGGTCAAAGAGGTGCTCAAAGTGGGCGTGGCTGCGACCAACCTAGGTTCCATGACCTGGAACGGCAACGTCTATAAAGCCAAGGACGACACGCTCTATTCGCTGAACAGCCCCGGCTTCACCACCTACAATTTCTTCGATCAAGCGGAGGTGATCACCTCCGACCTCGGCGTATTCGATTGGGATGGGGTGAAAGAGCGGCAGGTGGCCACACCTGGCATGTTGCGCGCCGGGGTGTCGTACATGATCAAAGAGAAGGCGGAAGTGGGCATCGACCTGATCGTTCCGCTCAACGAGGTACCCGGCAACTTGGTGAAGCCCCAATTCTCCATAGGCGGTGAATACTCCCCGGTGAAGTTCATGACCCTGCAGATGGGCGTGATCACCGGCGGCAATTACGACACACGCCTGCCGATGGGCATCCTGTTCCGCATGCCAGGTGGGCTCTGGGAGGGCGGTGTCGCGACGCGCGACATGCTCTCGTACTTCGGACAGAACACACCGACGGTTTCCTTGTGCGTGGGTGTGCTGCGGTTCCGCTTGTAAGCAGGCACTGGCGACACCGCGCCTGGATCCTCACGGAAGCGGTTGGGGGCGATCCACCATCCGTCTAACTTCGGCGGCCATGTTCGCGCGCTTCCCTGGATCGATCGCCCTGCTCCTGTTCGTTGCCGTGCTTGCGGGCGGTAGCGTCCAAGCTCAGAACGGTAAGGCCTTTCTGAAGGAGGCCGAACAGTTCCGGGAGCAACAGAAACTCACCGAGGCACTGGAGAAGTACACCTTCGCCATCCGCACGGACAGTGGTCTTGTCAAGGCCTACCAGGGTCGCGCTGAGGTGTATGTCCTTTTGGAACGAAAAGCGGATGCGGCGAGCGATCTGCGCCGCGTGGCCGCTCTGGACCCGAGCGAACCGGAGCACGCCGCCAAAGCCGCATTGGCCTATTTGGACCTCGGCGATGCCGCACAAGCGCGGATGCTGAGCGACAAAGCCCTGGCCATTTCGCCGAAGAACCTTCCTGCGCTCCAAGCAAGCGTACGTGCCAGCCTGGCTCTGGGCGATCTGGACCGCGCTGCGCGCGATGCCGATGCGGCACTCGCCGTGAAAGGCACCACCGACACCTACTACTTGCATGGATTGGTGCGCATGGCGCAGCACGACTACCGTACCGCGGAAACCGATCTGGAACGTGTGATCGAATGGAACTATCTCTACGAGGACGCCTACGTGGCGCTCGCGGAGGTCCAATTGAAGCTGCACGATGAGTACACCGGACCCACCATGCAACTACGCACCCTGGACAAGGCCGTGGAACGCACCACCACCGCCTTGGAACTGAACCCTCGGAGCACCTCCGCGCTGTTCACGCGAAGCAAAGCCTATGCGCATCAGAAGGAATACGCCAAGGCCATCGACGACATCAGTAAGGTGATCGCGAACGGCCGCACTGACGCCGAGGTCTATTTCCAACGCGCGAGCTACTACCATGGCTATGGCCAGCAGCAGAACGCGGTGAACGACCTGAACCGGGTGCTCCAGGAAAGGCCCAAGGATGTATCGGCGCTGCTGCTCCGCGCCCAATGCCGGGAGGCCAACGTAGACCTCGAAGGCGCGATCGCCGACCTGGACGCCGCCCAGAAAATACTGAGCGAAGACCCCACCACGAACGCCGGTACGCTCCAGGATCTGAAAGTCCGCCGCCAGAAGGCCGCCGATGCGCTCTTCGAAATGAACCGTGAGAGCGATCCCCCGATCATCACCGTGGAGGAACCATACCGCAGCGGCGACAAGGTGCAGGTGAGCGCCGTGCTCGACCGCGTGAAAGTGACCGGCCACGTCCGCGATCGCAACCTGCTGAAAGGGATCCGCGTGAACGGCGTGGAGGCCGAGTTCACCAAGGAGGATAAGGACCCCGAGTTCTATGCGCTGTTGCCCATCTCCGCGAGCACGGAACGGATCGAGGTGGAAGCGGTGGATGTGTATGATAACATCTCCGCCTCCGGCTTCGCGATCGAGCGCACCGAGGGGATCGCTCCCGAGTTGGTGCTGCTGCTACCCACCCCGACCGGCGATCGTCAACTTTCGGTGCAGGCGGGCAAGACCGACATCTTCCTGGAAGGCCGGGCGAAGGATGCCAGTGTGATCCGCGCCATCACCGTGGATGGCGTCAACGCGAGTTTCATTCCCGATACCGCGAGCACGGAGTTCAGCATCAAGTTGCCGATCGAGGGTAAGGAACGTATCACTTTACGCGCGGAGGACCAGTTCGGCAATGCCACCGAACTCTCCTATGCACTGCTGCGCAGAGCGCCGGAACCGGTGGCGGTGGTGACGCCGCCGAAACCTGATCCTGGGAAACCGACCGCCAACCCGATCCCGGCACCGCCCCCGGCGGCCAATTCGGCGACAGGTACCACCTGGGTGATCTTCATCGAGAACACCAATTACAAGTACTTCCCGGCACTGCAGGGCCCTACGGGCGATGTGCAGAAGATGCAGAAGGCCTTCTCCAAGTACAACGTGCAGAAGACCATCACGAAGAAGAACTTGAGCAAGGAGCAGACCGAGCGCTTCTTCAACATCGAGTTGCGCGATCTTGTACGCACCAACAAGGTGAACACCATCCTGGTGTGGTACGCCGGGCATGGGCGCGCCTCCGGAGGGAAATCCTACTGGGTTCCGGTGGATGGGCGCAAGGACGATATCTATTCGTTCTACAACTACACCGGGTTGAAAGGATTGATGCAGAACTACAGCGAGAGCGTGAACAACACCTTGGTGGTGAGCGACGCCGCTGGGGCGGATCCCAGCTTCTATGAACTCACGCGCTGAGCGCCCTTTGCGGATCGTTCGCCTCGATACCTTGCGGCGACCAACCTTGGGAATGCTCCGACGATCCGCCCTCCTTGCCGTACTACTGCCACTGCTGGCCCAAGGCCAGCGGTTCTACTTCGAGAACATCGGGGTGCAGGAGAACCTACCCGCACAGAAGGTGAACGCGGTGTTGCAGGATAGCAGCGGCTTGGTGTGGATCGGCACCGAGGCTGGTTTGGCCAGTTATGACGGGGTGAACGTCACCCCGTTCAGCAACGGGGGGGATCTAGCGCCCAACGGTGTGCGCTGTTTGTTGCTCGACCGCGACCAACATCTCTGGGTCGGCCATCTGGGTGGGGGGCTGTCCCGCTTCGACGGCCTGCGTTGGCACATGGTACAACTCCAAGGTGTGAAACTTAGCACCGATGTGACGGGGATCACGCAAGACAGTACCGGCGCCATTTGGATCGGCACCTTCGGCGAGGGTGTCCTGCGTTTCAGCCCAGGCGAGGCCGGATCATCACCCACGGCCGAACGCATTGAGGAGGCCCAAGGCGCGAACGCGCAGATCACCGGCGTGGTCCGTTTGCGCGATGGTCGTGTTTGCGTGCTCGATGCCACCGGTGCGATCCAGCAATGGAACGCGGCGGCTTCGCGCTTCGAACCCCTGACCGTCCCGGGTGTCACGGACATGCACCAAGTGACGGCGCTCTACCAGGACCGATCCGGAAGTCTTTGGATCGGGACCACGATCGGCGGCGCCTTCCGCCAGGATGCCCGGACGGGCATGGTGGAAGTATTCGACCTGAACCGGGGGTTACCCAGCAGCATTGTCCTCAGCTTCGGTGAGGATGCGGAAGGTCGTATTTGGATCGGCACGTGGGATAGTGGTATTGCGCGCGTCGACGCGCGCGGCGTGCGGCGTTTCACAGCGGGCAACGGTCTGCACGGCAATTCGGTCCGCTGTCTGGCGTCCGATCGCGAAGGGAACATGTTGATCGGCAACACCCACAACGGCATGGATGTGTTCAAGGGTGAACGCTTCCAGAATTTCGGCGAGGACGATGGGTTGATGGACCGCGAAGTATGGAGCGTGGTGGAGGACAAAGAGGGACGTATTTGGTTCGGCACCAGCGGTGGGATCGGCATCCTCGACCCCGACGAGACCAGTACCGCCCGGGTGAAGACCCTGAGCATGCAGCAAGGCAAACTCACCAGTAACCGTGTGCGCAGCTTGCGTATCGACCAACGTGGCCAGATCTGGGTGGGTACCGAGACCGGTGGTCTGCTGGAATTGGAACCTTCGCTCTTTCGGGCCAACGCGCACGAGGAACTCTCCCCATACATACCCGAGCTGAAGGTGACCGCCTTGGAGGTGGGACTACTTGGTGAGATCTGGATAGGCACTTTGCGCGGCCTGGTCCGCATGCTGCCAGGAAGTGGTCAGATACCGATGGTCTATGGGCAAGCCGACGGTCTGGCCAGCGACAATGTGAGCGCGTTGTACCGGGACCCGCACGGTACGCTCTGGGTGGGATGCACCTCCGCTGGCATTGCCCGCATCGACAACGGCATCGCCAAGTCCATTGCGCTGGAGGACCGTTTCACACCCACTTGCTTCGTGGAGGATGCGGAGGGGCGATTGTGGGTGGGGACAGAAGGGCAAGGACTTATGATCCTGAAGGACGACCGGATCGTGGAGCGCCATTCCGTAGCTACAGGTCTTCTCAGCAACAGCGTGCGTTCGATCGCACTGGACGGCCAGGACCATGTTTGGATCGGCACCACCAAGGGGTTGAACAAATGGCGACCCAAAGTGGATGGCTTCCTGTCCTTCACGGACCGCTCCGGTTTCACGGGTATCGAAGCGAAACTGGGCGCGGTATGCCGCACGGAGGGCGGGGACCTTTGGTTCGGCACGGCGAACGGGGCCACGCGGGTACTAGCGGCCAAAGGCGCCGATCGTATGCCGCCACCCTCCGTGGCATTGCGCGAACTGAAAGTGAACTTGGAGGAACGCGTCGCGGAGCCTGACCTGTCCCTGTCGCATACGGAACGCAACCTGCGCTTCACCTATGGGTGCGTCTCGCTCAGTGATCCTGGCGCAGTGCGTTACCAATATCAGCTCAAGGGCTTGGATACGGATTGGCAACCCGTTACCGAAGAGACCACCGCCAGCTATCCTGCACTGCCGCCGGGGGGGTATACCTTCCGGGTGAAGGCCATCAACCGGGCGGGCGTGTGGAGCGAACCGCTGGAGTACGCGTTCTTGATCCATCCACCTTGGTACCGGTCGTGGTGGTTCTATACCCTGCTGGCGTTCACCATCGGTCTGGCGCTCTTCAGCTTCATCAAAGTGCGCGAACGCCAGCTGCGGTTGCGTAACCAGATATTGGAGAAGCGTGTGGAGGAGCGTACCGCTGAGGTGGTGGCGCAGAGCAATGAGATCGAGGGCCAGAAGGTCCGCATCGAGGACTTGCTGCTCAATATCCTGCCCAAGGAGATCAGCGAAGAGCTGAAGGAAAAGGGCAAGGCCACCGCCCGCCGCCATGAGGAGGTGTCGGTGCTCTTCACCGATATGAAAGGGTTCACCAAGGCGGCGGAGAAGATGACCCCGGAGGAACTGGTGAACGAGCTGGACGAGTGTTTCATCCACTTCGATGAGATCGTGGGGCGCTACGGCATCGAGAAGATCAAGACCATCGGCGATAGCTACATGTGCGCGGCCGGGGTGCCCACGCGCGATGCCCACCATGCCTGCAAATGCGCGCTTGCGGCTCTGGAGGTGCGCGACCTGATGGAGGAGCAGCGACAGCAGCGCGAAGCACAAGGGAAGGACCCGTGGATCTTGCGCATCGGTGTGCATACCGGCCCGGTGGTGGCCGGTGTGGTGGGCCGACGCAAATTCGCGTATGACATTTGGGGCGATACGGTGAACACCGCGAGCCGGATGGAGAGCAGTGGTGAACCGGGCGAGGTGAACATAAGCGGCACTACCTACGCCCTGGTGAAGGACCGGTTCGAGTGCGAGCACCGCGGCCAAGTGGAGGCGAAGAACAAGGGTGCCATCGACATGTACTTCGTGCGACGGATCAAGGAGGGTTGGTGTTCCGATCCGAAAGGCCATCTGCCGAACGAACGCTTCCTCAAGGAGATCGGACTAGCCGTGGCGCAAGATCAGCTCGCGTAGCTCGGCCAGCATCATCGCGGTGGCGCCCCATACCACCTGCCCGGCCAGATCGAAATAGGGGATGGTCGCTTTTCGCCCCAGCACTTGGATGTAGTGTTCCCGGTGTTGGACCACGTCTTCCCGGACCAGATCGGCCAAGGGTACCTCCACCAGCGCCTGCACTTCACGTGGATCCGGACGCACCGGTCCAAGCTCGGCCCGATAGGCCACGAAGGGCGTTACCAGTGATCGGCTGGGCGGGATGTAGACCTGGCTCAGCGCCCCGAGCACCTCGATACCCGAGGGATGCACACCGGTCTCTTCCCCGAATTCGCGCAGGGCGGTGGCTTGCAGATCGGCATCGTGCGCCTCGCGTCGCCCGCCGGGGAAGCTTACCTGCCCACTGTGTACACCATCATATTCCGGCCGCACCATGAGCAACGTGTGCAGCCTTTCTTCCTTGGGAAAGAGAAGCACCAACACGGCGCTCTCCCGTGGCGCTCGGTCCTGTCGCAACGCCGCTTCGATATCGGGTCGCTTATATCCGCTCAATTCCAAAAAGCGATCATGGCCAGGCAACGGTTCCGCCAAGGCCGCACGCAATCCGGCAAGAATTCCGCTCGCCTTCACGCACCGAGCACCTTGGCGAGTTCGGCGGCTTCCTGCTTAAATGTGTGCCGTTCCTTGCCCGCGATCAGGCGCGCGCCCTCCAACGCGCGGTCAAGCTGGTCGCTACATAGCCAACAGAGCACGGTGTACCATTCCGCGGCCTCAGCGTAGTTCTGTCGATCGGCGTTCTCCACGAAGTCCAGTTGCAGTTCGGCGTCGAAAGGCCGACCGGCGCCCAGGTAGCAACTGGCCAGGTACATGCGGATCTGTTCCAGGTTCTGTGCGGACTTCAGTTCTTTCACCAGCAACTCCGCCGCCGTCGCGAACTCGTGATCGGAATACGCCGCCATGGCATCGAGCAAGTTGGCGTTCTCGCTGGTCCGTGGCCGATCACTGATCACATCCGGGTAGGGCTCGAAGAACTCCGCGCACCGTCCGCTCGTGCCGCTCCTTCCGCAGGCCATCAGCGCCAGCAGCACCATCCACATACAACCTTTTCGCATGTTGCGAAGGTATCTACCGTGCCACGCCTTGAAGGGTCCGTTCCCAACGCAACGCATGCCGTTCACTGTCCAAGGAGAGAAGCACGCGCTGCGCTCTACCTACCAGATGGTCGGCCGGCACGAAGCCCCAGTGCCTGGAATCCGCGCTGTTGTGGCGGCTGTCGCCCAGCACGAAGTAGTGGTCCTGCCCGATCACGTAGCGCTCCAAGGGCTCGCTGTCCAGGAGCAAGGTGTTGCCGGCCACTTCCAAGGAGTGTCCCTCATAGCGCGTCATGATCCGGTCGTAGAGCGGGAGCGTGCCCACATTGACATTTACGGTATCGCCTTCAGCTGGGATCCTGATCGGGCCGTACGCGTCGGTGCTCCAAGGTTGAATGGGGCTGAAGGGGAAGAGGTGCCTGGCGGGCTTCAGGCTCAAGCCCATGGGAGCTACTGAGCGCACTTCGGGCAGTGCTTCCACCAGTGCCGCGAGCGACCTGTTAAGAGGCACCTCCAAGTGGTCATCGTTCCGGAGCAGGTAAGCCTCCGGAAGGCCGATGGCATGGGCCACTTGCACCGCATCGGCCCCGGCCTTCAAGCGCACCAGGTAGCGCTGTGTTTGGCCGGGCCAGGGCCCTAGCACCATTCCGTTCACGAACAAATGGCCGTTGCGGATGCGCACGGTATCCCCCGGCAGACCTACGATCCGCTTGACCAGAAGTTGGCGCCGCCCCATGCGCACATCATCCTGTGCTGGATCGCGGAAGACCGCGACGTCCCCGCGTTGGAACCCGGTCCATACGGGCCAGCGCTGTACCGCCACCACATCACCGGGCACCAAGGTGGCGAACATGCTGGTGCTTTGCACGATCACCCAGCGCAACACGAAAGTGTGTACAAGGATCAGCAGCACCATGGCCTGCAGGAAAGCCCGGGTCCAAGAGCTCAGCCCGCGCCAACGTTCCCCCAGTGATCGCATCGGTCCGGACAAAGCTCGCCGATCGCGGTACCGACCCCTTACTTGCGTCCTACCAAGGTGAAGAGACGCTTCCAGCGAATGCCTGTGTAGGGATCCTTGGTGAACCAGATCAGCACCGCCTTGCCCACCACATGGTCATGCGGCACGAAGCCCCAGAAGCGCGCATCCTGCGAGCGGTGGCGGTTGTCGCCCATCAGCCAGAAGTAGTCCTGCTGGAAGGTGTAGCTCGTGGCTTCCTTGCCGTTGATGAGGATCCGTCCACCTTCCACACGCACATCGTTGTGCTCGTACACCCGGATCGCACGCTCGTAGAGCGGAAGGTTGTGCAGGTCCAAGGCAAGGGTCGCGCCCTTCTTCGGGATCCACAGCGGGCCGAAGTTGTCCTCGCTCCAATCATAGTCCGGGTGGTTGGGGAAATAGGGCCATTTGTGGTACGGTGAGGCATAGCCCTTCGGATGGTCCTGGCGCGTCATGTTCACCACGTTGTTGAAGGTCTTCAGTTTGGCCGCGTTCGCCTCGGTGAGCGGGATGCTCACACCGCCGTTCTCACCGGGGGAGAGGTCGTCCGGACTGATGTCGTACTGCTCCTTCAGCATCCGTTCGTTGAACCGGTCCTTCAGTATGAATTCGTAGCCGTACTGCGCCATGCCGGGCAGGTCCTGTTGCTCGCCGTTGATGAATACGAAGCCATGTCGGACTTCGATCGTGTCACCGGCAACAGCAACACAGCGCTTGATGTAGTTCTCCTTCTTGTCCAGCGGCCGCACCAAAATGCCACCGGTCTCCACTTGCCGCACCTGTCCATCCACCATGTTCAACATCTTGAACTTCGGGTCGTGGATCTTGTCGCGACCGTAGTCGCGCACCAGTTGGTAGTAGCTCTGGTTCTGGAAATTGGCCACCACGGTATCGCCCTCGGGGAAGTTGAAGACCACCGCATCACCGCGTTGCGGATCGCCGAAGCCCGGCAGGCGCCGATAGGGTTGCTTGAACCACTCCACGAAGCTGGGCATGCTCGCGGTGAAGGGCATGGTGTGGTGCGTGAAGGGGAAGGTGAGCGGGGTCATCGGCATGCGCGGGCCGTAGCTCAACTTGCTCACGAAGAGATAATCGCCCACCAGCAGGCTCTTCTCCATGGAAGGCGTAGGAATGGTGAAGGCCTCGAAGGTGAAGGTGCGGAACACCGTAGCGACGATCACCGCGAAAAGGATCGCATCGCCCCATTGGCCCAACCGCCCGCGCTTGCGTTGTGCTACAGGAATTGGACCCACGTACGCGTGCTTCGGCGAGAACACCAGCTGCGGGATCTTCACCCATGGCAAGAGCACCATGATCACATGGTCCTTGAAAGTGCGCTCGCTCAGCGTGATACTGATGTTCACGTTCAGGATCAGGAACACGAGCAGATTCACACCCGGCACCAGGAAGAGGAAGATCCACCACCAAGGCTTGCCGCTCAGCTTCAGCCAGATCAACAGGTTGTAGCCTGGTACGAAGCCTTCCCAGGCTGGGCGACCCGCTTTCACGAAGTATTTCCAAAGGCATGCGAACAGCACGCCGATATAGGCGAAGAGGAAGAGGTAAGGGATCATCGGCTGCGAAGGTGCGCAACGGATCGCAGAAGCGCCCGGGACGTTGTATGAACGGGCGATCGTTTACGGGGACGGGACGATGGTGCGAGGTCCGGGTTCAACCCAGCACATCCTCCATGGTGAACAAGCCCTGCCGCTTCTGAACGGGATCCGCGAGCCACTCCGCCGCGAGCACCGCGCCCGTAGAGAAACCGGTCCGCCCGAAGGCCTCGTGGGTGATGATGATCCGGTCGGCCGCGCTGGTCCAACTCACGCTGTGTTTTCCGGGGACTTCACCGGTGCGCTCGCTTTGGATCTCGACAGGGGCAGGGGCAGGAGCGGGGGCATGACCGTCCGTTCGCCCCTGCGCCTGCTCCTGGTCCTTGAGCTTCCACCCCGAATACCGCTGGGTCCGCAGATCGATATCCCGCGCCAGCGTGATCGCTGTGCCGCTGGGAGCGTCGAGCTTGTGGATGTGGTGGATCTCATCGAGATGGACGTTGTACTGCGCCTGTGTATCCATCAACTGCGCCAGCAGACGGTTCACGCGGAAAAAGAGGTTCACCCCGATGCTGAAGTTGCTCGCCCAAAGCACCGAGCCCTTTTTCTCGGCGACAACCTGCTGCACCTCGTGCAAATGATCGTACCAACCCGTGGTGCCCACCACCACCGGCACACCGGCTTCCACGCACAGCCGGATGTTCGCTACCGCATGCTCCGGCCGGCTGAACTCGATGGCCACGTCCATTCCCTTCGGCGAAGCGCCCGCGTTCGCGGCGTGGACTTCAAGGGCGATCGTATGCCCGCGCTGCCGCGCGACCTGGGCAATGGCCTGGCCCATTTTTCCGGTGCCGTAGAGAGCGATGTTCATGGCGTGAAGATGGGTAGCATCCCGCAACCGCAACGAAAGAAGGGGAGCGAACGGATCAGAGCCGAAGCTGGAGCGTCACCCCGAGCGCTCCCTGCGCCGCTATAGGCAGCGAGGGCCGCAGCTCCATCGAAAGATCCTCGCCCACATCGAACCGCACAAAGTGCGCGTCCACGGTAGCATCCACGATATTGAGCACATAGACCAGCCCGATCGCCAGGTAGCTCATGTCCAACCAACGGCGATAGGTATCTGCCACGTCGCGCACCGCCGCTGAACTGAATTCACCGTTGAACTCATCCACCGTGTTCGGGTCGTTATCGACCAGGGCGACGTAGGCGTTCTTGTAGCGATTGTACTGGCGCGTGTTTTCGATCAGGAAATAGGTGCTCACTCCGAAGGCGGCGGCTACGATGGGCACTTTCCAATACTTGCGGTTGTACACCTGGCCCGCGCCCGGGAGAAGCGCGCTATAGAGCGTGGCGCGCCCGGGTTTGTGGCGTTCCTTCCAAGTGAGGACGCGTGCGGTATCCGCAAGCGTGATCGCACTGTCCGATTGCGCCCCGGCGGTCAAGGCGACCGCGAGGCAGCAAGGCAGGAGCAGCGCACGCATGGGCTAGGCGCCCAGCTTGGCCAGGATCGCGGCGAGTTCGTCGGAGGTGCGGAAACCGAGCTCGATGCGGCCCTTGCCTTGGGCGTCCTGCTTCACCACCACCTTCGTGCCGAAGCGTTCGCTCAGCCGTTTCGCGGTCTGTTTGTGCAGAGTGCCGTTCATGCGCGCACCGCCGAGGGAGAGAGAGCCCTTCTTGCTGGAGCGGGCGAGATCCTCCACCTCTCGAACGCTCAACTGGCTTTCCACAATGCGGCGGAACAGATCCACTTGCTGCGCTGGGTCGCTCACAGCCAGAAGCGCACGGGCATGGCCCATGCCCAACTGCCGCTGACGGATGCCCATCTGCACTTCCGGTGGAAGTTTCAATAGACGCAGGTAGTTCGTGACCGTAGTGCGGTCCTTGCCCACCTTGTCGCTCAGCTGTTCCTGCGTCAGTTTCACTTCGTCGATGAGGCGTTCGAAGCTGATGGCCACTTCGATCGCGTCCAGGTCTTCGCGCTGGATATTCTCCACCAATGCCATTTCCAACATGGCCTCGTCGTTGGCGATGCGGATGTAGGCAGGGATCTCGGTGAGCCCTGCGGCCTGGCTGGCCCTGTACCGGCGTTCGCCGCTGATGAGCTGGTACTTGTCATAGCCCACCTTGCGCACGGTGACGGGCTGGATCACCCCCAACTCACGGATGCTGTTGCTCAGTTCGGTGAGCGCCTCCGGGCTGAAGTGGGTGCGCGGCTGGAAGGGGTTGGGCTCGATCCAACTGATGGAGATGGAGGCGACGTTGCCCGCCACGCGCTGCGCGCCGAACTCGGGCACGGGGCTGCGTTCGGTGATATCGGTGCCGGAATCCTCCAGCAGGGCGCTCAGGCCACGGCCCAGCCCACGTTTCTTGGTCATTGTTCCTCGGGGATGGCGATGGTGCGCTGGTGTTCAGGGATGCGGGTCATGCTGTTCTTCTGCAGGATCTCGCGCGCCAGGTTCAGGTAGTTCACGGCGCCTTTGCTGCTGGCGTCGTGCATGATGATGGTCTGGCCATGGCTCGGCGCCTCGCCCAGAGCCACATTGCGATGGATCACGGTATCGAACACGAGTTGCTGGAAGTGGGTCTTCACTTCTTCCACCACTTGGTTCGCCAGGCGAAGGCGACTGTCATACATGGTGAGCAACATGCCCTCGATCATCAGCTCGGTGTTGAGCCGTTGCTGCACGATCTTGATGGTGTTCAGCAATTTGCCCAGGCCCTCCAGTGCGAAGTATTCACACTGGACGGGCACGATCACGCTGTCCGCTGCGGTCAATGCGTTTACGGTGACCAGGCCCAGGCTCGGGCTGCAGTCCACAATGATCAGGTCGTACAGGTCGCGCAGCGGATCCAGCACGTTCTTCATCTGCCGCTCCCGATCGGCCATGTCGATCATCTCTATCTCGGCGCCCACCAGGTCGATGTGCCCGGGCAGGATGTCCAGGTTCGGGTTGTCGGTCTGTAGGATCACCTCCTGTGCGGGGGTGTTGTTGATGATGCATTCATAGATGCTGGCCTTCACGGTGCGCGGATCGAAGCCGACGCCGCTGGTGGCGTTCGCCTGCGGGTCGGCGTCCACCAACAAGGTGCGGCGCTCCAGCACGCCGAAGCAGGCGGCCAGGTTGATGGCGGTGGTGGTCTTGCCCACACCGCCTTTCTGGTTCACGATGGTGATGATCTTGGCCATGTGTTCGGGGTGCGTAACGCGATCGGCCAAAGCGTTGGGTCAACGGTTACGACGGGCGCAAAGAAGGGACGTACCGGACCCAAATGCCTGTTGATAAACAGGTGATTTTTGAACAACTCAATGTGGGCGCACCATTCCGATCCGATGGGACCGAAGATCAGATGTCCTTGCGATCGAGATCCTCGAAATCGACGCGGGTGAAGCGGTCCCCGGAGGAGTGGATGTCAGAGGATCCCTCCACTGGACGATGGGTGTCCTGTTGGATATACTCGCCGGAGGCCTTGAGCCGATCGATCTCCTCGAACGCTTGCTGCAGGCCGTCCATGAACTTCTCGAAGTCCTCCTTGTAGAGGAAGATCTTGTGCTTCTCGTAGCTGGCCGAACCGTCATCGTTCGTGTGCTTCTTGCTCTCCGTGATGGTTAGGAACAGGTCCCGCCCACGGGTGCTCTTCACGTCGAAGAAGTAGGTCCGCTTTCCGGCACGCACCGCTTTCGAGTACACATCCTCACGATCGTCCACCATGACGCAGGGTCGATTTGGGTCTATCAAAGATAGAAGGACCTTCGAGCCCCGCAAGTCTCTACGCCTGAGGCTCAGGCGCGTTGACGGGCCTCCTCCAGCAGTTGCTCTTGGTGGAGTTTGGCATAGGCACCGGCCCTTGCCAGCAGATCCACATGGCGGCCTTCTTCGATAATGCGCCCGTCCTCCAGCACCAGGATGTGGTCCGCGTCCTGCACCGCGCTGATGCGGTGGCTGATGATGATGGTGGTGCGCCCACCCGAACGCGCTTTGCGCAGGTCGCGCAGGATGGCTTCCTCTGTGGCCGTGTCCACCGCGCTCAAGGGGTCGTCCAGGAGCAGTATGCGAGGGGATGTGGCCAGGGCCCTCGCGATGCTCACACGCTGCTTTTGGCCACCGCTCAGCGTCACGCCGCGCTCGCCCAAGAGGGTATCGTAGCCCTTCGGGAACGAGCGGATATTTTCGTCCACCTGTGCGGCACGCGCGGCCTCCGCGATCAGTTCGTGCTCGTGCCGGTCCTTGCCGAAGGCGATGTTGTTGACGATGCTATCACTGAAGAGGAAAACGTCCTGCGGTACGTAGCCGATGCGCTTCCGCAAAGCGGCCAGTTCGAACTGTTGGATCGGGGAACCATCAATGGCGATCGAGCCCTCCGTGGCATCGTAGTGCCGCACGATCAGATCGGCCACGGTGCTCTTGCCGGACCCGGTATGGCCCACGATCGCGAGCGTACCGCCTGCGGGCACATGGAAGCTGACATGGTCCAAGGCCTGTATGCCGGTGTCGGGATAGGTGAAGGAGACGTTCTCGAAACGGATCTCTCCACGTAGGTCATTGGGGGCCAATGTTCCACCGGTGATGGCTGGCTGCTGGTCCAGGAACTCGTTGATGCGTTCCATGCTCGCGCTGGCCTGCTGCACCAAGGAGGTCACCCAACCCACGGAAGCGAAGGGCCAGGTGAGCATGTTCACGTAGATGATGAACTCCGCGATACGCCCGACACTTACCGTGGGGTCACCCGCGATCAACTTGCTGCCGCCGATGAACACCGTGAGCACCGAACTCACTCCAATGAGCAGTTGGATGGCCGGCATGAACAAGGCGTCCACCTTGGCTTGTGCCAGGCTCAGGGTCCGGTAGCGCAGCGAGGACGAACGGAACCGCTCGGAGGCTTGGTGTTCCTGGGCGTACGCCTTCAACACCCGGATCCCGCTGAAGCTCTCCTGGGCCAGTGTGCTCAAAGTGCTCTGTTGCCTCTGCACATCCATGCTCCGACGATTGATCAGGTCGCTCACGCGGTAGATGACCAGGCTCATGAGCGGTAGCGGGAGCAGGGTCCATAGGGTTAGCTCCGCGTTCACGTGCAGCATGAAGCCGATGCACATCACGAAGAGCACCACCAGGTTGATGGTATACATCACCGCAGGTCCGAGGTACATGCGCACTTTGCTCACATCCTCGCTGATGCGGTTCATCAGGTCGCCCGTGCTGCTGCGTTTGTAGAACGCCCGGTCCAGCCGCTGATAATGCTCGTACACCCTGTTCTTCAGATCGTACTCGATAAGGCGGCTCACCACGATGATGGTCTGGCGCATGAAGAACATGAACAGACCCTTCAAGAGCGCGAACACCAGGTAGAGTATCGCCAACAGCAGCGCGCAACCGGTCACGGTGGCCAGGATCGCCTCATCGCTTCCCAATTCGTTCAACCGGCCTTCGAGGTCAAGGCCGGTCCACCCCACCCACATATCCAAGGTGGAGGGGATGGTGATATGCCGCTGGTCCGGTGGAAGGTCCGCCTGGCGAATGCCCGCAGCGATCAGATCCACCGCCTCCCGCACCACCTGCGGGCTGTACACCGCGAAGAGATTGCTCAGGATGATGAAGAGCACGCCGAGGAGCAATCGACCACTGTACTTGGCGAAGTAGGGGTTGAGCTTCAGGAGCGGTCGCATCAGGCGCGGACGATCTTGCTAGTTTTGCGCCGCCTTCCATCGGGCACGCCGGCCGCCAAAGGTAGCCGCGTACCAGAGGAAGGTGTACCGGCGGACCACCGCCTGTGCAGGCCCCGCGAGCAACCACGCCCTTTGAAATGACGGTCATGTCCACCCGCACAAGGACCCACGAGGAAACGGCCGTGATCGGCCGCATGGAACTGCACGACCACGAGGAGGTGCTTTTCTGTTACGATCGTCCAACCGGCTTGCGTGCGATCATCGCGGTGCATGATACCACCCTGGGCCCGGCGCTCGGCGGCACACGCATGTGGCCTTATGCCTCGGAGACCGAAGCGTTGAACGATGTGATGCGCCTGAGCCGCGGCATGACCTACAAGAGCGCGCTGGCCGGTCTCGACCTGGGTGGAGGCAAAGCCGTGATCATCGGCGATGCCCGCACCCAGAAGACCGAGGCGATGTTCCGCCGGTTCGGGCGTTTCGTAGACAGTCTCAACGGTCGCTATATCACCGCCGAAGATGTGGGCATGAGCACCGCCGAGATGGTGAACATCCGCAAGGAGACCCGTCACGTGGCCGGCTTGCCGGAGAGTATGGGGGGGAGTGGCGATCCCAGTCCCGTCACCGCCTTCGGTGTGTTCTGTGGAATGAAGGCGGCCGCCAAGACCGCATACGGAAGTGATGACCTGAGCGGACGCAAAGTGGCTGTTCAGGGCGCGGGCAACGTGGGTCGCTACCTCACGGGATATTTGGTGAAAGAGGGGGCGAAGGTCTTCCTCACCGATATCCACGACGACAAACTCGCCGCCATCAAGGCCGAGCACCCCGCGATCACCATCGTGAAGCCGGACGAGGTCTATGACCTGGACGTGGACATCTATTCCCCCTGTGCATTGGGCGCTACGGTGAACGATAATACATTGACACGCTTGAAGTGTTCCGTGATCGCCGGTGCCGCGAACAACCAGCTCGCCGATGAAAGCGTGCATGGCCCCGCGGTGATCGAGAAGGGCATCCTCTACGCACCTGATTTCCTCATCAACGCAGGGGGCATCATCAACTGTGCCTGGGAACGCAAGGGCTATGACCGGGGTGCGGCCATGGCCCAGACCCAGGACATCTACAACACCGCGCTCCGCATCTTCAAAGCGAGCGCCGAAGGCAATATCCCCACTTACCTGGCCGCCAACCAGGCCGCCGAACAACGCGTGCGTAGTATGCACGAGGCCGGCCTGAGCCACTGACCCATGCTGAACCGGCGCTATCTGCGTATCAAGGTATACCAGTCACTTTACGCCTTCTGGCAAAGCGACAGCAATAGCGCCGCTCGTATCGAGAAGGAGCTCTTTCTCAGCATCGAGCGGACGTTCGATCTCTTCGTTTCCCTGCTGCTCACTTTCGGGGAGTTCCGGCGCCTTGCCGAACAACGCATCGAGGACCGCAAGCTGAAACACTTGCCCTCCGCTTCCGACCTCTCCGCCAGCCGGAAATTCGTGGATGGGCCTTTGATCACCGGGATCGCCTCCTCGGCCTTGCTCGAAGCGGAGGCCAACAAGCGCCGCCTGGGCTGGATGGGACAAATGGAGATGTTCCAACGCATCCTCAAGCAGTTCGAATCGGACCCCGCTTACCAAGCTTACATGGCCGAACCCACGCTGGACCCGAAGCGTGAGCAGCAACTCCTGCAGCATCTGTTCCTGGAGCACACGGCACACTTCGAAGAGCTGCACGACATCTACGAGGCCCGCAGCATCTATTGGCTCGAGGACATGGACCTGGCCTGTGCCCTGGTGAAGCGCGTATTGGAAGGATCGCGTGATGCGGCGGCGTTCGATTCGGCCGTGGTGGATGTGCTCCGTGCGCCACAAGAGGAACATGATTTCGTGAGCACGCTCTTCCGCAAGTGTATCGAGCAGGGCCCCGAGCATGAGGAAAGCATCGGCGAGAAAGCCGCGAACTGGGAGGCCGATCGCATCGCGCTGAGCGATATGATCCTGATGAAGATGGCACTCACCGAAGTGCGCGAATTCCCAGAGATACCCGTGAAGGTCACCTTGAACGAGTACATCGAGGTGGCCAAGGCCTACAGCACACCCAAGAGCAAGAACTTCATCAACGGCATCCTCGACAAGCTTTTTGCGGAGATGAAGGCCGATGGCCGAATTCACAAGGTGGGGCGGGGATTGCTGGAAAGCTGATCATGGAACGCGTACGCGATCGACACGCCCGCACCCGGGTCGGCCCACTCTTCCGGTGGCACCTGCTATCGGCCTTCTTGCTCGCATGTCTCGTTCTTCCGGCCTGCCAGCTCACCGACCATACCGAACACGTGGAAGGGGAGGTGACGCCCGCGCTGTTCCCCGATGGTCCGTCCGGATATGCGGAGACGGACAGCGCCGCCCTGCCACGCATGCTCTTCGACAGCACGACGATCGACATGGGCCGTGTTTCGCAAGGGGTGCTGGTGGAACGCACGTTCCACTTCAAGAACACCGGCGGCAATGCGGTGCTCATCGCCGACGTGCGCGGCAGTTGCGGTTGCACCGTGAGCAAGAGTTGGCCCCGCGAACCCGTTCCGCCGGGCGGCACCGGTGCCATTGCGGTTTCCTTTGACAGCGAAGGCCGCGAAGGCCTGCAGGAAAAAACGATCACTGTGGTCGCCAATACACGGCCGTCCACCACGGTGTTGATGTTGCGCGGCGAAGTGATCGCGCCTACCAAGAACCACTGAACCAACCATCCATTCTTAGCGCCCATGCTTCTCAACCTCCCCCTGCAAGCCTCGAATCAAAGCCCCGTGAGCTTCTGGATCATGATGGGCTTGTTGATGGTCGTGTTCTACTTCTTCATGATCCGGCCCCAGCAGAAAAAAGCCAAGGATGCCCGCAAATTCCGTGAGTCCATTCAGAAGGGGACCAAGGTGGTCACCATCGGCGGCCTCCATGGGAGAGTGGTGGAGGTGAGCGACAAGACCGTACTGCTCGAGGTGGATACCAATGTGAAGCTGCGCTTCGAAAAAAGCGCGCTCGCCATGGACAATACCATGCAGCTCACTGAAGAGGTAGCCAAGGCGAGTTCCTGAGACCGCCCGAGCGTGCGCTCCTGGCACGCATCAGCACATGTACACCGTAGGGGTCACCGGCGGAATAGGCAGCGGCAAAAGCCTCGTCTGCCGCATCCTGTCGATCCTCGGGGTGCCCGTGTTCCATGCGGACGAAGAGGCCAAGCGATTGCTTGTGGAGCCCGGTGCCGTGCGGTCGCAAGTGGAGCAAGCCTTTGGAATGGACGCCTATCCCCACGGTGAGTTGGACCGTGCCAAGCTTGCCAAAGTCGTGTTCAACGATGCCGATGCACGCGCACGCCTGAACGCGATCGTACACCCGGCCGTCCGCGAACGTTTCCGTTCTTGGGCCGCAGAACAGAAAGCGGCCTATGTCGTGATGGAAGCGGCCTTGCTCGTGGAGACCGGGGGCGCGAAGCATTTGGACCACCTAGTTGTAGTCTCCGCACCGCAAGAGCTTCGTGTACAGCGCGTGATGGAACGCGATGGCGGGTCGGCTGAACAGGTGAACGCACGCATCTCCGCCCAAGCGCCCGAAGCCGATCTCCTCGCCGCCGCAGGATCCGTGATCGTCAACGATGGCTCGCAACTTCTGCTGCCCCAGGTGCTCGCCCTCCACAAACGTCTCGCTCACGCCATCGCATGATCGAAGCGCGCCCACTTCCGTTGTCGCAAGCTGCGCAGGTGCTCGGTATCCTGAGCATTCCGCTGGCCTTCGCCGGGCAATTGGTCGTGCCCGCGTTCCTGATGGGTGTGATCGCTTTCAGTCTTGGCCGGTGGAACGCGAACAAGGCGCTGAAACAGCCGCATGCCTTCACCGCGCTCAGTGCGAAGAGGTGCCGGCGGGCTCAGCGCACTGGCTTGGTGGGGGCATCCATCGCACTTGTGCTTTGGGTGCTGTATGCGCTCACGATTTTGCCTTAGACCATATGCTTCCGAATACAAGGCAGAAGCGATAGCACACGCTAGTGCATCGCAGTGCCCTGCCAGATTTGGCTCGTAACACTAATGTCGCAGTGCGTTCAGGATGAAAAACAAAATACCAAAGCCCAAAACTCCTACGCAGAATACTACCCATGAAATTGCAGCAACACGGCCTGTGCTCTTCGCAGCCGAATATGCGGAACGAAGAGTGCTGAAGGAATACTCAAAACGGAAGAAATATGTGACGGCAATATGAGCTATGGCATAGCCGACTATTCCATATAGGTATCCTAACCCGTTCATGCTAACACTACGCATTGACGTGTTTGGAGCTAACAGGAACGCTAGTCCAACGGATAGGATCAGAATGCAGGTAAGAGAAAGCGAATAGGCCGCAACCTGGAATCCTTTCCAGCGTCTGCGGTAGATGCTTCGAACCAAAAACAAGTAGAAAATGTACCGTGCCGTCAAGAATTTCGTCATTGAACATGAACGGTTGCATTCCTCGGGACCACGGTCATTGTCCGAAACTACACGGAAGTCTGCTGATTCCTGAACGCGCTCGTGCACTAGGGGGGCTTCAAGCCCTCAACGCCGTCGGCCACGGCCGGATGGCGCCATGCACGCGCTC
>Ga0138256_10002260_pt1 | contig 20726 bp, 12 predicted proteins | sample KNB2016incub_MG_FD_105486 | JGI IMG/M metagenome (GOLD analysis project Ga0138256, IMG submission 105486) | Active sludge microbial communities from wastewater in Klosterneuburg, Austria - KNB2014incub_MG | ecosystem: Engineered > WWTP > Activated sludge > Unclassified | place: Austria... | reverse complement strand
GTAGCTGGTCCAGAATGCCCAGCCGTCGCTTGGCCCTTTTCCGGCGTCACCCAGATCATAGTTAAATGGCGGCATTAGGATCTGCCATCCAACACTCATTTCACCTGTGTCTGGCTTAATCGCTATGCCGGATACGACACCTTTATATTTGGTAGCGTATTCCTCGATGGGGGCGACCGTTCCTTTCGGAAGCGGAATCGAAAAGCGGGATGCACCAAGCACATATTCGCTGTTTGGCGTTATGAATGAACCGCCGTGGAAGCCTGAAATATTTGGTACCGGGCCAAGGATCTGCTTGGTTTTGAAATCACGCAGATCGACGCGTGCAATGCGGTTGTTGCCGTTATCATTTAGGAATAGCCAGCGCCCGTCGTAATCTCCTTTTGTTTCGCTTAAGGCCGGGTGATGGACATCGCCCCACGTATATTCGCCGAGCATTTCCTTTGTTTCCTTATCGAACCCGTAGCCTGTTGCCGGATACGGAGCGAAAACCGGAATGGTCGAAATGTGGCGCATCGACGGGATGCCCGCTACATAGACGTTGCCCGAATGCCCGCCCGAGTAGAAAACGTAATATTCGTCAATATCGCCGGGTGCGACATAGGTCATTGTCGCTGCTTCGGCCGCACCTCCGCGTTCCTGCTTGATCGCGGTCTTTCGGCTGCAGCTGCCGGCGATCAAAAGTGACGAAAATAATAGTATTCCGAGAAAAATCCACCAAAACTTTGGTCTTTTAAATAGGCTTTTCATCTTTCTCCTTGATGTTCTCTACTTTCCCGCCGGACTTGGGGAAGGAGAAGCGTTTTTGATCTGCTGCTCCAGCTTTCGCTGATAGGCAACTTTAAGTAGTGCGATAGCCTGCTGGCGCTGTTCCGGAGTCAGCAGGATCTGCGTTGATAAAACGACGGACATTGTTCCGGTCGGGTCCATCAGGAAGTCATCCAGCGTTCTGCCAAAGCGGCTTTGAACGTCGGTGACGGCATCAGAAAGGTCGGGACCGATCTTTGCGGCCGATTCCACGCCCAAGGAACTGACCGAATGGCATATGAAACATTTGTTCTGAACAAAGAAAGCGCCTTCGCCCTCAAGCATCCGCTTTTCTTTGTCGATCTCTTCCTGCGTCGGCACGTCTCTGAGTTGAACGCCGGAGATGTAGTTTGCCGGAATCGGCTTCTTTCGCCAGCTCATCGCAAGCAGCGACAATGCCTGGGCATCTTGAGACGAGAATCCAAAGTTCGGCATTACGCTGTCAGGTGAGACCATCTTCGGATTTTGGAAATGTGCCATGTGCCATGCAAAGACGGAGTGCCTTCCGGTAAGCCTCGAATAATCAAATTGCTCGGTCGGCTTTTCACCCTCAAATGTCAGGTCGGGCCCGATGATCCCGCCGCGGCCGTTGATGGTATGACATGCTCTGCAGTTCTTTTCCTCAACCAATTTCTTGGCGGTGTTGATGTAATCCATCCCCTTGGTCTCGCGATCATAGCGATGGCATGAGTTGCAGTTCATTTCCATCAGGGCCTTGCTGTTCTTTACGAGATAGGCCTCGCTTACTTCCGCTCCGAGAACAGGAGAGTCCCAATGTTCGACATTTCCGTGGGCATCGGGCAGCGTTGTTGAATAACCCTGTCCGCCGTGGCACGATGTGCATGCGTAAGCGGTCAGAGGATGCTTTTCAAGTATCTCCTTCGGATGTGTTCGATACGGCTCCGGAGCGGTTTCCAGGCCCTTCCATTCAACCGCCTGGTGGCAAGTTGTGCAGCGGTCAACCTGGTCAAGGTCCTTCACCCAGATCTGCTGGATGCCGGTCGGTATTTGAGCGGCACGTTCCGCACCGAATTTCTCGGTCACGAATTCCTTGAATTCGGCCTGATAGTCGGTCCAATCCATCCGGTTCTCGCGAAAGAAGACCCAGGCCGTCAATCCGAGCAGGGAAAGTCCCAGAACGTAGAGTTTGATCGCATCTTTGCTTAACATTTCTTATCTCTCTCCTTGTTTCGGATCAGAATTTTCGCGGTGTTTGCTCCCATTCCTGCCACGGCATATAGATCTCCCAGAACGGCCCGCGCATATACGTCCCGATAAATGTAAGGATCAGGATCGCGGCAACGATCAGCAGAAATATCCAGTTCTGCCATTTGCGTTCTTTCGGGAACCACCGGCCGATCGAGCTGACCGGTGACTTATCAAAGTAAGGCCAAAGCACGGCCGCGAGCACGAGAACGCCGGGCAGAATTATTCCGCCGATCAGCGCACCGTTTATCGTAAATCCGCCGACGGTAAAGGTCGTGATCGTGACCAATTCCTGCAGCCAAAGGAAGTACCATGGCGCCTTTGCCGGATTTGGTGTAACCGCCGGATTTGCCGCCTCTTCAAGCGGAGCTTTTACGATAAGCGTCAGAACGATCGAGGCAACGAGAGTCGAAAGCGTTACAACGGCCAGCCGCACGGTCAGATACGGCGACGACGGCACTTTGTCCTTTTCGTCATCGACCATCACATTGCGGACATCAACGGCCGTTCCGCCGGTGATGCCGAGCAGCGAATATGTCTTGCTCGCGATCGCGGGCTGTTCCTCTTTTTTCGCCTCTTCGTACCGCTTTTCGACACACGCCAGCCCGCCGTCCTTTCGCACACGCCACATGTGATAGCTGACAAGCCAAAGCGTCGCAAGCGGCAAAAGGAAGCAGTGAAGCACGTAGAATCGGATCAGTGTTGCCTGTTCGATCGTCGTTCCACCGAGCAGGATGAATCGAGTCGGTTCACCAAACACCGGAGCCGAACTCGCGATATTTGTCCCGACCGTGATCGCCCAATATGCCAATTGGTCCCACGGCAAAAGATAGCCGGTGAACGAAAGCAGCAGCGTGATCAGCAGCAATGCGACACCGACGATCCAGTTGAGCGGGCGGTTTTGGCCAACAGCTTTTCGCCCGTTCTTAAATGCCCCGGTCAGAAAGACGCGGACCATGTGCAGGAACACAACGGCAACCATCAGGTGGGCGCCGATACGATGCAGGCCGCGAAGAAACCAGCCGTAGCTTGTCGAAAACTCCAGGTCTTTGACCGATAGGTAAGCACGCTCGACCGACGGCACGTACAGAAACATCAGAACGCCGCCTGTTATTGTCAGGATCAGGAACAGTACGGCAGAGATGGTGCCGAGCCAGAACGAATAGCCCCACGACAGGCTTTCCAGGCTGACCTTTGCCGGGAACCAGTGGAGAACGAAATTTCGAACGATCGCGTCTCCCGCCTCGCGTTTAGTTTCAGGCCGCCAGGTCCATGTGAGCTTTTCCCAAGCCGGTTTGAATGCGAACCTTTTTAAAAAACCCGAATTCGTTCCCGGTTTTGCAGGCGGTGCGGATATGTTTTCTGTCGCCATATATTCTCTTCAGGTGCGAACACAAAATGTTTAGGTCGTCAGGCGATAATCCTGTTCGACCTTTTTTGCCATATCGACGATCAACTGGCCGTCGTCTGGCGAAACTTCAAGGTTGAAATAGTCAAGCGGCCGAGGTGCGGGACCGGCGTAATTGGTGCCGTCGCCGTAATATTTCGAACCGTGGCACGGGCAGTGAAATTCGACCTGTTCGTCGATCTCTTTGCCGCCGGCCGTGACCTTTTTCGGCTGATTAAGCTTGACCATCTTTACCGTGCAGCCAAGATGCGTACACGCGGCGGAGATCGCGTGAAACGTATTTTGCTGACGGAAAATAAAGAGCCGCTTGTCTTCGAGAAACGTGCCGCCATCGGTGAATTTATCGAGCGTGCCGACCTTAAATTTTTGCGGCGGTTCATATAGAACATTTGGGAAAAGCGACCGAAGCATCGCAAAAAGCTGTCCGCCGAGTGCGACCAGCACGGCCGAGATGCCGAGCGTTTTTAGAAACCCGCGTCGCGATGACGTTCCGATAAGCTCGACGTTCTTTGCGGGCCCGCCCACGACCGGATCATTTTCCTGAGCGTCGAGGATCTCTGCTTTAATCTCATCGAGCGGCTTCTGTTTCTTCATAGTAGAAAACCTCCATCGTCATCGCGTCGGTCGGGCAGCGTATCGCGCACAGCCCGCAACGGATGCATTTGTCGTCGTCCTTTAGCATTGCTGAAAGTGTAGTCTCGTCAGTAAATCCGCCCGCCGCGATCGCCTGTTCCTTTGTGCCTTCGGGCAGGTCGAGTTTGTCCAGCGAAACAAGCGTCAGGCAAGATTCCGGGCACACGTCAACGCAGCGGTTGCACAGAACACACTTTTGCGGATCGTAGATCGTTTGAATGTGGCACGAGAGGCATCGCTCGGCCTGGAGCCGGGCTTCCTCTTCGTCGTAACCGCTCTCGACCTCCGAAATCCCGGTGCGGCGATCAAGCGAAACGGTCGGCGGAGCTTCGCGTTCGCATTTCTCATAATCCTCCGGCATCCGGTAGGTATAGGTCGGGATCTTCTCGACACGCAGGCTGAAATGCGTAGTGCTGCCCGGCCCTCGCAGATAGTCGTCAACCGATAGTGCTGCCTGTTTTCCGTTGGCGACGGCTTCTATCAAATTCCTTGGGCCAAAAGCAACGTCGCCGCCCGCAAAAAGTCCGGGTGCCGAAGTTGTCAGTGTTTTGGGATCGACCTTTATGCCGCCTGCGGGCGTAAGTTCGACATTATCTTCGGGCGTCAGGAACGAAAGGTCTGCCTGCTGGCCGATGGCGAGTACGACAGAATCGGCCTCGAGTGTTTCTGTAATAGTGTCGTCAAATTGAGGATTGAACCGGCCATCGTCGTCGAAAACGCGCGAAACGCCGCGAAGCTCGACCTTTGTCAATCGTCCGTTCTCCCCGATGAACCGCCTGGCCGAACGTGAGGGATGAAAAGTTACTCCTTCCTTGTGTGCCTCGTGAAATTCTTCCTGCCCTTGCGCTGTTCGAACGACGGGAAGTTCGCTGATCGCTTCGAGGCTGATCATTCGCACATCCGTCGAACCCGACCTGATCGCTGAACGAGCGGCGTCCATCGCGGACTTTATTTCGCCGCCCGCCATTTCGCTGCCTTCACCGTCGGCAACATCGTCAAGCCCGCGACGCAATGCCATTCGGGCTGCGTCAAACGCTACAAAACCGCCGCCGATCACGAGGACCTTGTTCCCAAGGTCAACGCGATACCCGTTATTTATATTAAGCAGATAATCGACCGCCTTGATGACGCCGTCGAGTTCCACACCTTCGATACTCAGATCGCGGCCCTTTTGCACGCCGACGCTCAGGAAAACGGCCTTATAACCTGCGCTCTTCAATGCCGCCAGCCCGAATTCGGCATTTAGCGGCGTATTGTATTTGATCTCGACGCCAAGGCTTTTTATCTTTGCGATCTCTTTTTCTATGATCTGGCGCGGAAGGCGAAATTCCGGTATGCCGTGATACATCATTCCGCCCGGAATCGCCGAGGCCTCAAAGACCGTTACTTCATAACCCATCAACGCAAGATCGTGGGCGCAAGAAACGCCGGCGGGACCGGCGCCGATGACAGCGACTTTTTCTTCGCGTTTGAATTTGCGCTTGCTTGTCTCAAGGATCGGCAAATGCCAGCGGACCTTGTTGCCCGCTTCCTTGCCGCCCTCGAACAGAGTGTCCTGAGTTGCAGGTTCCATCGATTCGATACCGTATTTTTCGGTAACGAACCGCTTGAGCGCCCGAATACTCACAGGAGCATCGATCTTCCCTCGCCGACACGCATCCTCGCACGGAGCGGCGCAAACGCGGCCGCAGATAGACGCGAGCGGATTTGGCGAACGTGCAACTAGATATGCTCCCTCATAATCGCCCTCGGCGATCATCTGCACATATCTGCCCGCATCGGTCTTCACCGGACAAGCAGCCTGGCACGGGATCATATTCTTCCAAAATTCAACATCCGGAATTATGGTCTTGAATTGGTAGTCACTCATTGAATCCTCGTTCTGGAGGCCTTATGCAAACTTATAGTTTGCAACTGAAACTTTTCTAGTTCCTGCCGTCTTTCTTGTTCTACGGCCGTCCGATCGATCAATGCTTCCTTTTGCGGCAAAGCTCGTCTAAGACTGCGCGAAATTTCTCACATTGCGGCGCTAATTGATTCGCGGTAAAGAAGCGATCTCACACCAGCCGTTTCGGTCAGTAAATGTTTTGAGAAAATACATCCGCGCTTGAAATTCGGGCCAATAGAAAATTAGGTGCAAATGTGCGTGAACCTTTTGTAACCTACTGCGAAAAGCGGGTTTACCGATCTGGTCGTGAACTTGAGTATTGATATGGCCCGTTCTCATTTTTTACTAAAGCAATATTTGGACGATCGGTTGTAACCCTCTCCCGCACCGCGTTTCACTTTTAAATTCAAATTGAAATTCTTCTTGGCCAACCTTGCACGAGCAAATACTGTTCCGAGAAAAAGGTTGAACTTTAGGGCTGCAAAGGATGGGGAAACATCTCCGAAGTTTGCTCACGGCCGTTGAACTTAAGTTGGGTTTTGTTGATCTCTTTAGCCTGAATGACAAACAAGGCAATCTTGACCGGGCATGGCGGATTTGGGGTTGATCAGCGGATATTTGTTAATTCGCGGGCCTTACGGATCGATACGCCGGTTTACCTGCGTTCGGTCCGGTGTTATCTTTTTGTTGCAATTAATGGAACGCTAGAGGAGCAAAAATATGAAGAGAACACTGGGGTTGAACAATAGTCGTCAAATCCGAAAACATTTGGCTGTCATTGCTCTTGCGATATTTGGAATATCTTCACTAGCCTACGGGCAATCAAAAAAGGGTAGTGTGGAAGACGAGTTGGTCCGGTTGGACAAGGCGTGGACATTTGCCGAATTGAAAGGCGATAAGAAAGCGGCGGCGGAATTGATCGCCGACGACTATCTCGGGACAACACAGCAAGGATTGGTTGAGAACAAGGAACAATATCTTGCATCTCTTGCTCCGAATGCCGATTCCGTTAGATCTGATGAATATCAAATACGCATTTTTGGCAACACCGCAATAATGACCCACCGCGCAACCGTCGAGGGCGTGAGGAATATGAAATTCCGCAGCACTCACGTTTGGATGAAACGCGGGGGCAAATGGCGAATTGTTGCCCATCATGGCAGTCGAATAGCGCCGCCGGATGAAGATTCGGGATCGGATACTACAAATTAGTTTGGAAGCGGGCCGACGCCGGCCGGCATCAAATGTCACTGAGTTAGTTTTTTCGTCCTGACAAAGCAATTTTTTGGACGACCGACTTGAACGGCAGCGTTGGCGATAGCGTGAATAGCATTGGAGAATGCGGATCGAACCGCGCGGACCATACCGCCGTCCTAACCATTCAAAAATGATTTCTCTGTCAAAGTTATGGTATTATCACCAATTACTTCACAAAATATTTCATATCTGATGGGCCATTCTTTTTTAACTCAATTTTCCCGATCATTGTTGTTTGGATCTCAAGGATTGAGCTATCCGGCTATTGTCACAACAGCGGCGTTGTTTACTTTTATGTCCATGTCCGTTTTGAGTCAAAGCCCGGCGCCGAGTTCGACGCCGGTGATCGTCCAGCCGGGTGCCCCTGGGCAAGTGACCCGCGTTTTGCCGTCAACCACTAGGGCGAAGCTTCCGCCCAGATCGACGAAGGATATTGAATTCATGCAGGGTATGATCATGCACCATGCTCAAGCCGTCGAAATGACAGCTATGATCGATGCCCGCACCACGACAAAAGAACTTATTCTGCTCGGTTTGCGTATCAAACAATCTCAAGCGGATGAAATGAATTTTATGCGCCGCTGGCTGACCGTTAGAGGCCAGCCGATCTCGCAGCCGATGCCCGACATGGATGCTGGCGCGATGGCTGGCCATCATCATCACGCCATGATGCCCGGAATGCTTTCGCAAAAGCAGATGGATTCTCTGAAGGCCGCTAAAGGTGCTGAATTTGATAGGTTATTCTTGGAAGGAATGATCCAGCATCATCAAGGCGCATTGGAAATGGTCGAAGATCTTTTCGGAACGGCCGGGGCCGGTCAGGATGCCGAATTGTTCAATTTTGCGACTGACGTTGACAGCGGCCAGCGTGCAGAGATCAAGATCATGCAGAATTTGCTAGGCGGCAAACGCATATAAAGAAAACCATGAATCGATTACATACTTTAACTTTGCGCATTGGGAGAATTGTTCTGTTGATACTCTCTTGTTTTTCGGCAGCGGCACTTGCACAGGAAGGAAATCCGTTCGCTCCGGAAAAGGCACCGCCGCTTCCGGCCGGCATGACCGGTTCGGACGTAAGCGACCCGCGCGCCAGGCTCGCACCAGGATTGCATGACGCCGGAGAGACATCAGTAGGGTTGAAACACATCATGCTTTTCAAAAAGCCGGATGCGTTTCAGCTTGGCTCTGACGATCCCGCTAACGCAAAGGTTCAAACGGCGCTGAGCGCAATGGGAATCGCGGATGCGTCAAAGATGCCCAAACCGCTTCAATTGGTGCTGGCCCAACTCGCGTTTGCCAATTCGGACCTTGCGTTCCAAGGCGATCATCTATTTCAGGGAAATTTTTATGGTGTAAATATTTACGATATTTCCGAACCGGCAAAGACCCGGTTATTGACTTCGATAATATGTCCGGGCGGCCAGGGAGACGTTTCTGTTTACAAGAACCTTATGTTCATGTCGGTCGAGATGCCGAACGGACGACTCGACTGCGGCACACAGGCATTTCCCGCGCCTGAGGCCGGAAAGCCGCTGGCGGCGAGCAAAGACCGTTTCCGGGGTGTCAGGATCTTTGATATTTCGGACATTTCCAGACCCAAACAGGTCGGGGCGGTGCAAACCTGTCGCGGATCACACACACACACACTGGTCGTCGATCCCAAGGACAAGAACAATGTTTACATTTATGTTTCAGGCACGTCGTTTGTGAGGCCCGAGGATGAACTCGCGGGATGTTCAAGCGGAACGCCCGAAAAAGACCCAAACACCGCATTGTTTAGGATCGATGTGATCAAAGTTCCTGTTGCCGCTCCGCAAAACTCCAAGATCGTCTCTAGCCCGCGCGTCTTTATGGACGCTCGGACCGGCGCTCTTGCCGGACTTAACAGTGCCTCGACTCACGGCAAGGACAAGCCGTTCCCGACCGATCAGTGTCATGATATTACGGTGTATTCCGCTATCGGACTTGCGGCCGGCGCATGTTCGGGCAATGGTATTTTGCTGGATATCAAAGACCCCGCAAACCCGAAAAGGGTTGATGCGGTGAATGATCCAAATTATGCTTATTGGCACTCCGCGGCGTTTTCAAATGATGGTACGAAGGTTGTCTTTACCGATGAATGGGGCGGAGGCCTGGGAGCCCGATGCCGTGCAAACGATCCGAGTGTGTGGGGAGCTAACGCGATTTTCCGTTTAACTGACAGCAAGCTAACTTTTGCCAGCTACTACAAGATGCCTTCAGCGCAAGGCGACAGTGAGAACTGCGTAGCGCACAACGGTTCGCTTATTCCTGTTCCGGGACGCGACATTAAAGTTCAGGCATGGTATCAGGGCGGAATATCGGTGATGGATTTTACCGACGCGGACCATCCGGTTGAAATCGCTTATTTCGACCGCGGTCCGATCGATCCAAACATGCTTATCCTCGGCGGAACATGGTCGGCATATTGGTACAACGGCAAGATCTATTCGTCAGAGATCGCCCGTGGATTGGATATACTTGAACTTACTCCATCCCAATTTCTGACACAGAATGAAATTGACGCCGCAAAGGAAGTTCGGGTCGCTGAATTTAATGTACAGAACCAGGAGCGTATTGAATGGCCGAAGAAACTTGTGGTGGCAAAGGCGTATGTCGATCAGCTCGAACGCTCGAATGCCTTGACGAAAGAAAAAGTTTCGGGACTTAAGCAAGCAATACAGAATGCGGAAGGCGGTAAAGGGAGCGGTGCACTGAAAGGGCTCGCGTCAGGTCTGGAAAAGGATGCCCGCCAATCGAAAAATGCTGCAGATTCATCACGGATGAGATCGTTGGCCGAGATCCTCAGGCGGCCCAACATTTAGATCAAGAGTTAATTTGATTTGAGTCGATTTTGACGCGGTAATAGAAAACATGACGCTCGGTTCCCGTCCGGGCGTCATGTCCGTTTAGAAAATGCTGTAAATTGTAGTTCCGATCGTTCACCGTCTCAATTCTTGAAAAACGATCGTATTTGGCTCGTCAGGCCGGACCAGCCCGTAACCAGGTGCGTATTGGACCGAAAATTTAAATTTGTCGATCACAACAACATAAACCCGATTCGCTTCATCAAACAGCCGCCAGGTCCCAATTGAACCATCCGAGGCCTGTACCGATCCGTCAGCCAAAAATTTCAGGGTGCCATAGTCGTTTACTTTGGATTCGTATGTGCGCACGATCGGGTCCTCCGCCGAAGCAGATTCACCGAATTCCACACTTCCGTTCGCCTCGATCTCATACTCGCCGCCCATACGAATCAGGTTCTGGTTTGGAGGCGCAATGCTCACAAGAATCTTCATTCGCTTGCCCACCTTGTCGGCGATAAAGACAGCCTCTTGGGCATTCTTACTTCCCGTAACTGTTTTTGTAACGCGCCAAGTCCGTTTTTCGTCCGCGAGCGTAACGGTCAAAGCCGTGTTCATTTGTGCACCGTAAAGGCTGGCCGGCTGAAGGAACCTGACAGTCAATCGATTGCTGCCCGGAACGGCATAGAAGTACCAATAATGGGTGCCTACAAGGCTGTCCGATGTCCCGCGATTTATTCCTGACCGCATCGGATAAGGACTGTCGGACTTAAGTGATTGGGCCGACACTATTCCAACTGAAATAACTAGCCAAACGATCAGAGTAATAACTTTCATTATTCGAGAACCTCCAATTAATGCAAAAGACGGGTTCGTTTGCCGTCTTTGCCTTAGGAAACATGAAAAGTGTTCAAACTTCTGACACAAGGCCTTTTGTTGGCGGCCTTACACCTTGTTATTTTTTGTTGACTTTCATTATGCAAAGGACAATGAAGGACAGGTCGCCGCCAATTGGCGGTTTACGAGCCGCTCAATTGCAATTTGTTAGGACGACTATTATATTTACTAATTAATTTGCAAAGTTGCGGTACTTCGACAGCCCGTCTTGAGTTAAGACAATGCTAATCAGACTATTTATCGCGCCATCTACTTTGGCCGCATCGTTAGCATTGAAATTTACAAAAATGCTTACTCTCGGGCGTTCAGATGGCAAGTGATTCATCTCCACTTTCGGCTTGTTTCAGTCGGTGTGACTTTACCTTCGATATCGACGAAACAGTACGTTCTTGATCCGGCTTACTATTTTCGGGGGGTAATAATGGAAAGATCGATGTTAGGAAGCGACCAGTTTTACCGCGTGGCAACGCGGTGCGGATGGCACCGGGCCATTACTTTTGTATTTGTATTTGCCGCTGCCATTGTAATTTCGCCCGTTATTCAGGCACAGAGCAACGTGACCGCAGGGCTTCAGGGCTATGTATTTGTTGACACACAGGGAACCCCGGCCGCAAATGCTCGTGTCCGGATTGTAAATGTCGATACCCAGGTCCCGATAGGTACGGCCATAACGAGCGAATCAGGCTATTTCGTGAGGCCTGATATTCCGCCGGGGCGATACAACATTGTTATTTCGCTGCAGGGATATGATGACAAGTCGATAATTTACGAAAAGGCGTCGCTTGGAATGTTCAATGATTTTATTCCTCCGCAAGTACTTCAGCGAAGCGGTGCGGTGGCCGTCAATCCAACGCCGACCCCTACGTCTTCGCCAATTGCCGCTAACGCTGTAAATACCGATAGTCTGAAAGGAATTGCCTTGGAAACCCAGCGTGGCGGGTCCTTTAGCGACAGCGTTGTCCGTTCGCTGCCGCTAGGCGGTCGTACGCTGATCCGGTCATTTGACGAACTGGCGTTGCTGGTCCCGGGCGTTGTGTCCGCACCCGAGACGACCGGCAACGATGTCGGTCCCGGTGTCGGGCCGGGCGTCGGCACGAGCGGCCAATTTTCCGTAAACGGCCTAAATTCGCGAAGCAACAACTTTATGGTGGACGGCTCAGACAATAATGACGAGGATATCGGCGTTAGGCGACAAGGATTTTTCTCGCTCATCCCTCAGCCGATCGAATCGGTGCAGGAATTTCAAATCATAACGCTGCTTGCACCGGCCCAATATGGACGCAATCTTGGTGCCCAGGTTAACGTCGTTTCAAAATCAGGAACAAGTAAGTTTCATGGTGCGCTTTACGGCTTTTTTAACTCCGACCGTCTGAATGCCCGCAACTATTTCGATTTCAAAGGCGACACACCAACTACACAGCTCACGGCCGGCGGCCGTGGAGTTACCCTTGACGGACGTCCTGTTTCGATCGTAAATCCGGCGGGCGGTGAAGACCCTCTCACGCTTCTTCAGGGAGGAGGTGTGCTTGGCGGGCCGATCGTTCCCGAAAGGACTTTCTTCTTTGTTTCCGCGGAAGGGCAATTGCTGAATGCTACGCGAGAATCTCACTTTGCGGTTCCGACCGTTGAACAAAGAGGCATTTTGAACAGTGGTGCAACCGGCCTTACGACCATAGGCCAAACACAAAGACAACTTCGGCCAACGACCGAATCCGGCAATCTTATTTTTAGTCTTTTCCCGTTCCCTAATGACCCGACCGGCATTTACGGGCCGAATACACTCACACAGGTCCTTCCCGCGGATGCCCGAGGAAAAGTTTTTTCGGGCAAGGTCGATCACTATTTCTCGGGATTTGGCGGCAGGCTGCAGACGCTGACCGGACGATATAATTTCACGGACGACTCGAGGGACTTGCCCGTTACAGGCGGCGGAATCTTTTCAAGCCTTGAGTCACTTGTTCGAACGGATAATTTTTCAAGCTTTCTGGCCGGCGATATTTCCGATAAATTGACCAACCTGTTTCGTTTTTCGTGGGGAAGAACAAGGTTGAGATTTGATGAGCTGCGGGACACTAGTTTCCAACTGCGCAGTTCGGGCTTTGGCGGCCAGGGATCTTTTCTGCTGAACGCTCCTTATATCGAAAACGTGACGGTTCCGGGTTCTTCAACGGTCCAGTATTCAACGGTCGCGGCGGCGACCGAATCGAAGCTCGGTGCGATAGGCCAGGTGATAATCGGAGGATTTAGTCCGGTTGGGGTTGACGTTTTTAATTTTCCGCAGCAACGCGTTAACAACACGTTCCAGTTCGGAGACACGATCCGTTCAAGTGCATTTCGCGGCCACAATGCTGCATTCGGCGCTGACATTCGCCGGACACAGCTGCAAAGCGATCTTCCAAGAAATTCCCGGCCCCTTGTAACATTCTATGGTGCACCAAATTTTGCTGGTGCCGGTGCCGTTCCTGTTACGGAGACAAGGCTTTCGACGTCCGGAGTGACCGGCGTTACTCAAGTCGGCACGATCAATTTGGGCAGCTTCATTAGCCCGCTTGATCTGGTTGCCGCCGGGGCCCCGACTGGATATTTCCAAAGTCTGGTTTTATCCGGGCGGGATGCACGCATTGACCTAAGCAACTATCAGTTAAATTTCTTTGCCCAGGATGACTGGCGCGTGAACCCGAATCTTCTGATCTCGTACGGCGTAAGGTACGAATATAATACTCCGCCAAAGGAGAAAGACCGGAAGATCGAAGATGCGTTCAAGGCCCCATTATCGGCCCCGGTCGCCGGTTTTGCGGACTTTGTAGATGGGCGCGACCGGATCTTCGATCCCGATCGCAACAACTTCGCGCCAAGATTTGCGGCCGCATATTCACCAAACAGATCGACCGTATTGCGCGGAGGTTACGGCCTATATTTCGACCAGATACTTGGTGCGGTCGTCAGTCAGTCGCGAAATGTTTACCCGACATTTACCACCGTCAATTTTGGGGGCGGACTTCCCTGTTATCTATTCAGTTTTTCGCAATCGTTTTGTCCCGTTACGATCCCGGCGAACAACAACGGGTTTATCTTTAATCTGTTAACGCCCGCGAACAACCCTCAAGTTACCTCGGTCGTGCCGGGGACCTTGAATACGTTGAACTTCTCTGACCTTTCGCTGATATCAACTTTTTTCCCGATCAATCTAACCGGCGGCCCCATGTCAGCCAGGTCGGGATCACCATTCGGTGCAACCTTGCCCGCGCGCGAAATGAGTACGCCGATGGCACACCAATATTTTGCAGGGGTTGAATTTCAGTTGGGCGGCTCAGGCAATTATTTGTCGCTGGCGTATGTCGGTACGACCGGGCGCAACTTGCTGCGGTTCACTACGCCAAACCTTGGAACGAACTATATTCTCAAGGTAAATGAGATCAGCTTCCTTGTGCCTCCTACCGTCGATGGAGTTCCGCCGTATTTTTCGAGTGTACCCACGTTTCGCGGGTTTAGCTACGATCCTTCAACCTCGCTTGCTTCGACACTTGCCGGCAACGGGCGGCCGAGCAATGCCGGAACGCATAACAACAATGTAGGCCCGATCACGCAGTTTGAAACGACCGGCCGCTCGCAGTACCATTCGTTTCAAGTACAATTTCGCGGAAGATTTACAAACGAGCTGCGTTATGAGGCAAATTACACACTGGGACAGGCCAGGGACGACGTCTCCGATGTTTTCGACCTCGCCGGCTCGCCGGCGTTGCCGCAGGACAGTCTTACGCTTGCGGGTGAATATGCTCCGTCTAATTTTGACGTCAGGCATAAGCTTTCGTATTGGCTGTCGTATGATCTGCCCAGGCTGGAAGGATCAAGAGCCCTGACGCGAGCTTTTCTTGGCGGATGGCAGCTTGCAAGTTCGGGCCGGTTTCGAACGGGCCAGCCATTCACTGTAAACAGCATTTATGACGTAAACCTTGACGGAAACCTTACTGACCGCTTGAACAGCACGTCGCTGATCGAACGAAATGAAGGTAATGATCCCGTTGTATTGACTGTGAACAATTCTTCCGCCGCTCAGCTCCAGTCGATGCTGGCCCCGATCGGATCAAGCGGGGCGATTGGACGAAACAGCTTTAGGGGACGATCATTGCTGGAGGTCGATCTGGCAATGACCAAGCGGTTCTTTTTTACTGAACAGCAAAACCTGCAAGTTCGCATCGAGGTCTTTAACATTTTGAACCGAGCCAATTTTGCGATTCCCGTCCGGTTTCTTGAATCAGCCGCATTCGGACGCTCAGTGGACACGGTCTCGCCGGGCAGACGCATTCAGTTTGCGTTGAAGTATGTTTTTTGATCCTGTCCGCACAATGTAAATTGACCGGGAGTGCCAATGTTAGATGTTTTGTTTTGACCAAGGCGCTCCCGAACCGTTCTATCGTCATGAGACTTGTTTTTATTCGACAATTATCAAATTTTGCGTTATCCGTCGCGGCCTTATATTTTTTGATCGGAGCGGCCAGTGCCCAGATCGACGAGACCGGAAATCGACGCCCGATCACCCGCGTCAAGATCCAAAAGATCGTGAAAGTTGTAAAGGTGCCTGAAGTAAGATACCAGCGTATTTCGGGCCTTGCGATCACAACTGTCCAGCCAAATGCCGATGTAAGCGTCAAACCGGCGGGCACCGGCCGATACCGCCAAACGAAGAAAACTGATGCGGACGGAGTCTTGAATTTAGAGAATGTACCGCCCGGGAAATATATTTTGACCGTATCGCTCGAAGGCTATGTGACAGAAGAATCTGAGGTTGACGTCGCTCCACAGCGTTTTGTGACCGTACCCGTCAATCTGGCCCCTATTACCCATGACCTGTTCGTTAAGACCAATGTCGCCCGCGGAGAAGTGCGCTATGCGAAGGTACGGAGAAATTCACGAACTGGATCAATGGGTGTTGAAGGCTACTGTATGGCACCGATCGAGAATGGCACTGCCGCGATCGCAAGGCTGCAGGAAGGCAGCTATCGTCTTGAGATTCGTCCGGCCGATGTTGAATACCGGCCGGTGATCAGGGAGATCAATGTATCCGACGAGGAAATGGCAAAGATCGAAACCCGCTCGGGCCGAAACGAACTTCCCGTCACACTTACCAGGACGATCAGCACCGAGGATTTTCTTGCGAGCTGGCTGCCAAACGAATGGCATTTACCGGCCGGTTGGCGGATCGATAACAAGAGGCTTCAGGCGAATGGGCCGGGTGTCGCTCTTCTCCAGAACGAAAGGTATAACAATTACAAGGACTTTGAACTAAAAACAAGCCTTCGTTCAATGGATGGCCGGTCGGTAGGCATTGTTGTTCGGGCCGCGGATACTTCGAATTACTATCTTATCCAACTAAGCGGGGCCGCTTCTCCACAGCCGTTTTTCCTGACCGGATATGTTGTGAAAAATGGCGTTGTCGCGGAAACCCTCGTGCCGATCAGCATCAAGGCCTATGCAAAAAGCATAAGCGAACGCGCTTTTTTCAATCTGACGATCACGGCATCAGGAAACATTTTTCGAGTTCGGCTTGAAGATGTTAATACCGGAGAATCTTTTGTGGTAGGTATCATCGAGGACCAAAATAACACTTATCCGATAGGTGCGATAGGCATCGGAAGTAAGGACCAATCACGCTTTGACGTAAACAATTTCTACATTAATTACAAATAGGACGGCAAATGGCATAAAATAGACAAAAATTGATCTTGGCCTTCGTCTAGATGTCTAAGCTGTTTCAGTACCTCGGGGTTCCCCGTTATGAAAGAGTGTCCTATTTGCAGAATATGCTTCGATGATGGCGATTATTGCCCTCATGATAGCTCCATGCTTATGGTCACCAACGCTTGCAGCACAATGCTGGACAAGCGTTACGTTCTCGAGCAGCGACTTGGAAAAGGCGGGATGGGTTCGGTTTACCGTGCCAAGCACGTCCATCTTAGGTCAACACATGCGATAAAGATCATCTCGCCTGAGGTCGTTCAAGCCGATTCATCGTTGCGGGTACGCTTTACTCAAGAAGCAATACTCGTAGCCTCGATCCAGCATCCAAATATTGTTTCCGTTACTGATTTCGGCGTTGAGGTCGCGGATACGCTCTATCTTGTGATGGAGTACATTGACGGTATATCTCTTGAAGAATTCCTCCAGCAGGAAGGTGCTCTCTCGCCGGCGAGGGCATTTGAGGTACTTAGGCCGATCTCTCTTGGGGTTGGTGCGGCCCATAAGCAGGGCATTACTCACCGTGACCTTAAACCACTCAACGTATTGCTGAGACGCGGAGCACCGCTTTCTCAAGCAGTAAAGGTCCTTGATTTTGGCCTCGCAAAGATAAAATCCACCGAGACACTATCGTCCCTGATAATGGCAAAGACGACCAATCTGCTTGGCTCGCCGCACTATATGCCGCCGGAACAATGGGATAACGAAAATGTCGATACCCGCTCGGATATCTACAGTATCGGCATAATGCTTTTTCGAATGTTGACCGGCGATGTTCCCTTCAAGGGAAATTCAATGCCGAACATAATGTATCAGCACATGCAGGCGCCGGTTCCGTCATTTGAGTCAATCGACATGCCGCCGTTGCCCGCGTTTGAAGCTGTCATCCGCAAAGCTCTTGAAAAACGGCAGGACGCGCGGTTTCAAACTGTCGAAGAAATGGTATCGGCATACGAACGTGCTTTGTTTTCAACAAACGAAAGACTTCAAATAAACTCGGACGCAAAAACAGTAAGTTTTCAGGAAGACTCGTTTCAACGATATGAAACGCCGATGACGCGGCCGTGGAACGCGAGTACCGATGGGAAAAGCTATAACCTTCCTTATCTGGATTCGGCCCAAAACGAACAACTTTCGACGTTTTTCAATTTTCCGCAGGATACCGGCCGCGGGCCGGGCGACAGCCTGAGACGTGATTTCATTGATGCACACGGAAGAGTTGAGGCGGCCCGAACTCAGGTTTCCCAGGCAGAAAAGCTTGCTCAGGAATTCAACGAGGCCCAAAAGGCCGCCGAATCAGCTCGGCTCAAGTTAATTGAGGCAAGGCAGAAGCTGGAAGAAGATATTCGCCAGGAACTTCAGGCGGAAATGGATAAAAAGATTGCGGTCGAGCGTCAAGCCCGCGAGCAGGCTGAGGCCGAAGCCCGCAGCCTTGCTCTCGAGGCCGAGGCAAGAAAGCGGGCGGAAGAACGGGCAAACCAGCTCGCGAAAACTGCCCTCGAGGCCCAGCAGCGGGCCCAGGAACAGCGTGAAGTTGCGGAACGCGAAGCACAGAAACGTCAGCTTGAGGAAGGCGGCCGCCGACAGGCTGAACAAGCCGCGTCAAATCTTGCACATGAGGCCGCCGATGCTCTCAGGCGATATGAGGACGCAAAGCGACAGGCGGATCACGAAGCCCGTTGCCGGGCCGAGGCTGAAGCAAAACGTATAAGGGTCGAGGCAGAGATCGATCGTATCGCGGCAGAAGAAGCGGAACGGCTTCGCATTGCCGAAGAGGTAGCCGCGGTAAAGATCCGGGAACAGACGAGCCGTCTTGAAAATGAAGCGATCGAAGCACAGAAGCGTGCTGACGAAGCCCGGTCATTGGCCGAAAGCGAAGTTAAAAAACGCGAAGATGCTGAATTTGCACGGCTGAGGGCGGAAGATGAAGCTAAACGGCTTGCTGAAGAAATAATTGCCGCTCAGCACCGGGCCGACGAAGCGGAACAACGTGCCCGTTTCGAGACCGAAAAACGGGTGATCGAAGAGGATGCCCGAAAGCGCGCCGAAGAAGCAGCTCACTCTCTTTCAGAAGAGCGGCGCCTTATTTCGTTTGGCGGCGGTGCTGCTTCCAGGCCACTGATCCCGCTCGATGCGGAAACACATGGAACGTCGGTTTCGGTATCATCTCTGCATCCCGTCCGCCACACGATAGCCGGGGCCGGGCCGCAGACTGATCGTATCGTTATTTCTCGTTCGCCGCGGCTTTCGTACCTTATCGCGGGAATTCTGGGCCTGGCCTTGCTGAGTGGCGGCGGCATCGTAATGTATAACTATGCCTTTGCAACGCCTGCCCCAGCCCCGCCGCTTGCCGGAAACCTCAGCGAGAACCGAGACGCGGAAAAACCAAATACATCCGAGCTGCCGGCCCGGATCGGGAAAAAAATGGTTGCCATTCGCGGCGGGGCATTCATGATGGGAAGGAATGATGCCGAGCCTGGTGATATTAGAATTTACGCCAGCCAGTTTCCCGCACATCCCGTAACGGTCGAGGACTTCTTCATTGACCGAACCGAAGTGACAAATGACGAATACGCCCTGTTCGTAACCGCAAAGGGAGTAAAATCTCCCGAAAGTTGGACGAACGGGTCACCTCCAGCAGGTTCAGGCAATATGCCCGTTACCGGAGTTTCATATTTTGACGCCCAGCTTTTTGCCGACTGGATATCCGCTTCGGCAGGTACTCCATGCAGGCTGCCCACCGAAATAGAATGGGAATATGCAGCCCGCAGCGGCGCATCTGACCTTGTTTTCCCTTGGGGCAACGAATGGGTTCCGGAACGGACAAATTTTGCGACCGACTCGGCACGGGCCGTGGGATCGAACAAGGACGTCACCGTGGTAGGCGGGGTCCACGATATGATGGGCAACGTGCTTGAATGGACAAATTCCCCGTTCACGTACTACCCGGGATTTCCTGTTGAGAAAAAAGAGCCGGTCGCGAATTTATTCTCGGTTCGGGGCGTATCTTACACTAAACAGGGCCAAGCCCAACTGCGCAAGACCAATTTGCTGCTGACGCTTAGACAAGGCGTTTCGCCCGACAAAAAGTTTCCATTCCTTGGTTTTAGGATATCCTGTATCGCGAGCATGCCAAATTAGCTTTCGACGCCTAAATTCCATCCTATCCAAACGGCAGTTCGTCACCCGGACGTTTTGCGGAATTCCTCTTTAAGACTATCAATTGTACTCGGTGCGGCTTCATTGTTTCTATTCTCCGCTACCGTATCCAACGGAGAATGCAAGTAATCATCCATCCGGTTGCCTTGACGGCACGGGCCTTTCAATCTAGAATTCGCTTGAACCTTTACTCACTATTTCATCATAAACCGTAGATTGGGGGGACAAATGACATTTTCTCGCCGTGACTTTATCAAAGGAGCGAGCATCGCTTTCGGGGCCGCTGCTTTGCCAAGCTGGGTCTATTCCGCCCATGCCTCGGTTCCCGCGTTTGCTGAGATCAATAAAGACGCGTTAGCTGATGCCGCTCTCGAGACGGCAAAACGGCTTGGTGCCTCATACGCGGACATTCGCATAAATCGTTACCGCATCGAAGCGGTGTCAACACGCGAAAGACAAGTACAGAATCTTTCCAGCGGCCAAAACTTTGGCTTTGGCGTCAGAGTTTTGGTGAACGGCACATGGGGCTTTGCGGCGAGTCCTCTATTAACTGCAGACGAGGTGAAGCGGGTCACCACGGAAGCGGCCGCGATCGCCAAGGCGAATTCGGCAATTTCACGGAAAAAGATCGAACTCGTTCCAACGCCGAAGGTCGTCACAAAATGGAGATCCTCGTTTGAACGTGATCCGTTCGACATTCCGGCTGAAGAAAAGGTAGCCATGCTGCTTAAGATAAACGAAGCGGCTCTTGGCGTAAAAGGAATCAGTTTCGTCAATTCTTCTATCGGGTCGGTGAATGAGCAAAAATATCTGGCGACCTCTGACGGCTCGCGCATCGAACAGTACTTGATCCGTACCAACCCAAGCTTTTCGGCGACTGCAACTGACCGTGCGAGCGGAGATTTTCAGG
>Ga0138256_10002258_pt1 | contig 20734 bp, 14 predicted proteins | sample KNB2016incub_MG_FD_105486 | JGI IMG/M metagenome (GOLD analysis project Ga0138256, IMG submission 105486) | Active sludge microbial communities from wastewater in Klosterneuburg, Austria - KNB2014incub_MG | ecosystem: Engineered > WWTP > Activated sludge > Unclassified | place: Austria... | reverse complement strand
TATGAATTTATTTTCAGTTGCAAAACTTTTCACTTCGGAATTATCCGACTTTACTTTTTAATTTGATGATTGGACAAATCATTTCCTCCATAGAAATGCCACCATGTTGAAAAGTGTTTTTATAATAATTCAGGAAATGATTGTAGTTATTGGGATATAAAAAATAGTTCGTCTCTTTTGCAAAAATAAAGGTTGATGAAATATTCGGTCTTGGTAATCCAACGGATGCAGGATCCTTAATTTCCAAAACATCTTTTTTATCATAATTTAAATTTTTACCCACCTTATATCTGAGGTTTGCAGTAGTTTCTTTATCGCCAATGACTTTGGATGGATCTTGGACTCGCATGGTGCCATGATCTGTTGTAATGATCAACTGGATAGGAAATTCTGCTAATTTTTGAAGTGTAACCCAAAGAGGTGAATGCAGGAACCAACTGCGGGTTAGTGATCTGTAGGCTACTTCGTCAGAGGCTAATTCTTTAAGCACTTCCATCTCTGTTCTGGCGTGAGACAACATATCAATAAAATTATAAACAATCGCAGTGAAATTATTTTTCAATAAATTTAAGGCATTATCTACCAATTGTTTTCCTTTAGCTGCATTGGTGATTTTAATATACTCATGTTTGATATCACGACGTATAACACGCTTAATTAGATTGGCCAGTAGATCTGGTTCTTTAAGGTTCTTGCCACCTTCTTCATTATCATTGATCCACCAATCCGGATAGAATTTTTCTATTTCTGAAGGTAACATGCCACTGAAGATAGCATTTCTACTGTATTGTGTTGTAGTAGGTAGTATGCTGAAAAAATAATCTTCAGATTGGATCCAATATTTTTCTGAAATGATAGGTTCTATTACTTTCCATTGATCAAAACGTAAATTATCCAGTAATAAAAAAACTGTAGGAACATCATCCTTCACATCTTTCAAGACCTTCTCATACATAACCTGATGCGACATGATAGGAGCATTAGCATTGGGTTTGAACCATGATGCATAATGATTTAATATAAATTTTGAAAATTCGACATTCGCTTCCTTTTTTTGTTGGAATAGAATATCTTGAATTTGTGGATCTTTTCCCTGATCTAATTTCAATTCCCAACCGATGAGTTGCTTATAAATTTCGACCCATTTATGGTAATCATTTCTGTCGGTAATGTCCATGAATAATTGCCTGAATGCGATTTGATAATCCATAGTATTTTTTTCAGACACCAGACGTTTGTTGTCAATCAATTTCTTAATCGTCAATAACAATTGATTCGGATTCACGGGTTTAATCAAATAATCAGCAATTTGACTACCAATGGCTTCTTCCATAATATTTTCAGCCTCATTTTTGGTCACCATGACTACGGGAAACAACAGTCCCTTAGCTTTAATGCGCGATAAAGTTTCTAGGCCTGAAATTCCGGGCATTGATTCATCTAAAAATACCAGATCATAATTGGGATCCGCGTCCAGAGTTGCCAAAGCATCATGACCATTAGAAACGGTGGTAATGGTAAAACCTTTTTTTTCTAAAAAAAATAATTGCGGTTTTAGGTGATCCATTTCATCATCCGCCCATAAGATCCTTATTTTATCCATATTTTTATCTATTGCTTACGAACCCAAACGTGAATTAATCCGAATATAGTATATTTATGCGCATTATAGGATGAATATATTAGAACATTGATCCAGGATAAAATGATGCATTAAATTCTTAAATTTTTAGATATTGGCCATCCATAAAATATTTAATGATCCGGTGTATGGATTCATCCGAATTCCAACGGGCATTATCCTTGAAATCATTGAACATCCCTACTTTCAAAGATTACAGCGCATCCGACAATTGGGTTTAACTCATTTTGTTTATCCAGGTGCGGTCCATACCCGATTTCATCATGCATTGGGAGCCTTTCACTTAATGACTACAGCACTGAATGTTTTAAGGGAAAAGGGTGTCGATATTACGCCTGAAGAATATGAAGCCTCACAATTAGCCATCCTGTTGCATGATATTGGGCATGGCCCTTTTTCACATGTGCTCGAACATACCTTAGTGCCTATTCATCATGAGGCTATTACATTGATGATTATGGAGCAATTGAATCTTGAATTTGAGGGTCAACTCACTTTAGCCATAACCATATTCAAAGGCCAGTATCATAAACAATTTCTCCATCAATTAATTAGCAGCCAACTGGATGTGGATAGATTGGACTATTTGACCCGTGATAGCTTTTATACCGGTGTTGCTGAAGGAGTCATAGGTTATGATCGATTATTATTGATGATTGATGTCGTCGATCAGCAATTGGTTATTGAAGAAAAGGCTATTTATTCTATTGAAAAATTTCTTACCTCTAGAAAAATCATGTATTGGCAAGTATATATGCATAAGACATGTATTGCAGCTGAATTTATGCTCCAACAGTTTTTAACGCTGATGGATAAGGACAATCATCATGAAGGGGTAAGTTCAGGTTTAGAATATTTTTTAAGTTCGAATAAACACAATCAAATACTTGACCATAGGGTATTGTTATTGCAGCATTTTAATCAAATTGATGACATAGATATTTGGTTCTTTTTAAAAAAGCAAGCCACATTAAATCTTGGACTCATATCGGAATTAGCCTACGGACTTATATTTAGAAAATTATATAAAATTCAACTTCAAAATGAGATTTTTGAAACTCCAAGCCATCCAGAATCTTATGAAAAAATTGATTCTGAAATTAATGTGAATCGAGATTCGGGAACCATTAGATTTATAGCTTATAATAAGGAAGAGGGCGAGATCATGATAAAAACGAAATCAGGAAATGTCAAAAAACTTTCTGAAGTTTATGATGTATCTCATCTGTCCAAATGGTCTAAAAAATATTATAAAATATTGCCTTATAAAATTCATTTTTAATCTAAAAAAAATTAAGCTGATGATCCATCGCATTTTATGTATTTGTTTTTTAAGTTTAGTCATGAAAGTTCAATTAGTGGCTCAAAATCCGGATATACCTAACCCCGTTGAAGGCAAATGTTATGAAAAGTGTCTAATGAATGCTCAGTTTGAATATTTTTATGAGCAAATATTAACCAAGCCAGCAAGTAAGCGAGCTGTCGTAATTCCTGCAAAGTTTGATACGGTTATTGAAAAAAGGATAAAAAAAGAAGCATCTAAAAAATTGATTCCTGTTCCTGCAGTTTATGAGACGGTAAGCGAACAAGTTAAAATAAAAGATGCATCTACAAAGTTTGTTATCAAGCCTGCGGTTTTAGAAACGGTTACAGAACAAGTCAAAGTAAAAGATGCATCAACCATCATTGAAGTCATTCCAGCCAAATTTGAAACAGCGGTGGAAAAAGTAATCGTTAAGGAGGCATACACCAAATCAGTTTATGTTCCTGCTAAATATGAAACGGTTGAAGAAAAGGTTTTAGTCAAGGCGGCTTATTCAGAATTAACTCATGTGCCAGCTCAATACGAAACGGTTACAGAAAAAGCTTTGGTCAAAGAAGCAGGATCGAAAATGGAAGTTTCTCAAGCAGTATATGAAAAAGGTACTGAACAAGTTTTGATCAAAGACGCATCGACAAGATTAGAGACTGTTCCTTCAATTTATGGATCTAGTTTGGATACCATTGAACTTGTTCCTGCAACAGCCACCTGGGTACAAAAAAAAGCGGATAAAAAATCTAAATTTAAAAATTCAAAAAACAATTTTATTTGGGATATTGATACGATTCCAGCCCAGCATCTCGTCCTTTCGAAACTTACACGGAATGGTTGTCCTGAAGGTTACCAGGATGATGGTGCCGGGTGTGTAAAAACTTTTGATATTGCGGCACAATATATCGCCAAGCCTATTTTAAGAATCAAGCAGGAAGCAACAACAAAAGCCATCGAATCACCTGCTCAATACGAAACCAGAACATATCAAAAATTAGTTTCCCCCGCCACAACTAAAAAAAGAGAAATTCCAGCCCAATATACCACCAGAACTTATCAAAAACTAGTATCTCCAGCTGCAACGATAAAAACAGAAGTGCCTGCAGAATATACGACCAGAACATATCAAAAACTGGTATCTCCGGCTACAACTAAAACAATTGAAGTGCCGGCCGTCTACGAGACCAGGACTTATCAAAAAGTAAAGACAGCAGCTACAACTGAAAAAATAGAAATTCCTGCTGAGTATAAGACTAGAACCTTTCAAAAAATAAAAACGCCGGCAACCACAAAATCCGTGGATATTCCTGCTGAATATGAAATGCTTACAACATATAAACTGGTATCTCCTGCAAAAACTTCGCTTGTGGATGTTCCGGCGGTATACAAAACCATAAGAAAGAAAAGATTAATTAAAGAAGGTGGCATCAGTGAATCGAAAGAAGTCATTTGTAAAAATAAAATGACTCCTGAATTAATTGGATATATACAAAAAGCATTGCGGGATGCGGGTTATAACCCCGGACCTGTAGACCGGGTTATGGGATCATTAACCAAATCAGCTTTGATACAATATCAGTTAGAAAACAACCTTCCAATCGGTCATTTGGATGTGGAAACGGTGAAGGCATTGACGGTGAATTAAGTAGGTATGTGATGTGATGACTTGACAGGTTTTTATGTTCATGCTAACTAATTAGCGATTATTATTAGTAAGTTAATTACGCCCCTCCAGGGCTTAAGATAAGTGTTTGTTAACTACGATGGGCTGAAACCCATCGTTGATATCTTGCGCCCTTTCAGGGCTTTTTAAGATGTTTATATGCAAAACGCCAAGCCATTTCAAGAAAATATGATCATTCACGGACCAAGTACGCAAATTGCATTCAGAGTAAAATTAATTTTATTAAGAAGTAATAGAAATTTGGATCGACCTTAAGGGATAAGCCGTAAAAAAATGATGTAATAAAACCGTTAAAAATTCAAAACTGTATGAGCTCAACTTTATGATATAATAAGAACATTAATTCGAGCTGGGCAAGTGTTATGCCAATTAAATGAAACACGGCAAATGGCGAGTTTTTTGAATTTAGGTTTTATGAAATCATTTTAGGCTTATACCTTACAGTCTTGAATTTTTGGTTCTTTTTCTTCAAGGAAAAAGAACAAAAAGTTTTATACGAAAACGCCAATTTATATTCTAGAAATATGTCAATCCACAATATTAATATTTCAAATTCATTTTTTAGTTTTAGAAGGGCACAGATTTCTGATATTATTTAATGCTTGATCAGGAAGGTATCTCTTCAATTACGAAAGCCAATGAATCCTGGAGTTCTTAAAATAGGTGTAAAAAAATTTGCGAAACCGAATGATTGCATTTATATTTGCAACCGAATAGTTTCATAAATAATTAATAATGAGTATGCGCAAATTAAAATTACAGGTACAGATGACTATTGATGGCTTTATTGCGGATCAAAACGGAGGTATGGATTGGATGATCATGAATTGGTCCGAAGACTTGAAGGAATATGTGAGAAAGCTGACGGATCCAGTAGATACTATATTGTTAGGGCGGAAATTGGCGGAGGGATTTATTCCATATTGGACGGCAGCATATCTAAGTCCTGAGCCTGAAGAAGGAGCCGAAATATTTGTTGCAACACCAAAGGTGGTTTTTACAAAAACCTTGATGACCTCCATATGGGAGAATACAATAGTGGCAAATGGTGAACTTATTGCAGAAGTTAATGATTTGAAACAGCGATCAGGTGGGGATCTAATTGCATATGGTGGAGGTCAATTTGTTTCTTCACTGATTAAGGATCGGTTGATAGATGAATTGCATTTATTTGTTAATCCTACCATCCTTAGAAGTGGGATGTCGATTTTTCAAACAGTTATTGAAAAGCAACATTATAAAAGTGTTAATGTGCAACTCTTTGATTGTGGCATAGTAGTTTTAAACTATAAACTTATTTAAAATGAGAAGAGATGTTTTTCAAGCGATAGCGGATCCTACTAGAAGAGCTATCATTTTGCTCGTTGCATTTCAGGCTATGACTCCGAATGCGATTGCAGAACATTTTGATACTTCAAGACAGGCGGTATCCAAGCATTTGAAAATATTGTCAGAATGTGAACTGGTCAAACAAAAGCAATCCGGCAGAGAAATTTATTACCAAATAAATGCAAAAAAAATGAAAGAAATAGATCATTGGCTCGCCCAATTTCGCAAGATCTGGGAGAACCGATTTAGTGAACTGGATAAAGTATTATTAAACATGAAAAATGAAAAAAAATGAGCCATAATCCCATTATTATAGAACGATTATTTACTGCTGAAATTGAAGAGGTATGGCGTGCCATTACAGATAAAGAATTGATGAAGCAATGGTATTTTGATCTTGCTGAATTCAGAGCAGAAGTAGGGTTTACATTTGAATTTATTGGAGGACCTGAAAATGGTATACAATATGTTCATCAATGTGAAATCACAGAAGTGATTCCTCAAAAAAAACTAACATACCGTTGGAAATACAAGGGATATGCGGGTGAGTCCTTTGTGACTTTTGAGCTGGTTGCATCGGGCACAAATACCAAACTCATATTAACACATTTTGGGATTGAAACTTTTCCAGATTCTAATCCGGATTTTGCGATTCATAATTTTGAAACAGGTTGGAATCACATTATTAATACTTCGTTAGATCAATTTTTATCACATCAAAAACAATTTACAATGAATTCACATTTACAATTTGACTTTACAGTTAATAAAGAAAACAACACCATAGTTGTGAAAAGGGATTTTGCTGCAAATCTTGAAATGGTTTGGAAGGCATGGACGGATCCGGAAATTCTAGATTTATGGTGGGCGCCAAAACCATTTCAAACCAAAACAAAATTTATGGATTTTAGAGTAGGAGGTTATTGGCTTTATGCCATGGTATCACCTGAAGGAGCGGAACATTGGTGTAGGGCTGATTACAAAAAAGTAGATGTGTTAAAGAGTTTTTCAGGCCTGGATGCTTTTTGTGATGCTGAGGGAAACATCAATGACGCATTCCCAAATTCATTATGGAATAATACATTTAGTGAACATGATCAAACGACCACCATTGATATCATCATTGAGTATAAAGAACTGGCAGACCTTGAAAAAATCATCCAGTTGGGATTTAAAGAGGGATTCACTATGGCATTAGCAAATCTGGATCAATATCTCGAATCACAACTTAGAGGTGAACATAAAATTAAACCTTAGGATCGAGTTTAAAAGTGTGTATTTCCTGTTCAGGTTTTCAGAGAAGTAAAAAATATGTCTAAATTGTACATATTATTAATTATTATTATATATATTTGCAATTAGTTTAATTGTTTAAATATACTTAAAATTAATAATGTATGTTGTTCTCTAAAAAAATACCCACGATCACGAGTAATTGGAAGATATTTGATTTGGATGAAAATGAAATACTAGAAGGTACCACCGACCTTAAACATCCTGAAATTCCTTTACAAAAGCTACAACCAGGAACTTATAAGCTTGAATTTGAAACAGGGGAACAACGGAGTGCTATTAAGATAGTGAGACCATTGGCGATGGTCTAATACTTAGGGATTTTTACTTTAGCACCCATCACTAAGGTAACTTTTGAGTAGGCTTTGCTCAAAAGTTTTATTAATTACTACTTTCGGTTTTAAAATGAGTGGGTGTCTGTAAATATGAAATCTATAGATATATTTTATTGGTCAGATAGCTCTAAATAGCATTTACCAGAAGAAAATATTTTTCTTTATTTTGGGTGCATAAACATCTACATGAAGTCCAAAAAATTGTAAACTGTCTTTGCTGGGATTCCAGATAAAGATTTTTAGAATGTCTTTATCCCGTTCGATTTGAGGGATCATCATCCAATACGATAATGCGAGGGTGTCACTGTGTACTTGTTCATTCGTTAGTTGTGGACTCATGAACCAATTATATTGTTTACCATGTCTTTCCATATTAGAGACAATTCCAAATTTAGGAATCTTATGGTCAAATAATCCAATACATTCCGTTATATGTAGGTATTTAAATCTTGAATTATTTAAGTACTTATTTGGAATGGTTATTCCTTTAGAGTAAGGATTATCAGAATGTAAAATGACCCTTTCTAAGGTTTTTGATTGTTCGGAATGCAACACCAAGCTGTCGGTTATTCCAGTAGCATAGCTAAATTCTTTATCCAGTACATTTAGGTTTGGGCCATTTTCATTTTGAATAAATCCATCTATGGGTTTTTCGAGCAACAATTCTTTTTGCGACTCATCGACAGGCTTAGATTGACCAAATACACTCAAATAGTAATCTTTGCTGATGAAATTCGCAGCTAGAATTCCCTGACGAATTTGCCATGTTTGGAATAAATTCAACACAACGATCAAGAAAATACAAGAAAAAAATAACAACTTCGGTATTAATTTCTTGGTCATCATTTTTGAAATGAGACTTGCAAATCCAAGAGCAAACACCGGATACATTGGAATAATAGCTCTTTGTCCAAAGGATTCAGCATACCACCAACAGGTCCAACTTGCAATTAAATATAAATTGACCAGCGTAAATATAACAATTGGCATAAACCATTCAGTATGGCATTTTTTTAGTTGAAATAATCCAATTATAAAAATCAAGGCCAATGGCGTATAAATAAATAAGCCTTTTCTTGCGCTAAATAAGACTTCAAGAATATATGGTTTACTTAATTCAAGGGTTTGACCTGGATTATCTTGATAGGAATAATAAAACCACTGACCTGTTACTATTTTCCAATAGAGCAATTGAATCATAATTATCACCAATCCTGGTAAGATGGCAAGCATTAATTTTATGGGTTTTTCAAATAATCCTTTTATATTAATCCATATTCCTGACCAAGAGTTAATTCCATATAGAAGGGGTATTAGAAAACAAAATAATTCTGAATTTCTAATGGTTGCAATTAAAGCACAGACCAGAAATATAAACATCAGATATTTATACGAATGCTTCAAGTAATATTGATGCGTATAGTAAAGCAGCATGGAATAGAGAGTAAATAGATAATTGTGACTCATTAACCCATGACCATGCATCATGGAATGAAAAAAGTAGTTGGTTCCAATAACGATCAATCCAACAGTTATTGTAGAAATAAAATCATTATAATAAAATCGAATAAATTGAAATAGAAAATAAATACCTATTAAAGTAACTAAAAAAGACCAATAAAAAACAGATTTCTTAATTATTAAGTTAAAACCATATTCATGATCTGCACCGACTAAATTGCTGATGATATACCCAACAAAATATCCTGGAGCATAAGCCATAGATAATCCAGCAGGGTAGCGGATCACAGAATGTTCTGAATCCTTGACTTTATAGATTTGGTATAACGCTAAATTGGGATCAGCCAATTTATTTATTGAATCAAGTATTTGGGTGTTATGAAGTTGGATATCTTTTAAATGAACCAAAGCCGGTAAATAGGCATAATACCCAAGACTGTCATAGCTAATTTGATAATTCTTCGTTTCAAATATATAGCTCAGACAAAAGATCCCAATTATTATGATTACCCCATTAAACTTCATCGATCAACCATAGTAGTTATCATTTTATAATCCACGCCTCATTATCGTTTTCAATTAAATTCATTCATGGATTTTTACCAAAAATCAATGACTAGCCCTAAGTCAAGTAAATATACTCAAAAGGATTGAATCCATATAGAGATTTTACATTCTGAAATAGCAAAATTGTAATGGAGTAAATTTAATCCTATTTTCACTCATTTATGATTACCAGTTTTTCATTTAAGATTAATTCGTTTTTGCAAAAGACGCTGATATAAAAGATTCCCTTTGGTAAATTAGTTATTGAAATATCACGACTTGGATTTAGACTATCGTGTTCTAGCATTTTGCCCTGCAGGTCATAAATTCTATAAGATATCATTTGATGAAGTAAATGGTCGGGTATAAAGATATTTACTTGTGAATGTGCTGGATTTGGGTATAAATAAATATCTTCATACTTAAAGTCGACTTCTGGTTCATTAATATCAGTAAATAGAGTATCGCATATGGTATTCCAAGCTCTTCCCAATCTAAAATGTGGAAAATTAGGATTGCTTAAATTAAAAGTTATCATATGTGCATGTGCTTCAGGTTGACATGCCAGACCTTTTTTATCAGGGTCATGAATTACATTGATGTAATTAGCCCCATTTGGAGATACAAAATAAATTTTTTTATCTGGAGCTAGTTGCATTTGGTCATAAGTAAATTCATATGGCCATCCAAATCGATCTGAAACTAATATTTCTATTTTGTTTTGAACTGGTGTATTATCTTCTGTGTCTATTTGCCATACTCTGTCACCAAGTGTTAGATACAAATATTTACTTGAATGAGCAAACGCTAATCCTGTTCCATACCCTCTATAAATGGGTAGCTTATATGTACTTTGGTTCCATAACAACCCACTGCATCGATCAAAATCAAATAAATGCAATTCTCTATAACCAAAGTCAGTAATATAATGTATAGCAAATTTATTTCCATCAGGAGAGAAAGCAGCCTGCCCAGGTGTATCAATTATTTTTTCTTCAACTTCCTGAATTCCCATGTAGTTTATGCCTCGAGGATCCAATAGATATCTATGCACAATCTTGCTATCGTATTCTGCAATTAAAAACCACCAGTCCCTGCCATTAGCGTGTCTGCAAGCTGTCATAAATGAAAGTGACATGGTATCTGCAAAGAGTATCTTGTGTTTTTCTACAACATCCCCTAATCCACCTCTTAATTTCATATTAATCGTAGAATAAAACAAGGTATCTGATAAATAGATACTTTGTGCTTGTAATATTTTATTGATGATAAAATATTGAGCAGGATGATCTGGCCAAGGCAATATTATTGCAGCTTGTTCTATTCCTAATCCAACATTAAAATTCCATTCAGCCACTTCTCCTGTACAAATATATTTGCCATTTGGCATGATTTGATGATTGCGATTAAAAGCACTTATGCCATTAGTGTAAAACAATAATTTTCCGCTTGAATCAGAAATAGATGCATTCGTATAATCTAAATAACTTAGTACACCTATAGTCGTTTTTGTAATATTCAAAGCTTGGTTTTTGAAATTTAAAATAGTTCTGCCAAAAAGAGTATCCGTACTTAATTGGGTGTTATAGCCCAATACCCAATTATAGTCTTCTTTCTGAGCTTGTGAAATGGATACCCCTGAAAACAGGAGTATCCATAAATTGAGTTTAAAAACCGTTAAATAATTTTTGGTTTTCATATTACTTTGAGACAAAAATTTTATTATTGAATTTAATTTCGCCACCTTTAGTAATTGTCATCAAATACATACCTTGAGAGATATGTCTTGTCCTAAAATAGCTATACAGGTTAATCAATAAATCCTAAAATGACTATGCATATATGATTTTTAATCCTAAGTAAGGGATAAAAGGATTGAAAAGTGAATTTATCCTTTCATTACTCCTTTCAAATGGAATTGACATAAACGCTTCTATTGGTAAATATAGGTTCTCGTAATAGGTCATTGATTAGGGCCAAAACTGCCCTATTTAGGGGCTAAATACATCCTTTTACATTTATGTTACATTGTTTTACACCCAAAAATTAGACATCTTTCATCGCAACCATAGATTTGTACCATTGTTTCACTAACCAATTAACTTATGAAAATGTATAATGTCATTTTATTGTTTTTTCTCCAATCCTTAGTTTCCTGCCAGAAAGCTCCGGAGAAGATTCTCATTTCTGACTCCAAAATCATCTATCAATCAGAGGATGGGGGCAAGACCTGGAGGGATGTTGGTTTGGGTTTATCAGATGGCATGGGACTCAATTGTATCATTGCAACACAAGATGAAATCTTTCTTGGATCTGAACAAGGGGTTATCCGAAGTAATAGTAAGGCTGTTAACCCAACATGGGATAAGGATATGTTTATTACTGATCCCATCTATAGTTTTATTCCCGGCAAATTTGGGCCATATGCTCATAGTGCACATAATGGATTGTATCAAAAAATTTCATCGACCGGAATTTGGATTCCAAAATACTTGAATCTGAATGACAAATATATTTTTTCAGTTTTGGAGCTTCCTAATGGAGCCATACTTTTAGCTTGTACTAAGGGGATTTTTAAATCTGTTGATGATGGGAAGACATGGAATCAGGTTTATAATGATGAAAATGTGTACACGATGTCCTTATCCAATGATGTTATTATTGCCGGATGCTCCAGTGGTTTAATCCGTTCTATTGATAAAGGAGAACATTGGACGCAAGTTTTGACTGATGATCGTGGAACGTCTACAACTAAAGTCATTGAAGGTAGGTTTTTTGCAATCAGTTTAAGAAGTAATGAATGGAAAGATAAAATGGCATATGCTGGTAAGTTGGCCAACAAATTGAGATATTCAGATGATCTTGGATTGACCTGGAAACGAATGGATGAACACCTGCTTCCTGTGGAATTAAACGTTTCTATAGCTACTCAATCGTCAACCGGACAGGTGATTAATGATATCATTCAAGTGGGTGATGTTCTCGTGTGTTGTGTAGGGAATGTGATTTATAGATCTACTGATAAAGGCCAGAGCTGGCAAGCAGTGCTCACCGGATCTAAGGAAAACAGACGATTCGAATTTGTAAAATCAGGTTCAAAAATCTATGCTATGTCAGTAAATTCTGGTTGTTGATAAAAAGGTATTATTTTTAGGCTATGATTTCAAGTTTTAGTTCCAAAACTATGCGATTTTTATCGTTGTTGGTAGGTGCTATATTAGTATCAGCGTCACTGTTTGCACAGACAGATATGCAGTTGGAATTATCACCTGATAAAGTGAATCTTGCCTTACGACGGACTGCAGATGGATTGCTTCGATTATCCGGAGATAGTACGAGCAGAATTCCAGCCATTGAACAAACAGGTCCTGGTGTTTGGCGAGTTCGTCTAGAGAGACCTTTTCGGTACGAACAACTTCCTGGCCTCCTGCAATCATCACTAGACCTGTTTGAAATTAAACAACCTTACGATGTTGCTGTAAGGCGCTGTGAAAATGCGATCATAGATTTAGGATATCACCAACAAGATTTTCTTCAGACCAAAAGTGTTGCATGTCAAGGTCGGGATTTAGATGAATCATGTCATTTTATTGAGATCAGTTTTCTAAAACAACACGCAAAAAAACCTTTTTGGGCCGGAATCAATGGACTATTAATATTGATATTAAGTGGAGTTGCTGGTTTTTGGATATTCCGACGTCAAAAATCGGTGTCGGTACCTCCTTTAGCAGATGATGAAAAAGATTGGTTGGAATTCGGAAATTCTCGTCTTGATGTATCCGGACAACAACTCATTCATGGTGACGAAAGACAAGCACTTACCTTCCGAGAAACCAAATTACTCAAGCTCTTTGTAACGAGTCCGGATCAATTGTTAGAGCGAGACTTTATACTTCGTGAAGTATGGGCTGATGAAGGGGTTTTAGTGGGGCGAAGTGTTGATGTTTTTGTGTCCAGATTGCGAAAAAAATTAGCCGTTGATTTGACGGTTGGTATAGTTGCCGTACATGGTGTCGGTTATCGACTGGAAACAGGGAAATGAAGTCATTTTATTTTCGACTTAAGTTCATTATTCAATTATTTTGAACCTGTAAGCAAAATCAATTTTAAAAAGTTTATAAAAAATGAATTATAAGCACTCGAAAAAGATCTTTTTATTCGTATCCATTTGGATGGTTTTAAATTATTTATACGCCCAGACCTCTTATACTTCAGAAACACTTGATAAAATTAAGGAGGTCGAGAATCATATCACAGGTAGGCTTTTACTGAATGATGAACGACCAAGTACCATTTTGGAACGAATGAAAAAATATAAGGTAAAAGGAATGAGCATTGCTGTGATTCATGACTACAAAATAGCCTGGGCTAAAGCTTATGGGTGGGCTGATGAAGTGGAGAAAAAACTGATGACCGCAGAGACCCTTTTTGAGCCGGGATCCATCAGTAAATCATTAAATGCAGTAGGCATTTTAAAATTGGCACAAGAGAAAAAAGTAGACCTTAATACAGACATTAATGAATATTTGATTTCTTGGAAATTTCCTTATGACTCACTATCAAGAGGAAAAAAAATTACCCTGGCACATATATTAAGTCACAATGCAGGATTAACGGTGCATGGATTTCCGGGGCATGATATCAATGGGCCTATTCCAACAGTTTTAGAAGTATTGGATGGAATAAAACCATCGTTTACTCCCGCGGTACGAAGCGCGTATGAACCAGGATTACAATTTGAATATTCAGGTGGCGGTACTACTATTTCACAGGTTTTGCTTACTGATGTTACCAAGCAGAACTATGATGAATGGATGTATGACCATATATTAAAACCAATTGGGATGGAAACCAGTTTTTATTCGCAACCTCCACCTAAAGAAAAACAACATTTGTGTGCATCTGCATACAGTGGTGATGGCACACCCATTTCCAATAAATTTCACGTTTATCCGGAGCAGGCTGCAGCGGGATTGTGGATGACACCTAGTGATCTATGCCAATATATCATAGATATGCAATTAGCGTATCAAGGCAAACCATCCAAAGTATTGAGTCCTGAAATGGTGAAATTGCATTTAACGCCTTACAATGATGGTCCCACGTCATTGGGTTCTTTTATTGTGGATATTAATGGAGAGAAATATTTTGAACATGGTGCGCGTAATGATGGATTTTGTGGCGATTTTTATGGGAGTTTAGAAGGTGGTAATGGTATAGTCATTTTTTTAAATTCAGATGACGGAACTATAATATCTGAAGTCATCAATAGTGTTGCCAAAGCATATCAATGGAAGCATTTTTATCATGAACCACTTAGAAAAAAATCCATTAAAGTAGCTGACAAAGTATTAAAATTATACGAGGGCCTTTATCTCTATGATCAAACATGGTCAGCTATTGGTAAGAAAGATAACAAGTATCATTTTTATGCCAATGGGAGGTATGTCAAAATGTATTTTAGTACACCAACTTGTTTTTTTAATGAAGAATTTCCCGCTGTAAAAACATTTATTAAAGATAGCAAGGGAAACATTATTGGATATGCTCGAAACGTCGATGGCAAGGAATTTCCAAATGCAATTAGAATCACTAATCCCGATACTTTGAGGTTGGAGAATAATGTAATCACAGAAATTGGTTGGTATATGCTTGAACAAAAAAAATACAAAGAGGCTATATCGTTTTTCAAGCGAGGTGTAGCATTATATCCTGAAGATCTCAATTTAATAATGAACATAGCACATGCTCATTTATTTAGTGGTGATCAAAAAAGTGCACTTGATATTTACAAAACGCATCAGAAAGATAAGATTAGACCAGATTACAGTTGGGAAGATTTGATGAAGGATGATTTGATCTATTTTAAAGATCACCATTATGATGTTAAATCGTTTAAAAAGATTTTTGCAGCATTAAATATAGAGTTACCTAAAGGAATTTAAACAAGCGCAAACTAATTACATTTTTTAATACTATGGTGGGATATAAGTTTCTGTTCATCTTATAACATCGATTGAGTCATCTATTGTCATATTCAGTAGGACATCTAAAAAGAGGTATTCTATTAAACTTTGGAAAATGTATAAGTTAAATCATTTACTTGCCTTAATGAAATACAAATTATTTAGTTTGTATCTAAGTGAATAGCCTAATAATCATTGTATTAACTAAATTCAAATACTTTATTGAATAAAATAGATTAGGTACAATTTCGAAAATAAGCTGTATTTTACGCATTCATTTAAATGGTTTAAATCAAAACAAGAGCTTAATGAATCAAAATATGAATACAAATTATACCTTCTTTTCAAAAATACTTATTGTCATTGTTGCCCTAATCGCAATGAATGGCGTACAAGCTCAAAACGGATCCTTAGATCTCAGTTTTGATAACGATGGAAAGGTCACTACACATGCAGCAAGTAAAGAGGCAGAGGCACAATCCATCGTGCTGCAAAAAGATGGTAAAATTATAGTTGCAGGCTATCGGGGCGCTCCGGAGAATGATATGGTTCTCGTGAGATATAATGAGAATGGAAGTTTGGATAAAAGCTTCGATACTGATGGCATTGTGACGACAGCTATTTCCGGATCAAATGTTAGGGCATATTCAGTGGCTTTACAAAAAGATGGAAAAATACTAGCAGCAGGATCAAGTTCCATTGGTGTTACAGAAGTGATGATTCTAGTGAGATATAATATTAACGGAAGTCTAGATACCAGCTTTAATCACACGGGTATTCTGACTTCAGCAATTGGAGCGGTTTTCACTGAAGTTTATGCTATAGCAATTCAGAAGGATGGGAAAATTGTGGTGACTGGAGGGGTAAGTAATGATGCCATTGATTTTAACATTGCAGTCATACGTTTCAATAGTGATGGTACTTTGGACAATACTTTTGATGTGGATGGAATAGTTGTTACAGATTTAGGAAGTCTATATGATTTTGCAAATTCATTAGTCATTCAAGATGATGGAAAAATAGTAGTTACAGCCTATAATAAGACTCAGGCAACAAGAGGGTTAATGGTAATTGTCAGATACAACAGTGATGGGAGTTTAGATAATACTTTTGATCAAGATGGCAAATTGTACACAATCATTGTCAATTCAAGCGCTAGAACGAATTCTATGGTGTTACAAAGTGATCAAAAATTAGTTTTAGGCGCTGCCACCGATAATGGAAATGGCCTAGGGTATGTTTTGGCGAGGTATAATACTGATGGGAGTGTGGATACTACATTTGATATAGATGGATATGTGTTTTCAAGTAGTTTTGGAAGCTTTATTGAGTTGGCTTATACCGTAGCCCTTCAAAGTGATGAAAAAATTTTAGTAACAGGGTACCGTAGTGATGCAAGCGGACAAAATTTTATGATTAAACGTTATCATAAAGATGGAAGCATAGATGATAGTTTTGGGCAAGATGGTAAAGTGATTACTGATTTTGGAAATGCAGATGATGAGGCCAAAGCCATTGCACTACAAAGTGACGATAAAATTATTGTAGCAGGAATTTCGTTTAATGCTGGTGTAACTGATTTTGCTATTGCGCGGTATAATAATATGATTACATCCACTAAAAAAGTTGCAGATAAAAAAATTCAATTCAGCGTATTTCCGAATCCAACATCAAAGTATTTAAATGTTAGTTTAGATAATGATGATCATTTCAATTTCGAGATCATAAATGCTGTGGGAGTAGTGGTAATGAAGGGTAAATACCAAAACAAAATTGATATTTCCAGTTTGACAGATGGAATATATTTTATAAATTTAGAACAAGGCCGTCATCAAACGATAAAGAAATTTATAAAATATGGGAATCGATTCTGATATTTTTGAATAAAGTTTAAGTGGCATCGAAGTCAGAAACTTCGACGATTGATTAAAAATGAATTTTTGAAATTTCTGTTCTAATTATTAATAAACCACGATCGTCGCAGTTTTTAACTGCGATGTCTTGTTTAAATTTTTTCCCTTTGCAATTAATATAATCGGAATAATATTGTACTTTAAATTTTGATATTTTTGCTTAAAAGTTAAATGGCATCGACGTCACAGACTTTGATGATCGAATCATTTAATATTTATTCAAGCAGCGATTCAAGGTGTTTAAGGGTCTTGAATATAATTGACACTTGCTTCAGAATATTTCTGATGAACTTTATTTTATTGTGATGAATAGAACAATATTTGCATTATACATATTTTGTATATTTTTAATTGAACCAACCCAATCTAGCGCTCAATGCACACCGCCATCGGCTGATAATTGTGAAGATGCAAATGTATTGTGTTCACTAGATGAATTAAATGGTTATTCCTGTTTGAATCCCAATTATAGTAATCCAACAGGTTGTAGCCCCTTATGTCCTTCAGGCGGTGGAGCTCACAATACAGCTTGGTGGGCGTTTGTAACGGAAGGAGGAATGGTAACAATTACTATTACGTATCAAAATTGTTCGGTGAATGGTACTGGAGTCCAAATGGGTATTTGGGGTGATTGCGATTGTTCTGAATCTGTGGCCTGTAATCCTAACTGTAATGGTCCTGGGCAATTTACCATTACAGCTAACTTAACAGCTTGCAAAACGTATTACATTTTTGTAGATGGATGTTCAGGAGATGTTTGTGATTTTACAATTGCAACTTCCGGAGGTGCTATGCCTAACTTAAAAAAGCTAACTAAAATAAATGAAGACCTAGATAGAAGAATTCAACTATGTCAAGGAACCTGTGATAAAAATTTTAAGGTCGCAGGACAGGAAGGTAATTGCGAACCAACTTATGAATGGACACTTGATGGAGAAATAGTTGGTGGGGGTGATAATAATATTGATTTGGACTTTCCTGTTGAAGGCATTTTTAATTTATGCGTCACAGCTTATATAGGAAATCCATCTTCTGGTGCTATTTGTGATCAGGAAGGCCCAGAATGTATAACGATTACTGTTATTCCTTTACAAGACAGAATTGGAATAGATAGGAGGCTTTGTGCTGAAGATATCCCATATCCTTGGCATAAGCAAATGATAACTGTATCGGGTATTTATAGAAATAAGTTTTTGGATAAAGATTGTTGTATGTATGATTCTGTAGTTGAATTTATAGTGCTCCCTAATCCAATTGTTCCAAAGATCTATCATATCGGATGCAATGCATATGATGTTTACATTGAACCAACTACAAAAATATCTTATCGTGGATGTTATAAGAATGAAATCATAACATTTTATAGATCCAGTAATCCATTCAAGTGTGATAGTTTTATTGAGCTTACAACTATATTTCTTGAATTTCAACCCAAATTTATAGAAGAATGTGATAGAGGAAAGGTATTAATTAAACCGAATATTAAAAATTTGACGTTTAGTTGCGGCGGTGGAGAAATATTTGAATATGCATATAAGTGGTACTTGAAGAAAGATACTTTAAAAACAAGTATTGACACCAAAGAAATCCTTGTGGTTGATAAAAAGGATAATTACTGTGTTGAAATGAAGGTCAATACCAAACTTGGTACATTAATTAAAACATGCTATTTTGATTTTTGTGAAACTATTGAAGAAAATGTTGCACCAGTATTTTTTCTTTCCGGTGATACTATTGGGTATAGAAATCTAATATCTTCTTATAGAGATACAGTCAAGCAAAATGCTGCAATACAAAATTATCATTGGACCGTAACTGGAGGAACAATAATTACAAAAAATCCTGAATCAAGCAGTAACATAAGAATTCTGTGGGATTCTACCGAAACATATGGGAAAGTATGCTTGACATTTGATAGTATTTGTAATTTAGTGACACCACAATGCATTAATGTCTTATTAAAAACGACAGATGTTCAAGATGCAAATGCCAATAACACAATTCGAATCATGCCTAATCCTAATCAGGGCATATTTACATTAGATGGACTTTTGCCTTACGCAAAAACGGCCATTGAAATTATTTCTTTGGATGGGAAATCTCATTATAAAAAAAATGGGATGAGTCATTCTTCAAAATTGAATGTTGATCTTCAAAAGGAGCATATTCCAAATGGAACATATTTTATCAAAGTCAATCAAAAAAATAGGATTCAAACTTTGAAAATGATTTTAACTGGAAAAGAATAGAACTTGTAATTGTGTATGTTAACCTTACTATAATAAGAAAATGAATTTATTTAGAAACATATATTACATAATTCCTTGCACCTTATTTTTACTTCTATCTATATATACAATACCAAATACTTTAGCACAATGTATTCCGGCCTCAGCTGATATTTGTAAAGACGCGAATGTGTTATGCTCACTCGATGAATTAAATGGTTATAGCTGTTCAAATCCTGTTTATAGTAATCCTACAGGATGCACACCATTATGTCCCGGAGGTGGTGCTTCTCATAATACTGCTTGGTGGGCATTTGTTACTGAAGGTGGAAATGTTACCATTACATTTAATATAGGCAATTGTTCAATTACTGGGGGAGGAATTCAATATGGTATTTGGGGAGATTGTGATTGTAAGGAGTCAATTGCTTGTAACAATGACGTGCATGGGCCAGGCACATACACCATTAATGCAAATTTCATAGCATGTAAGACATACTATTTGTTTGTGGATGGTTTCCTTGGAGATGTTTGTGATTTCACAATTAGAACAAATGGAGGATCTTCGCCTCAATTAAGTCCATTAGGCAAAATTAATAATGATCCTGATAGAAAAATCCTAGTGTGCCAGGGAATTTGTAATATGAAATTTAAGGTGGATGGCCAGAATGGCAATTGTGTACCTACATATGAATGGACTTTGGATGGGAATATAGTAGGAGGAATAAAAAATGAAATATTGCTTGATCTTCCAGATAGAGTTGATTTTCAACTTTGTGTGACAGCTTATATTGGCAATCCTAATTCAGGTTCCATATGTGATCAGGAAGGGCCGGAATGTACTTCCATTTGTATTACAAATAATCCTGAAAAGTTAGGTCCTACAAGAAATATTTGTGCAACACAATTACCATTTGATTGGCATGGCACGAAAATATATAATGAAGGAATTGCTAAAGCTACATTTAAGGATGCAAGCTGCTGTAAATACGATTCTTTAGTAAATTTTCATATCATTTATAATG